>ERZ773107.15-NODE-15-length-158147-cov-15.593009_pt1 | contig 158147 bp, 213 predicted proteins | sample MGYA00580571_ERZ773107 | MGnify/ENA primary metagenome ERZ773107 (study PRJEB29015, sample SAMEA2737843) | human gut metagenome | biome: human gut; feature: human-associated habitat; material: faeces | place: China | collected 2012 ... | reverse complement strand
GCAGCTTCCTGAGCTACACCCGCCACGAGCTGTTCCGCCGCCTGATGTGCAACCTGATTGGCAACTGGGTCGAGAACGGCCAGTACCCCAACGATGAGAAGTCCTTGAAGAAGATTGTCGAGGGCATCAGCTACTACAACGCAAAGCGGTATTTTAATCTGTAATCTCTGAATAGCAGCACCCCCGTCGATATCATAACGTCGACGGGGGTGCTTTTTGTTTTCATTCAAATTGTCATATAACCGTAGGGGCGGATTCCATATCCGCCCGGGAATGTGGGGCGGCCGCTGCAAGCGCTGTGGGGCGTCGGGGACGCCGCCCCCGACAAGCAAACCATAACGGGTATGGACTCCATTACTCCCCTTCCGGAACCTCCGGCATGGTGCGGAGCTGGGCAAGGGTGATGCCGTCCACGTATTTGTTGATTAAATCATTCAGCCCGGACCAGAAATCCAGCGTGTGGCATTGGCCGCGGTGGGGGCAGTCCACTGAGGAGGCCAGACACGGAATGGCGGTCAGCTCCCCTTCTACGGCGCGCAGAATCTCGCCGGAGGTGATTTCCTCAGCGGGGCGCGCCAGACGGTAGCCGCCCTGCGCACCGCGCACGCTGGACACCAGCCCCGCCTTGGCCAGCGGGGTGACAATCTGCTCCAGATATTTTAAGCTGATGCGCTGCTTATCACTGATTTCCTTCAGCGGAATCAAATCGTTGGGGCGGTTGGCCAGTTCTACCATCAGGCGCAGGGCATAACGGTCACGGGTCGAGAATTTCATGGTGATGCTCCCTTTATCACAAGTCAGTATTCTAATCATACCACAATTCTAGGAATTTTGCAAGTTTGCTACCCACTAAACCAGTAGGATGTATGCAAAACGCCGAAATGTGCATTTTTGTGCAACCAAGTGTTGACAGAACCGATTGTTTGGCGTATACTTTGGAGCATGGAAAGCAAACAAGCCGACCAAAACAAATGAAAGGGGTACAGAACCATGAGCGCAGCCTATTCCGGTATGATGATGTGCATGTGCATGATGCGTAAGCGTCCTGTGCCAGCTTTCTTGCGCGCAAATTTTGCCGCATAAAGAAAACTTGCAGCGGGATGCCGGAAAGCCGACATCCCGCTTTTGTTTAGAAAGGAAGTTTGTGACTATGGAAAGAGGTCCCATTTACAAGCAGCCCGGTGTGCGAATGTGTTGATTTGAGGGAACCGCACATTCAAAAAACAACACACCTGACAATTATAAAGGAGAATTTACCATGAAAAAACTGATTTCTGCTACGCTTGCCGCTACTCTGGCCCTGAGCCTGGCCGCCTGCGGCTCTTCCGCTTCTTCCACCGAGGCTGCCTCCACCGAGAGCACCGCTGCTTCCAGCGAGGCTGCCGAGTCCACCGCTGAAACCAGCGAGCTGGCCGGTACCACCCTGAAGGTTGCCGCCTCCCCCACGCCCCACGCCGAGATTCTGAACGTTGCCAAGGATATTCTGGCCGAGCAGGGCATCACCCTTGAGGTTGTCGAGTTCAGCGACTATGTCCAGCCCAACCTCGTCACCGAAAGCGGCGAGGTGGACGCCAACTACTTCCAGCACACCCCCTACCTCGAGAGCTTCAACGAGGAAAACGGCACCCATCTGGTCAGCGTCGGCGCTATCCACTATGAGCCGTTCGGCATCTACCCGGGCAAGAGCAGCGATTTGGCCAACATCGCTGACGGCGCTACGATTGCCGTTCCCAACGATACCACCAACGAGGCCCGCGCTCTGCAGCTGCTGGCTGCCCAGGGCCTGATTACCGTCCGCGACGGCGCTGGTCTGACCGCCACCGTCAACGACATCACCGAGAACCCCCACAACCTGCAGATTGAGGAAATCGAGGCTGCCCAGCTGCCCCGTACCGTGCAGGATGTTGACTTTGCTGTTATCAATGGCAACTACGCAATGGAGGCCGGCTTCTCCGTCGGCAAGGACGCGCTGGCTACCGAGGACGCTTCCTCTGAGGCTGCCCAGACCTACGCCAACGTTCTGGTTGTGAAGGAAGGCAACGAGAACAACCCCGCCATCCAGGCCCTGCTGAAGGCCCTGCAGAGCGACGAGGTCAAGAACTACATCGACCAGACCTATGACGGTGCGGTTGTGGCCATTTTCTAAAAATAATCCTTGAAACATAGCGGATTATAGAGTAAAATCAATAGCGAATGAGTTTTTTGGCTCATTCGCTATCTTTGTAAATGAGGGAGAACCACCCATGATCGAACTGCAACACCTGACCAAGCGCTTTGCCACGCAGGGCGGCACGGTCGTCGCGCTGAACGACATCAACCTGACGATCCGGGACGGCGACGTCTACGGCATCATCGGTATGTCGGGCGCCGGAAAATCAACACTGGTACGCTGCATCAATATGCTGGAGCGCCCGGACGAGGGAAATGTCATCGTCAACGGCAAGCAGATGCAGGACCTGCGCGCCGCCGACCTGCGCGCGGCCCGGCGTGAGATCACCATGATTTTTCAGCAGTTCAACCTGCTGATGCAGCGCACCTGTCTGCGCAATATCATGTTCCCGATGGAGCTGGCGAAGGTCCCCAAAGACAAGGCCGAGGCCCGCGCCCGTGAGCTGCTGGAGCTGGTCGGTCTGCCCGATAAGGCCGACGCCTACCCGGCGCAGCTGTCCGGCGGCCAGAAGCAGCGCATTGCGATTGCCCGCGCGTTGGCAACGGACCCGAAGGTGCTACTCTGCGACGAGGCGACGAGCGCCCTGGACCCGAACACGACCCACGCCATTTTGCAGCTCATTCAAAAAATCAACCGTGAGCTGGGCATCACAGTCGTCATCATCACCCACCAGATGAGCGTTGTGGAGGAGGTCTGCAACCGTGTGGCCATTCTCGATAACGGCACCGTCGTCGAGGAGGGCGAGGTACAGGCTATCTTCAGCCATCCTACGTCCAAGGCGGCGCGGCGGCTCGTCTACCCCGCCGGTGCGCCCCAGGCCGAGGTCCTGCCCGGCCACAAGCTGGTTCGTGTGGCCTTCGGCGGCACCCAGACCACGGACAAGCCGCTGGTGGCAAGCCTTGCCATTGAGTGCGGCGCGCTCGTCTCGATCATGGCGGCGGACACCCGCATTGTGAACGGCCAGACGCTGGGCAGCATGCTGCTGGCGCTGCCCGACGACGACAAGGCCGCCGCGGCACTGGAGTACATCAGGAACTATCCCGGCATTACTTTTGAGGAGGTGAACGGCTGATGGCAGAGCTTTTTGCAGGCAAGGAATGGCAGACGTTCTTGCAGATTTTGCCCACCATTCCGTTTGAAACATGGGAGACCGTCTGGTCCACTGTCGTCGCAACGCTGCTGGCGCTGGTCATCGGTCTGCCGCTGGGCGTCTGCCTGGTTACGGGCGAACAGGGCGGCGTGCGTCCCCTGCCCCGCTGGCTCATGGCGCTGCTGAACGGCCTGGTGAATCTGCTGCGCAGCGTGCCGTTTTTGATCTTGATGATCATTGTCATTCCGCTGTCCCGCGCCATCGTGGGCACATCCATCGGTACGGTGGCGTCCATTGTGCCGCTGGTCATCGCATCGTTCCCGTTTGTGTCGCGTCTGGTCGAGACCAGTATGCGCGAGGTGGACGCGGGTGTCATTGAGGCCGCCCAGAGCATGGGCGCAACGCCGCTGCAGATCATCACCAAGGTCATGGTGCCCGAGTGCATGCCGAGTCTGGTTGCCAACGTGACGATTGCCGCCACGACCATCATGGGGTACGGCGCAATGGCCGGCATCATCGGCGGCGGCGGCCTTGGCAAGATCGCCATAAACTACGGTTACTACCGCTTTAACGTGGTGCTGGAGTTCTTTGCCACGGCGCTGCTGGTCGTGCTGGTACAGATTTTGCAGACCGTCGGCACAAAGCTGGCCATCAAGTGCGACAAGCGCATCCAGAAGTGATTTGAGGGAACCGAGATTTAACATATTTTTCAAATTGGCGTGACAGGGCGGACATAAATGCAGTGTATAGTATAACCAGAGTTAAGGGGAACGCCCCAAGACACATTACACTGCCGCCTTGGCCATGCCAGAAGCAATCGCTTCGGCCACGGCGCAGACAACCAACAAGGCCGTGAAGCCATTTGAATAGATACAAAAGCCTCCTGCATCGGTTGTGATGCAGGAGGCTTTTATTTTGGTGCGCCCGCCACTGTAAGGCGGACTAACGTTTGCCGGAAGGCTGCGGGCCGGGCATGCCCGGCCCCTACAAGGGAGGTAGATGCCTTACAACCCGTTCACGTCCGCTATCAGCTGCTCCACGGCTTCGTCCTTCGTGGCCCAGCTGGTGCATACGCGCACGGCGGTGTGGTGCTTGTCGGGCTTGCCCATGTGGGTCATGGCGTAGGTCTCGGCCAGCTTGTCGTACCACTCGTCGGGCAGGACAAAGAACTGCTGGTTCGTCGGGGAGTCGTGCAGCACCTTGCAGCCCTTTGCCTCAAAGGCGGCGCGGATGCGCAGGGCCTGCTCGTCGGCTTTTTTCGCCATCGTGAAATACAGGCTGCTGCCGCTGCCGTCCTCGCCGTCCAGCAGAGCCAGGAACTGCTCGCCCAGCAGGCGGCCTTTCGCCAGCATGCCGCCGTGCTGCTTCAGGCAGTAGCGGAAATCAGGCTTCAGATCGTCGTTTGTGATGACGACGGCCTCGCCGAACAGCGCACCGCACTTGGTACCGCCCAAGTAAAACACGTCGCAGAGCGCGGCGTAGTCCTGCAGGCTCAGATCGTTGGCGGGGCTCGTCAGGCCGTAGGCCATCCGCGCGCCGTCCACGAACAGGTAGAGTCCCAGCTCGTAGCAGGCGGCGGAAATGTCGGTCAATTCCTCCTTATTATAAAGGGTGCCGACCTCGGTGGGGTTCGAGATGTAGACCATGCCGGGCTGAACCTCATGCTCGTGGCTGGCGTTGGCGCGGTGCTCCTCCACAGCTTTGCGGATCTGGCGGGCCGTGATCTTGCCGTTTTTGCCGGGCAGCGCCAGACACTTGTGGCCTGTGGCCTCGATGGAGCCGGTCTCGTGCACATGGATGTGCCCGGAGTCGGCGCACAGCACGCCCTGCCACGGCTTGAGCGCCGCCGCAATGACGGTCAGATTCGCCTGGGTCGCACCGACGAAAAAGTGTACGTCGGCGTCGGGAGCGTCGCACAGGCGCTTGATCTGCGCGGCGGCCTTGGCGCAGTATTCATCCTCGCCATAGCCGGGGGTCTGGTCGAAATTGGTCTTTTGCAGAAGCTCCAAAACCGCGGGGGCCGCGCCCTCGCCATAGTCACATTCAAAACGAAGCATATTTTTGACTCCTTAGTAAAGTATTGCACGCTTTGCAGGGGCGGACAGTATTTGCCCGCGGAGCCTTCCGGCTGCCGCAAGGCTGGCGGGCCGATGCGAGCATCGGCCCCTACAGGTACGGGCAAATTTCCAATCGACCCACGCCGCGGGTGTTGCCATAATTATAACACTGTGATTCTCCACTTGCAAGTTTCGCCGCGGTACGCTATAATAATTCTACTTTTGGACAGAAAAGAGGAATTATATGGATCCCCAAAATCAACGCGAAAGCTTCGGCTCACGCCTTGGCTTCATTCTGGTCAGCGCGGGCTGTGCTATCGGCATCGGCAACGTCTGGCGCTTCCCCACAGTCACCGGCCAGTACGGCGGCGGCATCTTTGTGCTGTTCTACCTGCTCTTTCTGGTGCTCATGGGTCTGCCGGTCCTGACGATGGAGCTGGCCGTGGGCCGTGCGGGCCGCGGCGCGGCGCGCAGCGCCTACAAGGCGCTGGAGCCCGGGGGCAGTAAGTGGCATATCCACGGCTGGTTCTGCATGGCGGGCTGTGTGCTGCTGATGATGTACTACACCACCGTCTCCGGCTGGATGGTCGACTACTTCTTCCGCTTCCTGACCGGCAGCTTTGACGGCCTGACCTCCGAGCAGGCCGCAGGCGTCTTTGGCGAGATGCTCTCGAACCCTGTCGAGATGGTTTTCTGGATGGTCGTCATCACGCTGGCGGGCTTTGTCGTCTGCGGGCGCGGCCTGCAGGGCGGTCTGGAAAAGGTCGGCAAATGGATGATGAGCGCCCTGCTCGTGTTGATCCTTGTGCTGGTTGTGCACAGCTTCACGCTGTCCGGCGCGGGCGAGGGCCTGGCCTTCTACCTGCTGCCCGACTGGTCCCGCGCCACCGGGCAGGGCCTGGGCAATGTCATCACGGCGGCCATGAACCAGTCGTTCTTTACCTTAAGCCTCGGCATCGGTGCGATTGAGATTTTCGGCAGCTACATGGACCGCGGCTTCACCCTGCCGGGTGAGGCCGCCCGCATCTGCGTGCTGGACACCTTTGTGGCGGTCTGCGCGGGCCTTATCATCTTCCCGGCCTGCTTCTCCTTCGGCATCTCGCCCGACGCGGGACCGAGCTTGATTTTCATCACGCTGCCCAACGTCTTTACAAACATGGCGGGCGGACGCCTGTGGGGCGCGCTGTTCTTCCTGTTCATGACGTTCGCCAGCTTCTCCACGGTCATTGCAGTGTTTGAGAACATCATCGCCTGTGCGCGGGAAAATTTCGGCTGGGACCGCCGCAGGGCCTGTCTGGTGGGCGCGGCGGCGCTGGTCGTGCTGGGCCTGCCCTGCGCGCTGGGCTACAACGTGTGGAGCGGCATCCAGCCCCTGGGCGCGGGCAGCACCGTACTGGATTTTGAGGACTTCCTTGTCAGCAACGTTCTGCTGCCGGGCGGCAGCTTTGTTTATCTGCTGTTCTGTGTCACCAAATGGGGCTGGGGCTTCGACAAATACACCGCCGAGTGCAACACCGGCAGCGGCCCCAAAATGCCGCAGTGGGTCAAGCCCTACTTTAAATACGTTCTGCCGGTCCTGATCGCCGTCATTCTGGTGCAGGGTCTGCTCTGAAGCAAAATGCCGCGCGACTCCCTGTGAGCCGCGCGGCATTTGTTAATTGCGGTTTACCTCCGGGTTATCGGTGCGCCCCAGCAGATAGTCTATACTGACGTTATAGAAGTCGGCCAGCTTGACCAGCCTTTCTGCGGTCAGCTCAATAACGCCGTTTTCATACTGGGAGTAGGTGTTCTGGGATACGTGGAGGACACTGGCAAGATCGCACTGACGAAAATCGTGATCTTCCCGTAGGCTTCGTATGTTCGGATATTCCATAGGTTGACTACCCCCTTACGACTATTATCGTTATCTTGGAGGCAGATATTGATATTTATCTGTAATACAGATATAATATATTGCATAACAATAGGAAGAAACGATACGACGGAAAGAACCATAAAAAACGCAAAAGTGCCGTGAGGGAGCTTCCTCACGGCACTTTTACGTGTCAAAAAAACACCAATTCTGCCATATAAAGACTGTAGGGGCGAGCACTGCTCACCCCTACAATGCACTTTTTGAGTATCGGCTCACGCCGACTGCGCGTGCAGCCAGTGGTGCAGCTCGTCCCGGATGGCGGCAAACGCGGCGGCGGTGTCCGGGTTATCGGTTTTAAAATCCAGCAGCCGCCACAGCCAGCCCTGCTCGTCCACGATGCGCAGGCTCTCGGGATAGCACAGCTCAAACACAAGCGACGCATGGCCGACGGCGTTGTCGGCGGGGTACTGCTTTAAGCTGTGCAACACGCAGTGGTGGGCGTTAAAGGCGTCCAGCACGGCGGGCGTCACCGGACTCCGGCGCAGCGCCGCGGTGCTGACGTTGTAAATTTCCTCCATCGGTGTCTCGACGTTGACCCGCAGAATGTCGATCTTGTCGGCGTCGCGCAAAATCTGGCAGAACAGCCGCGTGCGGTCATCCAGCGCCTCCGGCAGACGGAACGCGCTGTGCCATTCCACAGCGGTGCGCAGCAGTGCGTCGGCACCGGCATCGTCCAGATAGTCCCGGATGCGTCCCTCGTCGAACAGCACCGCGACGCTCAGCGCGGCGTGGCTGACCGACTGTGCATCGATAAATGTGTTGTAGCGGCGCAGCTGCTCAAAGCGGCCTACATCGTGCAGGATGCCGGACAGCCACGCCAGATCGACATCCTCCGGCGGCAGGGCCAGGCTTTGGGCAATGCGGGCGCAGAGCGCCGCCACGCGGTAGGTATGGTCGATTTTCAATTTGACCTTGGCGTCAGCGGCGTTGTAGTGCGCGGCATAGTCGGCAAAGGCGTTTTGTGCGCGGGCACGGTCAATTTTCATACTATCACTTCCCTGTTTCAGTGTACCACATCCGGCAAAATGCGTAAACTGCAATGTTTATAAAATTTACTCCACAACGAATGACATTTTTGGATAAATAGTTTTTACTTTCTGTAGTATCAAATAAATACCGTTCCAACGTTTAAAATTTCAATCTATTTATTATTAACCCTCTTATTTACACCACATTTACACCACTTGCAAAAACGAGACTTAGTATGACAAATAAAAGCACTTAGACGAGAATGTTCTACGCAGGAACACGCTCGTCTTTTTTATTTATGGACAAACTTGTTGTTTTGCTGTATTATTAGAATAAAATGATTCCAGTCATGCAGGAGTACAACAAGAAAGAAGGACACAGATGATCCGTTCTGAATTTGAGGAAAGATTAGCCCAAATATTATCGATTGGCGAAGACGATGAAGAGTATAAGCAAATGACAAAATGCCTTGGCGATATGGGACTTAAAAAGTCATTCATAGTCAAAGACGGCGCATACCATTTTTGCTGGGAGCAAAACGATAACAATGTCGGCTTTGCAGTCAAGACACCGGATTGTGCGCCAGATGAGGAAATCGACAAGGACTACTTTGAAAAATTTCTTGCCGTTCTCACAAATGCGCATGAACAGGCAAAAACCGTTGATTTTCAAGCGTCTCTATCTGACCTTGTTCCTACAAACGTAGACGATGATGATGATGACGACGATCTGTCAGAATTAGACATCGAGGACGAGGACCCCGAATACGACGAGAACGACGAAGAATACTATGACGCTGAATTCGATGATGATGAGGAATACAACGAAATTAAAAAGATTATCATTGAAAGCAGCAAAGACAGGTTCGACGAAATCTCAAACCGTCTAAGATCGATTTTCAGTGTGCCAGCTGTCAAGTGCAATTTCTTCGTGTATATGACAATTCACATGGATCTTGCAGCTATGGAATACTTGCTGAAAAGGGATTGTTTGCATATTAAATAATCTGCTAAAAAATAGGGATAGCCTCTCATCAAGGTCATCCCTATTATTTTTTGCGTTTTCTTTCAGCAGCATTTCCGCCGCTTATTCGGCTTGTGGTTCCCGCATAACCCATGGTCTGGCTCCATAATCGACTGTCACCGACACAGTCCACTGCTTCACAGCCTTGCAGTTTTGGTATGCTCTGTAACCTCTATCATCTATTGAACAGATACTCTTGAATATCATTGAACGCGCTTTGCATCTGCTCGACATTGTTGCCGTTAAGCGCATGTCCAAGCAAAGCAAAGTTTGCCCGCAGTAGCATATTCATACTGTTCTCCTGTGCGTCAAGCCGTGCTTTGTCTCGTTTGAACAGGTCCATGTACTGACTATCCTTGCTTGCAAGCAAATCTTTAATAGCATCGACTTCACCAGACATCTTTGTGATTTTCTCTTCCATGGCCTCAATCTTCACATCTTGCTCATGGTTCGGTTTCTTCAGAAAAGTGTTGAACTTCACTAGCACAGCGATGGCAGCGCCGATACCGGCAATAGCGCCGCACACGCTCAGGATCCATGTGACAGCGTCGGCCAGCGTAAAAGCAAATTCAGGATTCGGCATCACTGCTCACCTGCCCCTCGTGAGCAGAATCGGCTTCGCCTCGTTTCATCGCATCATAAGCCGCCTGGGCAATACTGCGTGCCTGCTCCTCTGTAATTTCAAGTCCAGCCTGTTTGGCAAGCCCCATAATAAACTCAGCGGCTTTTTTGTTCTTTTCCTCACCAGTCATGTCGTCCATGTACTGCTTGATATAGCGGCACGCAGCCTCTCCCCATTTCATCAGCAAAGGATAAGACTCCAGCATAGTAAGCGCACTACTGATAACGTCAGCAGCTTGAGGAAAAACATACTTGCCAAGCAGAAAAAAACAAACGCTGGCAAGTCCTATGACAATATAAAAAATCCCCTGTTCCATACCTTACTCCTCCATATCATTCGGATGCATGACGCCATCGGTATCGTCTCCCAACTGCGGCTCCTCCGGTTTGGCGTTTTCAGCACCGGACTTATGCTCCTGCACCTTGATCCAGGCGTTGCACAGGTTTTCAGCGCTCAGCGCCGCAAAAAGTCCCGCGTTAAAGCTGTAGTCCGGCAGCTGACCGATACTGAAGCACAGCACCATATACACAACCGCGTACACAATCGTCGCACCCATCGTAAACACAATGACCTTTTTTGAAAAACGCATGGCGTTAAAATTCTCTCCCATACCAATCACCGCCTATCAAGTATGGCTAGCGACTGCTGCAGGGCCTACATACCCATAGAGCGTCTTGTACCAGCCATTTACAACATCACTGTAACCAATCGTAACAACCTTGCCGGTCTTAGCATCCGGGCTTGTAATTACGCCGACGCTTGCATATTCTGTTCCGGGACCTTTGCGCACGTTCCAGCGTCCAGCCTTGAACACGATTGCCTTCTGCGCAGGCTTTGGCGTAGAGACTCCAACAGCTTCACTAGCATAAGCCTTATAGCACCAGTTCATATCGCAATTTCCGTTGATGCCAGCGACAACACCCTTACTGCTGTACTGCCACATCTGGCATTTGCCCTTTTGGTTGACCCCGACACGGTAATCGGCCAGCCACAGGTCATAAGCTGCCAATTTTGTCATGTCAAGATAAGCCGCCTTGTAATTCGTGTAAGTGTACAGCATCGGCTTATACCCACGCTGATTGATAATATCCAGACCGCGCTTCACAAGTGCAGTAAGCTTGTCCTTGCCGATAGAAGCAGTATTTTTGTCCTCAATGTCCAGCGCCACGGGGTACTGGAGCGTCTTGCCGTCCAGAGCCTTGAACAGCATCTCAAACTCCTTGTTCTGCGTGGCTTCGTCCTGTGCATAGGTAAAGAAATAGGCGCCAACGGGAATGCCATTCTCGCGTGCGCCCTTATAATTCTGTTCAAATGTAGGGTCAATATAGATACCGTTTTTATTAGTGGACACAGCCCGCAGCATGGCAAACTTTACACCGGCAGCCGCTACTTTGCGCCAGTTAATATTGCCCTGATACTTCGATACATCGATGCCCCACAGCTCGGTTTCCGCCTTATCCGCAGGCTGAACATTACTACTGGCAGGTTTGTCGCTCTCCCCTACACTGCAATCAACACTGTGTTCGCCCGTGCGAAAAGTAAACACCTTATCTGTAGCGGTAGTGAAATCATTATCCAACCATACCAACGGGTTCGTGCGCTTGTTCTTCCAGCGTACCTCAAAATGCAGGTGAGCACCAAAGCTATTGCCGGTATTGCCGCTGTAACCAATAACCTCACCGGTCTTTACAACCTGCCCCTGCTTCACATTGATAGAATTCAGATGCGCATATAGCGTGTGCAGTGTGCCACCGTTCCAATTCGCATGGCGGATTTTAACCATGTTGCCGTAGCTGTTCGTATCACCCTGCGTGCGTTTGCCGTTCCAGTGGTACACAATTTCTACAGTACCCTCTTCCGCCGCCATAACCGGTGTCCCCACAATAGCTCTCATATCAATAGCCTGATGTAAGCTGCCATCGTTGTAGTACCATCCCTGCGTCAAAATATGCTGGCTCAAAGGCCAGCCAAGACATACCTCTCCATTCTTCAACCTCATAAAATTCCTCCCTTATTTAAAATAAAAACCGGCAGAGGCCCCTGCCGTGTCATGTCGTTATTACCAAAGTTTGACAAAAAAGCCGAATTCGTAAGAACCTGTTTGCAAGGAATCCATCGGCCATCCACCAAATGTGCCATTTTGATCATAGATACGTCCAGCCTGACAATATCCATCTTCGTTTTCAAAATGAACCATTGGAACATATCCAGGGTCCCCCATAATACCCTGATGATAAAATGGCACACAATCAGCTAATATTTTATAGTTGCTTGTTTCAGTAAGCGATTTGGCCTTCGCAACCATCGGTTCAAGATTCAACCACTGAAATTGTCCATTACGGTAAACCGGTCCAATTTGATTTCCGGCAACGTCAACATGCGCCAGATAAGAACCGTCCGTGTATTTTGCCAAAATAACAGTAGAAAATCTGCCAATATTATATATCGAATATCCTAACCCACTGGAAAAGCTATAGCCATACGCCAGCACATCCTCATTGATGCACGCCCCGCCCATCAAATTCAGCGCCATATCACTTCACCTCGATGCCAAGCGCCGACTTGATCGCCTCCAGGTCATCCACAGTCAGTGCCGGATAATCAGCCGCAATGTCCTCAAAGTTCTCGCCAGCTGCAAGGCGAATCCTAAAAGCGCGGGTCATAATACGCAGCTTCAAAGCATTCAAAGTTTTCATAGGTTACCCCTCTCCGCCGATCAGATCGGCCATCATCAAAATAATATCATCGTTTGCGGATTCCAGCGCATCTGCGCGTTTTTCTATAGAATCAAGGCGCTGTTCCGTTGTCGGCTTGTTTGCCTCTTCCTGTTTCTTGGCAATTTCCGCCAATTCTTCCTTGGTGTACAGCACATACTTCTGCACGGGTTCATACTCGTCCCAGGCATCGTGTGCAGGCTCATCCGTCACAGCAAGGCGCAGCCCTTCCGGGCACGCCTCTGTAATCGTACTCTGCATGACCTCATAGTGCCAGACTTCCTCCGTGGCCTCATGATGCGCCACAAATTTCTGTGCATCTACCAGCTTGCCTTTTGTAAGGTCTGGATTGGTCAGCTCATTTTTCAATGCTTCATCGTAGATTTTCATTCCATCACCTCACTCAGGTAGTCCACTTCCGCGCATAGAAGTACAGCATCAGGTCACAAACCGGACGCCGCTTAACGGTAAAAGACAGCTTATTTGTATCGTACACATAAATCTGCCCCTGATTGATCATAGACAATTCACCAGACAGAATGATATTGTCTTTCAACGAGCTTGTCCGCTCCATCATGGCCGGTCCAAGGCTCATATCCGTCGTAAGGTTGGGCGTGCCAGTCGTGCTGCCAGTAAGAGCCGTCCCGGACGAATTCGTCCACGATACAATCACATTCCAGTTTGATTTGTCGCTAGACTCGTTCCATTTGTCACGCGAGATTTTAAACGAATACAGGAACTGCAGCCGTTTTGTAATGGCAGAATTCGCTACTGGGTTTGCACTGCCCTGCGAGAGAGCGTTATCCACAACAGTCTTGTTCGCCCCGCTTGCAATGCCATTCAGTTTGCTCTTATCGCTGTAACTCATCAGGCCACTAGAGTTAGTCGTGGCCAACCCATAGGTAGTATCCGTAAACTTCGCCCCGGCGGGTACATCCGAGTTTACCGTATGCCCATTTACAGTGGTAGAGTTACCACCGTTTGCAGGCAGAGACCCAATCCATCCTTTTAGAGCATCCTTTGAGATGTCTTTGATTTTCGCAGACACATCACCGCCGTCACCAGTGGTGTAGCCAGCAATATACTTTATAGCATCACCAGTAATGCCATTCCCGCTATATCCAATCTGAATACTTTTACTCGTGTCATTATAATCAGCAACACGGTTGGCCTTAGTCGCGCTTCCAGCGGAACCAGCGCTCGTAGCATATTTAACTGATTTCGCGCTATCCGCAGTATTATCCACGTTGCCAAGACCTACCTCGGACTTCGTGTAAGATGGTTTCGTGCTCGCCTTGGCCCAGGCATATACGTCACTGGCCGGTAAACTGCTCGGAAAATCTGTGATTTGTCTCTTAGTATGGGTATGTCCACTCGCCGCTTTGCCGTCAACCAGACCTTTAAGCACTTTGCCCTGTGCCGCGGACAGAGAATCCGTCGTGCTATCAGACGTCAGGTTGTTCTGGATGCCTCTCCATGTATCCGTATCAGTAAACTTCGCATCAGCGGGGACACTCTTAGCCAATGTATAACTCGTTGCCACCGGTTTGCCCCCGCTAAAATATACCGGCTGTGTAGTCGATCCAGCATTCACAGACAGTTTCCCGGCGGTATCGGCGGTGGCAGCATTCTGGGCATTCGTAATCGTGCCATGTATCGTATCTTTCAAACTTAATGGCATAAACACCACCTCCTTAAATCATTTTTCTGAATTTGAATGTGATAGTATCCGCGGCGGTACCGGCTCTCAGCGCTGCAATCTGAAGTTTCAATCTGCCCTTACCGTCAGATCCTGCATCCATACGCGCTGTCCGTAAATAAATCTCATTGCCGTTTTCAGCATGTCCCACATTATGCAGCAGGATTTCATCTACACCAGTTGAGTTTGTCATACTACTAAACCACGTCATAACACCGGAATATACTTCCTGATAGAATCCGGTACTATTTGTAGTCAGTCCACTGACCTGAATAATATACGTACCGCTGCTCAAATTCTCGCCAGCAATTCCCGTATCCATCCAATCTGTAGTCAGCTTCAGTGACTTCTGGATCGTTACAATGCCTCCAAGCGCATCCAGCTTAGCCTTATCACCCTTGCTCATCAGACCATTGCTCGACGCCGTCGCAACACCATAGGTCGTATCCGTGAACACAGCGTTGCTCGGGACAGACTTGCCCAAAGTGTAGCTGCACGCAGCAGGTTTCCCCCCTATGAAATAAACAGGCTGGGTGGCACTGCCCGCCGTAGCCGTATCCAATTTCGCCGCAGAATTAGCGCTTCCACCCGCAGATGAAGAACCAGCGTAATTGTGTGTATGGCTCGATGCAGCATAGCTGCCCTTTGGCTGATAAGTGGCGTCACCCTTGCCCTTGATATAACTCCACAGCGTAGAGAATTTCACACGTCCAAACGTACTGCCGCCGCCTGTATCCTGTCGTACAAAGTAAGTATCATCTGTAGGAGTTGCAGTCCATGTAGTGGTAAGCGTTGCCAACAGATTATTTGCCCCAGCCTCAGACTTATCTACTTTCCCGCTAATATCTTGATGTGCGGTAAGATACTGACTGTGTGTATGGCTTGCCGCTGCTTTCCCATCTACCAGCGCTTTCAGCACCTTACCCTGCGCAGCACTCAGGCTCTGGTCGGTAGCATCACTGGTCAGATTATTCTGCACGCCACGCCAGGTATTGGTGTCTGTGAATACAGCATTTGCAGGAACGCTCTTGCCCAGTGTGTATGTAGTTGCCACCGGCACGCCATTGGAAAAATAGACGGGCTGCGTGGCAGAACCTGCATTGGTGGTTAGTTTCTTTGCACTGTCCGCACTGGCCGCAGTCTTAGCACTGTTGACATTGAATTTGCTCGGGTTATAGACGTACATGTTGCCGCCGTCTTCGCCGCCCCAAAGCCAGGTAGGCTGACCATCCTTGCCACTCCAGTTGAAGGTCATAGGATTTGCAAGATTACCGTCACGTGCCAGCTTTGCGGCTGTGCCATTGAAACCGGAAGCTGACACTATCGCAGGGAACGCTACATTTTTATCAACATCCCATGTGTACATGTGGTCATTGCTCATCAGGTTGTTCGGCATAGTCCATACACTTGCGCCATAAGCTTTGATCATCGTAACATTCTGTGCCTGTGTGATATAATTGCTATTAAAATCACTACCATTCCAAGGATGTGACATGAAGGTGAACCGATAGTTCCACCAGTTACTTGTCTGTCCCGTGCCGCCGCCGAGCGTGTTTTCACTAAACTTAATGTAGTTCGGGCCACTCCAACCATTCAGATAGCCCGTGCTGCTGGAAGACGTGAACAGATTCTCCCAACTGGTTGATGCTGCACCTGTCGCTCTTTCAATAACAAGGCTGATATTATCACTACCGCCAGAAACCCAGAAAAACATATCGCCAATCGTACAATAGCGCTCAGTATCTTTTACATACTTACTGTTCCAGTAGTTATATTTCGCAGTTTCTGCCGTTCCTGCTGGAACATCATACTTCATACCGGTAATGGTAAGACGGATACCGCAAAGTGCATTCTTTTTTCCACCAATCTGAGGCAGTGTAAATCCGCCACCATTTTCACTGAACAGGGCACGCTTGTTATAATCTGTAACTGCCGCGTCCGTCCAAGTTTTGCCACCATCCACAGTTTTCTCAATGATGATCTGGTCAGACGGCAAAAACGCCAGGCGATTTGCACGAACGCTGTCAAACATCGGGCGCACAGCTTTCGTGATGGAACCATACGAGTTATTAGGATTGATTTCGTTTGCCGCTCCGGCATTCTCTGCGTAATTAACCTTAACCTTATAATTATCGCATTTCAGAACAACATCATCGCCAGACCACTGCGCATAGAGCGGATAACTATCCCCATAAGTTGCTGTCGTGCTTCCTTGTTTATATGTCTGTAGCTTTGTGGCGGCTTTGACACTTTTTGCACTATCAGCCGTATTGTCAACGTTTCCTAATCCGACCTGTGCCTTAGTATGTGTATGACTACTATTTGCCTTGCCACTTAGCTTTCCGTCAATCTCGCTCTCAGTATAATATCTACCATCATGCGTATGATTTTTCGGCGCGAACATATCCTTCAGTTTTCCAACAAAATATTTCAGCCCCTTATCATCCAATAAAGCCATATCCCTACCTCCTTAAAGGTCAAGATCAGCTTGCGAGGATGGTATCAATCTGGGTGTTGGTAATAGCTTCAATAACTGTCTTGGTATCACCAATCTTCTCCAAAGCGCCGCTGATCAGCATATATTCGTCGTACAGGTTACTGCCGTCCGGCGTAGCCTTCTTAATCATATAAATCACATTATCCTTTGCATCCTTCACTGCAGGCAGCGTCTCCACGATGCTCTTACTGATGTGTCCTGCCGCAGAGATCTGCTGACCGACATAGGTCATGGTAGCATAGGAGCTGGCTGCACCAAAGCCATCCAGTTTCTTCTTATCAGCCGCACTCATCAGGCCGTTTGCACTCTGCGTAGCAGCGCTGTAGGTCGTGTTCGTGCTGGGAATTCCCAGTGCGGTAATATCGCTCTTTGCCACAGCGGTAGTAGCAGACACATGGCCGCTTGCATCGACTGTTACCTTGTACAGACCAGCCGCAGCCGCCGTGTAGCTCGGGTGGATATACTTGTTAGCACCCGCCGCGATACCGTCCAGCTTCGTCTTGTCAGCCGCAGTCATCAGACCGTGCGCAGACTGCGTAACATCGTTGTAGGTCGTGTTCTTGTCATCAACCCACTGTGCTGTACCGTCACTAGCCCAGCCAAGGATCTTGCCCGCAGCACCGCCCGCAGGGATATGTTTGTTACCACTGGTCGTCGGGTGACTGTAATTGCTTAAACCCGCCAGCTTGTTCTTCTCGGCAGTCGTATAATCATTGCTAGAAAGCTGCTTGCCTTCAACCTTATCAACCTTGCCGCCCAGCTGGCCTTTAAACCATTGCACCAAATGCGAAAGACCATCTAAATCAAGAAAAGCCATAATTGTTTCCTCCTTGTTATAATTTCAAAATCTCGTCGATCTGTGTATTCGTAATTCTTTCCGGCTCCGGGTTCATGCTTGTCCATGTTCCGTTTTCATATGCCCACATCTCGCCAGTGCGCAGAGCGTAGATTTTCCCATTGATGGGCGCAAGCGGCAGCTCCGCCACGATCTCGATGTCGCGTCCAGCCTGAATGCGTGTCTTGCCAAAATCGCGATACATATTGCCCGTGTCCTTACAGACGATCAGCTGTCCATCTACAATAGGAGCGGACTCCAGCTGTGACTGATTGATTTCTCTCAATGATAGATTCGCCATATTCCATCTCCTATCATCCTGTCATCAAAAAATAAAGCCGCCCCACCATAACGGCAGGGCGACCCTATCGCTTATTCTTTGGTCTATCCCAAAAATCAAACTCAAGCCTGGGCTGCAATGGTCTGCCAGGTCAGCTGACCCTCAACAGCCTTGACGCGCGTATCCATGGCGATGTTCAGACCGGCAGCATGCTCCTTAGCGGAGGCCAGCGCTGCGTCAGCCTTCTTCTGGGCATCGGTAGCGGCAGCAGAAATAGCCTCGCTCTTAGCAGTAGCGACATTCTCGGTCGTAGCCTTGGTATTCCATGCGGTGCGCTCCTCAGCGGTAATGTGAGCAACCTTGTCGCCGGAGTGACCGCTCAGCGCATCATTGACAGCCTTGATCTTCTCATCGGTCTGGGCCTTGGTGTAAGCGTCCGGGTTGGCAACATACAGACCATCTTCCTTGATCTCGATGTTGTTGTTCTCGGCAGCAGAAACCTTCACATCAACCGAGATGACATTATGGTCAGAGACAGTAACAGAGGCAGTCTTGGAAGCACCGCCGGTGTAAACATCCACCAGAGCAGCAGCGGGGATCTTGACAACCTCGCCGGTGCTGATAGTCAGCTCAATCTCCTTCGTCTCTGCATTGTAAGCGCCGCTCTTGACAACCATATCCTTGCCCAGATTGATGGTCAGCTCATCGCCGCCAAACACAGGCATCTTGATGGTGCGGGTCTCGGCATCATAGGTGGGCGCATGAACAACACCAGTCAGCGTGGTCTTGACGGCAGCAGTAGCATCGCCCTTGTCAACGGTCAGGACACCGGCATCATAGGTGACATCGGTAACGAACTTACCCTTCTGACCAATGACCTCAGCCACCTTGCCGCTGACATAATCAGCAACAGCCTTGGTGCTGGGGATGTTGTCATCGGTTGCGCCGGAAGCGGGGATCGCAGTAATGACCTCCTTGGTCACCTGAATGAAATCACTGCCATTGAAGGCATGCACAGTCATCTGCGGGGTCTTGACATAAAAAACGCCCTGCTCACCATTCTCGGTTGAAGGCAGATTTTCAACGATACGAACGCTCTTGGTATACTCAACAGGACCCTTGAACAGCTGATGCGTATCAGAAGTAAAATACAGGGTACCGGCGTCCTTGACCTCCAGAGCCTTGTAGTCAGCGTACTTGCCAAAACTAAAATTCACGTTTGCCATAATTTTTTCTCCTTTACATAGTGTAGAAATCTCTCTTTGCTTTTGTCTTAGAACTCCTGCCACACAAAGCCAGCATTGGCCGTGAAAGTCGGCTCTACAACAAAGCTGCTGTCACCGCTGGCCTGGACAGTGTACGGCTGGTATTTTCCATTTTCATCGCGGATCATAACGGTCTGGCCCGCATAAGTGTCGCTGCTCTTGTTCAGTGCGGTGATCGCCTCGCCCGGGCTGTTGAACAGCTGCGTCCGTGTCTGAATTTTCTGGACGCTCTTGTCGTTCTTGATGTAATACAGTTCCGAGGTATCCTTGGTCACAACCAAATCCTTGCCGTCGATCTTGCCGCTCTCAATAGCAGACGCAACATCCCCCGCATTACCGTAACCAAGTTTTGAATACTTGTTTGCCATCTTATTTCTCCTTTCCACAAAATTAGAAAAGCCGAGTGTCGAGTTTAAAACTCAACCACCCGGATAGTCCCATCCTCTGGGTCGGAGCCGCTGTCCACGATCTGAACGGTATTGCCAATCGCCTTATCCCCGGCCTTCAGCTGCAAACGGCCTTCGTTGTACAGCAGACCGTCAGCCTTGCCGCTTGCCAGATTCTGGTTTGCTTCAACTAACTGGTTGGTAAGCGCCTGCATGGCAATCATACGCTGATCCAGCGCCGTCAACGCTTCGTCCGGGATAATGTCGCTCCATGCACTGATCGGCAATACCCTGATATTCGTCGCCTGTGTGTGGCGCACGCGCTTTATTCCGGTGCCGTCTGCCTCCATCTCAACTTTGTAAAAGGTCAGCTGCACCGCAACATCACCGGCCTCGGCAGTCAGGTTCGTATCAAACGGCAATTTGTATTCCAGCATACCCTTGTACGGCTTATCACTCAGCGATAAAATCTCGGATTTATACCGCTTGCTCACAGGCGGTAGATACTCCATCAGGCAGGTAAATCCGCTCATATCCTGCTCTTTATAAACAGGCTCCACCAGAAAATGGAGATTGTCCACCAGCTTCGACTGCTGCATAATGCGTTCCTCTACACTGACAGTCAGCTGATTGTCGTCCCCCAGTAAAATCGTATACATCCTTACTCACACTCCTTCGTGATAAATTGGGCTTCCTCAGCCGTGATTTTCTGCGCCGCCAGAAGCTCCGCAACCTTGGTGTCCGTGATTTTCTTTGCCTTGTACAGCCGTGCCAGGCTCATAGTAAACACGCTCATTTCCATCACAGCACGCCTCCTTCCAGCAGCGTCAAAGTGTAAGCGTCGATGATTTCCTCTGCCGTCTTACCGTTCAACGCTTTCAATTTTTGATACTCATAGGTATCAATCGGTACCAGTTGCACCGTGTCGTACCCATCCACCGGGAATCGGTACATTTCTTCACAATGCCAGACCGTATTTCCGTCACTAGAAAGAAAACCCTGCGCCTCATCTTCGGGGCACAGGGTCAGAATATTGTGTTTGGGTTGATATTTTACATAGACCAGGTGGTCGAGCACATCGATCACACGGTCATTGTACATGACTTTATAATACATACTCGAACCTCCCTTAAATACTAAACATCAACAGGATGTCGTTTGTGTCCGTGGGGTAGTAATACCCATAGATTTCACCGGATGTGTTCACCGCATTGTAATAAGCGTTGTAATCCTTATTCGGGCTTCGTGTCCAGTACGAAACCACTTCGCCGTCCGGGTTCGTGCGCTTACGGCTCGTATTGGTCGTGATGAAATCGATCGCCGTGCCCTCATACACATACGGCTCGGAACTCATGTTTGCATCCAGCTCAATCGCGCTCGGGATAAAGATGTAGCAGTCCGCCGTAGAAACATCGGTCTTGGCATTGCCAACGTTGCCGGGGACCTTCACCTTTTTAACAAGCTGACGCCAGCCAATCGGCAGCGCCTTATAGACGCGGCTATTCAGATAGGTGTTCAGTGTCGTAGGCTTCGCCCAACCGCCTGTATTGTTATTGGCATTGTCCATGGACATCGTCTTACCCAGCGTCTTTTCCGCCAGCAGGCTCAAAGAGCTGCGCTTGCCCGTGCCATCACTCAGGTAGTAACGGTTGAAGCAGGCGTTAAATGTCAGCTCACTATGCACCCAGTTGACAAGCTCCTTGCAAGTGGTAACACCAAGGTCAGCATACCAGAGTTTTGCCCAGTACACAGTACCGATGCCATAGCTTTCATACGCACCGTCAGCGGCCTTCGCGCAGCCAAACACCAGCTCTGCATTTGTCTTTGTAGTGCGGGTACGGCTAAGCTCCGTGTACTTACTGGTATCAGCACCCATATTAGAGGTGTAGACATGCAGCCCATTCTCGCCCTTGATGTGGCGCAGGACAATGATTTCGCGTGTGCCAGGCATAGCAGCGTCCGTAGACTCAGTACCCCAAGCCAGCTTACAGCCGCTATTCTTCCAAAGGCGGAAACCATTCATGCCGTCACCGTCATAGCACTGCATCAGCACGCCGTTATTCGCAGTCGTACCCATCATGCGGAAGTCGACCGCAAGCGTAAAGCTCCGATCCTCGCTCAGCAGATTCACGCCAGTGTCCACATGATTCTTGCCGGTAAACTCCGTCGGCTGTGCAATCAGAACCTTTTCCGTAATATCATCAAAACTAAAGTCCGCACCCATCGTAATGGTCACAGGGTCTTTGCTTGTAACAACGGTGCTCTCTGCACCAACCTTCGTCATCGCATAGATTTCAACAGGCCGCAGCGAACCGAACTCCTTGCCGTCGAAATACCCGCTCACATACTCGCAGCTGTCATATACAGCGTTGATATCCTTATCACCGGTGACATAGCCGCCTTTGTCCCATCCGCTGAACAGATAGTATTTATAGGCCGTTTCCTCGCCGGTATAAACAGGCATATCGCCATCGTACAAAACAGTCGAGCCATACGAAGCTGTAACAGACTTCAATACTGCGCCACGGTTCAGATACCGCACCGTGTACTTACGCACACTCTCGGTGTACAGCGCTCTAACCGTCTGATTGCCGAAAACAGTCGTAAACTCTGTATCCCAGCCCTTAAAGGTAAAGTCCGTACTTACGGTGCTTTCCGTAGTCGGCGTGGGGATCGGATTCTCTGCTCTCGTAATGGGGTCAACCGCCTTGCCACCCTTATCAATGTACTGCACATCCAGAATGGTGCCGTCCTTATTCACAAAGGTCCATGCAAACTGCTCGATCAGCGTATTGTAACTCACCTTCAAATCAGGCCACTGGGCATTGTAGCGCTCCAATTCCTTCTGACGGATCGTAGGCAGGTGCACCTTGCCAGCCAGCACAGAATGGTCGGTATTATAACCGTTTTCATCCGTACCCGTCATCGCGTACAGCTTTTCAAGCAGCTTCGTATCTGTCATTTGCCAATCCAGACCAATCAGGCGCACACGGCTCAGATTCGTACACTTCGCCAGCATGTCCTTCAGGTCAATGGTAGTGCAGTTCTCCACGACCAAAGCCGTAATGTTCGCATAGTCGCTGATTTTCAGGTCGGTCAGGTGGTTCAGATTGCGTGCCGTCAGGCTGCTGATTGCAGGCAGTTCCGCCGTCTCGATCTTGCCGCCGTTCGCAAAGGCAACACCGGTAATACCACTGCCGTCGGCCTTAAACAGCGTCAGGTTCGTACAGCCGGTCAGGTCAATAGACTTCTTCAGATTCGGTACATTCTGCAAGTTCAAGTGCTCCAGCAGTGTATTGTTGCCGACAGCAAAGTCCGTCATGTTCGTATTCTTGTAGCCTTCCACGCCAGAACCGATCTGCAGGTCAGTCAGCTTAACGCCGTGGCTGAAATCGACATAACCGGGGTAGAAGCCGGAAATATCACCGATACTGCGAATCAGGCTTGCATTGTAAACATAAACCTCAGTATCATTCATGGCCGCAATCGGACAGTGAACCTCATAGGTCTGCCCACGCTTGCCGCGCATCTTTACAGGGTTAGAGCCGTACAGCACAGATACATAGGTATCCGCATACGGCACGATATGAAATGTACCGTCCGGCTTCACACCAGCCCAGTTCACAGGCGTATAACCGCGAATCGTCATATCATCGCTGGTTGCAGCACTGCCGCTGTACTTGGAGGCCATATACTTTTCCTGATACTTCTGGAACTGACGGCGTTGATGCCGCTTGTTGCCGTGCATCATGGGCAGATAGCTGGTTGTGCCGTTTTCCTCATAGGTGCGGAAATATTTTCGGCGCATGTCCATTACCCACAAGCGCTCCGGTTTTACATCCTGATAATCCTCGAATTTCTTCAGGATACGTGTTGCGCTCCATGCCAGTGCGTTCTCACGGTCGCGGAACATAGCTGCCAATTTGTCAGGGAACAGGTCACGGACCTTACACCACAACTTGGAATCGCTGGCGTTAAACACGCTCTTGGTGCCGATGGTGTCCGTATCCTCGTAGCCGTAGCTCAGTGTCAGTCCACCCTCATTATCGTTGCCCTGCGCGGTATCGTTGTCGTAGTCAAAGCAGAAATCCCAATGGATAAGGTCACTCGTATGCGGGAACACATTCTTTGCACGGTTATCGACCATGGTGTGGCGCTCTGTAAACAGGTAGTGATACAGCGCAGAGTCCATGACAAAATAGTCCTCAAAGTGCGTCTTAAACTCCTCGTCACTCGCATTCACGACCCAGTTCTGTACACGGATCCACGCATCCTTCGCAGCCTGCACTTCCTCTTCGGTGCAAGCCTTGTTGATGTAGCGGAACTCAAAGCTGTTGTCGCCGTCCCAAGTCTCATGCGAGAAATCACCGCTCAGGAATCTGGTCTGCTCATCGGTGTTATTATCGATCTCAACAATAACCTCTTTATGGTTATTAGGGTCCATGCCCATCGTATTGTTGTTCTTTTTAGAGTTGCCAATGTCACCGCAGGCATAGAAATGCCACTTACCGTCATGGAACACGGTACTGTTCTCAATATCAGTTTCCTGCACAAAGACAACACACGGGTAGAAAGCCATCGTGTCGCGCACCTTCGAGTTGTCCTTGCGTGCCTGTCGAATATACGGGTTAAACTCATTGAAATCATCTGCCAGCAGCGCGTTGTTTGCGTTCTCGGACGATGCAACGTTGACCTTGATATTAAAGTAATTCTCCGCCACGCTGTTTTCCGTCAACGCATACACAGAACCGGTGCTCTCATCGCCAAAGGTAAAGCCGCCCTTGCAGTTAATGTCGATGTTACGCGCAGATTCGCCATAGTGGTCAGAGCTTGTGCCCTGTCCCTTGTGATAACCTTTAGCCGTCCAGTTGTCCTCAACGGCGCGTCCGTTTTTGTAAATCTGCTGGATAACAGTGTTCGCAACTTCATTTTTCTTGCCCGTGGTAAAGGTCGGTGCGCTAATCTTGATAACACGCAGGTCTGGGCAGCGCTCCGCCAGAATGTCCGGGTTCAGCTCACCGCTTGCATCCGTGATGTTGTTGCGGTTGTACCGCTCGATCATCTCGTCAGCGTTCTTGGCATCCGCAATAAAGTTATCAAGAATCTCATCATCAGACAGGTTCATGGAATAAGTCTTCATGCGGTAAACAAGAACATCGCAGTCGTCAGAACCGATAGTAATGCCAACCGGGCTTGCCTGTGTAAAGTTGTCGCTGCCGTCATACAGCTCCACCTTGCAGGGGATGCCGTCCAGCCACAGCACCATTTCTTTATACTGGCTGTCGGGCAGAATGTTGAACTCAAACTCCATGAAGTCATCTTCACAGGTCGGCAGTTCCATTGTATTCTGCGCACTGGTCAGTGTGATCTTCTGTGCCTGAATATTCAGACCCACACCGCCCTGCACACAGGTCAGCACAGTCGCATCATAGTCGCGCACATTCGCTGTATTGAAAACGAGCTTGAAGTTCTTGCCCAGCTTCTTGGCATCATCGGCAAACAGCTTGTAATTGATCGTGGCGCGTGTGCCTGCCTTTACGCAGAAGTAGGTGTCGCCGTCCTTATCAAGCTGATAGCCGCCATTGACCCAGTCAAAGTTGTCGCTCACGGTCATGCTCGTCTGCCCATCTGTCCACAGTCGGTCAGTACCGGCATTGGTCTTGCCACTCGGGTTAAAGTCAAACATAAGATTCGTCTTAACCGGCTCAATCACAACACCAAGGTCAACCACGTTCACGCTGATCGTCTTTACGGTCTCGCCGCAGGTGATCGTCAGTGTATGCTTGCCCTTGTTCGCGCTCTTAAAGCTCCAGGTCTGCTTTGTGCGCCCAACCGTCAGGGTAGACTCAGTCACGCCGTTCACAGCCAGCTTTACAGTGCTCGTACTGGACGCAGGGTCGTATACGGTGTACTCAATGGACACCTTGTTGTACTGCTTCGTCTCGTAATCCCTCACAGCACAGCTGATAATGGGTGCGGTCTCGCCCTCGGTCACCCACATAATATCCTTCTTGATGACATTGGACTTAACGGTCTTTCCATTGATCTCCGCCGTCATGCTGATTTCCAGCAGGTGGCTGCCGTGCTTCTGCACCGGGATGGTATAGGTCATCTGTCGACCAGTCACACTGGTAGTCGTGCCACCAATCGACTTGCCGTCCAGTGCAAAATCGATCTTCTTCTCAACGCTGCCATACGGTGTATAGCGCACTGTGACCTCGCCGCTGTAGAAAAGGCTGTCATCAAAGGTGGATTCCAGATAGAAATCAACGACATTGGCACTCCACTTTTTTGAGCCTGTCGTATCCATGCTATCCACAACCGTCAACCGGATCTGGTTCTCGCCGCTGTGCAGATATTTCGTAATATCAAAGCTGTTTTCGCCCTGCATGATGGTCTGGGTAGCAACCTTTGTATTGCCAACATACCATGTGCCGGTCGCATTGCCGGTATCATCCCCGGCGCTGTCCACGCTGGTGAACCGGAACTTGACCACAACAGGGTCACCGGCAACAGCCGTAATCGCAGACTCGCCGATACGCTCAATCGTAATCGTGCTGCCCGCAGCAGGGCCACCGCCGCCACCGCCGACAATCGTCACCTGCGTCTTTGGCGTGCCGTCCTCCATAAGGGTCAGCTTGCTATCCTCGTAGGTAATGTCATACTCATGCCCGGCATTCTTGCCGATGTCATCCAACTTGCCTTGAATTTGACCAACAGCAGTATTCAGGCTGTCCACCGTGCCCTGCATGTCAGCTACATTATTCTTCGCCTGCGTAACATCGTTGCGAATACCGTCAATAACAGAAGCATCCGCCTTTTTCGCCAGCAGCGTGTTAGTCGCTTCCTTGTCATAGTAAGAAGTTTTCAGCGTCTCCGGCAGGTTGCCAACGCTGTCCTGCAGGTTCTTTACCGCAGCATCATTGCTGGTCTTATAGGCGGCAAGGTCGTCACGCACCGGCTTCACCGCAGTCTCGATCTTAGCGTCCACCGTTTTGCCGTAGGCAGTCGTCCACTCCGCGGACGGGTCGCTATTGAGAGTAATTTTCTTGATTTCAGCCTCACCATTTTTAAAAGTCAGGCTGTTGGCATCACTGTCATAGTCAACACCAAAATTTGCCAGTCCGTCCATACTGTTGACCTTATCGGACAGCGCATTCAGATCTGTTTTCTTGGCGTAATTGGTGTCCAGATCACTCTGTATCTCGCTCTTGATTCCGGACGCAGCAGCAGAGATCTTGTTGTCAACATCGGCTACGGCCTGCTGTGCCTGCTGGGCACTCTGCGCCGCCGCACTGGCCTGGGCCGTGGCATTGGCAACCTTTTCATCCATCAAAGACACAAAGCTCTGATACCAATCACTGCTTGGCTCGACCATACCGTTGCCGGTCAGCGCCTTCAAAATATTCAGCTTTCCGTTCGGACGACTTTTCCACACATAGCTCTGTCCTTTTTCGTTGGAGCCTGTGGCGGTGATCTCAAAATCAACTTCGCCATCCACCGTTGTGACATTCTCGTCGATCAACCAGCCAAACCGAATTGTATCGCTGTTATAGGTCACATTAACAGGGGTCGCGTAGTTCTCATCCCCGTCCTTATTCACAAAATGCACCTGCAGCATCATGTCCAGCAGGTCAACGCCATCGTAGTAGCGAGGCATCTGGAATGGGATGAACTGACTGTTCTTCTCTTGCGTAATATTGATCTGGCTTTCATCCAGCTTGATATTTTTCAGCTCGTCAATGCTGGAATACTTGTCGTCCCTGTAGCTCGAATACCAGGTATATTTCCCGCTGATGGCATAATCGTCGGAGGCAGAATCCGCCATCACAGCGAAAGCCTCATCATCATCTGCCGCCATCGACATGATCATAGGCTCGGCGCTCTGCACTGCCGTCTGTGCCATGAATTTCTTCTTCGATTCTTCAAAAGAAAGTGCCAATAGTTCCACCTCCTATATTTGATTTTTAGTAATAAAGCAGCGTCAATGTACGCCATGTGACACCATTACCGGAGCAAGCATACTCAATCGTATTCCCGCTAATGATAAGACGTCCACAATCAGAAGCGCCGTCTGGTGACGATTGACCTAAATCCTTAAATCCAAGTAATGTGCCGTCTGTTAATGTGTACCTCCACCTGGCTCCGCCATGACTTGTGTCAAGTGTGCATTCTGATCGATTTCCAATCGTAATTGTTTTTTGCTTGACAAATACAGAAACACTATTTGCAGCAACGAGGCCACTTCCGTTATGGTATCCGGGCGGAACCTGAATGGTTTGTCCTGGATTTATCGTAGCTTTCCATGCACCGCGGTTCGGCATTGCCCCTGTTTTAATAACCTTATCCCCTGCATAAAACTTTTTCCCGCTCAGCACTTTTTCTGCACTGGCATCCGCCAGCGCTAACTTGCTATTTACAAGGCCAGTTGCAGGCCCCATCAAACTGTCAGCCATACTTATCTAGCCTCCCAAAATACATCTACATCACATGTCGGTTTTTCCCAACACTTAATTGTCACTGCCCCTTCTCCAGGCGTACACTTGCCTGCTGCAAAAAATCCAAGGGCTTCCTGCTTTGCTTCGTTTTTTGCCCGGTCATTTGTCTGTGTGGACTGCGGGATGCCAAGCATGGCTGTTGCTTTAATCGGCGCACCGCCGCCTACTGGCGTCACATTTTGTGTCTGTGTAAAATAGCCGCTCATGCTTACCCATCCGCCCATGGTAAATGTTCCCGTGTATAACTGCGGGCCAACCTTGTGCACAGCACCACTGCCATCACCGATATATAATGTGCCCGCACTATCAACGGCTGGCTCTCCATATTTCAGCGTTTTCGGTACTCTTGGCGTATCTTCACAGGCGTTCATGCCGCCCTGTCTTTTCAATCTGATTCCCATAAACTCCTCCTATCAATAAGCGCCGCCGTCAATCGTTTCCTTATCATCAATCATCTGACCAAGGTACACACCTACCTGATACTTAAAAAAGATCTGTGTGGCCAAAATCATGTCACGCAGCTTGTTAAACTTATCTGCGTCATAAACAGAAAGACGCAAATCACTGTTCTCGGTTTTCCCAAGATAGTCATTTGCGTCTGTAATATTATTTGCGTTGATGTATTCGTAGTATTTATCTGCCTTCTTTTTGGTCGTAATCGTCAAGTCCTGCATCTTGTCGATATTGTCAACCGCGTTTGGGAATACCGTATCAAGGTCTTCCAACATCTGTTTATAGTCCATGTATCATCACCCCGTAACAGTTTCTGTGGGCACCAAAACGACTGTGTTTGGGTAGTACGGGTAAAACCTCGCCATCTTCACAGTCATTGTGCCGCTACCAAGTTCGTAATTGATCGAGCTTATCATATATTGCTGCGGCTTTTTCTCGCTTGCCAAATGTGCTGTATAGCTTACCTTCTGGTTCACATCCAGCCACGGTATCAGCAGGCATTCCACACTGATACTGTCTGTCAGCCGCGCTCCAAGATACAGCTCATATTCCGCACGCTGCAAGGCAAGCTCATCTGTGTAGATTTTCTCATAGTCGCCACTGTTGCAAACCTTGATTCGCTCTCCGATCTTATCGATTGTAAACGGGCTTTCAGGGTTTACCACATAACCAATATTGTCACAAGCAAATGCAGCCTTGTCCTTAGCCGCCTGCTCCGCATTTGGCAGCTCCTTTACAAGCCGCGCCATGGCATGTACTTGCGTTTGGCCAATAAAAATAAACTTAAACTTTTTTTCGCCCTCGCCATACTCTTGCTTATACTGTACAACATAGTATTTGCCTTTTTCCATCGTTCCGGCAGCTATACTCATGTCCTCACCTGTATCACTCAATGCGGATCGGTATAACGGATATGGCCCATATGTTTTTTCAGACTTTGCACCGGTCGGGTCTGTCTCTGTGTTTATAATTTGCACCTGGCACCCATCAGGATTGGTCTCCGGTGCCAAAAAGCTGAACTTCTTGCTGCTGGTTATGCTGGCTCCTGTTACGCGCACGGTATATATGCCATTTTCATAGCTGCTGCTATCAGAATAGTAATTGCTTTTTGTTGTCTCTCCCCACACTTCAATGACATTGCGAACCTCGCTGAAGCTGTTTGATAAACTCTCGCTGATCACACAGCGGTCAAAGATCGTATTGTCCAATATAACAGGTTCGCCATTGTCCATTGGTACACGCTGGCACACAAAAGTGTCCTCGTCAAAAAACATCTCATAGCTATAATACAAATCGCGCAGCTCTTTCAGGATGTCCCATACAGTTGACCCTGTGTCCCAACTCATGTCGTAAGGCACAACGGCGTTCTGATACCCTATTCGGTAACTACTGCATTGCCCCAACTGCGTTACGGTTTTTACTATAGCATCGCGTATTTCACTGTCTTTTGGTATTTTGGTTTCACTACCGATCAATGTTCCATTCAGTGTGCCATTTAATGTGCTGACAAGATCCAGACAATTTACCTTTAACAGCCTTGTTGTCGCGTCATAAGTAAATGAGTTGTCATTAAAGCTATACACGCCCTTTGGATACCACACAGTCTCCCCAGTTCTTTGATTTAAAAATCCAATAAATACACGCACATGCTTATCAATCCACACGCGGGCTGTCTCTGCCGTGATATAGCTGTCATCTTTTACAAGGATTGTTGCATCAAATGTATTTCGTATGTCACTGCCGCTGTCGGTAGAAATACTGCCATCAATAAAAACACCCTGTATTTCATCAATGACCATGAATTTCGTATTCAGTAACTGGATCTTCGTGTAAATGGTTTTTGTTCTCTGCTGTAAAAGGTCGATGTCCTGCTGTTGCACTTCATACATAGGTCATCCCTCCACATTGCAGTCTATAAAGTTGTTGTAATACAAGTCCCCTGCGTTTTCCGGGTCTCCAATTTCGACCCAACTAAAGCTGTGATGAACATACCCCTCAATGTCATCATTGTTTTCGGAGATCCCGTCTGTCGTGCATATCATCCAGATGCGTCCATCCGTCAGCTTCATGATTTTTGGCTTACCGTCGTTCAGGAACGCCTTGATCTCCTCACGATATTCGTAAGCTTTTTCAGCCGTATATTCGCCTGTGCTATCCTTTGGTAAAAACATCATCGTAAACTGACCACTCTCGTAATCCGAATTGCCATTGTTGATAACGACGGGGTATTTATTGCTTAGCGTTGTTACAACATTTGTCTGTTTGTTTCTTGTAATCGTGCCCTTGCTGATTTCCAAATCTGTGCTGTACCCCTTGTCCTTTTCAAACAAAAAGCATCCGACAAATCGTGGAGTAATGCCATTTTTGTTTACATAGCCCTCTTTGTTATCCACAACAGGGACAAGCGCGTATTCATAGCCAACACCATTTGCCGCATAACGGTCATATCGTTCAAACTCCAAGTCACGCGGCTCCTTGACAGGAACATCAAATAGTGTAACCCAGTTATAGCCCCCGGCTCTGCGGCGTTTAATGCGTATCGAGCTGATCTGCTGTATCATGTAGCTAATATTGCCGCCGCGTAGATTTCCGTCAAAGGTGGCGTTCATGATCGTATCGTAGTCCCAACTCGGGAAGTCATCCGGCTGGTCCTCAATACTGCGTGTTACATAAAGCTGGTCAAATGCGCCATTTTCAATTACAAGCGTATCAGCGTCATCTACAATCACATGTGTCAAATCTGCGGTGTACTTGTAACCGGCAATGCCAGTACCACAAAAAAACATAGCACTCCCTCCTTACAAGTTTTGCGCCTCAATTACGGCGGCAATATTTCTCTTATCTACCTTGATCTCGCAAACCTCTCCGATTCTTCGCAGCTGGATCAGGTATTCTTCGCCATCTGTTAAAACCGGCATGGCAGTGCTGTGGATGGTGTAAACAAGGCTGTGGCTTTCGCTTTCGCATCGCACGTCAATATACCCGATTTTCACACCCATAATATCGTCAGTCGCAATACATGCTTTATTTGTAATGGCAGCCGATCCCATTATGGAATTTGTCGCCGCCCATCCCTCGCGATATGTAAGGGAAAGAGTATTGTTTGACTTATCTATTAGCTCCATGATTTTCTCGCCTACCACAAACCCATATCCAAGCAGCTTAATGGTAAAGTTGCCCTGTACAGTAAATCCATCATCAAACAGCACCCGCTGGCCGGGCTTGCGCAAATCGACCATGTGGTTGTCATGGATGTATTCTGGGTTTCCGCCGCCGTCAAGCCGCCCTGTCACAGTACGGATATTGCAGCTTACACGCACCGTTCCATCATGGTTGTCACTAAGGTCAACATAGGTCCAGTAGTTCGGCGTGATAAATTTTACACTAAACGGCACAAAGCCAGTGTCCGCCGTCATACCGTTCAACGTGTCACCAACAGCCCGCAGGTAATACTGTGTTCCGTCCTCCAAGTTCTTCAGCGTATACTCCAATAGATCAACGCCGTATCGTGTTTCACTTTTGCGCACCAATACATGGTTAGCGTTGTATAACCCCACGGTATACGTATTCAGCGGTTCGTGCTCTGCCTGTCTATAGCTAAGTTTCACGGTCAACTCACTGCTCTGTACGATCTGCCCCGTTGTTACATTACTAAACTCAAACTGCGGTGTCGTAAAGCAGCGGAAGCTTTTCTGGCTCGACCAACTGCTCGGCTCACCAGCCTTGTTAAACACCCGCAGCTTGCAGTAATAATATTTACCGTTCTGCAGCTCACCACCGTTGATCGTATGGTAGGTACGCATCCATTCCGTTTTCTGGCTGTATACCTGACTGCCCGTTTCATTGTCATAGATGACCAGCTCGTTTGCAAAGACCTGTTCACCCTCATAAGCAAAGTTGATGTTTGCGCCAACAGCGGCGTCAAACGATGGGATAATATAAAGCACCGGCTGTGCCACTCTCATCACTCCCCTTTTTAACAAAACAAAAAGCCGCCCAGCAGTCAAAATGACCACTGAGCGGTGTAGATTGAATTCAATCGTTATTCAATTCTTCTATACACATTCCAAGAAAATACCATCGACTAAATCAGCCGAGGGATTGTTAAGCGATGTTTCTGCGCATTTTTTACTCCGTAGATTCGATGTAAATGTCCTTCCAGTTGTTCTGCGGTACCTTCACACGTACAACCGTTCCCACCGGAATATATGTCTTGTATGGCAAAGTATACTTTCCCCCAAACGCGGCCACTGTGTACAGCCCACCGCCATTCACAGCCGTAACCTGCCCGATCGAAGTCCTGTCATAGCTTGCACGGTTGATAAGCTGCTGGCATCCTCTGCGGATCTGTGCGGCCAGTTCTCTCAGCGCATCAATATCTTGCTTGTTCAGCGTGGCCACCTCCCTTATATTTTGCATTCTACTTTGTATTACCCACCACTCACCCACAGACGGCACAAATGCACCGTCCGCACTCCACTATAAATCAAACCTTAAAAATTATCTCCTGCTAAATTCCTGTGCAAAAATTCCGCTTACACGGTCATGGATCACACGGCCAAAGCTCTCCACATCATTGACACCATACATCTGGATATCGCCAACATTGACCACCGGGGCACTGCTCATATTCGGCTGCGTGATCTCCACACTCTTGATACTCCGCTGGCTCATATGCGATGCAATAAAGCTCTCCGGGTCAAGACCAAACTTCCACAGGTTTGCACTCGGCTGTGCCGGGATAACGCTGCTCCCCTTCTCGATCAAACTGTACTGACCGAAACCCGGCTTACGCATCTTGATCTCGGGGCCTTTCTCGTCAGTGATGGCGATATGTGTGGTTGGCGAGTTCAAAACACCAGTCGCATGTTGCAGAGGGTCAAAGTTCGGTGTACCCCACTGAATTTTATTGCCATGACTTGTAGCAGTGCCCATGGGCATTAGCGTATTAAAGTCGGCCTTACCGATGGCTTCAATCATCTTCTGCTGAGCCTGAGTTACAGACTCAATTTTTGTACGAAGAGAATCATAGCTTGCACCCATTTCCACACATGTCATCTGGACGGTTGTCATCATGGCCGCATGAGTAATATCGGTACTCTCTGCCGCATACTGCTCCTGCGTGGCAATGTTAGCAAGGTGGTTAATAATATCATCGCTGCTTATGCCATACTGGTTTGCCAAGTCTACCAGACTCGTAATCTGAGACTGTCTTTGCCCGTAAGTTAAATCCGTGTTCTCCGCAACTGCTTCAAAATTGGAATTAAGAATTTCTGCGATTGTATCGTAGGATGCCTGATTCTGGTCCGCAAATTCAAGCAGATTTTCAAGTTGCTGTTGATAAGACTCATTAGTCATATCTCCGCTCTCAATAAGAGTATCGTTATAACCTTGAATCAATTCATCAATAGTATCATATCCGCCGGAATAACTGTTGACAATATCGTTCATGGCCTGCGTGAGTTCAGCACGCTGTTCACCTGTAAGATCAGTACACTGAGAAAGTGTGGTCATGTACTCAGACAAAATATCACGCATCAGCGCTTGCTTATCGGCTGTTGTTTGCTGTACTGTGCCAAGCTCGTCTACAGCGTTAAAATGTGCTTTTGTGCCATCGGTCAAATTAGCAATAGTATCAACCAATCCACGCTGTTTTTCGCTTAGGTTGTCTGTATCTTTGCCAAGTCCAGAATATACCTCACGAAGTTCTTCTAGCTTGTCAAGCATATCTTGTGTATCTTGGCTTAAATCGGAATCAGTCTCAACATCGCTACCATCACCAGCGCCAAAACTTGCACTGGAATCGCTTCCACCAGAACTACCGCCACTACTCGCGGCTTCCTTCGCATCACTGATAGCTTCCTCCAGCTTTTCGATGGACTCTGTGATGGAATCGATCTGGTCAGTCACGCCGCCGATTTCCTTCATGTTGGCAAGAACGTCGTCCTTATAGCCAACAAGGTCGCCAGCCATATCGTCAAGCGTCATGTCGTTGAAGTGTGCCGCAGCCGCAAGCCCAAGCTGATAATCCTCCCAGCTTGTGCCAATCAGGCTGATAACCTCGTTCCACTTCTCCTTCATGTTATCAAGGTCTTCAATCTGTGCCTCGATGGACTTGTCATAGGCGTCTTTCAGCTCATTGATCTTGTCGATCTCGTCATCAACAGCCTGCAGGATGTCCTCGTTGCGCCAATCTCGTTGCTGCTCGTCAAGGTTAGTCTGTGCTTCGTTCACAGCCTCCTGATCTGCTGCCCAGATAAAGCCCTGATTCTTATTGTAGATGCGAACCGTCCGGTTGGCCTTCGCCTTCTCCAATGCGTCCTTGAGTTCTGCTAACTTAATAGCACGATCCTCCTCGTCATTGGCCTTCTGCAATGCCGTCTTTTTCTTGTTCAGCGCTTCGATTTCAGCCTCAAACGCCTTGTCCTGCGCCTCTTTCTCCTTGTTCAGTGCCTTTTCGCGTTTTTCAATCTCGTCAATGGCAGCCTGACCATAGATTTTCAGCTTGTTGGACTCTTTCTCAAGGGCAGTTTTCTGCTTTTCCAGCGCGGTTTTTTGCTTCTCAAGGGCCTTCTTGTTCTCTTCAAGGGCCTTGGAGTTATCCTTAGTCGCCTTAGTGCTGGCCTTGGTGGCCTTGTAGGTACTCTTGACCATCGGATTCTTGCCGGGCATATAGTTGTTGCCAGCGGTGCCAACAAACGAACCAACGCCCGGGCTTCCTGCATCCATGGCATTGCCGCTTACAAGTGCATCGCCATAGCCGCCAACAAATCCGTTCTTCAGCAGCCGCTGCGTTTTCTCGTGGTCAAACACGATTGCACCATGCGGCAGGTTTACGAACTCAGCGCCGTTGTCGCCAACAGTGTACCATTTGCCGGTGTGCGGGTTAACAACAAGCTCATTGCCAATTTCGCCAACAAGCGTCTTACCGCCAGGCGCGTTCGGAGTACCGGCAGCATGGCCTGTGCCCTTCGTCTTGCTGCTGCCACCACCTTTACTGTAACGCAGCCCATCTGCAATACCGGTGATCAGTGTCCCCTTAATGCCGAAATTCAGCGTAACAGGAATATCCTTCTTCAGCCCATCAAGTGCCTTGCTTACAGTGGAGATTTTCGTCTCGCAAGTAGAGGTATCAAGCGTGACCGGGACATTGTCAAACTTGTTTCTGAACTCGTCAGCCATCTGGTTCTGTGTTTCGATCTCGCTCTGTGCCTGTGTTGTATCAACCGAGCAGCCGATGTTGGCCAGCATCTCTGTGGTTTCCTTCGCGTCGTGCTGAATACCATCAATTTCACCTGCGGCATACTTCACAGCAAAGGTCTGGATCTCAATAGGTGTCGGCTCACCAAGTTTTTCCTTCGCCTGCGTAAGCTTCGTTACCTGATCCTGCGCATTTTGAAGCTCTGTGGCAACACCACTCATGTCTTTGTATTCACCATCAGACTGCTCATTTTCCTTTACGGCAGCGTTGTACTCCTTCTGCGCCTCGGTAAGCTTGTCCTGTGCCTCTTTAAGGTCGTACATGTTCTGTACGCGACCCATCTCATACAACGCATCCGCCTGGCTGTCCGTGAGCTGACCGTTAGCCTTCTTAGCCTCTTCAATGATCTCATCAATGGTCTGATTGATCTCGCTGGAATCCATGCCGGTAAAGGTCTCTTTCAGCTTTTCCTGCAGATCGGTCAACTGCTCATTCAGCGCCTGCCAAACAGGATTGCTCTCCGCGTCCTCACCCAAAGCATCCATCTGGTCCTGAATATCATCGATCTGCATACGCAGGTTGTCAACCGGGTTGCCCAGCAGGCTACCCCAGTCAAACTCCCAGCCGTACTCCTGCAGCTCACCCCAAATACTCTGGACATCCTCCATCGAAAGGTGGAGCGCATCCGCAAAGTCCTTTGTGGTTTTATTGGCCGCAATCGTAATCTGGTCCTTGGCATCCTTGCTCATAAGACCGGCCTTGATCGAATCTTTCAGGAAGTTGTTCAGTCCGCTTGCATCAGCACTGCCATCACTGGCCTGCTTAAAGTAGCGGTTCAGGCGCTTCATGTAGTTGGCAATATCGCCCTGATAATCCTCGGGGATCGTCAGCTCGACAGCAGCCTTGAACTTTTCAGTGCCAATTTTGCCGTTTTTCAGTCCCTCCGCAATCGCCTTCTTAGCATTGATGATGCTATCATACATATCACCGGCTTCACTGGCATTCTGCGCATTGACCCAATCCTGATACGCGCCGCTGTTCTGGACAAGCAGACTGTACTGCATTTGCAGGTTGCGGCAATTTTCGCGCAGCTGCTTGCTCTGGGCCTCCAACTCGGAACGTGCCTTTTCAACCTGATCTGCATTCTCGCCTTCCAGCTTGCCATTCTGCTGAACTGCAGTGTTCAGTGCCTCCAAGTCGGCCTTGACCTGGCTGTACTTCATTTGATTCTGGCTGTAAGCGAGTTTGATGTTGGCCTCGGCCTCATCAATCTTGGCCTGTGTGATTTTCTTGGCCATGTCAGTGTTCAGCTTCACATAGCCATTCTCAAAATCAAGCGCAGCAGCGTACTCGCCCTGCTCTTTGATCAGCTCAGAATAGCTGTCGCTGGAAACACCCGCCGTTGTGCTCTGGCTCTGGATCGCTGCCGTCACAAGACTGATCGCCTTCGTAGCATTGGTCGCCGCAGAAAGCGCGTTGGTGGTGAACTCGTTCGTGTACTTGATGCTCTCACCAGTGACAAGTCCAGCCTTGACCAAAATGTCGATCAGGTCGCTCATGGAAATGCCAAGTTTGTCCGCGGCAGACTTCATGTTGTCGTAAGCTTGTACCTGTTCTTTGGTGTAAGCAGTAATTTCCGTACCGGCATTCTCCAAGCTGCCAATATCAACCAAATCAAGATCGTCCAGTCCGTTAAGACTCTGCACGCTGAACTTGATCGTATCAATGGTGTTTTTTGCATCTTCTTTGGTAATGTCAAGATAGTCGGTCAGTGCAGATGAGCCGTCCTTAATGGCAGCATTTAAGCCGATCTGCGCAGCCTTGAGCTTGGTGGACGATTCGAGTTCGTCGGCCTGAGCATTCATGTACTGTTTGATATAATCGTTGTTATAATCAGAAAGCTCTGTATTATAATCATTATATCCAACATTAAACTTTGCCTCTCGAATTGCCTCAACAGCAGATGTTTTTGCCTCTAACGCCTTTTTGATTGCGGTATCGTTATCTTTTGCTACGGCCTCATTATAGTCATCTTGCGCCTTCTTCAGGTTTTCATAAAGTTCATTATAAGCTGAAGTAGTTTCAATCTGATATCGTGCAGCCTGCTCAGCAAGTTGCTCATTTTCAGTAGTGATGTCTTGCGCAGAAGAAATAAAACTTCTTGCTTTATCAGCTATGACAGTTTTCGTATCATCGTCAAGGCGACTATCATTGGTTACATCGTTTACAAAATCAGTATATACCTTTTCCGCGTTGGACGCATCACCAGTAAACGACACTTTAATCGAATAATCACCAGAGAATCCCTGACTATAATTAACACCTAAACCGTTGTCTTCTGCATACTTCTTAATGGTATTAAAATCATTCTCAGATAACGACCCAAACGTCCCCATATAAACATGACGCTGTGTCATCTTTCTTTGGGCGTCTTCAATAGCTTCTTTATTGTCAGTTCCAGCATCCTTGTCTTTTTCAGTTAAAAATGCGTTCTCTTTCTTTTTAGCCGCTTCATCAAGCAGCCCAATCTGTTCTTCAAGCCCACCATTGACAAGGTCAATTCCATTAAGCTCATTTCCGTACTTCTCTGCCAATTCATCCTGAATACTAATAAGCTTTTTCCGTGCCTCGTAAGCATCATTTTCGCTAAGATTTCCTTCGTCAAGAGAAGTTTTAAGTCCTTTTATCTGAGCTTCATAGTCATCAAGAGCTTGTGTTTTTTCATTTACAGCAGTGGTCGAGTCAAGAGCCGCTTCACGATAACGCTTTTCTGCCGTTGCAGCATTATAGATTGCTTTAACCACGGCGTTAAGAGCAGCAGACACAGCTAAGGTTACGCCCATAGAAAGCAAGCCAGCGCCAATACTTTTTAGGCCACCAACAACAGCATTTGATGTTTTTGCGAGTACAGTCTGAGATTGTGCAAATGCCTCCGTGGAAAGTGCCGCAGCATCTGTTTGCTGGACATAAAGTTTTGCTTGAGAAGAAGCGTTCGCCATGATTTCGTCAAGTTGATTTTTGGCCGCATCTTTACCGACATCGTTTATTTTGTCAATATATTTCTGAATTGAATCTGTATCAACTTTTAACTGTTCATTTGTTTTAGAACTCCACTGCAAAATTGTCTGAAAAATTTCCGAGATATTGTTCTTTTCAATAGTTGCTGCATTTTTAATACTGTCTAGTGGATATTGCAGATTTCCAGAGCTAAAATGAAGACTGCTTAAATTCAGATTATTTAGCTCGCTTTTTAATACTTTAAAGTCATCTAATGTATGTCCCAAAAGTGTCAACTTAGTTTTCCCGAAATTGTTCGTATCACCAGTTGTTCCGAATAACGTTAATATCTTTTTGTTGATATTTTACTATAGTGTGATATAATAAAATATAAGGTTATATATTGGAACAAAAGGAGTCGCTTATGGATACATGGAAAAACTACATATGTCCTGTTTGTGGAGCATGGAGTTGTACAAAAGATAGATTTCCAACATGTGAGTTTTGCCAAAATGAAGATGTCATTATTATTGAAGACGAAAAATTGCATAATGAAATTCAAGCATATTTAAAATCACTTACTCGTAGCGACTTTGAAAAATATCTTGTTTTGCCGTCATATGGTGAAATAGGGAAAGATTATACTGAACTTTATGTGGCTACTGTTGAGTATATACGTCAGAAGTACGTCTTTGATGACCCTCGTTTCAGTAAAACAAAATTCAATGAACGAGAACATCAAGAGTGTGCAAGGCATCAAGAATACAAAACTCATAAAAAAGAGGAAATAGCCGCTCTCCGCGAAGAGGTTTACGGCGAACCTAATCCATATCGCAAAGTCACTTGTCCAACCTGTGGCAGCACAAACACAGAAAAGATTTCCGCACTGTCTAAAGGTGTAAGCGTAGGACTCTTTGGAATATTCAGTCAGAAAGTTAAGCACCAATTCCACTGCAACTCCTGCGGCTATGAATGGTAAGATTTGTGAGGTATCTCTATGTCTCATCAAGAACAGCACTATGCCGGAATCCATTACCACAATGTATTAGATGTTGGATTTTCATGGAAGGATCACCCACCGCGACCATTTAATTCGTACTTCCCCGGTGCGATAACGCGAACCGAATTCAAAAACTGCCCCGTGTGCGACACAAAAATGCTGACCTATATGCATTATCCTGTAGAGAAGCGTATGCGTGCTGTGTGGCAATGCAAGGTGTGTAACAGACTGTTCGTGTTCATTTGAGATGTATTTCTCGCAGAAGGTGAAGCACCAGTTTAAATACAACTCCTGCGGGTATGGATGGAAATCGCTATCATTATAGAAAGGACAAAATAAACAAATGGACGAATATCAAGCAAATCACGAGTTGGCATTACTCTATACTAAAATAATTACAGAGCGCTATGTTAAAGAATATCCAAATTCTACTGACGACAGCATAATGGTTCGCATTAAGTCAGAATATACAAAAGCAATGAATCTATATAACGGTGGCACTAACTGTAGAAAATAATCATAAAACAACTTGCTCCGTCATAAATTCCTTCGCTTTCTCAGCAACTTCGCCAAGAGTATCCATCGCTAAAAAGAACTCTTTAAGTGTCATACCAGTACCAACTGCGCTATCCGCTAACACTCTAGCTTTGCGGTTAATACATTCCTCATACTCGTCAAGAGAACCGTAGGTGGGTTTCTTGTACTCTAAAAGTTCCCTACAATCATGCTTCATAAAATAATCCCCCTTACAAATATCAAAAGGCCGCTCCATATTGGGGCGGTCTTAACCTTTATAACCTTCTCATGGCTTTCCCACGATGTTCTGACTGTCTTTCCTCCCATCCGGCCTAAGCCGTAGAATAGGGCTACCCATACAGTCGATGAACCAGAAACCCAGAGGTCACACCCTCCATCTGTGCAGTAAACTGCACGGGTCTCCGGCTGCTGATTAAGCATTGTTTGCGCGACTTAGCACTGCCGCCGCATAAGTTGACATAAAATATTAAAGCCCGCTATCGTTATGACAGCGGGTAATTTTTTCGCCGTAGGTGCCGCCCTACGGTTATTCTTTTGTATGTCAACTTACGCGACTACAGCTTTTTTCTCAGCATATCGCATCCGTGTTGTTGTCTCAGCCTTTCGGCACCGTCACATGGGATTACTCCCTCTGTTTTGGTCACACGGCTCTTAGCCTTTCCCAGCAATTTGGGTATTTTGTACACCAAGGTTGCATCCTACGCAGCTATTCCCGTTGCGTAAGTGGGCATATTTACACCGACCTTGGTATTTGTCATAGATGCAACTGCAGACAACGCCGTAAGAATCGTCGGCATTGCATCTCCTGCTTTAACTAATCCGTCCGCGAAATCAAGCGCGGCCGTTCCCATATCAATAAAACCTTTAACAACTCCACTATCAAGCACATCAGACGAGAAGGACTGGAATGTGGCCTGGAATCTGGACAGCTTGCCTTCTATACTGGAGAGGTAGGTGTCTAACTCCTTGGTTGCACTGCCTGCACTATTTTTAGAAGTTTCCATTGCCTTTTTGGCGTCTTCCCAGTTCTCCATCATACTAGAGAAAATATTGGCGCGGTTTTTGCCAGCGATTTTGTCCGTCAGAGTGGCTTTTTGAATGTCAGATAGCTGTGACCATTTAGCAGATAGTTCGTCCATGATCTGATATGTAGATTTGAATGTGGCATTGTCACTTTCCAAAATATTCACACCAGATATGGCCTTGATTTCAGCCTGCAATTTGGCTGTGCTCTTAACCACAGTGTCAGTTTCCTCACCCATTGATTCAAGCTCGGACGTGGCACCACGAATTCTCAATGCAATCACACGCAGCCCAGCGCCTACGGAGTCTGGATCCTGAACAACATCGTTAGCAGCAACAATCATACCGATCGATTGGTCAATGTCGTTGCCAGCAGTGTGCAAAGACGAGGCCGAACGCTTCAATGCCTCCGCCACACCTGCGGAAGTTATACTAAAGCTATTACCCACCTCATTGTAGCGATCTGTAATCGTTAATGATTTATCAGCTTCAATATTAAACGCTTTCATTGCAGAGATAATGTCAGATGTTGCATCATCCATGCTTTGCACACCGTCGCCTACCTGCTTGAACATGACAGCAGAATCGGAAATCTTCGTTGCATCTTCCAGGTTATACCCAAGTCGGGCAAAATCAGCTGTAGCATTTACAACATCGCTAATGCTAACACCCAGATTCTTCGCTCTATCTCCGGCCTCACTCAGGAACTTACTGTATGCTCCGCTCGTCTCATCCGTAACCTTCTTCAGCTCGGTCATGGCACTGTCAATGTCCACAACATTCTGATACACCTGACGCAGTCCCTGCTGGAACGCATTGATCACTTGATTCGCCAGCTGGCTCTTGATATTGACCTCAAACAGCTTCTCAAGTTTAACGCTCAGCTTGTCCGTCTCTAACCCGGCATCTTGAATATACTTCTTTAGTTCAGACCAATCCTTAGACATCTGGCTGGAGTTTTCCTGCGTAAACATCTTACTCTTGATCTTCTCATCGTAAGTGTTAAAGAAGTCAACAAACCGAGCATACGCCTCAGTATTCGTAGAGATCTTGCTGTTGTTGTTAAAGTACCGCTGCGCAGTGTACATCGTATTCTGCATACTCTTTTCCCAAGAGTTGATATTACGAGTATTGCGCAATTCCGTGTTCAGATTGCGAACTTGGCTGGTAGCGTCGCGGGCCTCAATACCAAACGCGCTAAGCAGCGAAGTAAGCGACTTGATCTTTATACTGTTCTTATCTCCAATACCTTGGAACTGTCGGAACATATCCGTAAACTGACTATAGCTGCCATTGGTATCTATTTGCTGTAATACATTGAGTAGATTGGTTAAGTTATCTATCTGCTCCTGAAGAATGTTGTAAGATTTAGAATCCTTTGTCGTCTTTTTCTGTTGCTCAACCAGTGATGCAATCCTTGATTTTACCTGTTCAATCTTTGTTGGCAGAGCCTCAAACGCTTTTTTAGAGATACTTTCTGCTTCAGTCAATTCCTTACGGTATGCCTGAATTGCCACACTCAAAGCAGTCAATTTTGCACGCGCATTATCTGCGTTTTCAAAGGACTGATCTTCATTGAACTTTTCTACAGCATCATTTGCCTCTTTAAAAGCATCAGAAAATTGATCAGAAACTGCCCGGCTTGCAAGATTTTCGTATCCTTTTGCACTGGCTTTTGCCTGTAGATTTTCAACAATGGCGTAATTTTCTTTAAGACTTGTAAACCGCGTGTTCAGAGATTTACCAAGATTATTAAGTCGAGTATTGACCTCAGAAAAATGGTCACGGACAAGGTCGAGCTTTGTATCAAAAACCTCAAACGCATCAGCCGCATCGCGCAGCGCAATCTGATAAGCAACAAGTGCATCAGCAGAGCCAGATTTATCAAACTCCGCCTTAGCAGCCGTAGCTTTACTCATGGCCGCAACAAGTTCTTCGTAATATTTAATTGTGTCGGCATCCTCAAATTTTGTGCCAACAACATTCTTCTTGTAATATTCCTCAGCCTTGCTATATTTATCGCTGGTGCTCTTATACTCACGATGCGCATTATCAGAGGTCAATGGGTTGGCTTTCTTAACTTCTTTATCCGCTGCTTTGTTGGTTTTGTCGACCGCAGTGTTGATTTTGGATGCAGCTTTTTCGATATTGCTACCGGCATTTTCAATATCCTTGGCCGCAGTTGCTACCTTTGCGGCATTGTCATTGTTTGCAGAAATTACATCACCGGTTTGCGCCTTCGCAGTGACATTGCTCTTAACAGTCTCGACCGCAGTCGTGTCAATATCGTTAAACTTCTTGATTACCTTGCTGATTTTCGTACCAGCATCAAGTAGCTTATTGATATTTTCTGCAAATGTATCCGTCGTCTTGGCAACACGATTAAACTTAGCCATTACACTTCTGATGTCAGATGCAACCTGATTCAGTTTATCCGTGTCAATAGAAGCCGTTGGCTTTGCATCCGCTTTCTGCACATCTGCTTTTTCTGTCTTATCTTTCTTGACAGTTTTCTTATCAGCTTTAGCAATAGCAGTCGCTTTTTCTGCGGCCTCAGCATAAGCATCCGCAGTATTTTTAACAAAGTTCTTCATCTTCGTCATAGACGTTGTAATCGTCTTTGCATCAACGACAGAAACTTTGTCTACGGAATCTTGCAACTCGTCCAGGATCTTTGCATATGCCTTAAAAATACTGCTTAGAACTTTACCAGCTTTAATCAGCGCCTGTGCGTCAGTATCAATGCTGCTTGCCGACTCTACGGCCTCCTGCACAGCTGTCGTTGCCTGCTGAATGCCACTGTCAGATTTAGCCAACTCAGATTGGCTTGCTTTTACCTGTGCAGAAATTTCCTGAATAGCGGACTGTTGCGCCTCAACAGTCTTCTGAGCACTCTCTGCAGATCCATCCCCAATAGAATTAAACTTTACGATGATTTCTCTAATACTATCGCCAGCGGAAATAATAGAATCTACCTTGTTGGCAAAACCAGTCGTTGCTTCTGCAACCGCAGAGAATTCGTCAAACACAGCCTCCATCTTTTTTATGGAAGCAGAAACTTTATCTGTAGAATCAACAGATGCATCTTTCTTTTTCGTGTTGCGTTTCTTTGGTGTCGTTGCCTTTTTCTCGTCAGTAGGTTTATCTACGGCATTCAGGACGCCAGCATTGTTTAAGGCTTTAGAATACTGGTCGAAGATGGCATCAAGCTTCTGGATTGCCCCCAGCACAACCTGCCCATCGCCATTGATAGAACCGGCAGACTCGGCAGCAGATGTCAAAGCAGCAGAAATATCCTTTAATGCCTTTCCCGCATCATCAACAGCAGTCACAACCTTCTCGGATGCTGTGTTGACCTTATTGAGCAGCGTAGTAATTTTTGCGGATGTTTGCTGTTCAGTTTCCTTCTTTGCTTTGCTCTTTTCTTGGGCAGAGTCTGTATCGTAAGCACCCTTCAGTGCGGACAAAATTGCGGCATTCTGCTCAAAATAGGTATTCAGATCAGTGATTGCCTTACAATAACTGGTAACGGCCGATTCAAACCCAGCCATTTTGGTATTGAACTCAGAAATCTTATCGCTGACTGCGCTAACCTTTGATTGATCGGAACATACTCCATCTACAAACTTTTGTACAGTTTTCAGGACCGTATCAAGACCTTTGGTTTTAAGCTCATTAACCGCATCTGCAGCCGCCTGCAGGTTGTCTTTAGCCTTACCAGAATGTTCTTCTGCATCTTTTGCAGGCTTATCGTCTGTCTTATCATTCTTGCCGTCAAGATTATTGACGCCGCTGCCCGTGTTTAATGTTTTTACGATTTCTCTTTGCTTTTCAAGAGCTACCTTTAACTTGTCTGTGTTTGCTGTTGTTGCATTTACAATCTCGTTTTCTGCATCAAGCGTTTTATTTTTTTCTAATGTAAGAGAAACCTGAAGCTGGACCAGACGTCGCATAGATTCCTCTAGTTTTGAAATGCGTTCTGTCAGTTTATCATCCTGATCGTCTTTTGTGACAAGTTTCCCAGTTTTTATGTCACCTGCACTATCATATGTTTTTCTTATATTTGCAACATACCCCTGTAACTGTTGCAGATTTGTTTTAAACTGCTCGAAATCTTCGTTGCTACCAACGCCGCCTTTTGTCTTTTCCAGCAGTCCGCTGATATCTCTCATCACTGTGCGGATGGCGATAGCATTATCTTTAAGTGTAGAAACACTCTTGGCACTTTTTTCATCCAGCGTTGTGAGATCAACATCAAACATTTTTTCTGTTTGAGATGCGACCTGCGCCAATTCACCTTGTAGATTTTTCTTGTAATTTTCAATTACATCAATCTTCGTGTCTCCGCCAAAAGCTTTCTCCATAAGGCTGTCTAAGCTGAAGGTCTTATCAATTAAAGATTCAAAATCTAAGTCTACATTGATGTTTTTAGATACAACTTCACTAAACTTCTTTACATATTTTAGACCAGAACTTTCGCCTGCCGCCTCTGCACTCGTGCCAGACTTCTGTAATATTGCATCGATTTTTCCTTGTTCCTTAGCTATTCTGGCGTTAATTGCTTCCTCTTTAATATTTGTGCTTTCTCCATCATTCAAAAACCCAGAAATTTTATAATACTGCTGTAGCAAATCAATTATATTTTTTAAACTTGATTCTACCTCTGAACCATCTTTGATTTTTGTAACGCTTTCATAGATTTGATAGTATATCTCTGATAAATCGGATGCATAGCTGCTGGCACTTTTTATCGTCTTTTCTGGGAACTTTGGCTTTTCATCAATATTCTCGATTGCTTTATTGATCTCGTAAAATGTAGCGTATGCATCACCAAAATTTTTCTTGAATTCATCTAGTGTAAGCTCTGCATCATCCATACCTTCAAAAATATCATTAACAATATTCATGATTGACAGACTATCAAAATCATCCGTGTCGTCAAAAATACTGGATATTTCTGCTTTGATTTCGCTTGTACCCTTGCCTACTACATTCTTCATTCTATCCAAAACATTTTGTAGGCTTTCCTCAATGGTTTTCGAGTCGAAACCTTCTGTTTTAAATAGTGTCCCAACAAAATCAGACTTATAGGAACTTCCGGGCTTCTGTGTTTTTTGCAATTCAGCCAGTTCTTTTTTTAATTCTGCAATTTTTGCCCGTGATTCGTCAATTTTCGCTTGATCGATCACGCTTATTCCTTTTGCATTGCCGGAAATTTCTTTTTGCATATTTGCTACATCACCATAAGTGCCAACAAGGCTCTTTAAGCCCGCCGCTATAGTAGCCGTATTCTGTTGCGTACTTGATGTGATTGTCGTAAGTTTTCTCGCTGTATTGTTTATGAGGTCATTTATACTTTTTTGCACTGATGCTATTTGTGAATTCAAACTTTTCTGATCAAACAGTTCAACATTTAGCTTGTAGTTTTTAGCTGCCTCATCCAGTTTTCCCTGCAAGCCAGTTGTATTAGGTTCTACCTTGACTCTGATCTTCAAATCTTCTGCCATAATACTTTCCTCCTTTATCATGGCTCCGGCTCCTTCCATAAACACCCAACATATGTCAGGTGCTTATGACAAGAGCCGCAGCTCCTGCCGTAATGTTAGTTGTCCGGAAATTTGTCTTTAATAGCTTTTAAAATATCATCATGAGCCTTCGCCCCCGGTATAGCTACTTCTTTCTTAGCGTTTGTCATAAATGGGCGCGGTTCAATATAAGGTGTTCCTTCTGGTTTATGGAACAAGTTGTATGCACCCTGTTCGATAAGCTGAGGCAAACCATTGTCTGGATCTCCAGATGGCGTGTATCCGTCTACAATAGGCGGAGAAATTTGTGCAACATCGCTTACAGTCAAGGTGTTATCTTTGACCTCACCAACAATATTTCTGGAGCTATCAATACCTAGTGTGCTTCGCCGCTTATACTCTTTTGGTTCGTATGTTGCCAGGACATCATTCTGCGCATGCTCCTGCACGCACTTTTTTACAATCGTTCGGACATTTCCGTTTAAGGACTGATTGATGCGCTTTTGCATTTCTGATTTAAGCTGGCTCAATGTGTCAACTGTCGCCACCCGCAATCACTCCTTCTTCACAATATTCAGAACCACAGGTTTATGCTGCAAACTATTGATTTTAGCCTCAGTTTCAGCATCTGTTTTTGGCTTCCAGTCGACATTTCGCTCCGGCTCCTTCCCCGTCAACCCAGCCTTCTTAGCAATCTCCACCAGCATATCCGGGTCGCTCAAGCTCTTGATGCCGCTAGCAATCTCCTCAAACGCCTCAGCCACGCGGTCCAGCGGGTCAGGGTGGGCCACATTGCGGTAAACAACCATATACTCCTCGCGGCGGTTCTTAATCTCTTCCTGGCACGCCTCATACAGGCCAGCGGTGACCTCGGCAATGTCCGGGTGCTCTACAATTTCAATGCCATCACGGCTGTACACAAAATCACAAATGTCATCCTGGTCATTGCCAATCTTCTCCCATGCCTCCGGTGCAAAATACTTTACAACGCCAGCACGCCACGCATAATCAAACAATGCCGGAATATGGCGGTTCTCCACCTCACAGCTGGCCACGACAAAATTCACAAAGTCCACGCGCTCCTGCACGGTGATATTCTTCTTGATTTCCATATAACAAACTCCCTTCAATCAGCACTCTTTCCAGTGCTTTCCACTTTTTTTGACCCAGAGCAAGTTCTCCTCTGGGTACTTATACAAAAACATCTTGCGTTTCAGTTTGGCTTCGGGTGTTGCCATGCCCTTAACATCAATCACTTCGCTGCGCCCATCCTTATAAATAAGGTAGAAGTCGCACACATAAGTAATTGCACGCACAGCTTTTCCATCGTGCCGAAACCCTGGCTGCAGCACAAACGACTTTTGCAGTTCATATTGCACTATCTCCCCCGCCGCAGCCAGCGGCAGCACAACATCCCGGTAATATTCCATTTCCGCCTTAGAGTCAAACCCGATCCCGTCATAAGTACGTGCCTCTTTGGCAGACACGTGATACTTAGACCACACCGAGAATGACCTTCCCGTCAACGATCATGAAGTCGATAGGATCGCCGACATTGTAGTTCAGACCCTCATCGGGGATCTGATAGCCTCGGCCTTCATACTCAAAACCAAGCGCTCCGGTATGCTCGTTGTGGTACACGACTACACCGCACTTCATTTCGGGCAGTCTCACAACCGGGGCGTTGACCGGTTCAGCGTCAAAACTATCAACGGCAACAGGCTCAATCTTAGCCTTCTTACTTTTGCGTTTGGGTACTGCCACAGCAGCAACCTCAGCCGCCGCGGTATCAACAAACTTTACTTCGTCCATTCTTCTCATCTCCAAATCTAAAAATAAACAAGGGAGCTTTTCAGCTCCCCTGCTTATATTCGGGTTTCTTAAACGGTCAAGGAATTACTCCTCGCCGGTGCCGTCCTCAAAGGTCATATCATAGATGTCGCCGTCCTGGTTGGCGTAGCAGTCGAAGGTGATGGACACAGTGGTCGGATCGCCAGTGTTCTGGAACGCCAGGTTGAAGGTGGCCTGCGGCTGTGCCTTGTAGTAGGCCAGATCGCACATGACCTCTTCCTCGTCCTCGGTCTTGAAGGGCATCTCGCCACGGATCTCGAAAGCTTTGGGGAAGGTGTCAGCATCGAACTTAACGCTCTGGACACCCTTGGCCTTGTCCAGGTAGTAGTAAGCAATGTAGTTCTTGTTCTCGGTAATGCCGGTAGCAGTAACCTTCTTCTCGGCAACATTGGTATCGGAAATCGGGGTACCGCAGTCATCGCCAGCAGCAAAAACCTGGACAGTGCCGGTCTTCGGGGTCTCAGACAGCTGGATGCCGTCAGCACCGGCAGTCAGCTCTTCACGCTTCAGAACGGTAGCGGTCTTGGCAATCTCCTTGCCGGACAGCAATGCAAACAGCTTGACAGGCATAATCTGGGTATCGATCTGCAGTGTGCCGGTGCGCTCGCCGTCAAAGCCAACGCGGTTCGGGGCACCCCAGCCGCCCTTTGCATACACACGGTTTGCCTGGAAGTTGGTGGTAGAAACATTGGCAAAATCAATTTTCATAAAGGGGACTTTAGTCTTATAGTCCAGCAGAACAAGGTTCATAACCTCACGGTTTGCCATATTAGGATTCATCTTAGCCATAATAGTAGCCTCCTGTTTAATTTGTTTGTCTTTATCCATCACGACATCTTCTTAAACCAGCTGTCTACCTGGTGGTCCTTCCCACCCCACACGCTGTAGTTAAAATCAGAAATGTCGTTGACTTGTTTGATTCGTTGACGGTTAAAAGTGTCATGCACCTGGTACACCGTTAAATCCCAGATGTTAGCCATATTCAAACTGTCGTGATATGTTGCCAAAGCCGAAATAATATTCGCAAGCTCATAGTCCGGGTCAGCTTTCTTGCCGCCGCGCTGGTTTTTTTCGTACTCTGCTTTCTTGCGGTAGAACTCTTCAAACTTTTTGCGCGTTCTCTCGTCCTTGTACTTGTGTTCTTTCTTTTCTTTCGGCGGGTCTATGTAAGCACACTGCAAACAAACATCACATACCAGCGTCCAGTTTTTGGCGTTTATAACACCATCCACTGTAAAGGCCCCGGCTTCATCCTTTGCCGGATTCACAAGAAAACACTGGTGCGTTGGCTCATACTCCACTGGCTCTGAAATAAAAAAGCCCAGAGCCGAGATCACATCGGTTCTGGTTCCTTCTTCCAATGTCAGCAGGGTAAAAACGTCCAACTGGTCAATTTCTTCCGGCGTGATATTTGGCATTTCCTGCCCGCCGTGTTTCAGCAGCAATTTCAAGCGCTCCACAAAATCCTTTGGTGTCATCAACAACAGCGATAATGCGTATTGGTATGTGTTATACCCCTTCATGCAGATGTCTTTAAGGCGCGGGGAATGGATACGTCCAACTGTCTCCACCTGGAATCCGATTGGGTTCAAAAGCTCAAAGTATGGCACTTTCATCTGCTATTCCTCCGGTTAAAATCCACAGCCTCATAGCAAATGCAGCGCCCGTAATATTTGTTGTTTGGCTTGTAAACATCATTACTGACAAGGTTCAGCTTACCAATGCCAAAATCTTTGCTTCCGTTCAACAGCCTGTCCACGTCGGCAGCCAGTATATCCACTCTGGTGCCAACCGTCCCCTCTCGTTTATAGCTCTGCATAATTTTTTTGTGGCAATACACAAATATGTACAGGTATACCCGGTATGCAGTTGTTGTGGGCACTTTTGCAACCACTGTTTCCATACACAGGTATGTATCTGTTGTTTCGTTTGTGTCATCAACATACTCGTACTCAAAAATATGGCCGCAAGAGTCCGGGTCATTGCCTAACAGCATTTCATCTGTATCAGCATCCTCATCCACATGGCCAAGTAACACGTCGATAATATCTGGGTCGTTTGCAAAAACCGACGCTACTTTGTGCTTGTACGCACCAAGTTCGTTCAAATTCATGCGTCCACCACCTTTATTACCACGCTGTCCTGGCTATTCCCGTCAGGTGCTTGCACCGTAAGTGTAACTGTGTGCCCATTCAAAGTCTTATCATCAACAGCCGAAACACGGCAGCTGTCTCCATCCACGCGGTTCCACATCGTCGAATTGGCAAAATATACCTTCTCATTCAACATGCTCTCATCGGGCTGAATGGTCCAGACACATCCGGCATATGGCTTTCCGTCGCGTGTCGCGTGGAACACCTTACCGCGTCCACAAATGCGCACTTTTGCATCCCCTGTGTATTTGATAGCTACATCGCTCGTGTCCGGTACTTTTTTCGGCTCATCATAGTCACAAAGCATCTTGTCACCATTATCTGTGTCTGGGTTATACTGGTCTTGTTCAAGGTTCAGCACCAAAAAACCAGTCTGCTGGTTGTCGCGGTCATAGCGCTCCGTCATACCATCCACACAGGTAATACGGTATGTCTTTGGCTGACCATTGATTTCTTCCAGCATAAGCCGCTTATCTACGTCCAAAAGCGCAGATTCCTCATCGTAGGGTATCTTTACCTGGAACTCACGGCTGGAAAGTGTCATCAGCTTATTCTCAGAAAGGTTCGAGAAATACGGCTTATCCACAACGGCCCAGCGGGTCACGATCTCGCCGGTCTCATCATCCTGCCACTGAATACTACGGTTACACAGCTCAATTTTTCCGCGCACCGTAATCTCATCATCAGCATCGCGCTCCGTAATCAGCCAATGGCTCTTACTCCACAGCATAATGTGCCCGATCTCAAAATCATCACCCGGCATGGTCCTAATGACCTTCTGATTCGTTACCGTGCTGGAGATAATCTCCATATGGTGCTTGATTCCGTCGATCTCCACCTCTTTGTATGCTGGCGAGTCTGGCCCCATTTTGAGCGTGTCGTGCTTTGATTTTTGAATAATACGATCGCGGCGGCTCGTACCGGGTCTGCCCAACATGGCGGCATACATGTCATAGTTCATGTGTACCACCTCACTGTGTCAGTCCGGCAATCTCACCGTTTCTAAAGGAATACAGGTTGATCTCGCCGCGCAGGCGGTGCTCCGTCGTAGTCATCAAATCTGTCATTTTCTCCAGCAGGTTCGCCGGGCTGTATAAGCTGAAATCCTTGGTGTTCAAAGCATTTTGCAAGGCATCCGTGTTGTACACAAACGGCTCAACGAAATGAAGTACCATTCCTAGCGCCAAAATATCTTTCTCACGATTGGTGAGCGCGATATTAAACGCCAGAATATCGTCTTCCCTATCCGTTAAGTCTTGCTTGCAAATTTCCTCAAAATCGCCAATCGCCAGCGTCAGCAAATCTTTCTGGTATTCCAACCGCGTGATTGCGTCAAAGTCCAAGAATTCGTAGTTGCGAACCCGGGCACGATAACGCTCAAAAATTTCCTCGTATTTGGTGCCCATAGGTCACACCTCCGTTACTTAATGGTTTCGACTGTGACAGCAGCCTTTTTCGTCGGTTTCTTAGTATCTAACTGCAATTCCTCTTCCAAATCACAGTGCAGCACATCATTCAGCGCCTTGATCACACTGCGACTATCCAGCCCGTCCGCTTTCATAAGCTCTTTGGCACGCATGCGAATAGAATCGTGCATACCTTCACTCATCTTTGGTACATCGCTACGGATCTTGTCAGCACTCCAATGGAACACCTCATCAAAATTCTCTGTTGTCAGCGCATTGCGGTAATACTGGCTTACACCAAGCTGCTTCAGTACCTCAGCATCTTCGATCAGAATCCAGTTATCCCGGAAGAACCGCGGCTGGGAACCACGCATGGCAACCAGTTCGCCGTATTCAATCTCCTGAATCTCGCCAAAATCCTCCCACTCCACCGTATAACCGGCTGTGCGGCTTGAAATATAGATCAGCGGGCCATGCACGCCGTTCTTGCATTCAACGATCGTATTGCTGGTAATCTTCTTAACTGCCAAAATAATACCCTCCAAACATGATCAAATAAAAAAGCCCGGTCAAGCGCCCAACCGGGGTATTATAGTAAATTGTCAATATCAGACATTAGAGAACTTGTAAGCGCCATAGTCGCGATCCATAACAACGCCAACACCGGTACGCTTCAGCATCAGGAATTCCTGGCTCATATCCTGGTTGCCCATCAGGTCACCCTTCAGCATAGTAACAGAACCCTCGGTAACACGCTTGATGGGCTTCGTGCCGCCAGCAAAGACATACAGCGTGTCGTCAGGCAGAATAAACTTGGTGCCGCCGATCTCATGGCGCTGCTTCATAGCAATCAGGGGAACACCAGCCAGTTTGCCAGCATAGCCCATAGAATAGATGCTTTCCTTGTGGGAGTCAGAGCCGTCGATGTCGGGGATCTTGCGCAGAGCCTTACGAGTACCAATGATGGTAGCAGACTCGCCGGTAGAAGCCTCAACATGCTCGACCAGATCCAGCAGCTTGTCAGCATCCAGCGTGCCGGTCTGCATATAAGGAGCCTGCAGGCCGTTGATCATGCCACCAAAAGCAGCATAAGCGGAATCCAGGTCATAACGGGTAAAGGCAGTAGAAGTAGCCTTGATCAGGTCGTTGAAGTCAACGCGCCCAGCCAGCACACGGTTCAGCTCTTCGTAAACCTTGATGGCGCGGAGCTGGGTGTTGATGGTGATGTCCTGACCGGACTCGAAGCGCTGACGGCGGATGCCCTGCGTGCCCTCGGCGACATCAGCAACAGTCAGCAGAACGTCTTTCTTGGTGTGGAAGATGTTGCTGTCGCCCAGTGCCAGATTGCGATCCTCAATAAAGTTGGTGAAGAACTCGTCGCCCTTCAGGCCCTCCTCGCTGACCTTCTCAACGACGACCTCGATGATGCTGAACAGGTTGCTGCACTTGCCATCGCGAATTGCCTTCAGGTCGATGGTGGACTTGCCGTTGTTGGCCTCCAGCAGAGCCTTGCGCAGAACTTCCTGGCTGTCAGCAACGCTGTATTCCTTGCCCAGTCGGCCAAAATAGCTATCGACTGCAAGGTTGATGAGCTTGTTATCAATCTCCATAGTAAAACCCTCCTAAATGGAAAGCGCTGACCAAACAAGATGGACAGCGCGTAAATGTCATGTATTAGTTATTCCTAACCCGTGATTAGAAAGAAACACGGATCTCGAAATACTCGTAGGCACCGTTGCCCCAGCCAGTCTTCTCGACGCTCTCGATCTTACCAAAGGTCTTGTCGTCAGCAGCTTCCTGAACGGCAATCTTCGTAGAATCAGCGGCAAAGCCAACAAACTTGCCCTTTTCAGGAGCCTTGTCGAAAGCCTCAGCAGTAGCGCTGAAATCGTCGCCGTTGTGCAGGACATAGCCGCGGCAGACCTTGCCAGCCTCATTGACCCACTCAGTCAGATAGTGGGTGCGGGTCTCATCATAGAACAGCTCCTCGCTGGCAATCAGGACCAGATCCTTCGGCTTGGACTCAGCGGTGGGGGCAGTGGCCTTATAAACCTCGCGACCCTCGCGCTCACCCAGAACAACCAGCTGCGCATTGTCGATCGCAACAGGGCTGTCATTCTTGTAAACCTTGACACTCTTCAGCAGAGAGCCATCAGTGGTGCCGGACATAAGATCCAGACGCACAACAGCATGCTTTTCATTAGCCATAGTTAAATTCCTCCGTTTATCGTATTATTTATAGCGTTCAAACAGGTCACCGTATTTGTCCGAGACGGACTGCATCTGGACCCCTCTCACGCCAAAGCGTGCTTTTTCGATCTCACCCTTCTTCTCTTTGGGTGCAACATAACTGAACTCGGCAGTAGCCTTCTTACCCAGCAGCTTATAGCATTCATCCTGCAGGGCGGTAAACTCCATATCCTCATTCTTCTTCAGTTCGGCGTACTCATCGACACCGTCCAGCTGCTTGTCCATAATGGCAAACAGCTTTTCGCGCTTCTCGTTCTCCTCGACCTTCTTAGCCTCGGCCTCAGCAACAACATAAGCATCATACTTGGGCTGCATCTCGTCGAACTGTGCCTTAATCTCGGTATACTGATCTGCGCTCTTTTTGGCCTCTCCCTTTGCGGCATCGACCTTTTCGCACAGTGCCTCATACAGGACAGGCAGTTCAGGCTCGGCAGTGCCATCATCCCAGTCCTCGTACACGACCTTCACGCGCTTTTTACCGTCAAAGTCAACCTTGACATTGTCGCCTTCCATGGCAAACGGCAGCGCATAGGTCTTCCAGTCCTGCGCATCAACCACGATCGCACGATTCTCCTGCACATCCTGCAGCCAGTAGCGGCTGCACTCGTCACCCCAGCGGTCAATGTACTTCTCGCCGGAAACAGCGTTGCAGATTTCATTCATACGCTGTCCGTCCGTCAGGGTAAACTGTGCCTCAGGCTCCTGTGCAGGCGCGGCTTCAGGCTCGTTTTTCGGTTCTGCTGCAGCCGCAGACATCTCCTTGCACTTCTCTTCCAGCTCCTCAATGGTAATTTCCTCCAAAGAGAAATCCAGCGTAGAAGCATCGATGCCGTAGGATGCAAGAATCTCATTTTTCTTCTCCAAAACACCTTCTCCTTTCGCAAAGTTATCTATCTCAGCCTCCTTGGAGGATTGAGAACCTTGTAGTGCTGTGTATTCGTCCAGCTTTTCTTTGATCTGGCTTGCCAGCGTAGCAGCGCTGAAATTTGCCACCACATCGCTGCCGACCATCGCCGGTTTAATGCGCGGGTCGGTCGTAGACAGGATGCAGCAACCATCAAATGCAAAATTTTTCACGACATAATAGCCGCGGTCATCTACATCTCCCTCCAGCGCCGTAATCTCCATGCTCTGCGCCTTTACGCCATCACGCTCAAAGATCTCACAGGAATCATCGAACTTGGTCCACAGCAGACCATCTACGCGCAGATAATCGCGCATCGTTCCTGTTCCGTCATCCCGGTTCACCCACCGGGCGTTGCAACTCTCCGGGATCACGCCATAGGCGCTGCCGGAGTACACATATTGAATGCCGTCCTCGTCAATTTTCAGCTCGTGCTCGTGCCCCTTAAAATCAAGGTCGCCCGCCTTGCTTTCCTCAATATATCCAAGAATCGGTGTGTTTTTAATGCTTTCCAGTGCCGTGTCCACCACCTCTTTTGAGAAAGTGGAACCATTCAGGTTATCTCCGGTATGCAGCACATCGATCGTTACGTTGATAAATCTTGTGTCTTTACCGTCGATCTCCCCTGTTTTCTCAAAGGTGACAGGCAGGCGATTCAATCGATTTTCCATATCGCTCACCCCACAAATTAAAAGAGCCACCGGCAGAAATAACCGCCAGTGGTCAATAATAGTTTCGTTTTTGTTTGTTGCTTACATATTCTTGCAGCTCTTTGATCTGGTCGTCTGATAAGGCATATACATATATAATATGTCCGCCACGGTCCTTTTCCTTGCGTAGAAGTGCCGCACCGGCCATGCTCAAGTGTACAGCCAGTTCACGGCCGCGGATTTTGACCTCTTTCATTCAGATCACCCCTCGGAATTCGCATTGCTGTCATTTTCCTTTGTAACAGCCCCCGCGTCGCTCAGGTCTTTCCCCCGGCTTTCGTTGGTAGGCCGTCCACCCTTGTCCGTGGCAGCATTGCTGTCAGAACTCTGCGTGTTAGAACTGGTCAGCGGGATTTCCAGGTCTTTCAGGCCCAGGATCTCGTTCTCCAAATACAACATATTTTCCATATCGCTCGGGCTGTAACCAGCTGTGGCCATAATAGCACTGCGCACCGGTAAACCATACTGACCGTCCTTCACGAACTGGTCATGCATCTCCTGCCGGTTAAAATATGTAACATCCAAAATATTTACTTTAAACTTAATTGCCGTCGAAACACTCTTTAATTTGCGGTTGATCCAGCGCTCAATTTGGCGCATCACCGTAAATACAATCATCTGGTCATTGATAGTTGACCATTTGACCGATGTGGCCGAGTCTTTATCACCGCCGCCAAACAAAATACTGTTGACACCGGCCTGTGTCCACATGGACGCCTCAGCCTTTTCTACATCATCGCTGCCGCTCACAGCACCGCTCTTTTCAAAATTCCAGCTGGAAACCTTCATGGGTGACATAAACGCACCAATGTTTTCCGGCAGAACATTGCACAGCATATCGTAGAAATCCTTGCACAGGTCATAATCGATCAGGAATGTGCCATCGTCGCCGGTCGGTATCTCCAAAGCCAGCGCCTTGTAATTGTTGACCTCGCTTGCATTTTTGCTGATAGCGCGGTAGTCTTCAATATCTGCCAATGCGCTGAACAGGCTCACAAACGGCGGGATCGGAATATGCGTCTGCTCGTTAATTTTGATACAAACGGTGTTGTCACTGCTCAATTCCTGCCATTTCAAGTTGGAATCTTTTGCGTATGCATTGTACATCGTCGTAAATTCCGGCGGGAAATTCGGCAGCCGTTCACTGTTCGCATCAAAATAACTAAAGTTAAAGGCAAAATTATACACGCCGTCCTCAATGCTGGAAATCTTGCAGTAGTCCGGGTCCAGCTGCTGGAATGTATAGCTGTCATTCGTTTCCCACGCATAACCGTAGTACACATCATCACGGAATGCCACCGTCAATACTCTCGTAAACTCGTGCCGGATATTCATTTTCTCCAGCTGATTGATGACTGCATAGTACCCCTTCTTGAACTTGTTCAGGTTCACGCTCTTGGTCCTGTCAATGCCATACGGCACAACGATATAGCTGAACGTAGACATACTCGCAAAATACTGGATCAGTCTGCGGTAATAGTTCGATATATTATAAAGGTACTGGCTCATCTGGCGCAGCTGCGTCTCGTAGTTCGCCGGATTGCCAAGATAGGTCACGATCTGGGATTTTGTGTACTTGCGGTATGTAGGTGCGTAGTCCTTGTTGTTTTCAAGGTCTCGGACTTTGATTTGTGAAATATTTGCATAGCGGAGCTTGTCCATAAACTCCGTCATAGATACATAGTCGCGCTTGCCATCCGGGGTCATCACGGCCACTTTTTTCTGCGTTGAATCAATAGTCAAATGTACCCCTCCTTCTGGCAGGTGCCCTAAAGTTTATTTCAATTTTCTTTGTCTTAGCGTAATTCTTTGCCATGCTGCGCTCAACCTGCATTGCTATGTAGTAGTTGTAGCTAACCGAGCTGTAACGGTCCTTACGTGCTCCGGGCTTTTCATGTACACGGATCAGGTTATTTGTCGCCTCATAATCAAGGTTGACCAACTCGTTGACCATCAGCCCTGTATTGATAAACGGCAGCTGTAAAGCGGTACGCTCTGTCGGCGTCATCTTGTCATAGCCCTTGAACTGCGCACGCAGCAGCTCCTCGCAATCGTACTCGGAATCAAGGAACCGGATACGTCCCTGCTGAATACCGCTTCGCAGTGCAATCGTCACATCATTGTTGAACTGTGCGCTGCCCATAATGGCCCAAATTACCTTGGGCGCGGTCTTATCTGGGCATCTGTCCTGAAAATCAGCGTTATTGCAGCAGTTCAGCGGCGGGAATATCTCTCCGCTCTCCGGGTCATAACACTCATGCATCAACAGGTCCATGATCGGGGCACCAAGACCCTTGGCGTCTATACCGATGTAGTCGCAGTCAAACCATTTAAAATAGCGGCGCAGTTTTAACACAAGGTCCTGCGTGATGATACCTTCACAGTTTTCCGTATATACCATGTTGCTGGTATATCGTCCACTGTTGCTCGGTATCATGTTGTTTAAGAAAATACTCGTTGCATCGTTATCGCTATGCTTAGAACTCATCAAAGCAATATCGACCGTCAAAATACGCTTCTCTCCCGGTTTCTTCTTGGGCGGTTCAATAGATCTGCCTGCCAAGATAGTGCCCGGTGCATAAAATGCCTGCTTCAGATTGCGTACTTTATTGATATCTTCAAAGCTGAACAGCCCGCCATCAGTCACGCCGATAAACATGGCTTCCATTTCCATCCGGAACTTAATGTCACTGAACGAAGATTCACTCATCTCATCTTCAACCTGCTCCAGCGACAACATCCCCTCTTTTACAGGCATCTGATACGGGAACCGGAAGCAGAAATATTTTTTATCTGTGGCGTACATATTATAGAAATAGTCCTGGCACAGCTGCCACGACCAATGCGATTGAAACCATGCTGAACTCAAGTACATTTCAATAGGTCGCTCCAGCAAATGTTTGTACTGCTTCTTCCGTAAATAACCAGGCTGGCGTGCAACCGTCAGGAAACGACGCAGGACCAGATCAATGACATCCTTGTCGATCATACGGAACTCGTCGCAGACCAGAATCGTAGCACGATGTCCGCGGGAGGTATCGCTTGCGGTAACAACTTCGATAAAGCTGCCATTACGGAATGTAATCTCAGCCTTACTTTGATTGATAACAACATCTTTTATCTCACTGCGCAATAGCGGCGACATTGGCATAAGTTCCTTGGTTATCTTTTCAAGAACCTGCGCACCCTGACTTCGAACCTTTGCGCAAACCACTATTTTGCTGTGCGGATAAAGAATCGCCTTATAAACGATGAATACGGCAGTTAGAAACGTTTTACCGAGACCACGCGAGCCAATGAAACAAAAATTCGTCGCCAGATTCATCATAAAAAGCAAGACGACCTGGAACGGATGCAACTCTAAGTTTAAATAGTCCTTGCAGAATCGGTGCGGGTTTGCCCTGTAAAAAGAGCACCACTTCGCCACCGCGTTCATGATTTGCGTAGCCTTGTCATTTGCAACTTCTTCTGCAGTTCTTTTCTGAGCCATGACCTACCACCTCACTTTGCAGTTTCGGCGGCCTCATCAGGCTCATCGTCGTTCATGTAATATTCCGGCTTGTGCGCGGTATAACGTTCTATTTCAGCGTCATATTCCTCTTTATAGGGGTTCTTCACCTTAAAAAGTTCGCACAAGGTGCTAAGCACCCACACACGGAAATAGTGTCCTATGCCGTCCACGTCCTTCCACGCCGGGTCAGGCTCCGGGATCGGATCGGTTCTCTCCCATTTTTCAATCAGCGTGCCAAAGGTGTTTGCCTCGGCCAGCGCGTTGTCATTTGTCTGGTTAGGCTTGATATTGGCTGAACCAAGCAAGCTCTGCAGGTTGTCATTGGCCGTTTTAATGTCCTTGACATCGCCACTCTTGGCCGCACGCTCACAGGCAAGCTCACCAATGCAGATATTCTTGAACAATACCTCCTGCGCTTTTGTCTTGCACTCGTACCGCGTTGTCCAGTCTTTGTACTCTCTATCCAGGAACAAATACTCCTGATCCTTCATGGATGTTCCCCAAAAATCAAGCATACGCTGGCTGACACGCCCCTTGGCATCTACTGCTTGGGAGTTATCATCAACCTCATTGATGATGCGGCCATTAACTTCTTCCAGGTAATCGTCAAAGGTTTTGTTGCGGTACTGTACAATGTTCAGCTGCTTGACCCATGCAGCCATGCGGGTAAGATTCGCTGCACGATTTGCCGTTGATCTGAAAATTTTGTCGTTGTAATACATATCAAACCGCATACAAACGCGCTTTGCAGCATCCTCTTCATTGCCAAGCGTCTTGCAATAATGGTCGTACAACTTGTCAACACAACTCTTGCAACTCGGCATAAAGTGGTTGTTTCCTGCCCACAGCTGACTTTGGCTCGGATAAAAGTTATCCTTTTGGCGTGTAAATTTCTTATGACATGTCACACAGAAAAACACTTCCGGCTGGTCCTCCTCCGCCATAATACGCTGGATTCGCGCCTGTGCCTCTGCGTGCTCTCGTAAAATCGTCGCTTTGTTTTTAGCGCCTTTGGGTCGTCCCATTACGGATCACCCACCTTGTTTTCTGTTGGGTTACCGTCCTCGTCAAAATCAGCAAACTGATTACGACCGCCGTTACTCCAATAGTTCACAATCGCCAGCAGCTTCGGTGTCCGCTTAAACACACAAAACGGTGCGCCGGTAATATCGTTCACCTCGCGCTTCTCGTAGCTAAGTCCATACGCCTTCAAAAAGTTTGTCAGGCGGCTGGAATAGCTGCAAAAAAACTCAGGCTGCTTCTTAACATTCTCCTCCAAAAACTCACTTCCCTTCCCTTTAAAAAGTGCAGCTGGGTTAATCCAGCTTTACATCATAAGCGCAGTCCAGACCCAGGTCATTGACGACCAAAACTGTCTGCTCCGGTTTATTCTTCAATCGCTTATCCATACAATAATTGTCTGGGCCATCCACGCAGCCGCTCTCGTAGACCTTCGTGTCATACACGGTGGTAAGCCCGTTCGTGTGACGGTGCCCCATCAAAACAATGTCTGGCTTCATGCCTGTCATCATGGTCAGGCTGTTCACTACTCCTGTAGGAGTATCTTTGTCTCCATGCACAGCAAATACATCCAGCGTGCGCACTGCAAATCGAACCATTGAGCCGTCATAATCTACATCGCATACGTGTACGTTGTTAATCTGCGCACATTTTGCCTGTACATAGTAGCCCACAAGCCTGTCCAGATACTCTCCGTGCTGATTGTCTTCTTTATTAGGGAACACACGGCTGTGGTTGCCAGGTACGCTGTATACCTCAACGTCGAGGAACAGCTTCGCCATCTCTGCCACAAACCAGCTCACAGCCTCACTGGCAGAAATAACCTGGTCAATCACATTCTCATTGTTTTCCAAACGACTGTTCACATGGATCGCTCCGTTGACCATATCACCGCCCAGCACCACATAGCACTTCTTAGCATTATGCCGCCGCCAGATCTCTGTAACCTTGCCAGCATATTTGCGCAAACGATACATCATAATCTGTTGATTATACTGGTTGCAGTAGTTGGAAATCTGGATCCCGGCGTGCAAATCGGTCAAATGAACAATCAGGTCACAATCACCCTGTCCGACACACTGCAGCACATCCAGGCGCTCACACTCAGCCGGGTCATAGGCATCAATGCGGCGCTCGATCAGCTCACGCATACTCTCACCACGCGCTTTTGCACGAAGCAGCCGACTGACCTCGTTACGCTCATCACGCATCTTGACCCGCGCCTTTTCTAGCTCACGCCGCTCCTCACGGATGCTTTCCAGCAGCTCTTCCGTGCTGGCTGTATCAACCTCGCTCACCTGTTGCAGGTCCTGATATGCTTTCCATGTCTTGCGGTAAGCGCACTCGCCCTTATCCCAGCCAAGCGTTGTGTTGATGACATTTGCAACGTCAGTCCATGTACCAATTTCATCCTTGCTGCGGCAAACACGGTACACATACTGCGCGTCCGTCTCGCCGCTCAATTTCGGCCAATCGTTCATGCAACCACCTCGTCACCCAAAGTACGGGCTGTGCGGCGGCGCTCATCCAGCTCCATCTCCTCCAGTGCCTGCTGCGCGTCAACATTATTAACAAGCGCCTTCAGCACATCTCTGGTTTCGTCAACCATTGTCTTATGCACGGTCGTAACCATGTGCGCACGGGGGAACTTCTCACGGATCATCTTGGCCTCTGCCTTAGAAATAGTAATCATACAAACATCGCTCCTTAAAAACCTTTAAAATCGGACAAAACAAAAGCCCGCCCAAAGCCGAAGCCCTGGGCGGGATAAAGTCATCAGTCCTTAATCGTTGTAAACCGCCTTATTTTAAAAGCGTTACATCGTAGAATGCCGCTGTCTGTATTTGCGTACTCTTTCTCTTGTCTGTTCTCTTTTTATGATCTTGGCGCAATCGTCACAATACTTTGTCATGTTCCCTCTTGCCGTAAACGCACAGCCGCAGCTCACACAGAACCGTATGTTTTTCAACCCCACCGTTTGATACAAAGCATACAGGTTCAGCCGATTTGTGTCAGGCGTAACAACCATCTCGTATACAACTTCATTATTCTTCAAGTCATAATTCTCGTAGGTATAATAACAGCCAACCTTCTTCGCGGTATGTTCGCTGTCCGTCCGCAGCAGGATGCCGTACTCATCACTCACCGTCTCCATCCCTATCGGCGCGTGATAAGTCTCGTACCACTTTCCCTTTCTGATGGTTACATCATGCAGGTGCGATTCAAAACAGCCGCAAAACCGCTTGATTTTAAACTCAGTCGTCAAATCTATCGTGTCCATATGTAAAATCCTACACATCATCACAACGCCAAACAGGCAAAGTTGCTCTTTCTGCTTCAGATTGTGTGTCTCAATTTGTGTCATGATCCATTCGAGGTCTTGTTTATATACTTTTATACTGTCAATCTGTAATAACTCACATGTCTTCGTTCCACAGGTCTCAAAATGTCTTACAAGGTCATATCTGTCGTAGTTCAAATTCAAACTGTTGTCAAACATCGTAAGGTACATATCAGCGCATTTGTCAGGCGTCATTCCGCTTCGCCCAATCACGCGCTTCAACGCACGGTTTCCCAAATCATTCTTCTTGTAATTATCAAGCAGCATCTTCTCGTTGCAGTAAAAATCATAAAACATCGCAATCACCTCCCGGCACAAGCTCTGCATCGATATACTCTACCGGGATGTCGCTTTCCACAGGGGCTAGTGTATAACGCTTTCCAAGGTACTCGTACTCACCGTCATCGCACTCCTGCGGAAGGCAGATGTTTACCTGTTTGATGTTCTCTACCACACCCTTACCGGCCATCTGCCACATGAACTTTTTGTTGCGGCTCTTATACTTGTCATAGCACAATACCACACAAATGTTTGCAAGCTCACGCACATCCGGCACGATCTGCTGGCACCGGCTGCGGTAAATGTTGTAGTAATACTGCCAGTTTACCTCAAAATTCGTAGCGATCTCTTTTGTAATGTTCTGTTCTCTTAAAATGTCTTTGTACGTTTCGTAATGTCTGCACTGGTGATTCAGCTCCGCCAAATCCCTGCACAGCTTATAAAATTCGCAAAATATCAACTCAATAGCGTCAAAGTGTTCCTGGTCGAACCCAATCTCTTCATCAAACATGATCCTCCAGTCGAACTTTTTCATACGCCGTTTGCGGATCGTGTTTTCCCAGCGCTCAAGCTCAAAGCACAGCATGTTCATGTTGGAGTGGGCACAACTCAGCTTTTTCATCCGCTTGTAGTACGGGCTTGCGTACTTCATAAAATACGGCAGTGGACGACCATATTTTTCTATATTACGAGGAATCTTGAAATGGACGCCGGTTTTTGCCGCATCGATCTCCTTTCCATTTGAGACACTCAACAAATTTATGTATGTATCGTATCTCTTACGCTGCTCCTCGTTCGTGATCGCCTTATTATGATAAGCAGAGGCAAAGTTAGAAATTTCACCAATACGCGATTTCAGGCTTCTAATAATACACGCTGTTCTGTTCTGTGGTGTATCGGCCTCGACCAACGCGCATACCTTATCGTCAATATCAATCGTAATAGTGGCGTTTCTATCAACTCCCTTCATCATAGTTTTATTGTCCAACACGAGGACCAAATCGCCGTCGTACACACCTACGTTTTTTTTTGCAGGCGCTGACTATATCTTCTACCGTTTCCGGCAGCGGTGCGCTCCCAACCGCGTATCAATAGCGGCCGTTCTCCGGTACACTCATCCCGGATAGTCGATGCAGTTCATAAAAACAATTAAAAATATCAATTCCAAGTTAATCCGTGGACCACATTGCTTACGATATGTTCGCCGATGCCTAATGTTTTCGATATATCGCATATTCTGTATCCACTATGGTATAATGAACGAATAATGTTGGCATCGTTTTGTGTTATTTTTGCCCTTCCATTGTTTTCACCAGACTTATTCGCGTAATGACCAACCTTTGCTGAATGGCGTACATTTTCCTGATGTGTTGTCCATTCCAAATTATTTGCGTTATTATTTTTCCTGTTATAGTCAATATGATTTACTTCTGGTAACCCAAGTGGATTTGGAACAAATTGCTCTGCAATAACTCTATGTACTTTTACTCTTGAGTGCCTGTTCTTTGCTGTTCCAAGTGTCACTTCCATATATCCATCATCATTTTCTCGTTGTTTAACAATTCCTCTTTCTGGTCCAACAATAGTACCATCAGAGAATATTTTATAATTTAAACCGTAATAATTGGCAATTTTAAAATCAACAGCCATAATACACCTCCTATCAGATAATATTGTTTTTATAAACCACAGGATTCTCCCTCTTTAGGCATCCCCTGTTAGCAGCTGATTAGGCCACACCCCTGATGAAGGGTTCACACCGTTCCAAATGCTGTGTTACCACAGCCCCGAACCACTATTGATCCGCGCCATTCAGTCGCTGCGGCGTAATCGACCGAACGTTTATCATGCATGTGTTCACAAGGTGACTGCAGTATTTATCAAGCAGCTCATTTGTAACACCTTTTAAAATAACGTGTTCACTTTTGCAAATATGAGGATTGCGCTCAATAAGATGCTCACCAAACAGTTGTCCGTCACGGTTGAACCTATAGAACTCATCCGTCTGTAATGCTCCAACCAATGGCAACCCGCCAATATGCTCTGCAAGCATAATAAGATCGGGGACAAGGAAGCAGAACGAACCTTTTAACCAAAGCTTTCCACATTTCATTTCGTCACGGTACTTCCCAAGCAGATTCACGATATAGCTCCGCACACCATCCTCATTCATCATCTCCGGATTTTTAAGGATCGCCGCGCAATAATCATTTAACGCCTTATGCTTATCTGCTTTCATGCCTAAGAAACAATATGTGTAGACAGGATTACCATCCGTTATCTTTTCAAACCAGTTAATACTGTCATCTGCTAATGTCCTGAACTCGTCATATGTCAAGTCCAAGTCTTGCAATATTTGATAATTTCCTCTGGTCATGAGCGGTTCAGTTTCTGCGTCAAAATTCCACTTTGCAACACCAAAACAATGATTATATTTCCGGAACTGATACCAATACTCCTCCCAGTCCGCAATCGTGCCGGTTTTCTTAAAATATTTGTAGCCTTTATACATAGACTCCAAACATATCATCAGTGGTTCTGCTCCCGGGCTTACATCATGTTGTACTCCCCAGATATCAGTAATGAATCGCACACCACGTTCTGCAAAAAATGTCTCGTAGTCGAACTGATGTATCATTCCCTTCAAAAATGGCGCACGCCCTATGAAACTTGTAATGGGAGTGTCGCTACCGATTCTGCGACGAATTTCTTCCATGATAGCCGGATGTGCAATGCCACATCCATCAAAAGCGTTGATTTCGATGTCCGTCATCTTGTCAGAGATATCTTTTTGCGTCCATTCTCTATCCTTGCCAGTGTTTTTATCCTTGAATTTTACAGTCTTATCATAAACATAGTTAATATGCTGATCTTTGATAGTCAAATAACAGTCCGGGACGATAACTATATTTGGTACCCAGCCTTCAATACAGTGACAACTAGAGAAGAACAAGCCACGATATGCCGTATATTTTTGCAAAATTGTCTTATCAAAAGTTATTCCCATCGTGATACGTTTGTCCAACTCCCTGGCGATCCGTCTGTCAACAAAACTCAGGATGCCTTGCCGTACCATGCTGGCACTGCGCTCACTCACCACAAATTCCTGCTTGCCAATCTTGAACCCGTGGTGGATCAGCCGCGTCATTTCTTTCTTTTTGTTCTGCCCGCCCACACAGTTCACAAACACCACAAAGCGGTTGAACTTATCGGTCTCATATGTAATCAGCCGTACCTGACGGAAAAGCATGTTATCGCCCTGCTTTACCTGAAAGCGCTTTTCCTCATCCGGGTCAAGCTGGATGTTAAAGTTGTTACTTATAATAAAAGAAAGCGGAAATTTCCGTACTACATACAACGGGGGTGCAAACATTACTCGTCCCCCTTCCCATTGTCGTTCTCGTCTGGGTCTACCTGCTCCAGCTTCAACGCACCATTGTCAAAGCACCAGCGGTACACAACAGCCCACGCAAGACCTGTCACCAACGGCACTCCAACAAACAACGCCAGCGCAAACAGCCAATTCACCCCCAATCCAACTGCCGCGACCGCTACAATCGCACATATAGCCCACACGATCATCTTGAACATGCCCCACGCATCCATCGCGGCCTGCATCAAAATCAACTTCGTCTCTGCACGCTTAATATTCAAACAGCGTACCTCCTTCATTTTATACATTTTGTAATATGCGTTAAGCCTGACCATCACACACGCATACTGCATCACCTGCCTTTCCTGCCCGCCGCAGCGGTTCTGTTTATATCATCGCCCTGTTGGGCGTTAGTTACCAAATTTCAAGCTCTGTGCCATCGTCATCATAAAAAATGTCGTCTATTTGTGATCTATTGTTTTGTTCGAATGTGCCAGAAGTATCTTCAATATGTTCATCATTGACATACATCACGGGTTCCTCCATACAATGCGTAGTAGTTCCGAACTCTTCTTTTTTACCTCCTGCTTTCTTTTTAAATGTGCGGCCAGTAGCATACCATGTGGAGTTTGTTCCATATATCTGGTCAATCCTTTTTTCAACTTGTAAGGTTTTTTCATCTATGGCTGAACCACTACACAGATAATTAAAAATAACAATCGTTGCGGGAGCCGTTCCTTTTGTCTTTACGTCGTATTTTATGTGTGTGACTGTTATAAGGCCAAGCTCTTTTAAAACGCTTATCGTCCGCTCAAAGGTCCTTTCGACAATGTGCATCCTGTTGATGACCCAACTAAAATACCCACACCAAGCTGGTAGTTTGTCCTCAAATGTAGCCTGCCAGACGGAAGATAAGTCTCTAAGATAGAAGTAAATACGCATGGCGTTGATAAGAACACTATTATCCACATCAGATTCTCGCATTACTCTCCTAACCATAAAAACCTCCGATGCTTCTATGGGCAAGAAATGCTTCCTATATTCTGTATCCCTTGTTTGTAAAAGATCATAAATGCTATCGGTCATCTTAAAAGTAAAACTTTGGTTGGTATTGTGCCAATTTATTCCATTTAACAAAATATACTTTTTGTATACTAACCAATCAAACGCATCCTTAACAGCTTGATATTGTTCTCGCCGGAGTCGTGTTGCGTTTACCGTCCCCATAGCCTGGCAGAATTCCCTTATCGTCACCCTGCGCTGTGTGACTGCCTCTTCTGTTTGGTCCGCTAAAATACAAAATGTTATATACGCTGGTAATAGCTGCTTGACATCTTTGTTTAGCAGTATTTCTGTTGGTATGAGAAGTCTGTGTTTTAAATACATTTCACGGTCTGTGTACACGTTGCTTTTATCACCGTCCTATTTTTAGATATTTTTGTTAAGCGCCGTTTTTTGGCATTATATGTCGGGTATGCATATGTAAAACTTCGTTAAGAGCCATTTTTGTCCACTAAATGTCGGATGTATGTATGTATAGATTTCGTTAAGGACACTTTTCGTCCAGTAAATGTCGGTACTACTATACGGAATTGAGATAAGACTCGATTTCTGGCAGTAAATGTCGGGTGGGTACATATTGTCGATGTAATTTTGACGCAAAAAACGACTCAAAAAATTGGGAACTCTTTATAAGAGCCTTTTTTGTCCAGTAGATGTCGGTACTCAATGTGGGTTAAGAGCCTTTTTCGTCCAGTAAATGTCGGTCTTATTACTGTACACGCAGTAATTATGATATATGAAGTCGTAACTTTTAAAAGGAAACGCACACCACTTGTTTTTGCACTCCTGCTCCATGTTCGGTCCTGCGCATCGTTCTCTCTGGTCACGATGCTTGTCCCGGCGTCGTCCTTGTGCTTTATAAATTGTGGCACAAGCACTCCGCACACAAGCAATCTTGTCAGGGCTGGAATGTTGGGTTTATTCCCGCCTTTGCATGGATTGTTGCCGTGCCCTTAATACACAATGACTACATCGGCCATACCTCTTCTAAAGCGCCCGATCTGTGCCCCTGGGACCTGTGTTGTCCAAATATCTGCGACTTCAACAGTGTCATGGTTCTTGTCATACACGCACATAATGTCGTCCTTGTGCTCGTCCGGCACAGTCTCATAAAATTCTCGAATCGTAATGTTGTCACTTCCTTGCTACGCATATTCTAAGCCCTTGATACAGCCACTCTGCGGCGTTCTTATCGAACCTGCCACAAAGTTATCGTCCCGTCCACAAACAGGCTCTGGCTGTACTCCTCGCCGTCCAGCACGATGTATTTCTTCCCGTCAATATCCTTGTGCGACCCAAGGCACGGCACAACACGCTTGTCCAGTTCCTTAATACTCTGTGCTGATACGATCACACAATCCCCATGCAAACCGCAAATTTCAACTTCTGTCAACTCATGTAGCTGGAATGGTATAGGACAAATTGCATTGATATTATCAAGATCCTGTTTCCATTGACACCGTTGACCAATGCTCTCGTCATCACATCTGCAAACCAACTCCGGCTCCTCTCCCAGCGCCTCCAGAGCGTCTGTGCGGCGAATAATTTCATCATTTGACATTAGTTATCACATCTCCTTAAAAAGGCTCACAGGCGGCTCTACGGGCGTGCTGTTACGCTTGAGCATATTGGCATCAAACCAAAAATTCAACAGTTCATCATATGTATCACAAGGCCAGCACCCACTGTGGGCCAGTTTACGCTTCTTCATACGGTCTCTCAAAACTTGCCCTTGTTCAGTTTTTCCAAAACTGACTATATGTCCTGCCTCGTTCCGGTTCCACCCAGCTGCCATCATCAGCTTTATATATCTCTTGTGTGTCATAGTTATCCTCTCTTTAAAAATCGTCTCTAACGCCCTCTCCGGGCTTGTCACTTGGGTACAACTCTCGGAGATGCATCATGTTATCATACGCTTCTACATATGTGCTATATGGCCAGCAACCACGATGCGATACAATTTTCTTCCAGCGCCGCTCATCAAATGTCTTACTCGACCTGTTTGGTTTGCATTCGTCAATCCCAATCCCGGCAGTATTTTCAGCGTTGTTGCGGCTCCAACCGTTTGCCATCAATAGTTTGATATATCTCTTCCGTGTCATCGTTATCTCTCCTTATTACAGTTTGTATTTTTCTTGCTGTTCCTTTTTCCACGCCTTGATCTCGGCAATTTCTTTGTCAAGAATAGCCTCTGTCTCAGCCTCTTCCAAAAAGAACGGGTCACGGTCCAGCGGGATGCTCTGCAGCAGCTGCCAGAAGCGGTAGTCCGGTTTCAACTCCCACAGCTCCGCCAGCTTGCTTAAAAACGGCCAGATTCTTTTTGGGTCACGCATTATAGTCCTCCTCTAGCTCATATACATCGGTAATGTCTAAATCATCGTCACCAGCACACGACGGGTCATCCAAGTATCTATCCACTGCTTCTTCCTCGCTGTCTGCTTCTACATCAGCATAGCCGCGATACCATATTCGATAAAATTTCATCAGTCTGTCTCCCTGTTAGCGATTTTAGTTAGTGAGTATTTGCCCGGCGTCGTGATGCTTGGGAACAGGTTTGTAGAAATCACACGAAAATTTGTGTATGTGCCGTCTTGCTCACTTTTACATGCGTATAGTTGGGTACCGTTGTAATCGATAGTATCTACGTCGTAATTAAGCAGGGCCTTCGCCAAGGCTGCTTCCTGCGCTGTCCACTCAAATCCGTCAAGGTCCCAAGAGCATGGCAAGGATAATGTTGTGATGCAGTCTCCGCTCCTATAAAAGTCGCAGAATTCACAGCCGGACTCTTCGTTGCAGTATTGCTTGATAAGTCTCATTGCATCAAGTACCTGTTTTTTCTCAATTCTATCGTTCATCAATATTTTGCACCTCCAGCGCATCGGTATATGTCTCAACCGCGCAGTTTATAGGATTGTAAATATGACGCAGATACATTTTTATTTTATGTACGGCATAATCGCAATTCCCATCTTTGTCTGCATCAACGCAGCACTCAGAGATGAGTTTTATAAGCCTGTTCTCTTCTTTGATGATATCTATGAGCTTATCTTTCGGGAAGTCCTTCAGCTTCTCATATTCAGCTCTTGTCATCTTCACACGCCTCCAGCCATCCATCGATCTCACTGCGTAGGTTCTTCATACAGGCCACGACGGCATCATACACACGGGCACAACTGGCGTATTGCAACCCTGCATCAATAGCTTCCTCTCCGGTCAGTTCAAGTGATCCGACCATAGCCGTTGCAAGGTGACTGTAAAAATCAACGCAGGCAAGGCTGTTTTTATCATATGCCTCGTCCCCAATCGGCTTGCTGTCAGGCAGCGTCGCACTCGCCATATCCAGTAAAGCGTTAATAAAAGTGTTGTTTCGGAGCAGACGCTCTGTTGGAACTGCCAAAAAATATTGTCGGATATCGATTCTATCGTTCATAATGTTCTCCTTACTGTTTACCTTTAGCGACAAAAGCACGCAGATTGTTTTGATAGTTGACATTGGGCGCTGCTGGTTATTCGCCAACAAAAATGTACTGATCAACATAATCCCGGTTTTCACCTTTCAAGATTGGCATTTCAGTATCAAGTACCCACTGCCCATCCTTGTTGATACAGGCTGTGCCACGCTTGCATGTGGTAGGATAATTATTCCAGTTGATGTTAAATTGCTCCATAAGCATGTCCTGAATATCGTTGCATTTCTTCCCCTCCAGCTGCTTGTGTGAGAAATATGCTTGCCCCACCATCTGGATGGAATTGCGTGTCGCATCAAGCTGACGCCAGTAGATAAGGTTACAAACTTCTTCCTTTGGGATGTTGAAGCAGCGGGCATCGAACATAGCACCTTTATTGGCGGCAGTCGTCATCTTTGCAACATACTCGTTATGAGCAATTTGTACATCCATAGATTGTGGCGTAAGACTACTTTTCCATGCAGAATCTTCGTCCCAGATAGACATTCTGAAGAATTGATTGAACGCCATCGTTGCCATACTGGCGGACACACTACATAGCTTCTGAACTTCGTAATCGAACCAAGCATCCGTGGTAAGTGTCTGGTAGTCAATCAGGATCAGCGTGATTTCATCAGACTGTGTATAGCCAAACACGCAGCCTTGAATATTCTTACACAGGTACGTCATGGTTTCCTGCATGGATTTCATCAGGATCATATCAAAAGGCTTCTGAAAGCCACGAGTAAAGGTGTGGAACGCTTTGCCGTCAATGCGGATAGCAACAGGCGTTCTGCGCATTAACTTTGTTTTAGGAACTGCCTCGTAATACTCTTTCATACGAGTGCCAAGGGCATCATTAAAGCTCATAATATTCTCCTTGTACTGTTTAATTATTAGCGACAAAAATGCCGTATTTCATAGCGATGTTAAAGGCTCGTTCGTAGGCTTTGTTAGTCATTGTCGGTTACCTCCGTTCTGTGATTCCACAATTCAATCGCGTCCTGCTCGTTTTTCATGAGGGTAGTTCCGATGCGGCAGTAGTTGCACCGCACTACATACCTGCCTTCATAGCTTACATATAACCCGGCTGTAGAACCACAGAACGGGCAAGGCTTTAGTTCGATATCATCATCATCAATAAACGTTACCATTGTCGGTTACCTCCGTGAGCCAATATTCGCGGCGGCAGTCGCCGCAGCTTTTTCCATTTGTGCATCCAATACTTTTGCTTTCAATGCTGCAAGGAGTGATACACAAAATTCCATCACTTTCATTTATCATTGCGTTTGGAAACATCCTCAAAAACTCGCTCTGGCGGGTCTTGACGGGATGGCCTTTCGCCCACCCTTCAACTAGCTCTACTACACTTTCGGCGTTGGCTCCTCTGCTTTGAATTGTGCAAGAAAAATTCTGAGACGTTCTGATCGGACATTTTGAACACACATGATTGCTACAAAATCTTGAAAATTCTTTGTTAAATTCAACTGCGTCCATCAGTAAATCTCCTTCCAATATTTTTCGCGGCATTTATGACAATCCATTCTGTCGCAAGGTTGTTTCCAGCCATTGTCGATAACCTTCGGGCAAACCAGAATTATTCCATCAACAACAGGAGCATCCGGGAACAATTTCAGAAATTTGCACTGCCGGGTTTCTTTTGGATGCTCTCTGCCCCATTGTTCAACTCTTGCAACGTACCGTTCGATAGTTTCATCATCAGCGTAAGGGCTGGAGCCGTCGAGAATGTTGTGATTCCGATCACTTTCCTCGTAATAACGACGGCGCAATTTTAAAAATTCAACTGCATCCATTACTCATCAACCTCCTCTAGCCAATATGCCTTACGGCAAGCGTAGCAATCATTGTTGTATTTCTTGCATTGTGCGCTCGAAAATCCATAGGTCGGATAATCTGGGCATTGATCAATAACGCCGTTTTTATCAAGCGGGGCGTATGGAAACTGTTCAAGCATTCTGTCCTGACGAATAACCTTGCGCGGAAGCGGGTTGTTTTTGCCCCACTGTTCGACTTTATCAATCAGCCGATCGATATCCGTAATTGAACCGGGATAACACCCGTCTGCAATCATCACACAGTCATCACACGATGTATTATTACAATATCGTATAAAACACTTCAAAAATTCTTTAGCGTCCATAGTCTTCCTCCCAATACTTATCCCAGTATGCTGGCCCATGTGGCTCTTCTGACCAGTATTCGTGTTTGCAGGTAGCGCAATCGCTGTTGAAAATCTCACAAGGGAACAATCCGTTATCGTAATAATTATCTTCGCCGTAATCCTCTGGACAGAGATCCGGGTCACCATTGTCGTTAATTGGTGAATTTGGAAGGGAGCGCAGCAGACGGTCTTTGCGGGTCTCTTTGGCCGGATGGTCCTTATTGTATTGTTCAACGGTTGAAATAATCTTAGTAAAGGTTGCGTCGGAACAGTAACACAAAAAATCATTACATAAATCATACAGGCAACAATTCGTACAGGTTAAGTTTTTATCACATCCTGCATTGCATATTCGCTTTGCTGTTTGTAAAAACTTTAGTGCGTCCACCAGTCATGTGCCTCCTTTATGTAATACTTTCTTTCTTCTTCAAGTTCATCCGGTGTGGTAATATACTCGCAATATCCCGGAAAGATCTGGTCATCCCTGTAATACCTGCAATCAAATAAGGCATAAAACGGGCAATCCCAGCAGCCAATAGGTCGCTCGTCTAATACAATCCGTGCCATCAGTGCACCTCCTTTATCAATCTGTTGGCTATTTCGTTGATGTTATCTGTAGATGTCTTGATTTTGTCATAGGCATCAGTCTTTTGCTTTTCTATGGAGGCAAGGTCGCTGGCTAGGTCATCGCGCATCATAGCGTATAGCTTTGACTGTTCTTCATATTTTTTGACCCGCTTAGCTCTTTCGCGTGCTAAGTCCTTTTCTGTTATATGCTCATCGACCAGGTTTAGCGCCCGCACAAAGTCCAGAAAGTTTAGAGAGAACTTCTTGCCGCGATATTCAAAACTATAAAAAGAAAGGCGATGCTGTGGATCGATAAATTTGAAATTCTCAGGGTGTAGCTTGTACATTTTTTTAAAGGTGCTGTATGGAATACGCGGAGTGTTGTTAAGAGCACTGTCTACCTGTTTGTGGCATTCCAGTAGTTCTACGAGCGGAAAAGTGTCGTAGCAAAACATGAAGTTGTAAATAGTTGAAAAACAAATAATAATGCATACAATAAGCGCAAAAATAAACATTCCATAGTCTTCTTTGCCCTCGTTCGCAAAGAGTTCCGCAGCCTCACGGTACTCGGTATATGTACAAGCAATGGAACTAATATTAACAAGAATGATCCACGCCGCAGACAGTATTGATGACATTAGAAGTCCAGGCATCTTATAAATCTCATGTGTATGGCCTGATGTCCACGCAAACACTATGGTCGCGACAATAAATATCAGGATATTGGTCAGTATGGTTGTCACTTCTTTAGCCTCTCCTTCCAGTCTGCGCATGTGCAGTCACTATCTACAAAATCAGCGGCGTATGGGCTGTCGGCACCGCAGCACGCTCCAGTGAACGGTTCCCAGTGTTTGCAGGTGGAACAGATGCGGCGCTCTGTGTGTCTGTCAAGAAAATTAAGGTAATCATGGACAATACCGTAGAACAGACCAGGCTCGTTTGCTTTGGCCCACTCTATGGCATCATCAACGACTGATTTGTATTCTGTAGCTTCTTCAGGCCGCATAGTATCGACAAAGTTATGGGCAAATTGGCGTGTGATTTTTCTTGCGCGTGTGATGGTCATGTCAGTCACCCCAGTCGATAGGCCAGCCGCAGTTGCCGCAGAACTTGTTATAGCCACCTTCCATATTTAATACTCCATCAACAGAACCACAGTGTCCGCAGCAGCTATAGCTTCCGTTGGTCCTGATTGTAGCCGGGGCTTGTCCCGGCATTTTATCGGCCACATAGTCTAACACTTCACACGCGACAAAATATGTGTCATTGTCTTTTGGGGCATCATGTCTCAGGTTCTCGGCAATGTGATGCAGATCGTTTCGTGAGATAAAATCAGTCATTGGTTGCGGCCTCCTTCGGCTTAGTAGCGAGAATGTCATCAATGTCAATGCGGCACAGATGAGATAAATCTTTGAAAAGATACCCCGGCAAGCTGAATGTGGAACCATTATTGCCAGATATAGCGCAAACTGTGTGGGTGGGACCAATGTTAATCATGCTATAGCCAATGGCCTTGCAAAACTCTGCGGCCTGATAATCAAGGGCTGTGTACGTGATCGGCAGGTCGTCCCAGTTAATTGGCGGCATACGGGTGAGAGTACATGCACAGGTCTTGTCACCACTATAGAAAAGGCATCTGCTGCAGTCTGAAAATTCGTCGCAATATTCACGCAGAGTGTTGATGGCGGAGTTTAACTTGCTTTTGTCAATCATTGGCGCTGCTCTCCTCTCCAGCGATATCCTCCAGCCTGATGGCCTCGTCATATCTAAGCGCCCGGAAAGAATCTCGCGTGATTTCGTCAACGCATGGTGTACTTCCGTCATAATTGATCTTTATCACTGTGATGCATGGGTGTCCGTCAGTACTCATCGTTTTTGTCGCGGTAACATATCCCATCATGATGAGAGCCTTAGCGAGGGTAATGTCAGCGGCTGTCCAGCGTTGCTCACTGAAATGTGGCCACGACGATGGAAATACGTAATTTGTCAAATAGCATGTGTGCTCGTTTTTGGCATAAAAAAGACACTGTTCGCATTTTGTCCCGTGACAATAGTCTTTGATTTTATTCGCGGCATCGTAGATTTCCCGCGGGTTATATGTATCACTCACAGCAGCAGGTCCCCCTTGTCAAAGTCTCGCTGGATGGCGTGTCCGGTTTCAGGCGGAACAGGCCGGTACTTGTTCATGTCAGCATAGCCCGGGATCATGCGCAGGCTTTGGCTAACCTCCAGCATCGTCTGTTCGCGGTCTACGAAATGCCGGTCTGAGAAGTCCACAATGTCCTCGATGAAGTCTGCGATCATGTGTCGCATCTCCTCGCGGTAGTCTGCGGTGTTGCGATTGATAAAATCAGTGTAGCGGTCAGAATCGTTCATAGCGGTATTCTCCTTGTATGTAAATTATTTAATTTTTTGCCCCTACATGTGCTATTGGGCCATCGGGGTCATACTCTTCCAAACTGTAGTTGGCGGCAATCTTACTGACCACATCAGCAAAGCTTTCTAGCGCAGAGTCGCGGTCTTTGTCGTGGGCGTCTGCGATTAGCACAATCTGCCGTATCGTGTCTGCGGTAAGCTGTGCCATTGTCAGGGTGTACGGACTGTATTCTTCGTAGTTCATGCGGCGGTCTCCTCTATTTTGTCAAACGGTAAACTTGTGGTCTATGTAATCGCTCATAGCGGCCTTTAGGACTGGCGTGTCAAAAAACGCGAAGCAGTTCTTACCAGGCCGCTTTTTGTTTTGCTCAATCCGGATCAGGTAGAAGCCCCGCATCATCAGGTAGCCCGCCATGCGCGGCGAGTAGATCATGATCACATCACGCTTGGCGCTGTCAGCTGCTGGGGCGGTCTTAGTGGGTATCTTGTCCATTGGTAACTCCTTAATGCTAAATGCTTTATATGTAAAGGTAGGTAGGTTGGTAGGCATGCTGGCAGGCGGCGCTCAACAGAACTCCCGCGTGCTAAAACGGTATCCGTCAGCGTCTGCGTACTCGCCGTCCCAGTGTTTGTAAAGTTCGCAGTCGTTGTCACTCTCGCACCGCCAGTTCCCGGTATACATCCCGATCTCTGGGTCAAATACCTTGGGCGTTCCGTACATGATGACGCGCTCCTCAAACTCCGGCCATGTGTACTTCTGTCCGTACTCGTCAAATATGGTCAGGTAGCGCATGTTGTCATGATAAAATCTGTCAAGGTCCCGCACGCTGTGAATTTGCTCGTGCTCCTCAAATACAGGTTTCCACCCGCAGCTGGTCTTGGCAATATGCAACTCCCAGGCGTCTTTGTGCCGGTCTGTCGGTTCCGCACGTGGCCCCATCATCCTGGCAACGGCTTTATTGCGTGTATAGAAGTAAAAATTAGTTCCCATTGGTGGCCTCCTTGTGACTTGAAATGTGTGTTATGAATTTGCAAAAAAGTTTTCCCGGGCGGTGTCTGTTTGAACTGCCGGACTTAGCTGATAGCGGCGTCAACGCACAGAGCGGCGGCATCAATCTGATCTTGCTGTAGGCCAAGGTAATGCATGGTGGTTGTCTGGCTATCATGGTGGTACTTAGCCTGCATAATCTCCATGACTTGATTCGTTGGTAGACCAGATTCAATCAATGCCTTGTTCGCCATGTAACCGTAGGTCTTACGCATGGTATGTGTACTGATATTGCCCTGAACTCCGCAGGCTTTTGCTGCCTCTGTGAGCATACGATATACCTGAGTTTTGGTCAGGTGATTTGTCATACCGCCAGCTCTTACCCACTTCTGTGTCTGGAACAACGGCCACTCTGGGTCAAGTACGCCAGACTGCTGGGTGCGGATCACGTTGACAAGGTCATTGATCGCCTGCGCTGCGTGCGGTGTGATAAGGTCAGTGGTGTTTTTCAGTGTTTTCTCGTTGACGACATTGGCGTGCTTGCGGACAGCGCCGGTGGTCACATCATATACATCGCCAATTTTTAGCTTGACGATATCGCCCACACGAAGGCCCAGTGTAATGCCACATATATATAAGGTATAGTTGCGCTGGCGGTTGCGGATGTTTCCATGTGTCAAGAGATAGTCTCCGATAGCGTGGATGTCATCGGCACTGCGGAGTGGATCAGCGGCTGTTGGCTTGGGGCGACCATCACTGGTAAGTTTGGATGTGTCAGCATAGCAGTTATGTTTCTTGTGGGGCTTTGGGTTTGCAGGAACTGCTGGGACTACCTGATAGCCTGTTGCCTGGGCAAGAGCCTCCATGATGGGGTTAGTGCCGTCTGCGGCTTTGGCATTGATAATGGCCTGGGCGAGGGCTGTTACGAGGTCTGGCTGAGGGTTGGTGGTCGTGATGGTGGTGTTTTGGCGTTTCATGGTGGTGTCTCCTTTGGATGATGGGATATTTGGCGTTGGCAAGATTCTTTATTAGTATTATAGCACTTCACACCACATATTTCAAGTAGTTAATGGCAAAAAAATGCCCGCTCGCCTATAAAAATGACGGTCAGTGGCTAAAATGCGGATGTTTCGGCGTGTGTGTGGTGAAATTGCTTGAAATTGAACGATAATTCGATGTTTTTGGATGGAATTGAGCGAAAATAAGGCGTTTTGCGGCAATAAAGTGACATTACTGTAATAAAATAGCACAATGTTGATGTGCTGCGAGAGTGCGGAAAACGGCGCAGGTATGCGGTTTGCTCGAAGTGGTAGTCCGAGGATTGGATAGGGGTGAGATGATGGTAAGGCGGATGGAGAATTGTTGCAAATGTAATGGTGGAAGGTAGGTGGCGGTGTGGTGGGGAACGAGTGTGGTATGGAGCGTGGTATGGGCCGAGAGTGCGAATGGATGACTGTGGGAAAAAACAGCGTAGAATCGCCATAATCTTTTTTATCCAGCCCCCCTATGTAACCTTTTCCGGGAAGGTTGCATAGTGCCATAAACCCGCATAACTGCGCCTTTTGTGAGCCTTTTTGTGAAAAATATCAACTATACAGTCACTGTGGCGTTTTTGCCTACCTTTATATAGCCGGGCACACGTGCGCGGTGTCTGTGGCGTAAAATATGCAAAAAAATTTTTGTACATTTGGTGTGCTAGTATGTAGGTGTCGAAAGACACAAGAACCTTGAAAATCTAGTCACTGAGTTTTGCATGACGTGTGTAGGCACCGGAACCTATGGTTTCACCGCCGAAAACTGATTGTACAGTGACCGGGGCGGGAAAGTTAGTACCGCAACGTCATAACATAGCGCTTGTTTACAGGCGCGGCGACCTTGCATAGTCAGAGCTGCAAGTGTCGGTACCCGGAAGCTACCCGGTTCGAAAAAGCATAGAGAAGCCGTCCCTCCACAGTACGGGCGAGGTGTGTCGTTTTCACCCGCTGATGGCTGTGTGTTAGGTGGTAGCGCGCTTCCAAAAGTCTGAAAAGGCAAAAACTAGGTACATATCCCGGCCGATTGGCGGTACCGGGCGACCCACTAGGTCGAAGTAACCGCCACCACTGTCGATTGACAGAACCACCACAACCGCCCTAACTGGGCCTCACTGAAAGGAAGTACCACTATGTCTAAGACTACTACTATGTCCGCAACTCTGTCCAAGCTGGGCGAATTCGCCCGCGCATTTGCTGACCCCGAAACCCTCACCGCCACTATTAGCAAGAAGGCCCTTGCCGACGCTGGCGTCACCGAGACTGTCGAAGGCCTCCGCTCTTCTGCCCGAGAAGTGTACCTTGCCGTTTCTCACCTCGCCCACCTGCGCGAGGCCCAGGGTGTCGATGTGGACAAGTCTGCCCTTATGATTGCCGAGAGTACCGCTCGAAAGGCCTGCAATGGCTGGTTCAAGGCCTTCGGCTCTCGCCCTGGCCGTAAAGCGACCGAGTCTTCCCGCCCGCTGTACTCTTGCACTGCGGCCGACTTCGTCATCATCGGCGAAAACTGCGCCCTTGCCCGGGAAGCCTCTGCCACCGAAAACGGCACCGACTGGAAGAAGGTCGAAGACTGGTTCCTCGACTACCTCATGCTGTCCACTGGCCGTCTGATTGCTGGCAAGCCCTTAGAGCGCCTGTCCTCTGCCGACTTCAAGGCTGCCCGCCGTAGCTTTAACCAGGCGAAGGCGAAGAAGGCCCAGGCCACCAAGGCCGAGAACGCCACCAAGGCCGAAGAGCAGGCCCAGACCATCGAGGATCAGACTGCCCGTATTGCCGAGCTGGAAGCCCAGGTCGAGGCTATCGACCAGACTGCCACCATCATCGCCCAGGCCATCGAGGCCATCAAGGCGAGCCATGCCACTGACGCCGAGAAGGCTGCTATCATCGCCATGCTGTCCGGCGAGACTGCGCACAAGGCCGAGAAGACTGCCGCCTAACAGACAGACTATGCCCGGAGTTGGTAGGCCGGGGGAAGGAAGTATCCTACCACCATGTCCGAAATCACCAACCATCAGAGCCACCACTCTGACCGAAGAAAGGAAGCACCACCATATCCACCTCTATCTCTGAGTCTACCCTCTACCTGTTCGCCGACTCAATCAGCGACCCCGAAGTCGTAGCCAACCCCATAGCCACTGAAAAGCTGTTCAAGCTTGTCCGCGTCCTGCGCCGTGGCCTTTGTTCCGAGGCCGACTTCTGCGACAGTGTCAAGCGTGCTGTCGCCGGGGCTTACAGCCCGGTGACCTATTCCGACCTGCGCCCTTTCCCTGTCCGTTTCAGTCTGACCGATGGTTCCAACTTCAAGACCACCGTGTGGGCATACTCCAACGGCGGGGCTGAGAACAAGGTCTTGGATGTACTCGGTGACCGCTGTGTCCGTTGCCTGGCTTTCCAAGTCGATGGCCGTGACGCCGATACCGCCGAGCGCCTGTACCCAGAAGCTCAGGGAATCGACTGCATGATGATCGGGTCTCTCAGCCCGGTCGAAGTCGATGATGACAGCTTCGACGACTGACCCTAGCCCACTCTGACCCAGAAACCCGGCGCATCTCGCAAGAAGTGTGCCTGTTTGTGGGCCAGACCACTGCCAGAACGAAACCACTTGCACCACCCACTGTATACATAGCAAGGAGGTTTTTACTATGGCATATGTAGCCCGCTTTTTGTCCGGCATCGGTGCGCAAAAGAAACTCGTGACGCAGTCCGAACCGGGCACAAAAGCCCAGGCTGTCGAATGGGTTGAAATCATGCAGTCCGTGATGAACTCGAAAGGGTTTGACGAAAGGCTGTATTGCTTCACCATCGACACCATCTGACCCCACCCGCCGCCGCAATCGTGGCGGCAATTTTTGTATCCATCCGGCTTCAGAACGAATCCGGTTTGTCTATCCAAGAAAGGAAGCACCACCATGAAAAAGACCATCATCCGTACTATCGCCACCCTCACCCTCGTCACTGCCACCGTTCTCGCCACTGCCTACCTCACCTACCGCGCCACGATGCAGAATATCCAGGTGGAAGTTGCCCGCGATACCGTTTACCTCACTGTGTTCGGCCAGACCGACGAATATGTGATTGGAGAGTGAACTGCCATGAATGAGTTTGAGAAAGTCCTCATCACCATCCAGATGAAAAACGATTCCGAAACCGCAGAGACCTGCTTCACCGTCACGATGACCGACACAAAAGCCTACGCCCTGCTCAATGAACTCCGCGGCAAAAGCACAATCCTGGGCGATGCCATTTACGAAACCGTCCACGATATTGCCAAGGCGAATGCCTACCTCATGGGCTATCACCTGACCAACGTCGCCAGCGCTGAAATCCTGCATTGATTCCGAATCAGCGTTGATTTTTCCCTGCCGCTGTGCTATACCGATAGCAAATGCAGCACGATTTGAAAACGAAAGGCTCAGTGATTGTAATGATATACGATGAATATCTCAATGCCTGTCTCAAGTTTGCCAAGAATACCGAAAACTGGTCGTGGCTCGATGGGAGCCGCTGGTTCACCACGAACGGCGGCGGTGACTATGAGGAGTCCTGCGACAATGCAAACGGCGGCATCGACGTCGCCTGGGCCTACAAAATGGGTCCTGATAAAGTCCGCAAGTATGCCCCGCAGGAATTCATGGACCGCTGTGTTGAGTTCCTCGACATGGCACTGAACGACCCCAGCGCCGCAAATGATTTCGTCAAGATGGCCTACGACCTGTTCACCTAACATCAACTCAATATGACCTACTCCGCATCCAGCGCCTCATCGCGCCGGGTGCTTTTTTATTTGCCAATACAATCAAAATAGTATTAACGAGGTGCTTTAAAATGAAATTCGTTTCCTATGTGTTGTCCGTTTTCCTGTACACAATCCCGATCCTCTTATTCCTTGCCGCAGTGGCCGGTGTCCTCTACGCTTCCGAACATCTGCCCGGTTGGTTCATCCTTCCCCTGTTCGCACTCGACGCTTTTATCGTGTGGAAAGAGATGAAATAAAATGCCGACCGAACCCTACAAGAAATACCTCACGTTCTGGGGAGACCGCCGCATCGCCGAAAAAGCCGCTGGCCTGCCCGCTGTGTTTGACTGAAAGGAGAACCATACCATGACTTACACCGTGAACAAATCTCTGTCTGAATTCCCATTTTGGTCCGGTGCGTGCTACCGTGCCGACAAGCTCACTATCGAACAGCTTGAGCGTCTTGACGACATCATCCCGGAATGGATGGAGTGGGGTGAATACAGCCCGAATGGCCACATTCCCAGCGATGACGAAATCAATAATCTGTTTTGGTTTGATGAAAACCTGATCGCCCGGATGCTCGGCTTCAAAAACTGGGAAGCCCTCGAGCGCCACAACTCCGGTGAAGATGAAGATGACGACGAGGAGGAAAGCAATGATGAATGAGTTTATCTTATGCAGCTCTGCTACTGGCTCCGGGTACTATCTGGCCGAGACAAAACCCTGCCAGTATGAATGCCATAGTTACATTGCGCCGCTGTCCCGTGACTATTATGGCAACTACGGCGCATCCAGTGCCCAGTTGTTCCCCACGAAAGAAGCTGCCCGGCGCTACCTTGAAGCACATCGCGGCATCATCCCCGACAACTGGCACATCCGCGAATATAACGCTATGATGAACAATGTCCTGCCTGAAAGCGAGGTAACCTGTAAGCAATAAGGAGTCAATATGAATTATAATGATAGCAGCTAGACCGCACATATATTGTCATAACGATTTCACCCTATTGACAGAACTATGGTGAAGCAGTACAATCATAGCAACGTTCACAACACACATTTCAAGGCGCGAACGACGTTTTAAGCCTTCTACACAACACATAATTCAAGTCGATACAAAGGAGTGGTTCCTATCTTCCACCTTAAACACATCGGCGGCGAAAGCGGCCACTACGAAATCTACTACGGCAATACTTTCCTCTGCTCTGCGGACACCATCCGCGAAGCATGGAATGAATTGCTCTCCATCCGTGACGAATTGGTTTAGTCAGTCATAACCGTTCCGGGATATTGCCGGGCGTTCTGGTTTCTTCCTTTCTTGCCGGTTCGTCCGACCACCGGGCATGGTTTGTGGTGATTCCATGTCCATCTGGTCATTATCTTCCTTTCTCCGGCGCTCTGGGTCATCCGCTCAGAGCGTCCGGCAATGTCCCGGAACCCATTTTGAAATGATGTACATACCATGAAAACCTATTCCGAATCCGACATCAAAGCAGCCATTGACGATATGATTTTTAACAACGAAGATAACATCCAATACAGCACAAGCGGTTACGACCGCGGCTATGCCGAGGGCTTTCATGACGGTCTGGTTGATGTCCTTAACCGCTTTAACATCGACAACGATTATGAATATTACGATTGATTGAAAGGAGACCCTAAGGAGGACTGACAATGAAAACGATGACTTACACCCTCGCCTTTATCGATGGCAAGGTTTGCTATGAGTGTCTGCCCGATACGAAGGGCGCTTTCCTGTTCCACGGCGGATGGTTCATGCCGTTCTGCGATGAGGATGATTTCTTTCAGGACAACACGAAAGGAGTCTCCGCATGAAACAGTTTGCACTCGGCACGCTCGTAACCACACGGGGTGTGCATGGTGAAATGACACGGGACAGCCAGTTTGCAGAGTTCGTTCTCACTTGCATTGCCCGCCACAAAACCTGTGATTGGGGCGACCTTTGCGACAGTGATAAGCGTCAGAATGATGAAGCTGTCCGCACCGGCGATGACCGTATCTTTTCCGCTTACGAACCGGCCGACCATCCCGACTGGCGCATCTGGATCATCACAGAATGGGATCGCTCTGTAACCACGGTCCTCTTCCCAGACGAATACTGACATTCAATCAAGAAAGGAAATGATTTCAAATGACCACTACTCTCACCCTCGCTACCCAGAAGCCATTCGGCAACCTGACCTGCGATTTTTACAAGAACGATTCTAATGAGTTCTATATGACCCGCGAACAGATTGGCACAGCACTTGAATATCCCGCTGGCGCAAAAGCTATTGCACAGATTCATTCCAGAAATGCGGACAGACTCAATCCGATGTCAGGGGTCCTCAAAATGAAGACCCCCGGTGGTGAACAGGATACTTTTGTCTACACTCTCCGCGGTGTCATGGAAATCTGCCGCTTTTCCCGCCAGCCTAAGGCCGACAAATTCATGGACTTCGTCTGGGATGTCATGGAGTCTCTGTACGCCGGACGCAATGTCCTTGCCACGCCTGACCAGCAGACCGCCCTTGCCCCGCAGACCATGCAGCTTATGATGGATTCGATTTTGAAATCGCAGTCAGTGATGGCTCAGTATATCAACAGCACATCCTCCAACATGACCAAGCTGACCGAGACGATTTCTGCTCTCGCCAACCACGTTCTCACAATGCAGACCCAGCCCGTCGCCGTCTCCGCTCCGGTGGAACTCAAAACGAATCCTACTGCACAGGCTGATATGATTCCTGAAACCACCCGTAAGCCCGCCTCTACTCCCCAGCCGAAGCCCGTTAAGCACCACGGCATCACCAGTACATGGCGGCGCAATGTCTATGACACGGTTGATAAGATCAGAACGAATCAGCCCGACAAATACCAGAAGAACACCACCGTCCTCAACGCTATCTATGAAAAGATGCGCACGGACTACGGTTTTGTCATCGACCAGGAAAAGCGCGAATATATCCGCCGCCATCCCCGCCAGACCAGCCCGGCTGTCATCACCATCATTGAGGATAACACCACCTGGAGCGAGATCTTCGACAGCATCCTCAACGATATCTACAACAGCTCCATCGTGAACTGTGTCCGCAAGAACGATACCGCAAACGAACCGGGTGTTGTCGTCAAGAATGGCCTTGTCGAATTCAAAGCCCCGTATCTCAAGGATGATTCCATTGTCGATAACAGCGCTGTCATTCTGGAGGCTGTCAACCGTCTGGCCGAGGCCAAGGGCGATAAGTCTCCCAAGAATGCTGTAGTCTACCGCATGATTTTCTCTCGCATGTCCTTTGACTGGAAGAATGCCAAGGAAAAATACCGCGCAAAGTTTGGTGTCTACCCCATCAACAAGACCGAAATGGTGCGCCGGTCTGATATGATCTGCGCCAAGTTCATCGACACCGCAGATACCATCATTCAGAGAATGAGGAATGTGAAATGAAACACGATTTCGAAATGATTCTGAAAGCGATTCCCCAGTACGATAACGTCAAGCAGGACGCAGACGTTCCGCCGATTCATCCTACCACACGTGGATGCTACTGCATCGGCTGGCTTTCCGGCGCAAAGGCTGCCGTCGATGCCATTCTGGAAAACAACGAGATCAGACGCATGGTTTACAAGGAGGTTGAATTTCAGTATCGCGTCGAAGATGCCAAGTCTCATCTGCGTGACTATATTTGGGATGAAAAAGAGTACAACGCCGTCATCAACAGCGGCTTTCCCGAGGTAGTCGCAGAGCGCTTCCTGGACAGCCACGACTGCAACGCTGCCGAAAACGACCAGTTTGAAATTATCATTGCAGATTTACTTCGCAAAAGGGAGGTGTGACCTATATCTACATTGACATTGAGAGAAAACAGCATCGTTGAAGCTGACCTTGACGGCATTTATGTCACAGACGGCGAACGCCTGTTCTTCATGACCGCAGAACAGGACAATATGCCTCTCGATCCCCGCGAGAATGATTGCAACTACTGCACCATCTGCTATGTCCGCAACCGCTACCTCGGCAGCTCCAAGTATGATAACGATAGAGATTTTGCCGACAGTGACGACCTCAATGATTATCTTGCCGGACTTAATGACCGCAGAGCTGAATTTGTTTCTGTGCCGCTCTACGCCTATGTTCATAGCGGTATTACGATCAGCACCGGCTCTTTTGGTGACCCATGGGACAGCGGCTGCTTCGGCATTGCCATCTGCACCAAAGAACAGGTCATCAATGCTTTCGGCAATGACATCGACTGGCAGCGGCACGCCAAGGATATCATCGAAGGCGAAATTGAAACCTATGACAAGTTTCTTACCGGCGGGACTTATGTCTACTCCACCTATCTCTACCATAAGGAAACGAAATCGTGGACGCTGGAAGATACCTGCGGCGGTTTCTACTCCAATGACGAGGATGCAATGCTCTCGTCCTACTTCAACAAAAATTATCGTATCATCAACGAAAGCGAGGTTGAACCGTATATGCGGTCGTAAAGTGAATGGTACTGTCTACAGTATGTTGTCCCCTGCCAAGCGGCAGGATTTCGTAAACCCTACAAACTTATCATTATTAACACGGAGGTAACTTATGAAAATCGCAATCGTCGGCAATCAGGTCTGTATCACTTCCAATTACAGCTACGATGAAATTGCCAAGGTCAAGCGCAATCGCCCCGAGGCGCTGAAGCTGTATCAGGGCACCGGTGAGGAACGCACCCATGTGTTTTCCGTCTCTGTAGATGCAACCGGCGGTATGAATTCCAAATTCCTTTGCTTCGGCGCAGGGGATAAGGACATCAACGGCAAAGCCATCGTCATGTTCCCGGTACCCGCCCATGAGGACGGTAAGGCCAAGGAAGCTGTCGCTGAGTTCATCGGTCCCCGCGCTCTGTATGCCAAGAGCATTGAACAGCAGATCGATACTGCGCTGACCGAAATCAGCAACGAACAGAACTCCATCATCAACCTGATCGAAGCCTGATAACACGGCTCTGAAATTAACACACATACGAAAAGGAGATTTCATCATGACTATCAATGTTTACTGTGGTTCCGTATCTTCTCGTCACCTCTATGAGGTTTCTGATTCCGATACCATCAAGAGCGTCATGGAGCGCTGCTCCGAGGAGCACGGTGTCGATTTCAACAAGGGCATGACCAATCTGAACGGTATGCCCCTGAAGATCATGGATATGGATAAGACCTTCGCCGATTTCGAGGTGTCCGACACCGCTTTCCTTGTGAATAGTCCTAAGAGCGATGGTGGCCGCCAGTAATCAGTGAACGGGGATCCCCGTGGAAAGGAGTGATGGGCATTGTTTAATGCAAAGCAAGCAGAACCACTGTTCAAGGATGTCCTCGAAGTACACGGGGATTATTTTTGGGATAATGATACACTCCCTGCGATCATCATGACAATGTATGCAGGCATTCTCCGTGAATGCGGCAAAAAGATGTCCCTGTATTACGATTCTGTATTAGCCAATTATAACGATCTGCCGGAATACAGCTTCGTTCTTAGAGAACGGCGTCTTGGCCACGTCGAAGAAAAAGGGTTTCTCGACAATGGGTATAAGGAAAACAGAACGGTCAGTATCTATGTAAAACAGACCACCATGGTCGATGTGAATCTTTATATCAACAAAGAGAAGAAGATCACGATCCTTGTAATCGACCGCGTTGCGGTAGGCTATCATGGGTTTTGTATTGCTCTAAATTCGGCTTGTTCTCTTTCGCCGATTCTGTTCCCATGGCTTGACACTGTCAGCAAGGAAAATCTCAAAGTTTTAAAGGGGCTTGCTCTTCGGCACATAGATCCCCTAAAAGCCATGATGAATGCCATCATCAACGATGACAGCCTGAGAGAAAGCCGTCTGCGCGAGATCACAAAAGGACTCTGCGTAAACAAATTTACGAATCGCCTGGAGCAGATCAACTATGAATACAGCAGTATGAACACAAGGATCAACTCGTATTACGAACAGATACGAGCAGCACAGACTGAACTTGAAGAGCTTTTGCAAACCAAAGAATGTATCGAGGAACGTATTCGGCGCGGCGATGAATTAGATGAAGAGATTTTTAATTATCTCATGTCTCAGAAAAACATCATGGTTGTGGATCGTGTGAACGATAAACTCCTGCTTCGTGCCTACGGCGATTTGGATTACATCGATGAATTGATGTATAGGGTTTACATCGCAAACGGATCGAAACGCTCGAATCTTATTGACTTCTTGTCCGATTGTTACAGGGAAAAGGATGTACGTAAGTTCTTCAGTTATTGCTGGGGTGGTGAACCTCGCTATCACATGCAGGTATACGCTGATTTCGAGGTAAGCAGCGATGCGTACATCAGTCGTGACAGTGATTACGAATGTCGGGATAAACCCGAAAATTACATCCGTGCACCACACATCATGTTGTACAACTGCTTCGGGAGTTTTCAAAATATAGTGGTCGAAGCGCAACGAAATCGTGATTTTATCGCAGCGTTCAATGTGGCGGTCACCGCCGTCCGAAATCTGAATTTGACGGATGGTATCGTCTGTTCCAGCTTTTCAAAAATGCTTTGTGAGAATCGTAAAGACCTGCGGTTTATCCGTGATAACGAAGGGAACTTGTTCACGCTTGATGAAGTGATGGATAAGATCGCTCAGGAGGAAAACAAATGACAAATGTAAAAGATTCCGGCTTTGTGTTCGCCGGTTATAACTACCCCAAAAAGCCAGCAACGATTTTGTTTAATCCTGGGTCATGGGTAAAGATGTGCTCGCTGGTTACGGCCTGCCCGACTGAGATTGCGTGGAATGGTCTCGTAAGAAAGATCACCGACAGAAAGTACATCGTCTATGACATCCTGACCTTTAAGCAGTATGTCAACGGCGCGGCGACCACGACTGACCAGAATGAATATCAGAAGTGGCTGTTCCATGATAACGGTCTGAACGATCCCATCTATTTCCACGGTCATAGCCATGTGAATTTCCCGTCTTTCAGAAGCGGACGTGATGCGAACTATCAGGAAAACATCGCCAGAAGCATGGGCAGAGATGATTTCTTCATCTTCCTCATTATGAATAAGCGCGGCGAAATGCACGGAACGATCGTAAACAACAAGCAGCAGTGTGTATGGGATACCGATCATGACAACCTCTGCATCGGTATAACAGGTATGTCGCTGTTTGTTAAGGATGCACTCAACAAGGTCCATCCTATGTCCGAGCTGCCGGAGCAGGCAACTGCCATCGGAGATGAATTCATCACACCGGATTCCGGCGCAGATGATGTTGACCCTGATGAGGAAATGTTCGATCAGTTTACAAAAAATGACCCGTGGGCAAGGAATGAGGTGTAAGTCATGGATCTCAGTAAGGTATCCGGATTCTTCGATCCAAAACAGGTGAAGGGCGTTTGCAATATTATCGGCGCGGGAAGTGTCGGAAGCGTAGTTGCAGAGCTGCTTGTCCGCAACGGCATTACGGCAATCAACCTTTTCGATGATGACATCATTGAACCGCACAACCTCGGAAATCAGCTTTATACCGCAAAGGATATTGGCCGTCCCAAAACCGAAGCACTTTCGGAACGGCTCATGTCCATCAACTCTGAGTGCGAAGTGGAAACAAAAGGCAGGTATGAGAACCAGCGTCTTTCCGGATATGTGTTCCTCTGCGTAGATAACATCGAAACGCGGAAAGCAATCTGTGAGAAGAATAGCTTCAACGTGAACATCAAAGCTGTGTTCGATTTCAGAACCGGCAAAACCTCCTGCGAAACCAGAGCGGCTGCATGGAATGACAGAAAAACTGTCAACATGTTTATCTCCTCGATGGATTTTACACATGACGAAGCCAGAGAGGAAAACCCCACGACAGCCTGCGGACAGTCTATCGGTCTTATGTCTGTAGTGATGCTGGTGTCTGCTATCGGCGTGGACAACTTCATCACATACATCAAGTCCGGTGACTACAAAAGATGTATCCTGATGGATGCGTTTGCAAATGGTGGGAGCGTGATTTCAATGTAATAAGCAATTTATACACTGAATTTAGATAAGCCGATGTAATTAGTTTCTGTAATGTATATTTGCGTTCGCGCAAAACTTCCGGTATTACCGAAAGTGAAATTTTGATTGAAGAAGAGACATGCCTGCAGCCAGCTGCGACCGGATGCCAGGAGCTGTTCGTGAGCAGCACGGCACAGAAATAGCACAAGATCAGTCGATGGTAAGTAGTTAATGGTAATCCGAGTTCTAGCCATATACGATCTCAGTCAACCCAACAAAGCCTTCATCCCAGTTATATCCCCATCGCACAGGATCCAAAATCCTACTCAGATTACAGAAACAACTCACAGAAAGGAGTACATGATGATTTATATCACCTATAGTCAGCCAGCACGTTATCATCAGCTGACATTTGAAGAAATGATGGCTGGTATTACAGTCAATGATATTGCCGAGCTGCGAACCGGTACTGTAAGCGGAACGCGAACCGTTTGTCTGAAGCGAGTCCCGAAAAAATTCAGGGACGCTGCCAATATTCCGGAGCTTCGCGCACGACTTCAGATGTTTACGGATACATATAACACCATGATTTCAAATCCGAACCGTCAGTCCTACTATTATAAGTTCTTCATCCCGAAAAAGTCCGGCGGCCTACGCGAAATCAATGCGCCTCTTCCGGATTTGAGAGCTGCGCTCGTTCAGCTTCACACGATCCTCTCTGGTGCGATGCTCGCCGACCATCATACAGCAGCGTTCGCCTATGTCACAGGCCGCTCTACACTGGATGCTGTCAAACAGCATCAGAAATGGGAATCCATGTGGTTCGTAAAGTTTGACCTTCATGATTTCTTCGGAAGCACGACACTTGATTTTCTGATGTCCACCTTTTCGAAAATTTACCCCTTCTGCATCCTGTGCGAGGACAAGAGCGGTGAGGATCTTCTTCGGAAGGCTCTGAGCCTGTGCATGCTCAATGGTGGTCTTCCTCAGGGCACTCCGATCAGTCCATTCCTTACTAATGTCATGATGATTCCGTTTGATCATCGCATGTTCAACACGATGCGCAATTTCAGACTGAGTGAAAACAGAACCGACCGTTTTGTGTATACTCGGTACGCTGATGATATGTGTATCTCCTGCCGTGCCGGTTTTAGATACAAAACGGTGGAGGATTACATCGTCAGCACGCTTAAATGGATGAACGCACCGTTTGAACTGAACCGTGAAAAGACCCATTATGGAAGCAGATGCGGTCGCAACTGGATCCTTGGCGTCATGCTCAATAAGAACAATGAAATCAGCGTCGGTGAAAGAGAAAAGAAATACTTCGAGTCGATGCTGACCTCCTACTACATGAGCCATGGACGCGGCACATATCGTGGTCATTTCGATAAGGCTTTGACAAAACCGTGGCCAATGGAGGATGTCAGAAGACTCCACGGTCTGTATTCCTATTATAAGATGGTAGAACCGGCTCGGATCGCCGAAATCATTGAGGAATACAACAAGAAATTTGGCATGAATTTTGAGGCACTTCTCAAAATGGATGAACAGTTAATAGCCTGATAGTCGCGCAAGCGATTTGTCATAGTTGAATTTTGTGTAACGCATACTTTGCAAAGCAATGCAAAGGCATCCGGTATTACCGAATGTTTCTTTTCGATAGATGGAATAACCTCCGACCGGCAGAAGGCGATGAAGCGGATGCACCATCAGCATCCCACGATCCATGGTGGCTCACACCCGGGGACGCATCGATTCCTTCCGGGAAGGCAACGATCCAAGAAATATTAACAACTAATAGGGTGCTCAACCAGACAGTTCAAGGATATCGTTAGTTGGTGAACAGATCCAGTTTACCCTAATTTCGCCGACTTGAGGATCCTGAATCAGCATTCGACTCGCCCGCATTTAATTCAGGTTACATAAAATTCAACTTTTTTGTCACGAAGTATAGTTTGTAAAGTTTTGCAAACTCGTCCGGTATTACCGAACGAAAATTTTTGATAAGGAAAGGTAAGCGAAGGCATGTCAAGTTCGTCGATCCTGGCAGCCGTCATCTCGATGAGATCATAAACAACCATCTCGATCAGAAGAAAAAACAGACATCAGACAGCTAGTTTCTTCAAGATCCGAGAGGCGTAACCAGTCCAATCCAAAGCACTAAATACAATTGTGAGCAGGAGCACGAGAATCGAGTGGTCCCTCGATACCAGGACATTATTCTTCAGTTCGTGACAAGAACACCAAGCGTTTCAGCGTATAATATTCGGTTTCATGATCTCTCCATGAAAACGGATATGCTTCCGGTATTACCGAAAGTAAGTATTTGTTAAGAATTTATACTGACACCATATTGCGTTCCATGATCCGTCATGGAACAGAGGCTGAAACGCTTTATATTGCCATTATCCATTTTACCATCTTTCTCCTAAAAATCCTGTGCCTACAGGTTGGCTTTCGGGTGGAATAGCAACCCGTTCATGATGGGCTTTCGCCAAATGGTAAGGCAGATGACTTTGACTCATCCAGTGTCGGTTCGATTCCGGAAAGCCCAATATCCAAATTTTAAACGCACACACGAAAGAAAGAAAGGATAGTAATCATGCTTATTTATGTAAAAGACTCGGTAGCCAACGAGAGCTATCTCATTATGCTGCAACAGGGTACGGGTGATAACCTCTTGGACGAAGACATTGAGGACGGATATGTCGGATATGTGAACTATTATGTCGATAGGTTCACCGGTCATTACGGCGACGATAACGGATTTCATTATTATGATGGTGGAATGTATCTTTGCACACAAGAAGAGTTCCGCCATATAGAGCAGGGGAACATGGAGTACCTGCTCGATGAAATTATTCCCTATATTTTTGCAAGCGGTTTGCGCAACATCAAACTGCCCGATGGCGTCACCTACAAAATCGTCGATAAAGAATTGGAGGAATAATCATGACCGGTTTCAAAAAGATCGTCAATCCGTGTACTTGTAATGTATATGGCCGTACACATCCCGTCAATGCCTATGCAAAAATCAAATACGATGGCACTCGTCTGGGTATCTGCGGTGTTGTTGGCCCTAAACCAAATGGAGATTGCTTCGGTGGTGCAGGCCAGTGCGTGGATGAAATCAGAAACGGCACACCCGCTACAGGCTGGAACAATGAAATGCTTCGCAAATTTTGCGATTGCTGGGATCTTTGGCATTTGAATGATCTGCGTCCGTATTGCCAGCATCAAAAGGCGCTTTGCTGGGATGAGCTGGCAACCGAAAAGGTCACGATTTATCACTATAGTCTCACGCATGAATATTACATGAAACAGTGCGGGTTGAAGAAGCGTACAAACAATAAGCTTGGCGCAGATGGGCACGCCACTTTGACTGATGAGGAAAAGGAACTTTGGAACCTTCCAATAAGTAAAACAACATGGAAACCTCTCGATGACCAGCGATATGAACCACGAAAGAAGTATGCGTGGAGTAGCGGTGCAACAGAGACAAAAATGCTCGGTTTGCTGTATCCTAACGAACATCCCGATGGTATTCTTATGAAACCGTGCCCTGTGTGTGGGTACAAGTACGGTTCCGCGTGGAAAACGGAGCAGGTTCCTGAGGATGTTCTGCAGTTTCTTTATAATCTGCCGGATAGTACAAGGGATCCGGCATGGGTATGAGATGATACATATTTTCGTGATATGAAAACCATGTACAAATAGTCAGAAAGGATGGCGGAAGATGTCTAAGTGCAAAAAGGTCATCGGCTCATACCCGATTTGTAATACCGCAAGCCTGAATGTTTACGAAATCGATGACGCCAACGACCGTGTTCTCGTAAGCCTTAATGATATGCCGCCTCGTTGGTACAAGATCCGCGAAGCCTGTGATATGGACACCGGCGAATACGCCATGGGCTTCAATTACGGCGGCTCGTTCGTACCGTTCTCCGATGTAATGCGTGTGGATTAAAGGGTAAGATATAAAAACTGAATATTGTATCCGCTCTTGTGTGTTGCCAAGAAAGGATAACTTGCTTTGAATAAGGAGAATCACAATGAATGTACATGATCTTCCCAGCAATGTCGGCAGTTGGATTCTGACAGATTCCGACTGCGCCCAGTATTGCCGCAAGCTCTCACCTACCAGGTATGAATTCACCCAGATCGTTTGGCTGGACACCACAGAAGACACGGATAAAACCTATTGCGTCACGCAATCCGTTGAAGATGTCGGCGACATGACTCTTGATGAAATCTCAGGTCATATCAGCAGCTACTATAAAACGCTGTTTGGAATGGTGGAAAGCTACGGCGGTATTCATGACACCGGAAAGAATGCGCTCACAGTCGCAGACTATTGTCAGCTCATTGCTGAGTGTGCCTTTGAAAATGAAGTCGGTAATAATTCCATCTCTGAAGTCATGGACTGGAATCACTGCGTAGACTTTCAGCGCGGTTATATGCTTTCACAGTAAGGCTGGGAGGGAATAATCGCATGATGAAATCAGATGAAATCGCAAAAGCATTTCTGCATGAAATGAACCCCACAAACTGGAACGGCCAAGGTGGAATGCCTGCCGGGTTTGATGCCAGAACTCTGGAATTCATCACCGATATGCCGGATGTTCTACTCGACATTTCCTTTGAATTTTGTATGGAAGATAACAGCACATTCCAGTGGGAACACTGCTGTGAACTCGTGCAGGAAAGCTCTGACACCATAATCGAACGTGTCTACGGTTATGGCATTGATTCCGTACAGAATCTCACCGACACCATCAATTATCTGTTAGAGGGGAATCTAAAATGAAATATCTTGTGGCACATACATACATCCCATCGGAAAACGCTGCGGCATATCCAAGAGCGAGTGATTATGCCATCCGCGACAGTTCCAAAGAAGCGTTCGATTTCGCTGAGAAGCAGCTTGCTGATATGAAGGAAACTTATGAGACAGAGTATGGTCAGCAGTGTATCGCTTATACAGACGATAATGACTTCTATCTCGAATGCTGTGGTTGGATTGACTGGTGGCACATCTACTACATTAGGAAGGAGTGAATTTCATGAATGACCTTTGGTACGTCCTTGTCCAGCATTGGGACGAAGATTGTTGCGATTACAGTGAAGTTGACTTTTTTACATCCGCAAAAGTTGCCGTTGATTATGCTACGAAGCTTTCTAATGAATTCCGCTCCAGCTATGAAGCAGACCACTATGAAATTAAAGAAACATCTGGTGGTGGTTGTGGCTGGCGTTTGGAAACCTATACAGAGATCAAGGCCACTTATCCTAACAGTGAGGATGTTGTCGCTTGCGAGCAGTACAAAATCGGGAAAGTAATTCCGACCTCAGAAATATAAGAAATCAACGCTACAGCAAAAAGAAGTTCGACAGCAAAATCAAATCCGCCGCCCTTCATATTATGAATTACTACGATGCCAGTTTCCGCAATATGTCCACACAATTTGATGCAGGATACTGCAAGGGAGTCCTTGATACTATCTTCCTCATGCTGAATATTCTCGGCGTCTAATGTACAAAAGAATTCATTTTCAACCAACAAAGGAGCGCATAATGTTTTCTAATGCTCTACTTAATGCCATCCAAGAAAAAGGTTGGCTTTATAGTGTCGATTTTGATAATGATACAAATCCCATTGGTCTTGAACTTGAAACATGGTCTCCCGCCGGTGAGGATTTTATTATCTATCTTTATGGCAGCAACGATGATGAAATTTTACATAGCCTGTATGAATACGCTGAGGATTTCGACCCCGAAGAGCACGCTCTCTTCTGCGTCGATATGCGTGAGGCACCGGGTATCCGCACCTTGCTTCGTGACGCGGATAAAATGGCCGAGGAGCTTAATTCCCTGTGTGATCATTTATCAAATGCTGTAAAAAAGTAAGTTAAGGTGAACCTGTATGAGCAAAATCAAAATCGTATCTGCGGCAGAAATGTCAAATATTATTGATAAACCGCATGATAACATCGGCCTTTACCTGTCATTAGAATCCAATGAAACCGATATCGCCCTCGTTGCCTGCGACAACAGCACCGGCGACGCCTGGGTGGAAGAGTTCTACAGCACAAAAGACGCCGTGAGATGGCTGGAAAGAGCGTAAAAGAATGATTATGTAAATCGAGGTGAAGCATAATGAGAACGACAGGCCACTATTACCATTCCCTTAAAGAATATGAACGTAGGGTAGGCATGAGCGGCAAGTACATCAAAAACAACCCGTGCATTCATGTTACCGGAAGTGTCAAAGGAATGCGCAAGCAGTTCTGGGGCTATCAGTGCGATGTCGTTAGGGTTGGGAACTACATTTACAAAGGTTAATTAAAGAATGATTTTACGAAGGAATCACTTATGAACTGGTATGAAATTCTCGGCGTTATGGATGATGGCGCTCAGATTTATTCTGAAAAAGTTATCGTCGCTGCTGATGGCCCATCTGATGCTGTAGAGAGAACTAAAAATACACTATGTCGGTGTGCCGATGATGTTTTCCACACCACAAAGTGTTCTCCGCTTAACCAGAATAAAGTGTATGCACTGTATTCTGGAAGAGCCATTCCGATTCAGGATCAAGCTGTGAAAGGAAAACAACAATGACGAAGAAAGATTTGGAGTTTATACGCGACAATCACGAATTGAACAAGAAGTTTTATGACGATCATGCGTACTGCAGCTACAATTACGAATTAGGCTATGTGGACGCACTAAACTTTGTGCTGGAGCATCTTGATGAACTCTGTGAAGACGTCCATCAAGAACACCTTATGTGGCGTGCCACTAAAGAAGCTGAGTACCGTATCCGTGAATACTTCCAAAATAAATACGATTGCGATGACAAATGGTCCAAAGATGAAATCGAAGATCGTATCCAGCGTGCCCTCGATGAAGGCGATGTAGAAACGCTTGCAAACTCTTTCATCGACAGCGCCGATGACGGCATCCCGAATGATGAATGGTGCGAAACTATCGTGAGAGATTTCTACGACTGAGAGGTTCCCTATGCATTGGTATTATATAAATTACAACTGGCTTGAAAACGATGGAACTCTGATCGAAACCTTTTCGCAAATTATCTATGCTAAGAGTCAAAAAGCTGCTGTCAAATGTGTTGCAAGGGATTGTTCATTCTCGGATGATGACAACGATGACGGCATGAAGAATTTTAAACTAAACTTTGTGAGGAAGGTGTGGTGAAACTTATGTGTAAATGGTATTACTTGTGTACACATTCTTTTGATCCAGATATTACTGTGGTTGGCCCATTTGATAGTGATTTTGAGTGCGTTCAAGCAGCAAATCGTGACGCCAACAAAGAATTCGACGATAGCTTTAAAAATGGTATCCATTGTTGTATGAGAAGTTACTATCGGACATTCAAAATCACACTAGAAAAAAGTACGCCAGAAAATGATGTGACAACATGGTATGTATTCAGCATTAGCATCGATGAGCCTCAATATGTTCTCAAGCGAAACATCCGTACATCCCGTGTTCCACTTTATATTTCTTTAGACGAATGTGCAGATACAACTTGCCTTGCTGCCGCAAAAAGGTTTGATTTTGAGGCCGCATCTGCAGAGCAGGAACGTATCTTTAAGGAATATGGAGACTTTTATAAAATTATAGAAGTTGTAGAAAAGTAATAACAACGATACTGCGATAAATGCAAATCAATATAGTCAATGGGAAGTTGAGGTGATGCCTATATGTCAACTCGAAAATGTAGACGTTATAAAGTGGAGTATTTAGAAAACATACAGGGCGACACATACCCTTGTTGTGAATTTATCCATATACAGACTGCACAGAAAGCAGTTGACGAAATACGTACATTAAATGGTGCCGCAAATGTCTATATTGAATCTGTTTTTTATGACAATGGACGTTATTTTGAAAAGGTTTATGGCTGGAAATAAAATTTATGTTTGATGGAGGTGCTGTATGACTTTTCAAACCTTGCAACGAATCCACAAGGCTCTTTCTGATGCGCAGGAACGCGCAAATGAAACATTGCGATATACAGAAGAAGCAATCGCAAGATGCAATAGGAAGGGCATGATTGCCACGTCTACTTTATTGGACAACCAAAAACGTTCTTCAAACGATTATGATGAACTTTCCCGTGCAATCGAAGATTTTGAATCTTACGACTGGCATTGACGGAGGTGTGACATGACAGACCATTCCTACGAGGACGCAATCCTCGAAACCCAAGACGGTATATTCGATAAATGCCACTATTGCGAATTTAAAGGCAGCGCCTGCCGCAATCAGTGCATGGAGCTAAAACCTATCTACAATCCGAACTTGAGGTGAAAAGTTGTATGAAAGTCGAACTAACTAGCCTTCAGATTCAGCTTGTTACAAATGCCTTGTCTTTCTATCGTGAAGCAATCGAAAACACCGCATGTATCGCGATGTACGATGAGGAATTGCTAAAAAAGTACAATAAAACAAAAGCTGAATGTACCTTCCTACTTGAAAGCCTGTCTAAACAATAAAGGAAATGCGCCATGAAAAAGTATACCTGTTATGTGTATGAACGAAATCGCAAATTCTGGGACCGGTATCTCGTTGTAGCCGACTGTGAACTCCTTGCTGAGGTCGAACTCAAGCGTCGTCTCGATGAAGAAACAGATACAGGTTCAGACAGCTATGACATTATGTCTGTTGTCGAATGTAAATAAAACGGAGGTTTTCGCAAATGGTCACTTTCAAAAATGAAATCGAGGCTCCTAATCTTATTCCGCTGCGCGAGCTTGACAATGGTATTTTCTTCGAGTTCCTTGACAAAATTTACCAGAAGTTAGCCTGGGACGATAATGATCGATGCTACAACTGTTTATGCCTGCCTGAGATGACTTATGTCGGGCTTGCATACGACAAACTTGTCCGCCCCGTCTATGTCAAAATCACTGTGACCGGATACACAAAGAAAGGCTGACGATGAAATACTTATATCTCTTGCAGCTTTTATCCTGTAAACGTGATACTATACCCGTTCTTGCCTCCACCAAGGAATTTGAATCCTTTTCAGTCGCCGCCGACAATGCCGAGAAAGAAGCCAGCGCATTCTTTGCATTCTACCAGAATGACGCCATGATTAACGATAAACCACTCCCCGTCTTCCATTGCAACGACGACCCGGACGACCCATATACCAACCTGCTCTATTGGGTCTCCGGCTATAATTTTTCCGACTATTGGTTCATCACCGAAATTCAAATAGAAAAGTAACGGAGGTTTTAAAAAATGAGAACGATTACACAAACCCACACCGGTAAAATCATTTCCGATACAGATCTTTGCCTTGAGTATCTCTATGTCGGCGACTACGGCAAAGAAAATAATATCAAGGCCGATTTTCTCGGCTACACCAAACGTATCGATAAAGTCGAGCATAAGCCGGTCAATATCAAAGAGAAACTGGTCGTCACAGTCTCCAGTCAGAAAGGCTGCCCGATGAATTGCAATTTCTGCGATTGCCCCAAGCTTGGGTTCCACGGCAATGCTACCACGGCCGAGCTTTTGTCCGAGATCATGTCCGCCATCTCTCTGTCAGGTATCCATAACGGTGCCAGATTGAATGTTCACTACGCCCGTATGGGTGAACCGACTTTCAACCCCAACGTCATCACGTCCGCTAGGCTCATTGCACGGTTGCTGCAAGACCGTAATTCCGACATCAAATTCGATACCTATCATCCTGTTGTTTCTACCATGATGCCAAAGGCAAATAAAAACCTTAAAGAGTTCCTGCGTCAATGGGTCAGCACCGGCGCTGTTTATGGCGGCGAGGATGGCTTCGGCCTGCAGTTCTCCATCAATACATTGGATGAAGCCGCCCGCAATGAAATGTTCCGCGGTCATTCCCTTTCTTTGCAGGAGATCAGCAACATTATCAAAGAATTGCCCGCACCCAAAAAGCGCAAATACACCCTCAACTTCGCCGTCACGTCCAAGAACAATCTCGATGTGGATCTGATGAATAAATACTTCGATAAAGAAAAGTGTATTGTCAAGATCACCCCTATCCACGAAACGGTCGAGGCCGTCAGCGAAGGTTATGAAATCGTTACCGATTTTGATGTTTATGAAAAGTTCGAGCAGCCACTCGTCAAAGACGGTTGGGATGTCATCGTGTTTGTCCCCAGCAAAGAAGAGGACGCCGACCGCATCACCTGTGGCAACTCCCTGATTGCTCTCGCCAATCAGTAAGGAGACATACAATGAAAAAGATTCTATACCATATCACATCGCTTGCAATCATTATTGTCCTGGCGGCATCACTTTCTTCCTGCGCCAACGTAGAAAGCGGCGTTCACGATATGAATGGCAGCATCACAGGCCATACATATAATTGCCAATTCTATACCAATGACGGCGAAGAATTCATGGATGTCACAGGTTCAAAAATTGATATGAACGCCAATATCGTTAAGGAATACACCTACACCAGCGATGGCGTCTGGGGCGTCACAAAAACGATGTCGTCCGTTGTTACCATTACGATAGATGGCAAACAGATCAATAACTGCGGCTCCACCGTTATTTTTGCCGAGGAAGGCTTGGAACCTGATGTTGACTTTCAGGTTCAGGATATTCACAGCACGACCGATGGCAGTCTGGGTGAGAACCCCATTATTGCCAAAACCGTCAATTCTTATAAAAACGCTTTTGGTAAGCCCGTTGTTGTCGTTATTCAAAGTCAGCTCGGTGATCCAATCTGCGCTTACAGCGGCGAGAATGTCTATTGGGAAGTCTGTCAAAATCTGCCCAAAACAACCAAACTCATGATCGACGGTCGTGCGCTCTATATCCATCGCGCCAATTTCCAAACCATCGATAAGGACTTACTTAACTAATCAGGAGAATATTTATATGACAAACAGCGACAAGCTCGAATTTATCGGCCAGATCATTGACATCTTTGAGGATTTTCTCGACGAAAAGGGTGTCAAGATCGACAATCCCGACCGCGACAGGGATGCCATCGGGGATGCTGCCTGCGGCGATACAAACATCTACGGCTGTGATTATGGTGGCCTTTCTGACCGTATCGAATCGACCATGACCAACTGGGGCTTTTTCAAGGAGGAATCATAATGGACGAAATGTTTTTACTTAAATCCTCGCGCCATCCGAAAGGCTTTATGAATGAAGCTGACTCTGTACTGGATGGTTTCACAATCCGGGAGGTAATCGAAGCCTTACACAATGAACCCGGCACGCTGACTACTCAAAAACTCCATGGTGTTGTGCAGGATATTCTTGATTCCAAACTGCAGGATCTTTGGGCCATCATCGATGAAAATGATGAAGAAATCATCGCCGCTGCCTACAAAGGTAGGTCGGATGACCCGCATAAGGCACTGAGTTTCGATATGGATTGGGCAGACCGCGCCGAGGCGCTCGCTCATGACATTTATACCTGGTGTATCAAATATGATTGCTGGCAGGATGTCTACATCTACTATAACGGTAAGCGCATGGGTACGAGTGGTAAAGATAAAACCGGCAAAACCGTGTATCGCTACGGCGGCACACCATTCATCGAAGACGATATGGATCCGCGTGACTACTTTGACTATGTCCGTGAGCCGAATATCTTGAGCATGAGTTTCGAGGGCACTCTGTATGACATCCTTAACAATCATGACATGTTTGCCTTTCAAGATTTGTTCAGCAAATATGGCCTTTATTACGAGCTTGGTAATGCGTGGAATCTGAGCGCATATCCAATCAATGAATAACCTATCTGCTGTAATACCAGCCGCCAAGGGTGAGATATAAAAACTGAATATTGTATCCGCTCTTGTGCGCTGCCAAGAAAGGATACATAACATGAAAAATGATCGTGTCATAGAACAGATCTTTATCTCTCACCCGCAAGGCAAAATGAACGGCATTCCGACCATCACCACCAGTATGCTCTGCAACCCCATTTGTGAACAGCGTGCCAAGGATGAAACCAGCGTATGCGCACACTGCTATGCCAAGCGTGGTCTGGCCATTTACCCCGCCGCACGAAACCGATATGCAGAAAACACCAAGATACTTTCCAGCCATGACCTTGAGGTTTACGAGCTGCCTGTTTTGAACAGCCGCATTGCCCGGTTTGAAAGCCATGGCGACCTTGTCAATGTGACCCACGCTAAGAACTACGTCCGCATCGCCAGAGCGAACCCGTGGTGTACGATTGCTCTCTGGACAAAGAACGCTGCCTTCATGGATAAGGCCATTCAGGAGCTTGGCAAGCCGGACAATCTGATTTGCGTATACAGTTCCGACCACCTCAATCAGGTCTCGCAGGATTTCTCCAACTACAGTTGGATCGATAAGGTGTTCACCGTTTACGATAAGGCGTACAGCAAGCAGCACAATGTCGAAATCAACTGCGGTGCCCGCAACTGCCTGACATGTCATAAATGCTACGAACACAATGACATCTTTTTCGTAAACGAGACACTTAAATAAGGAGGCTCTGCGCCATGTCAAAGAATTACGACCAATATTGGCACATAATCCGTGAGGTATACTCTCTGAACACCGGTGTAACAGATTTCGGTTTTAACTTTGGCGGCGATTTCATCTCGTTCTCGTCGGTGCTGCGCAGATAATTTCTGGTAATATTTACCGCTTGTTTTTCCGCACAAAAGGAGTATTTTAAAAATAAGGAGGTCATCCAAATCTTGCCAAATTCAAAAGATGCTGATTTGCGAAATCTCTATCGCCGTAAAAATTACCGCCAGACTTCTGGCTACCCATACCGCTCATGGACACAGCATGAAATCGATCTGGTTCTTGCGCACAATATGCCCGACCGGGAGTTGTCTGCACAAATCCAACGCAGCGTAATGTCAATACAGCTCATGCGTTGCCGCGTCAAGAAAGGATCTTCACTATGATTTTATTACAGCTTCTCTTTTGCGCCGCGTTCGTATTTATCATCGCTGCCGTAGTTGGTGGTGCGTGTCTCGGTCTCGGCTGTATGATCTTGCCACCTATTGAAAAGGCCATTGATGACACAGCTGAGAAAATCGCTCCCACGCCAGACCGGTACAAAAAGCAGCAGGAGGTTTGGGATTCCTATCAATACATAAAGTTCCACCGCAAAAATCTGCGCGGTACGACCACCGAAGAAATGTGCAAGCGTGAAAATTGTACCGAAAAAGAAGCCCAGATGTATATGATTTTCGAGGACTGTCATGACATGGGCATCAAAATGAACATTGCCTACGCTGACCGCCTGACCGGTGCCAGCGATGAGCGAGAGCAGCTGGCCAGACTTGAAAAGCAATTCCACACGCAGCAGGCTACCTATCAGACCGAAACGCTTCCCGGTCACACTCGTCTCACCCGTGAAGAAGTTGCCGCTAAGTACGCGGCTCAAAAATAAGGAGGAATTTATCATGCGTAACAACAACAACAGCGATCTCGGCATCATCCTTCAGGTAATCTTTTGGGGCTTACTTATTCTTCAGGTTTATACTGCCTTCTTCTGCAACTATTGATTGGAAGGAACCGTGCTCTGTTGGGTCTTTTATTTCTCAGCGCATTGATTGTCGCTGCCTGTTTAGCACCGTTCTTCTGGTTCTGTTACAAGTTCGGTCCCGGCATCCAAAAAGGGTATGATGATGCCGTTGACAGTCTAGCCGAGAAAATCGCTCCGCCCCCTGCCAATGCACGCAAGCAGCAGGAGGTTTACGATTTCTACATGAACATACTTTGCACCGGTCAGAATACCAGCGGTGAATATACCTTTCTTGTGCAGCAAAAAATAAAATGCACTCGCCCTATGGCACTTATGTATATGCTGGAGCACGATTGTCGGCACGCCGGTATTGAGATGAATCGTGCTTACGCAATGGATCTCTGTGGCTTGTATTGATAAAGAAAAATTTTACAGTGGATAAGGATTTTCTGATGAAGTTCTTCTAAATCACTTGGATCAATTTTGATGATTTTGCAAGGATATGTCAAGCTCGCAGGGTATTGAATCTTATAACGAAACACTATTTCAAGTAAAGGAGCAATTTATGATCCGATCCCGTTACGCTATTACCGATTTCCCTGATGGTACACATCTCATCAAGTTCGATATGCATGACAAACAGCACACAGCACCAAATGCAATCACATGGTTGTATGAATCCATGTCTGAATTTGCAGACATCGCCATGATCGCCTCCAATATTTCTGAGAATAGGGGCAAGTCTCCTATGCTTACTATGCCATACATTCCCAACGCCCGTATGGACAGGACAAAGAATGGAGAGGTTTTTACCCTCAAGTATTTCTGCCAAATGCTGAACGCCATGAATTTTTCCGAGGTTAATGTTTTCGACCCACATTCCGATGTATCTGTTGCGCTGCTTAACCATGTCTGTGTAATGCGCCCGCAGCTAAAACAAGTTATTTACAAGGCTATATATCAGTTTAAGCCTGATATGCTCTATTTCCCCGATGTCGGCGCACTCAAGCGCTACGCTGATTTTGTGCCAAAGGATACTACCGTTCTCTACGGTAACAAGCTCCGCGACTGGAACACCGGCACGATTCTCGGTCTGGATGTAGTTGGCGATGTTAAGCCAGACGCACGAATCCTCATGATCGATGACATCTGCTCCTACGGCGGTACGATGTACTACTCCGCCAAAAAGCTGAAGGAGCTTGGCGCAGGCGATACCGCGATGTATGTTTCCCACTGCGAGAACTCTATCCTTGACCCGGAGCGCGGCAAAATTTTCTCAGAGCCCGGACTTATCTCTAAGGTCTATACTACCAATAGTATCTTCACAGGCCATGATGACCGTATTGAAATCATCTATGAATTTTAAAGGAGACTATAAATGAGTATCAATCCTATGCTTCTCTGTGACTTCTACAAAACCACACATTCCCGCCAATTTCCCAAGGGAACGACCGAGCTGACCAGCTACTTTACCCCGCGCATGTCCCGCTTGACCGATATCAACAGCATTGTCGTCTTCGGCGTCCAAGCATTTTGTCAGGAGTATCTGATCGACTATTTCGACGAGCATTTCTTCCAGCGCAATTTGGCTGATGTTACAGATGAAATCGAAACCGTTCTCGATAATACGATCGGGAAAAAGAACTACGACAGTACAAAGTTTGTTGACCTGTACCACCTCGGCTACCTGCCTGTTGAGATCAACGCCCTGCCTGAAGGCACACTTTGTCCCATCCATGTTCCCTTCCTCGAAATGAAAAACACCCACCCGGATTTTGCGTGGGTACCGCAGTTTCTGGAATCTCTTATCAGCGCCGAGCTTTGGCATCCCATGATCTCTGCCACGGTCGGCCATCTCTACCGTCAAATCGTGGATGAATATTATGACAAAACCTGTGATGATTCCACTCCACGCGGCAAAGCGCTCGGCGATTTCTCCTTCCGTGGGCAGGAATGTCTGCAATCCGCTGTCAAATCCAGCGCCGGTTGGTGTCTGTCTTTCCTTAACACTGCCACCGTGCCCGCTATTCCCTACCTTGAAAAGAACTACTACTGTGACGCAAGCCTTGAGCCGGTTGCTTACGGGTCTGTCTCGACCGAGCACAGCGTCATGTGTTCCAACTTCGCCGTCGATGGCGATGAAATCACAATGCTTCGCCGCCTGTTGACCGAGCTGTATCCACATTCCAGCTTCTCTGTCGTCTCGGATTCCTACGACTACTGGAATCTTGTCGACAATATTCTACCGCAGCTCCACGATGAAATCATGGCGCATGACGGCTGCCTACTCATTCGCGGTGACTCCGGCAACCCGGTTGAAATTGTAACCCAGACCGTTTACCATCTGTGGGAGCAGTTTGGCGGCACGATTAACTCAAAGGGCTATAAGGTACTTGATCCGCACGTCAAGGCTATCTATGGCGACTCTATCACGATCCAGCGGTGCGAGGCTATCTATAAGGAGCTGGAGGCACATGGCTTTGCCGCTTGCAATGTAGCACTCGGCGTCGGTAGCTTTTCCATGCAATGCATCGAACAGGATGGTATTTTGAAACCGTTTACCCGCGACACCTTTGGTATGGCCGTCAAGGCAACGCATGGTGTTATCGACGGCAAGGAGGTTAATATCTTCAAAGACCCTAAAACCGACACAGACCATTTCAAGAAGAGCCTCAAGGGTCTGTGTGTTGTCTTTGACGACCAGCAGGACGGCCGTATTCGCGTACAGGATGAAATGAATCAGAAAACGAAGAACTTCTATCGTAGCGTCGATATGTTGCAGCCCGTGTTCCGTAACGGCAAGATGATGCGCCGCCAGACACTTTCTGACATCCGCAATCGCCTGAATCTGGAGGGAATCTGATATGTCTATCAAAATTATTAACGGAAATCTCTTTGATTCCAAGGCTAAGATCATCGCCCATCAGGTCAACTGCCAAGGCAAAATGAATTCCGGTGTCGCCAAGGAGGTGCGCCAACGTTATCCACATGTGTATAGAGATTATGCGCTCCTCTGCGAAGCTTTATCGGATGATACCGAAAAACTTCTCGGTATCATGCAGCTGATTCACATGGATGAAAACGAAACTCATAGCAAGTATCTTCCATATCAGGGCAGGTACATTGCAAATCTATACGCCCAGAATCGCTATGGCTATGATGGCGCACAGTACACAAATATAAAAGCTCTCGCTACCTGCTTTGAACGTCTTGCACAGGTCGCATGTGATCTCAACTGCTCGGTTGCCATGCCCTACAAAATCGGCTGTGTGCGCGGTGGTGCCAACTGGGATGAAGTCTATTCCATGATTGAAAAAGCATTCAAGAATATAGACGTCGAACTCTGGCGTCTCGATAAAAGCTAAGGAGGCCATTATGAATCAGAAAAATCTTAACGCTGTAAATTCCAAACCCTACACCTTCGACGCCGTCAAAGTCAAAAACGAAATCGTCGGCTGGATCCGTGAGTATTTCCGCCAGAATGGCTCCGATTGCAAAGCCATTATCGGCATCTCCGGCGGCAAGGATTCCAGCGTCGTCGCTGCGCTCTGTGTCGAAGCGCTCGGTGAGGATCGCGTCATCGGTGTTCTCATGCCGGACGGGTATCAGAAGGATATTGGAGATGCCGAGCAGCTGTGTGAACATCTTGGTATTAAAAGCTATGAAATCAATATCGGCAATGCGACTGAGGCAATCAGGGTCGCTATGATTGCCTGTGGCTTGGTTCCTTCTGTCCAGACCAAAACGAATCTACCTCCCCGCATCCGCATGGCAACTCTTTTTGCGGTAGCGCAGACATGCAACGGAAGAGTCGCTAATACGTGCAATTTTTCGGAGGATTTTTTGGGTTGGAATACCCTGTTCGGTGACAGCGCCGGTCAGTTCGCCCCTCTCGCTAAACTCACCGCTACCGAGGTTATCAAGATTGCGGAAGTCTTAAACCTGCCTGAAAATCTCGTTCATAAGGCTCCCGCCGATGGCCTGACCGATAAGAGTGATGAGGATAATTTCGGTTTTACCTATGATTTCCTTGATATCTATATCCGCACCGGCTACTATGGTATCGACACCGCCACTGCTGCAAAGATCGATTCTATGCATGATCGCAACAAATTCAAGCTTGCTCCCATGCCGCACTTTGATTATTACCCGGAAGACCCTTACCGCTTTTAAGGAGGCTTTATGACCCAAAACGAACTCTATGTCCTTATCAACTCAAAGCCCTATGAATTTCTTTATACAGACCCGCATCTCGGCGAGCGCATCATTTTCCTCACTCTTGGCGGTTCCCACGCTTACGGAACGAACATCGAAGGCTCGGATGTCGACATTCGTGGCTGTGCCCTGAACTCCCCCAATGAAATTCTTGGCCTTTCCCACTTCGAGCAGCGCGTCGATAAAGCAACAGATACCACGGTCTATAGTTTTAACAAATTGATCTCGCTCCTCATCGGTTGCAACCCAAACACGATTGAGCTGCTTGGTTGTAAGCCGGAACACTATTTTTACATCAATGCCGTCGGTCAGCGTTTGATTGACAATAAAAATCTTTTCCTATCTCAGCGTGCCGTTCACGCTTTCGGCGGCTATGCCAATCAACAGCTTCGCCGCCTACAAAATGCGTTGACACACGATCACTATCCGCAGGATGAAAAGGAAAAGCATATTCTCGGCACCTGCAAATCTGTTTTCGAGGATTTCCGCCTTCAGCACAAGGATATTCCGGGCGATGCAGTCCGCTTGTATATCGACAAAGGTGTTACAGATGGCATGGATACTGAAATTTTCATCGACTGCGATCTCAAGCATTATCCACTGCGCAGCTTCAAGCAAATGAATTCTGATCTCGGCACGGTCATCGGCCAGTACGCAAAGCTTGGCAAGCGCAACTCCAAAAAGGACGATATGCATCTCAATAAACATGCTATGCACCTCGTTCGGCTCTACCTCATGTGCTTTGACATCCTCGAAAAGGGTGAAATCAATACCTACCGTGAGGACGACCGTGACTTTTTGTTGGAGATTCGTGGCGGTAAATTCCAAAAGCCAGACGGCACATATTATCATGAGTTTTTCGACCTCATCAACGACTATGAAAAGCGGCTTGAATATGATAAGAAAAACACTTCCCTGCCGCCCAACCCGGACTATAAGCGCATCGAAGAATTTGTCATGGAGGTGAATACCGATGCCTGCCATCTTGTCTCGCATCACTCTGCCGTCTGACCTCGTCGTTCTTATGGACGTTCTCAACGCACGCGGCTATGAATCCTATTTGGTTGGTGGCTGCGTGCGCGACATCCTTCTTGGCAAAACGCCGCACGATTACGATGTCGCCACGCAAGCAACACCGGAGCAAGTTAAGGAGCTTTTTCCTAAGACCATAGACACCGGCATCCAGCACGGTACAGTCACAGTCGTTATGTCCAGCAGTCAGTATGAAGTCACGACGATGCGTACAGACGGTACATACTCCGACAGCCGCCACCCAGACTCCGTAGTCTTCACCTCTGACATTGAAAAGGATCTCTCCCGCCGCGACTTCACCATGAATGCCATCGCCGCTAAGGTTGGTTCCGGCGACAAAGATGCTGTCAACCTGTCCTTGGTCGACCCCTTCAACGGTCGCCGCGACATCAAGCGCAAGGCTATTGTTTGCGTCGGAGATGCCAAAACCCGCTTTCAAGAAGACCCTCTTCGCCTGCTCCGCGCAATCCGCTTCAGTGTCCAGTTGAAATTCCATGTTGGCATTGAAACCGAAACGCTTATTAACCAGATGGCTCCATCGCTTGTCAATATCTCAGCCGAGCGCATTCAGGATGAACTCCGCAAGATATTTCTTGCCGGTGAAAGTAACCTACACATGTTGTACTGTACACTTCATGCATATCGCCCAGTGTTCTGTCAAATCATCCCGGAGCTGAAATCTTGCATTGATTTCAACCAGCACTCATCCTATCACGCCTATACAGTTTGCGACCATATCTTCAAAGCTGTTGGCAAACTTTATAACGCAACTTCGTATGAATCTGAATTTGCCGCAACTGCACATGCCCACTGGTTTGAACTCTGCATGACGATGCTTCTACACGACATTGGCAAACCGCAGTGCTTCACACAGGATGAAAATGGCATCGGTCATTTCTACGGTCACGCCAAGGTTAGCGCCGATATGGCCGACAGTATTCTCCGCCGTCTCAAGTTTTCCAATGCGGAGCGGGAGCGCATTGTAACCCTGATCGAGTATCACGATTACCAGTTTGAACCAAGCGCTCGCTGCGCCAATCGTCTGATTGCCCAACTCGGCGCAGAAAACGCCCAACTGCTTACGATCGTCCGCTTTGCCGATCTTTACGCCCATGGTGTAAACTATGCGAATTTCGGTGAAATGAATCCGCTTCGCAAAGCACAAATCACATACCTGTATCTTGCCACCGCTGTATTTGAAAAGCGAAAGTTTTCTCTCAAAGACCTTGCCATCAGCGGTGTAGATTTGATCCACTGTGGTTATACGCCTGGGCCAGATTTCAAGCGCTGTCTGAATTATCTCCTCGATGAAGTCGTCAACGGAAATCTTACCAATACGCGCACCACACTTATCTCTGCAGCTAAAGATTATATGGAGGAATACCATGCATAAAATTCTCGTCGTTGTCGATATGCAAAACGACTTCATCACCGGCTCTCTTGGCACTAAGGAAGCACAAGCCATCGTGCCAAATGTCGTCGCTAAGATTAAACAAGAAGCTAAAGCTGGTACATTTATCGCTTGCACACAGGATACCCACCATAATGATTATATCAACACCAATGAAGGCAGACACCTTCCTGTTTATCACTGCCTTCGTGGCGAACCGGGATGGCAAATTGAATCCTTTGTTTGGGAAGCAATTTGTAAAGTATGGGATAAATATGACCCGGCTGATGTTTTCCCTATTGAAAAAGCCACCTTTGGGGATGATGTTGTAACAGAGCGACTTGCTCAATATATTCTGCGATATGCAGATAATATTACTGACTATATGTACGATACAGGCGATAATATCGAGATCGAATTTATCGGCATCTGTACCGGCATCTGCGTCCTCTCCAACGCTATTCTCGCCAAAGCTCGCTTCCCGGAAGCTACGATCTCCGTTGACGCTTCCTGCTGTGCCTGTGTTACACCGCAGTCCCATGATACCGCGCTTGCCGCTATGCAGCTCTGCCAGATTGAAATCAAAAATCAGGGCAAGGAACCGTGGCGTAAATAACCACACTATATAATAAGGTAGAAATTCATAAAAAACAAAGGAGAAATCACCATGAACAACGTACGCCGTAAAGCCATCAGCACCATCATTCACAGTATCACTGACCTGAACGAAAAATTCTCAGCCAGCGTGGACGAGCTGCGCTATGAAATCGAAGCAGTGTAGGACGATGAACAGGAAGCCCTTGACAACATGCCGGAAAGCATGGAAGGCTCCGAACGTTACTCGGCTATGGAATCTGCAATCGAATCCCTGCAATCCGCCATGGACTCTTTGGACGAAGCCGCAACCGCTCTGAATGAATCCGTGTCGGAGGCCGTATCTTCCCTTGAGGAAGCCAGCGCCTGACACCGCCCCGGCTCTTTCGATAACCCCAGCAGCCAGTCTGCCGATACATCCATAGCCCGGCACAATTCCGCTAACGCCTCACATCCAGGTGACCGTCTGCCTGTTTCCCAGCACTGTAAGGTGTTACGCGGGCAACCAATTCTATCAGCAAGCTGCTGTTGGGTTACATAATGATCATAGCGCCACTGTTTTATGCGTTTGATTAAAATATCCATGTGAAACCGCTCCTATGGTGACATTTGTAGACTTGAATACAACCCTATGGTGTCATATAATTATTTCAACAACATATAGGTGTGCGTGCTTTCTAGGTCTGTACTTCTATTGTATCAGATGATATGTCCTATAATTTGGACTTTGAAGCTAAAAAGGAGAAAAAATGGCAAACGATGTTTCTAAAACGATTTCTTTGCAAGAGCTATATGCAATGATGCAGCCGTATAAAGAAGCCTTTATCTCTCTGTTCTCCGGGGATGAATCAACCGGTCTCTGTGCCACCATCCCCGTTAAAGCAATCAGCCTTTTTAATAACGGTACAAAGGTCCCCTGTCTGCTGTGTTCCGGTGGTTCCGGCTTTGTCCTACAGGCAGCATCCGTCAAGGTTTCTGCACCAGCTTTTTCCAGGGATTCCTGCTCTTTCACCCTGTCAAGCGCAGGTTTTCAGTATAAAATCGTTCTTTTGTGAACATTTCATTAACATTCCGCTTTTTCCCTTGAAATGTGTGTTACGATGTGGTATAGTATAGTCACAGCAAAAGAATACCGCAAAACAACACAACCGCTGAATTTCTAAAAAGGAGTTGAACCCACACCATGTTTACACCCAGTAAAACCACTCCCAAATTCGGGGAGATCCGCTGGGGGTATTTTACGACCGATGCCGTCTTCCCCAGCGACGTTCACAAGTATGTCGGTGTCCATCCGTATCTCATCATCAGCAATGACCGCTATAATCAAGTCAGCGGCCAATGCGAAGCAATCGCCTTCACCACAAAACGATTTGAAAAACACAATCCGGTTCATGTTGATTTTCAAATCGGTGAGGTTGAAGGTCTGGATATGCCGTCTACTCTTGCAGTCGAAAGCCGCATCACAGCCCGCAATATTCATTTTTCTGATCCCATCGGCACTTTTACTACAGAAAACTGGCAAAAGGCTGTCCCAGCTATTCTCCGTCAAAATCCCATTTTGCGCTATATGCAGCCGGTAAATATGAAATCGGAACAAGTTTTGGCGTAAGGGCTTGCAAAAGCCTGTCTACATAGTGTACAATAAAACCACTAGAAAGGCAGGCTTACTATGTCTCACTCTTATGTTGCCGAATATAAATCCACCCTGAAATCTTCATCCGCAATGTTTACCGTCCAGCAGCTAGAGCAGGAAACTGGGGTCAGCTTTCAGGATTGGAAAGTCGATACGGTCAATGATCTTGTAAAACGTCTTCAGGCCGATAATTACTATCTCAACCGCGGTAAGCTTACCGAGATCAAAGGTTATCTTGATTATCTTTTAAAGAAAAATGTCATCACGCCGCAGCAGCATGCGACCCACCCCTTCTTCTTTGTTGTTTGCAACGATGATAAAGAGATCAAGCGAACCTACGCAGAAGTATCCGATGACAAAATTCTTCGCAAGTTCTTTTTCTCTGAACAGGAATTTGCCGATTATCTGGATGCACTCTGTCCCGGTGTCTCCTACTCGATGAGCCGCGCCATTATGATTTTAGCCTGGGTCGGGTTGGACAAAGGTCAGATCCTCAATGTAAAAAAGAAGGACTACCACCAAAGCAGTGACCATTCTTCCGCTTATGTTGAGTTCCTTGCCAAGGACGGCATGAAACAACTTCTTATCCCAAAACGATTTATATCAGATATCGAACGAGCTGCAAAGAGCGATCAAGAAACCGTGTACAATGGCGCTTGTGACGGACTCAGACAATTAAATTATAATCCAGAGGACGATGATTTCCTGATTCGTGCCACTGTTACAGGTGCTCGTGTCACTAAGAAACGGTTTGACCCTGTAACAGGTGATCGCATCTATTGTTCCTCTGTTCAGAATATATCTAGGTTTATTACCAACCAATGCAAAAAACTCACTTACGATAATCCATTTAAGCAAAAAGACCTCGTGACCCTTCGTTCTATCGCAAACTCGAATGAATTTATCAATAATTCGCAGGGCACAGGTGCAAAAATATTGACCAATGCCTATCGTCATCCTGTCTATCAACAATGGCTCCAGGTAAAAGAGCTTGTACTGGCAGAGTGATTTGGGTTTTCGATTCCAGGGGGTGTAACTGCCCCCATTTCCTAAAGGTTTTCACACCACATAATTCAAGTTTAAAATTTTAAGGAGGAACTTCCCATGAATCATGAAACAATGACCGTCCACCGCGCTATGGTGGAGCTTAAAACCATCGACAAGCGCATCGCCAAGGAAATCGATGGCGCATCTTTCTGCACCAGCGCCAAGGTCAACATAAAAAAGCTGTTCGGCCAGCCAGCCGAGGAGTTCTATCGTCAGGCGCAGAGTGATTTCGATTCCATCACGGGTCTTATCAACCGCGCAGCAGCCATCAAGGCGGCGATCCCCGTCAGCAACGCCAAGACTAAAATCAAGGTAAACGAGCAGGAGATGACCGTAGCCGAAGCCATCAGCCTCAAGCAAAACCTGATCCCGCTGCGTCAGAAGCTGCTCAACGCGCTCAACATTCAGTATTCCGAGGCCATCCATGAAGTCGAGGATAAAAACGTCACGCTTGAAAAGCGCACCGACGCCTACATCGCCAGCATCTACGGTTCCAACGCTGCGGCCAAGGCAGCAGACGCCGAGGAGGTCAATAAGGCACGCGAGGCTTACGCCAACGCACAGACCTTTGAGCTGGTTGACGGCCTCAAGACAAACAAGAATAGCACGGCTGATATTATCAAGGCTATGCAGGAAGATATCGTCAAGTTCCAGAACGATCTCGATGCCGCTCTTTCGGTCAGCAACGCGACCACTGTCATTGAAATCGATTACTGATATTTCCTGAGTTTTAAACTCTTTTGAATAGATCTTGCCCATGCACTGAAAGCGATCAACCATCAACCGTTCTGTCTACTTCGGCGGTATCATGACAGAACTAAAACCCTAAACAGGAATCCGCCTCATTATAAGATTATGAAGATAAGTTTGATCTATATATACGCGGACGCAAAGATGATTTGTCTGCTGTTTATAAAGATATTCGGGTAGAGACCCAAAGTCGAAAAGCTGAACGCTCAACTCTCAAATCTCAAATCTGAAGCTTCAAAGTTTATATTGATCAAAGTTTATCGCTCAAGGTTCAAAGCGCAAATCTTCTTATAAATCCTTGGCGCAAGGTCATACGCATGGTCATGTCGGCGTTTCGCTCACCGCAAGGCTGGTGTATGGGCAACGTGCGAAGGCGGTAGCACGTAAATACAATCCGCCCTAGTATGAAGCACTCGTATAATGGTTAGTATTCCTGCCTTCCAAGCAGGCGGTGCCGGTTCGATCCCGGTGTGCTTCTCCATCTCCACTTTACGGCCTCGGACCGATCATCCGCTTGCTGTCTTGTGGGGTGACGGAACAACAGCGCGGTGAGCGAGGGACATTCTCGGTGTCTATTTAATAGGTATCGGGGTGTGAAGTTCAATGAATTCATGTTCCGTTTTCGGGGCTGGCAGCAAGGGCCAGGTCCAACCAAAAGGCTGGGGATAGTGCCCCGCCCGGAGTCTGCATAAACTCCGTCATCAAATATGTCCGTCAGCGGCTGCGGTTAAGGCCGTGAAATCTCGTCTGCCATGTGCAGAAAGAGTTTCTGGGATCGTCTTGTAAAACGATTCCTGTCGAACAAGACTCTGGCAATGAAGTCTCAAGGTTCTGCGGCGTAAAGACCACGGTTCCCCATTACGGGCAGTGCGCCCTAGTTGCCAAACCAAAGATGAAAAGAGCGTGTATGCAGATAACCGGCTGCACCAAATGTTTCGCCACTCGTATGTGGTCTGCTTAGAGTACGTAGCCAATGCAGATACACCAACACCCATGTGACAGTTAGCTTCTGTCTGAATCCTGGCCATAATCGTGGGAGCCAAGAAGTAGAACGCTTTTCATCTTTTTTATCGAGCAGTAGTTCAGTTGGCAGAACGCCGCGTTTGGGATGCGGAGGTCGCACGTTCAAATCGTGTCTGCTCGACCAGCGGGATGCCCCCCTAATCCCGGATATAAGGAAAAATTTCACTTCATCTGCTTCCGAAACCGTCACAGGATAATTGACGGAACGATTCTTATCACCACGTAGCTCAGCGCAGAGCGCCCATATAAGTTTGATGAATGGGAGGTCGCTGGCTCATACCCAGCCGTGGTGACCAGTGGGAGTCATGACCCATGCTGTTTACGGAAACCGTTTTGGCATAAGATAAACGGAACCGATTTTATGGAACGATAGCACAACTGGTCAGTGCGCTCGGCTCATAACCGAGATTATGATTTTGGGTTCGATTCCCTCTCGTTCCATCCGGGTTTCCGAAACGGCATACCGTCGTAGCAGACATTCCTTTACCAAAGGCGGCCTTTATGGTGTAAGACTCAAAACGAGCAAACGATTTTGCGGCACAGAAAACCCATTATTATGGCGTAGTGGCAGAGTGGTTGAATGCAGCGGTCTTGAAAACCGTAGGCAACGTAATGTTGTCCCTGGGTCCGAATCCCAGTTTCGCCGCCAGGGGTACTGCAGCCCTATGATAAGAAATATCGTCATACGGGATTCTTTGCAATGATTTATGTAAGTGTACATAGCATAGATTGGCGCATTGTTTGAACTATGAAATGATTCTGAAAGTACAAGCAGAAAAGCAGTTGTGTAACGGCAACATGCGACTGGCTGCCAAAGGTCGTTTCTTTGGGTAAATGGAGATAACCAGTATAAAACTCCATGCCATGTCCGAGTGTTGAAACAGGCAGACAAAACAGGCTTAAACCCTGTTGGCGGCAACGTCGTGCGGGTTCAATCCCCGCCTCGGATATTTATATGGCCCTGTGGCGGAACTGGCAGACGCGGCAGATTCAAACTCTGTTTCTTTGTGGATTCGACTTCCATCGGGGCTACTCATATGCTGGATTAGCTCATTCGGTAGAGCGCTGATTTTGTAAGTCAGGGGTGGCGGGATCGTAGCCTGCATCCAGCACCATTTTTTGTACCAATTTTTAAATCAATACAGAAAGGACTGATACAACCATTGGATGACACAAACATGAAATCCATCTCCGGCACCCTCTCCCTCATGCAAACGCTGGAAACTCGCTATCAGGTCAACAGTTCCGGCATTCATGAGCAAGACCAGCTCACCCAAGACCTGTTACATAAACTTGAATTGGAACCCAACAACGCTGTTGAACTGGTCAAACTTGCCAAGCAGCTCAAAGAATGCCGCCAGACGCGCCGCCTCATGAAAGATGAAATCGAACTCATGCAGCCTCTCATGGACTTCATGCAGGATGGCCAAAATAAACGCTGTGTTCACCAGCTGCAAGAAGCCCTCGGCAAAATGCGCGATGTGTCCAAGCGTCATGAAAACCGCCGCTATTACCCAAGAGTATTATAACCTACACAATTTTCAAAAGGAGATCGCTTATGGCTATCATGTCATTCCACTCATTTCAACACAAATTCATGGCTCATTTTGATTCCATGACCAAGAATGCCGCCGCACTTTACCGTGTCGATTTCGACCCGGATGAACTCTGGAACCTTTACCTCGATTCCTTCCCTGCCGGTACAAACCCCGTTTATCGTGTCCGGCGCGAATTTGACTGTTCCTGCTGCCGCCATTTCATTAAAACGATGGGCGGTGTGGTCGCTATTCGTGATAACCGAATCGAAACCATCTGGGACTTTGACACTACCTCGCCGGAATGTTATCAGCCTGTTGTTGACGCTCTTTCCGCCTATGTCAAGTCCAAGCCCATCAAGGATGCTTTCTTGACTCATGAGTCTACCGTCGGCACCGCCCACAGCTATGAGCGGGATGAAAACGGCAACAAGGTTCTGACATGGAATCATTTCTTCGTCAACACACCGCGCTGCGCTTATACCAACCGCGACATCAACGCAGAGACCGCCCGTATCCGGGATGACCGCACTGTATTCCTGCGCTCCATGAATGAGCTGTCGTTGGACGCTACGCAGACCGTGCTGGAACTGATCGCACAAAACAGCCTCTACCGGGGTGCCGAGTGGAAGTCCCAGCTCGAACAGCTCGCATCCTTCCAGACAAAATACAGCGCTATGACTGCTGCCGAAAAGGAACTCCGCTCATGGGCCGATACATTTTTAATGAATCCTGCTCTCGCCCGCATCCGCAATACCAGCATCGGCACACTGCTCATTGACCTGTCGGAAGGCAAGGATGTCAACACTGCCGTCACCTCCTATGAGCGCGTGGTCGCTCCCGCCAACTATAAGCGCCCCAAGGCTATTTTTACAAAACGAATGCTTGAGGACGCCAAGAAAACCGTTACGAAACTCGGCTATATGGATTCCCTGCCCCGCCGCTTTGCCCGTCTCGATGATATCAGCGTCAACAATATTCTCTTTGCCAACCGTGACGCCGTGTCCCGTATGAACGGTGCAGCAGCAGACCCCTTTGCCGCTATGGAACAGCAGGTTGCCATTGACCCAAAACGATTCTCCCATGTAGAGGAGATCGGTATTGATAAATTCATCTCGGATGTCCTGCCTATCGCCAAGGAGCTGGAGTTATTCGTGGAAAACCGCTTTTCCAAGAACATGGTCTCGCTGACAGCCCCTGTCAATCCCGACGCCAAAACGATGTTCAAATGGGATAACGCTTTCGCATGGGCCTACACGGGCAATCTGGCTGATTCTGATATTCGAGAGAATGTCAAGTGTGCAGGTGGCAAGGTCGATGGTGTGCTCCGCTTCTCTATTCAGTGGAACGATGAACCCGGCAAATGGGATAAGTCTGATGAGGACGCGCACTGCAAAGGCCCTTGCGGTCATATCTGGTTTGATGAAAAGCGTGGCTTTGCAGACGGCGGCAATCTGGATGTCGATATTATCAATCCCAACCATGGTAAACCTGCCGTCGAAAATATCACATGGCCTAATCTTTCCAGAATGAAAGACGGCCAGTATAAGTTTTACGTTCATTGCTACAGATGTAACTCCGGAAACAATGGCTTTATCGCTGAGATCGAAGCCAACGGCGAGGTCCATCAGTATGAATACCGCCACCCGATTTCTACCGGCACGAATGTCCCTGTGGCCACCGTCACTCTCAAGGACGGTAAGTTCACCATCAAGGACGAACTCAAGTCCGCCATCTCTAGCCGCAACATTTGGAACATCAGCACGAATCAGTTTGTCCCTGTCAGCGTTGCCATGTACTCCCCAAACTATTGGGACGAACAGACCGGTATCGGCAATCGCCATTATTTCTTCATGCTCAATGGCTGCCAGAATCCGGACAAGCTCAACGGCTTCTACAATGAATTTATCAAGCAGGAGCTGCTGACACACAAGCGCGTCTTTGAAGCCCTCGGCTCTCAGATGTCCGTGCAGCCTGTCGAAGACCAGCTCTCCGGCGTCGGCTTCTCCTCCACCCGTCACGATTCCTTTATCGTCAAAGTTAAAGGCCAGACCGAGCGCGTGCTCAAGGTCGTAATTTAAACATAGAAATGAGGTAACCACTATGGAACTGTTTGAAATCGCAACCCGCAACAAATACCGTTTTCCCTTCAAGGGCTGGATCAACACCGAGGATCTCTGGGATCTGAGCGTCCAGAACCTTGACAGCATCTTCAAGACCCTTAATAAAGAATTCAAGACCACCGGCGAGGAATCTCTGCTTGGCACCAAGACCACCGAGCAGAACGAACTTTCCAACAAGATCGAAATCGTCAAGCATATCGTCTCCGTCAAACTGGCGGATAAGGCTAAGGCACAGACCGCCCGTGAGAACGCCGAGCGCCGCCAGCAGTTGCTCGAAGTCCTCGCCAAGAAACAGAATCAGGCACTCTATGATATGTCGGAGGCAGAGATTCAGGCCCAGCTTGCCGCTCTGGACGCCGAATGAGCCGTCTGCACGCCAACTATTACTCCTGCGGCAAATATGCGTTCAGGGCATACGCGCCTGCGGACGAATACGTTTTGTACAGCGATGGCCGCTACAAGACCAAGATGACAGCCCATGATCTGCCGCCGTGGTATATGCCCGGCCGCTATTACGGCTATGTGCAGGGGTTTCTCAACACAAAAGATGTGGCAAAACTGATCTATAGCCCGAATTTTCACTTCAACCACATGTTCAAGGATGACTTTTTATACATTTCGTATAATTCACCGTCAGAATGCCGAAAGATATTCACCGCAGAGGAATGTTGCGATGAATATGTCTGGGGCTTCAACATCCCAAAATTCTTGTACATGGCAGAGCGGTACAGCGGTTACGATGCCGCCCCCATCTGGCAGCAAATCGAAGAAAAGCGCCTCTGGTTCCAACACACATACCCGAATGACTACAAACGCGAGGTCGGTGATATAACAGACTATCGCGCTTATACACAGTCGCTTTACGAAACGATTTGATTCTACACCTATATCTTTGACACTCATACACCCTGTAAACTACCGGAGTACCGCCTCCGGAAGGGTGTATTTTTTGTGCCCATTTTTCGGGTATTCCGGTTCTGCTTTCCCGTTGGCAGGCCGTTTTGAATAGATATTTTATCAAGATTGGAGTGACTTCACGATGAAAAAGATGGGAGTGACCTAAAATGTTTCCGCCTGCTTTCCTGATCCTGATCGGCCTGGCCATGTTTCTGTTCTGGTGTGAATCCAGTCCACATTTTGATGAAATCGGCCAGAAGATCATCGACTTTTTTACACAATTTAAGGAGAATAAAAAATGAGAAAATCTCTCGGCGGTATCGCAACCGCAGTTATTATCGCGCTCGTCGTCATTGTGCTGTTTATATGCACGGTACGGATCCCTGCCGGTTATGTCGGCGTTGTCTATAACATGAACGGCGGCATTTCGGACAGAACGCTTACCCAGGGGTTCCATGTCATTTCCCCCACGCAGAACGTGACTACCTATTCCATCGGCATTGAGCAGTCCTACCTGACAGCCAGCAAAGACGGTGACTCCAGCGATGATGAAAGCTTCGAGGTCCCCTCCAATGACGGCAAGGGTTTGACTGTCGATATGACCTTTACCTATCGCTATGATGCAGACAGAGTAGCCGATACCTTTACCCGTTTCAAGGGTCAGTCCGGCAAGGATGTAAAGAATTCTTTCATCAAGCCCAATATCATGTCTTGGACTAAGGAAGTCACGGCCAAGTATTCCGTCATCGACCTGCTCGGCGATAAGCGTGCTACCCTTAACAGTGAGCTGACTGACTATCTCAAACAGAAGTTCGAGCCTTACGGTATCGTGATCGAATCCGTTTCCCTTATCAATATTGACCCCGATGAGGAGACCCGCTCTGCCGTTCAGAAAAAGGTCAATGCCCAGCAGGATCTGGAGCTTGCCAAGATCGAGCAGCAGACCGCCAACGTCAACGCTGAAAAGGAAAAGGAGGTTGCCATCACCAAGGCCAATCAGGAAAAAGAGACTGCGCAGATCAATGCAGAAGCCAAACTGATCGAAGCTCAGGCCCAGGCCGATGCCAACCGCCTGATTTCCCAGTCCCTCACTCCGGAGCTGATCCGTCAGCAGATGTATGACAAGTGGGACGGTAAGCTGCCGACAGTTCAGGCCGGGAATGATTCCTCTGTTATCGTGGACACCAGCGATATTCTGCAGCAGGGTGACTGATATGATCGTACTTTCCATTCCTGTTTTTCTGCTTAGTCTAGCCGCTTCCGCCTGGTTCGGCTTTTTCATCTGCGCAATCATGTCAAGCGGCAAGGAGTGAACTGTTATATGCTATCATACACTCAACATGGCTTGGAGGTAACGCACTCAGATGAAAACACTGTCTACTCCCTTGCCCGTCACGCCGGATTCTGTCATTGATTCCGTGTATAACGAGCAAACCGCGAACTACCGTTCCAAGGAGAAACCGCACATGAAAAAGTCAGCCTATAAACATCCAAGCCGCAGTGACGGCAAAGCATGGGATACTAAGTTTCGTCTTTATGAAAGCCGCTGGCTCTGTACCAGCATCGAGCATAAAAAGTACATGAAAGAGTATCTAAATCGTGCCTACCGCCGCAAAACAAAACAGGAAAAACCGGATGCCGAGGTGGACGATGAAACCTAAAATCAAGACCGCTATGCCGCTTGCCATGGTTCTTATTCTCTGGCAGCTCGCTTCCATGGCCGTCTCTCCGCTGTTTGTTCCCAGCCCCGCCAGCGTTCTGGATGAATTTGTTTCCCTTCTTACAAACGGCCAGCTCGTTTACGGTCTTGTCTATTCTTTTTGGCGCATTACAGCCGCCAGCCTGCTTGCCGCTGCAGTCAGTCTGCCCCTCGGTATGCTGGTCTTTTACTCGTCTACGGCTAAGGCAATAATCTTACCTATTACCAACCTCATGCGTTTTCTGCCCATCACAGCCTTTTACCCGCTATTGATTTTGTGGTTCGGTATTGGCGAACAGATGAAGATCAGTTTCCTGTTTCTGGCAACATTCGTCTACATGCTGCCCAGTGTTGTTCTCGCCTTTCAAGAAGTCAGCCCGGATTTGATGCTTACTGCCCGCACTCTCAGCATGAATCGCTTCCAGATTCTTACTATGGTTCTGCTACCCAGCACCTTGCCCAGTATCCTGCAAACCTTCACCATGATGTATGGTATCGGCTGGACTTACATCGCCGTCTGCGAACAGATCAATGCCAAATACGGTATCGGCTATATCATCTATACCAGTACTGCCCGCGGCCGCACCGCCATTTCCTTTGCCGGTATTCTCACCATTATCCTTGTCAGCATGGCCTTTGACTGGCTGGCCAATAAACTGATCCGTCATTTTTTCTCCTGGAGGTTCCAAGATGCTCACACTGCATGAACTCACTGTCGGCTATGATACACCTCTGCTCGGCCCTGTATCCGGCAGCTTCGATGGTTCTATCACCGGCATCATGGCTCCCTCTGGCAAAGGCAAGACTACATTGTTCAAAACCTTGTGCGGCGTTATCCAACCATTCTCTGGCAGTTTCCAGGCAAGCGCCCCGGTCACTATGATGTGCCAGCACAACACAAATTTCGATTGGCTCACTTGTCTCGATAACGTTCTAATCTGCGATAAGATCCAGCACAAACCGCAAAAGCCAACTCTTGCTCGTGAAATGCTTGCCACCGTTGGTCTTCTTTCTCATCAAAATGATTATCCCCGCCAGCTTTCCGGCGGCGAACAGCAGCGTCTCAGCCTTGCCCGCGTCCTTTACCTAAAGCCACAAATCTTACTTATGGACGAACCACTCTCCGCTCTCGATGAATCCACCCGCGCCGCCATGCAGGCACTCGTGCTTCGGCAGCATAAGGCGCTGCAAAACACAATTCTCTTAGTAACACACAGCCAGGTCGAAGCCAAGCTGATGTGCGATACAATTCTTACATTTTAAGGAGGAACTATGAATTTCTTTGAAAAAATAGGTCTCGTCGAATCTGTCCCTACCCAGCAAGAAGAAGAACCCAATCTCAATTTCTCGTTTGATGTCGCCCCGTCTGTAGAACCGGCCACTGTTTCGCCGGATGCTGCAGCAAACGATATTATTCCACAGATTTACGCGGCTAACGACATGACCGATGCTTCTACCTCGGTCTATAAAGTCAGCGAACTGCTGGCCACCATCCCGCCGGAAACCCCGGAAAAGACTTCCAAGACCATCATCGTCAATCTGCTGGGCACTCTTGGCATCTCTATTCAGAGTATCCAAGATGATTCTGACCGCCGTAAAGCTTTGCTTTCTGATACATTCAACGCCACCATGCAGGATTACGAGAATAAGCGAACCGCTCTGCTGGAGGAAATCAAAGATTACGAAGCCAAGATCCAGACCAATAAAGAAGCCATCCAGCAGCTCGTGCAGAACGGCGATATGCTCTCCACTGCGGTTCAGGATGAAATCGCCAAGATCAATTCCACCCTTGCATTTATCGGTGCCACGGAGGTGACTCTTGATGCCGCTCAGTAATCTGCTGGTCCTCTGTGGTGTCGGCGGCGCGGCGGCTGTCCTGCTCCTCTTCCCGGAGTTTCGCAAAAAACTCGGTGTTCTGCTGGGCGGCTTTCTCAACCTCTTTGTCGAAGATACAGCCAAAACGCCCGAGGGTGCCGCGGCTATCTATTCCAAAGCCATCGAGGAAGCCGAGGATAAATACAATAAAGCCTCCGATGCCCTCAAGCGTATGACAGGCCGTCTGGAAACCGCCATCAAAGCACGGGATAAAGCCAATCGCGAGGTGCAGGAGTATGAATCCAAAGCCCGCACAGCTATGTCTCGCGGCGATGAAGCCACCGCCCGTGTCTACGCCGAGAAACGCCAGGATTCCATTCTCGTCGCCAAACAGTATGCCGACACCGTCAACCAGCTCACCCCCGCTGTGGCCCAGGCGCGGGACATCTTCACCCAGCGGGAGAAAGAACTCAAAGACATCCGCGCCAAAAAGAATCTGGTTGTCGAACAGCTCAAAACCAACCGTGATGTTGAGGCTGCCTATGATGATCTCGATGAACTTCGTCGCGATTCAGCTTCCAAACGCCTGCTCGGTGCCATCGATGAAGAAGTCAAGGCCGGTTCTGAGCGTGCTGTCGGCTCCCGCATTGTGCATGAGGCCAAGCTCAATACCCGTATCGCCCGTGCCGATGAAAAGAGCGATGACTACGCTGTTAATGATTTTCTCGATTCCCTGCGCAGTCCAGTTTCGCTACCCAGTAGCACTAAACGTCCCATTATTGAATTTGTCACCCCTAAACAGAAAGAAAAACACTAAGGAGATACATAATGAAACGCTTTCGTTTGACCCCTGCAGCTAAGATCCTTTGCCTGGTTCTGGTCCTGGCAATCGCCGTTTTCGCCGTTTTCAAATCTGGCATTATCGAAAATGATCTTGCCCCTAACCACGCCGCTAGCACCAATGCTGTCAGCACTACTACCAAAAATGACTCCAAGCCTGCCGCTGCTAAGACCGATGACGATACCATCAACCTGTCTCTGGATGAGTGGGTAGGCTGGAAGAGTCTGGTAGACGCATGTGGGGGGCTGACAACTCAGCCCGGCTCTATCTTCGACCAGCTCGGCATCAAGGTCAACATCAATATCATCAATGATGCCACCCAGTCCTCCAACGCCCTGATCTCCGGTGACTTGCAGGCCGCAGGTTACACCACCAACCGTGTTGCTTTCCTCAGCCAGAAATTCAAGGAAGCCGGTAAGAATGTCATTATGCCGTTCTATACCAACTATTCCTACGGTGGTGACGGTATCATTGCCAGCACGAATTTTGCTGATATTTCCACCTGGCCTAATGCCCGCATCGGAGTACCCTCTTTCTCCGAGGCCGAAACCCTGGTTGCCTGGTTTGTCCAGAAATCCGACCTCAGCGCCGCCGACCAGCAGAAGATCCTCGATAACCTGATTATGTTCGATACCCCGGATGATGCCGCCAAGGCTTTTTTTGCCGGTCAGATCGATGTCGCCGCTACCTGGGAACCGTACCTCTCCCAGGCCGAAGAATCCACCAATTCTGTCATCGTCTTTGATACCACCGCATCCTCTACTCTGATCATGGACGGCATTGTCTTTGATGCCGATTGGGCTGCCGCCCACCCCGATACCGTCTCCAAGTTCATCGATGGTGTCCTGCAGGCTGAGAGCCTTTATAAGACCGATTTTGACTCTATTCGCAAGGTCATGCCCATGTACTCTACCGCGGATGATACTTCTATCGCTGCCGACTGTGACCATGCCAAGCTCGCCAACTGGGCCGATAACATGGATATCCTGACTGATACCGCCCCTCAGACCTACAACGATATGTGTACCATTTGGGAGTCTCTGGGCGAAACCGTGGATCGTGATGCTGTCAATACGATTTTCGATACCACCTATCTGGAAGCTCTGGCCGATAAGTACAAGTCCAATACCGCTGTCACGAACAAGGTCGAAGTCACCCAGGAACAGAAAACCGCCGCTGTGGACTACTCTTCTATGCTGACAAAATCCTGCACTGTCAACTTCGTACCCGATACCGCCAAGTTCCTGGATCAGGCCGAAGCCGCCTCTACCCTCAATGAATTTGTTGAAATCGCCAAGACTCTGGACGGCGCTATTATCCAGATTGAGGGTAACATCAACCAGGTCGGCGAGGAAAGCGAAGACGGCAAGCAGCTCTCCTACTTCCGCGCTCAGACCGTGGCCAACTACCTGACCAGCCAGGGCATTGATGGCAGCCGCATCGTTGTCATCGGCAATGGCAATACCAAGATGATCGGTGACCCCAATACCGAGGAAGGTAAGACTGCTAACCGCCGCACCGATGTCATGTTCAAGATGATCGAAAATTGAGGCATGAAATGATTATCCTCTCCATTCCTGTTTTCGCAGCGCTGCTCGTCGGCTGTTTTATCGCGGGACTTGTCACCGATGCCGCCATCGGTATCAGCGCTCATCTTCATAAAAAGGATTGATTCATATAACAATTGAGGTGACGCTATCAGATGAAAACGCTTAATACTCCCTACACCATGCATGAAAACACTGTCATGGAATCCGAGTTCGACGAAGTGCAAACCAAAGCCAACCGCAAGCGCAAGCCCCATCGCGGCAAGGCTGACCATAAGCATAAGTACGAGATTGCCTATGCCGAGGATCATTATAAAAGCCCCGTCAGCGGTAAAGAGTTTCTCTGGTTCGCCAAAATCAACTACTGCACCATCTGTGGCCGTATAGATAATGCCTGGTGGCTCTCTCATGAACCTGATATTCCCAAAGGCGCTAAGATATTCCGTTCTTCCCCGGATCGCAGCTACGGCTACCTCGCCAAATTTATCGATGATTTAACTGATTTTTATTTTAAGGAGTGATTTTATTGGCAAAATTCAAACCCGGTGAAAAAGTCCGCATCACAGAATTCAAGCGTGGTGTAGAACGGCACTATAATGGTGGCTTCAACTGTGGCGACATAATCACCATTATAGGTGTGCACGTGGGGCATTCCGGTCCAGATGGTTACGATGTAGCAGAAACCGATGATTATATCTTTTTTGAGGATGAACTCGAACTCGTCAAGTCCGATACTTGCAAGCATGATTGCTCAACCTGCACCTGCCACGATGACATCGCCACCCTCAGCGTCAATATCCCGCTGAACGACAAAAAGGAAGCCCACCGCATCGTACACGCCATGGTCAAAAAGGCATATCAGGATGCTGCCACCGCTAAAGATAAACCACAAAATGCCCCTTGGACGGAGTATGAAATCGAATTCGCACGTGATCTCGTCTCGAATTGGGCTTATAACGTCATCCATAACGGCGGAGACTTGTTCTGGCAGATCCAGCCGGAGGACGGTTTGGAAGCTATCGTCTATAAGTCTCTTAAAGCAGGCAGCTGTCTTTCTGGTTATGCCGCGCCGCATCATTCGAATGAATATAATGTCTGGGTCGGCAAATGCGTCTCCCTCGCCAAAGCACTCGGCAAACCCATCCCGGATTTCATCAAGAACAAAAATATGGAGGACTGACTCATGCGTGTTCTTCTCCTTTTCCGCGGCGCACCTGGCTGTGGTAAATCCACCTACATACATGAAAACGGGTTGGCCGATTACACATTAAGTGCTGACACGATCCGCATGCAGTGTTCCTCTCCTGTCCTCTCCACATCCGGCGATGTTTCCATCAGTCAAAAGAACGATAAGATTGTCTGGGACATGCTTTTCCAGATGCTTGAGCTGCGTATGCAAGCTGGCTGTCTTACCGTCATCGATGCCACAAATTCCAAAACTTCTGAAATGAACCGCTACAAAGCCATGGCAAAACAGTATCGGTATCGGATCTATGTCATCGATATGACAACGCTCCCTATTGATGAGTGTAAGCGGCGCAACGCACAGCGTCCTCCTATCAAGCGCGTTCCGGATTCTGTCATTGATAAAATGTACGCCCGGTTTCAGACGCAAAAGATCCCTGCCGGTATTCAGGTGCTCACCCCGGATAACGCGCTCAAAACGATTCGCTATTTCAAAACGGATCTCAGCAGTTATAAAGCCATCCATGTTATCGGCGATATCCACGGCTGCTACACTGCACTGCAGTCACTCATGGCTGAGATCGGCGGTTTGCAGGACGATTGTTATTACATCTTCTGCGGTGATTATATTGACCGCGGCCTTGAAAACGCCGAGACCGTGCAGTTCATGCTCTCCATCATGGACAAGGCCAATGTCACCCTGATCGAGGGCAATCACGAGCGCTGGCTCTATGACTGGTCTCATGACCGCAAAGCAAAAAGTCCTGAGTTTGAAACCCGCACACGGCTGCAGCTGGAATCCGCCGGTCTTGACAAAAAGCAGGTGAGCAGACTGTATCAGCGCCTTGCCCAGTGCAGCTATTTCTCCTATCACGGTAAGGATTACTTTGTCTGCCATGGCGGTGTTTCGTATATTGATAAGATCGACCCGCTCGGTATCATCAGCATCCCCACCTTCCAGCTCATCCATGGCGTTGGCAATTACCCTGACCTGCCTGCCATCATCTCAGCGTGGGAACCTACCGGCATTGTTCAGATCGCTGGGCACCGCAACATTCAGGACTTGCCGGTCATAAACGGCAACGGCAGCTATATCACGCTGGAGCATCGTGTCGAGTTCGGCGGTTCTCTGCGTGCAGTAACCCTGTGCGGCAATGAAATTACCCCGCATGAAATCACAAACACAGTTTATCGCCCACTGGAGGATTACAACACCGCCCAGAACGCCGATGCGTCCGTGCAGTTGCTTGTCTCCAACCTTCGCCGTGAGCGCGATGTCCGGGAAAGCAAGTTCGGCGATCTGTCCGCCTTCAACTTTACCTCCTCCGCATTCCGCAATGACCATTGGAACGCCATGACAACGGCTGCACGCGGTCTGTTTATCGACACTGCAAACAATAAGATCGCAGCGCGTGGCTATGAGAAGTTCTTCCGCATCGATGAGCTTGCCCGTGTATATGGCTTCTCTGGCAGCAGTATCGATTTTCTCAAAAGCCGCCTCAAGTTCCCCGTGCAGTGCTATCTCAAAGAGAACGGCTATCTCGGTATTCTCGGCTATGATGAAAGCAAGGATGATTTGCTTTTCTGCACCAAGGGCAGTATCAGCGGCGACTATGCTGACCATTTCAAGCAGCTGTTCCAAAAGCATGTCTGCAAAACCGGTTCCCCGCGCTTGGATGAAATCAAGCAGTACCTTAAAGAGAACAACTGCACCATGCTGTTTGAGGTCATCGATCAACAGTTTGACCCGCATATCATCGAGTATGCAGACCCTCATCTTGTTCTGCTGGATGTTGTCTATAATGAAATCGCGTTCAAAAAGCTGTCCTATAGCGCCATTGAAGGCGATGACCTCATCGGCATCAGCCAGCGGTTTGACCTGAACCTCAAAAAATATGTCAACCAGTTTATGGATTGGCAGCAGTTCTATGATTTCTATATCAAAGCTTCCGCTCCCGGCTATGAGTACGATGGCCACTTTATTGAGGGTTTTGTCTTTGAGGATTCTGCCGGTTTCATGACCAAGCTTAAAACCGACTACTACTCTTTCTGGAAATATATGCGCAGTGTTGCCGCCAGCGTCCGCCGCTACGGTGCCGTCAAGAATACAGCATCTCTTTCAGATGCACAGGCAAATCTTTTCTACGGTTTCCTGCGTGATAAGTACGCCAGCGATGAAGCGTTCCGCGACTGGCACAATGAAAACGGTTATGACATCATCTCCCTGCGTAAAGCGTTTTTGTCAAGTCAGGAGGGCACATAATGAGCGGAAGCTATGACTTTTCTATCCGCATCAACAACTTTATGCAGTGCCAGTGCCTGCAGGCAGTCGCACAGGAATGTGCAGATGTCATCGTAATTGATTGCAACGGCAGCCAGGCCAATGCAAAAAGCCTGCTCAGCCTTATGAGCCTTGACTATTCGCGCAAGGTTCGCATTATCACGTCCACAGCCGAGGAACTTTTTGCCCTGCGCAACGCTCTTCAGTTGAAATAAATTTCGGAGGTACATAATGTTTATCTGCAACAAATGTAAAAAGATCTTCCCTGATCTCGATGGTTATGGTATGCGTATCCAGTACACGTTCGGCTACGGATCCAAGCGCGATGGGGACTTGTTCGACCTGACCGTCTGTAATGAATGCGCGGATGCTGTCGCCGATGCAATCGTTAATGTCTGTGCCATCAGCCCTATTGCCAGCGTGGATTATGATGTTCTCTACGGCGAAGATTTCGCGCAGCCTGATGACGATATCAGCGATGATGGGCATATTTTTTCTTAACTTCCACAACGCATATTTCAAGTATTCTGTAAAGGAGTAATTTATGGCAAAAAACAACACGATTCGTTTTACTTTCATCGGCTCTCCTGTCATCGCCAAGGATGGCATTCTGGACGAGATTGATTCCAAGCGCACCGACGGCAAGATGTACCGCCTGCACTTCGGCATCAAGGTAGACACCAGCACGGAGTTTGTCGGCCTGCTGGATTATCCCCGCGATACCCTCAAGACCGTAGATGCAGACTTTAATTCTATCGAGGTTGCCTGGGATGACCGCGAGGACCCGGATGTTCTCTCCAAGGTTGCACGCTCCCGCCTGTATCGCACCAATGTCGGTTGTGAGGACGGCAAGATCAAAAGCTTTATTTCCGGCTATGATTTCATCAAGTATCTGGCGGAGGTTCTCCCCGGCAACGATAAGGACCTGACCGTCACGGGCACCTGCAAGGTTCGCTATGACAGCAAGGGTATCCTGCGCCGCAATTTGGATATTCAGGCCGTCTGGTATCGCCGCGATACTGAAAAGCCTCAGCTGGCCATGTCTGTTCCCCTCACCTACTGGAAGGACTGCGTCGATAAGTCTGACCTCAAGGAATCCGGCAAAATCTTTATCAACGGTTATGTCTCGCAGTACGCCACCAAGGAGGAAGGCGGCAAGTTCCTGCCCTTCTGTGTCGTGTTCGATACCACTAAGTATAACATGGAGATTCCCAAGCACAAGGCTCTGTATGACTTCAAGATGAAGTTTATTGATGTCAAGGAAAAGACACCCGCCACCATGATGTGGGATGTCCGCGTCGTCAACGGCGCTGAGGAAGTCGATTTTGACGAAAGCCAGCTGACCGATTTGCAGAAGATGCAGATCGAACTTGGCGATGCCACGTTGGATGATTTCCGCCCCCGCGGTCAGATTTACGGCAGTAAAGTCACAGAGCTACGCTTGAACAAACCTATGCTGCGTGACGATTTCGCCGATGGTATGTTTGACACCGGCTATAAACTCTCCGAGTTCGAGGATAAAATTGCCGTCCCCGCTAAGGATGAAACCGTTGCCGATATGGAAAAGTCCGCCACCAAGCCCGATTCCGCCAAGCCCCCGTTCGATGACGATTTGGAGCTGTTCTGATAAATCTTTTTAAAGGAGTACATAGTTTATGGCAAGAAAGTTCGGAAGAAAAAACGAAATCAAACTTGATCCTCTCAAGTATAATCTCTGCCTGATCGGAGAGGGAGGAATCGGCAAGACCACTCTCATCAAGCAGTATTGTGAACGCCTTGCTGGCGAAGATGGTTATATGTTCCTCGATGTTGGCAAAGAGGATGGGTCTGATGCTATCAACGGCATTGTCGCAGAGCCTGTCTGGGATTGGGAAAAATTTGATGATGTCATTACTGATATTGTCGAAAACCGCTATACAGATTATAAAGACCTCAAAGTTGTTGTTGTAGACACTTTTGATGAACTGATGAACCTCGCAGAGGGTGAAGTCCTTCGCATTTGGAATCGCGACAACCCGGACAAAAAGACTAAGTTCTTTAAGGCCACTTTCCAAGGCTTTAATGGCCCTACTGACAAAGCAATCGAAATCGTCTTTGATCGTCTGTGGGAATTGAAGCGTGTCGGTGTTTCCTTTATCACCATCGGTCATACTAAGAAAAGCGACATCGCGGATCCTGTTTCTGGCGAGACATATTCCATCCTCACAACCAATATGGACAAGCGTTATTTTAACGCCATGAAAAATAAAGTTCATTTCCTCGGGGTTTGTTATATCGACCGCGACATTGTTAAGTATAAGACTGGTCGTAAGAATATTGTCACCAATAAGGAGGAAGTCAAAGGCAAGATCACAGGCGAAAAGCGTGTTGTATGCTTCCGTGATGATAATTTCTCTGTTGATTCCAAGAGCCGTTTTGCTGACATTGTAGATCGTGTTCCGCTTAATGTTGACGAATTTATCAAGGCCATTACAGATGCTATCAAGAAGGAACACGATAAGGGTCCTACCAGCTATGAGGACGATCTCAAAAAGCAGGCCGCAGAAGCCAAGGCTGAGGAAAAAGTACATCAGGCACGCATTGATAAATTCAAAGCTGACCGTCAGGACGAAGCTGATGAGGGAAATCGCGAAACTTATATCGCCACCATTGCGGCTAAATTCTCAAGTGCATCCGATGATGTCAAAGCTCAAGCAAAATCAATGCTGAATGAATCCGGCTACGCAAAGTTCTCTGATCCCAATGTGCCTATTGCCACTATCAAAAAGATCGCCTCCCTCTTCGCATAAGGCAGGCAGCGCATGGCAAAAACAACCGCACCCAAAGGCCGCCGCGTCAAGTGTCAGGCAACCGGTGTATGGGGCACGACCCTCACCTACTATAAAGCCCCGGACGGCCACTGGTATAAGGACGAAGCAACCTATCAGGACAAGCTCCATAAAGCTGCCATGCATAAACAGGTCATCACCGCACTCGCTGATGTTATGATGTTCGATCCATCAATGGCGTTCCCTACCATCATCCCCAAAAAGCTCAAGGAACTCAGCTTCTATGACGATGAAATCATTCTCGCAACGATTGAGCAATGCCGGGATAAGATCGGGTACGCCATGCGCACCAAAGAGTTTTCAAGCGAGTACGGCCGCGCCGCTTATGTCATGGCCATTATCAAAAACCATATCAACGATGTCTATAAGGCGGCAAAATCCAACGCCGCCGTACAGCACAAGCAGGAAGCAAAAGCGCAGCAGGTCCCCATTTTGCAGGATCTCGATTTTGGGGCAAATACGCAGGATCACCACGCACACAGGGATATTTCAGACTTCCTGTTTGATGATGAGCAGGAATGAGGTGATTTTCTATCGAATTACAAGAAATTTTACACAAAATCAATGCAGATCGTGAACAGGTCGAAGCCCCGTTTGTCTTCTGCCTCTGGAAAGACCCTTACCTTTATGACGAGTACGACCGTGTCAATACTGGTACGGATGAAACCATCCAAACCGATGATTCTAAATTCTACTTTGCTCTTGGCCGCGCTCTGTATGAGCAGGGATACCGCAACTTCGATGCCATCACGCTCAACGCCTATCTTAAAGATAAGGATGAAACCCGCAAAGAGTTTGATAAACGCGGCGGCTATCGTGAGGTCGAAGCGCTTAAATCGCTCATCAACCCGGATAACGTCGATGGCTATTTTGATAAGGTCGTCAAGCTGAACTTGCTGTCCGACCTCGCCCGCCAGTTCTTCAAAAATTTCTCCAATACGTCGCGGTTCGACAAGATGTCAAATACCGAAGTCTATGACTTCTTTGACTATCAGCTCAACACCATTTCTATCAACACTGCTAAGGATATGAAGGTGGAAGACGTCTGGTTCGATGACGCTTTTGTCGATGAACTCAATAAGGGTGAGGCAATCGGTCTCAACTACGGCAAAAACTGCCCGCGCCTCAATTACCTGACATTGGGTGTACCGCTGGGCGACCTCACCATGCTTGGCGGTTTCTCCGGCACAGGCAAGACCAGCTTTGTATTTGAAAACATGATCCTTGTCATGGCCGAGGCCGGAATCAAGTGCTGCATTATCTCCAACGAGATGCAAGTCCGTGCCTATAAGCAGTTGTTGGCTGTACATATTCTTACCAAGGATCTGGACTATTGGAAAATCACCCGCAAGCACCTCAAGACCGGCAATTTCACAGACGAACAGAACGAAATGCTGCGCAAGGCTGCCAAAATCAGCCAGGAAAAGTATAAGAACATCAAGTTCGTCAAGATGTTCGATAACGATACTTCCCGCGTTGTCAAAACCATCCGCAAGTATTCTAAGCTGGGTTTCCAGATGTTCCTCTGGGACACGATGAAATCCGATGATGATGTCAGCATGGAAATGTACCGTCAGCTGCTCGTTGCCTCCCGCAAGGTGTTCCAGGCTGCCAGCCGCGAGAATGTTGCGGTCGTCTGTACTTACCAGTTAGCTCTCTACCTCTTGAATCAGCGGTATCTGGACGCCAACTGCCTGTCCAACGGTAAACAAATCAAGGAAGTCTTTTCCGAGATGATCTATATCCGCCCCCTCTGGGAGGACGAGTATACCGGTGAACGCTATGACTGTAAAGCCTACACCCGCGGCAAAAATGCCGATGGCAGCTGGGAAAAGTTTACCACTCCCATCACACTTGACAAAACCAAAAAGTATATCGTCGCTTTTCTCGATAAGACCCGCAATGATGAAGATAAGCAACAAGTTTTGTATGAGACTAATCTCACCTGGAATAACTGGCGCGAGGTAGGTTTCTGCACGATCCGTAACGAACACGTTCAAACCACACGCTAAAGGGGGTGCTGCCACTATGAACGCGGCACTTCTGCAGCAGCATCTCTCCGGCAATTCTGACGCTCTTTTCCGCATCCTGGAAACGCTGGAATTTCAGCACATCAATCTCAATAACGCAAAAACACAGTTCCGCTTTTCCCGTCTGGAAGATTCCAACCCCACCAGTATGATGCTGGATGTCAATACCCTGCGTTACTACTGCTTTTCCACCAACGGCAAAGGCAATCTGTTCACCCTCATTATGGATCGTATCCATTGTACCTTCCCGCAAAGTCTGCAATTTGTGGCAAATATCCTGGACCTGGATACATCTGATTTTAATGTTCAGGTCACTTATCCCTTCCATGGCTTCTATCGTAAGCTCCTGCCAGACCGTGACGATGATTTTGCCCTGCCCACGATCCCGGAAAACACACTTGACCCTTACTTAGGTAAATTCAACACGATGTTCTTTCTGGATGGTATCGACTATAAAACACAGGAACTGTTCCAAGTCGGCTACGATGAAGAATCCAGCCGCATCACCATCCCGGAGCGGGACTTTAACGGTAACCTTGTCGGCATCATGGGCCGCAGCAATGACCCCACTTGTAAGCATGAGGAACGCTGGCTGCCCCTTGTCCCCTGCTCCCGCAGCAAGACACTGTTCGGCTTGCAGCAGAACTATCATAACATCATCGACCGCGGCAACATCTTCCTGTTTGAAAGCGAAAAAGCCCCCATGCAGGCACGGTCGTTTGGATGCAAGCTGGCACTCGGCCTCTGTGGCTGTCATGTCTCCCATGCGCAAGCCACCATGATCGCTTCCATGCAGCCCAAAAATGTGGTGCTGGCTCTGGATGAAGGCTTGGAGGAAGAGGCCGTGCGCGAGGAGGCCAAAAAACTCGCGCAGGATAACATCATCGTCAAAACCAAGGTCGGCTATGTGTGGGACGCCGATGGCGACATCATCCCTAAAGACAGCAAGCTCAACGCAGCAGACCTCGGTGTAGACGCTTACAAACAAATCATGAGAACGAAAGTGAGGTGGCTGACATAGCCGAACGTGCAAGAGACCCACGCCTGCAAGCCCTGTATGACGAAGGGGCCAACGTCTATAGTTTTTCCAAACTTGGTACCATCAATTCTTGCTTATACGGCGCGTGGCGCACTTACATATTACATGACCGCGGCAGCGGCTCGGTTTACACGGAGTTAGGTACCGCATCGCACCAAGCTATCGAGGACTTTATCGAGGGTAAAATCGAAAAAAGCGGTATGCTCCCCATCTTTGAGGCCGGTGTCGAACAGTGCGACATGCTCGGTTTTGACTTTCCGAAAGACTTCAAGGGCGGGAACGCCATACGGAACCGCTATTTGGCAGACCTAAAGAATTGTTTTCAAACATTCACGATGCCAAAAGGCAAATTCACGGTCGAGGAACTACTGATCCTGCGCGTCAGCCCCACCCGAGCTATGCAGGGCTATTCCGACCTGCTGCGCTGGAACAATGATGGTACAGTTACCGTTCTGGACATCAAGTCGTCCAGCGACTATGCCCAGAAAGACCTTCTCGATCATGGCCGTCAGCTTACGATCTACGGCATGGCGTTAGAGCAGGCCGGGTACAAGGTCAAATCCACCGCATGGATCATGCTCAAGTATGTCGTCATCAAGTACGACTGGTATGCTACACGGCGCAGCAAAAACAAGACCTCGCTCACCCGCATCGTCAATCGCTCCAAGATCTATGACACTATCAAGGACGCTGTCGAAGCCGCTTGCCATGAGGCTGGCATGGACGAAATGGATATCGAAATCGCCATGATGGATTTCGCCAAGACGAACATTCTGGGCGATTTGTTCCCGGCTGAGGTCAAGACAAAGTTCTCCATTAAGCCATACGTGCGTGAATATCCCTACACCAAGGAACTTCAGGCGGAAGCACTGGATTACATCAATAAGACTGCCGATCTCTATGAGAGCTTGCCGCAAGACAAAGACCATCCGTGGGAGCCGTGCGAGATCACGAAGGACTGTGCCTTCTTCTGCAACACCCTTTGTAATCACAGAAAGACCTGCCCTTACATCAAGGACTACAACGAACGCACCATGGCCGGTGCCACACAATCCAAAAAAGACGAGGAGGATCTGTTCTGAATGTTCAGTGATATGGATGATATGTATTTTACCAACCCCAGCGAGGCCGATAGTGTCATCAACGAAGCTACAGACCGCCTTCGTGATCTCATCAAGGATGACGTTAAGTGTGTGATCGATGCATACAACAAAGCCCTGCGCGAAAAAGACAATCTGGAAAGCGATATTGCCCGCCTCAACTGGGAAAAGCAGCGTATTGAGGATGATATTGAAGCGGCTAAGACTAAAGCAGAGGATGTGAAGAACAACTATATTCCATCTGCTTACATCAATAAATTTGTCAGCAAGCGTACAGACGGATATGGTCCAGGCGATAAAGTCTGGGCTGTTGTACGTGACTTCAATTCGTACCCATGCACCTTCTGTGACGCCACCGGATATATCCCTGCAAAGATGGACGATGGAACAGAATTTAGAGCCATTTGTCCAAAATGCAATGGCAGGAGAACGGTACAGAATGACAAATACTATGTTTCACCTGACAAAATTGAATGCGTAAACATGAAACTCAATTTCACAAAAAACGAAGTTTTCGAAAATTGCTGGGAGCCTTTGTCAATCGTTTTGGCTAAAGCTGGGAGTATCAACCCTGAGAGAATTTTTAGGACCGAGGCCGAGGCTCAGGCAGAGATGCACGAATTAAATAAAGAACTGTTGGGGCAAACTGATGGCTAAGGTCAATCGGACACTCACTCGTCAAGAGTTCATAGATTTGTTCGAGGGCTATGTCCAACGCGGAGATTCCACATCACGGTCGTTCATAAATTCCATGTATCTGCAGCTCCAATATGAAGTCATCATGGAATATATCGAGAAATGTCCCGTGGTTGATGATTCTGTATACATACGGTCTGATGGCAAAATCACCAACGGCTACATCCAGGACTTCCGCCACAGCTGGCCGTTTCAAGATGGAGGTGAATTCTATTCAAAACTACCATAAGCATACCTGCTGTTCCAACATCTATACACCGGACTCTCCTGCCACCTACGAACAATATGCCAAACGCGCCATTGAACTTGGCCACAAAATTCTCTGCTCCCTTGAGCATGGTTGGCAAGGTAAATATCATGAATGCCGAGAAATCGCTATCAAATATGGCCTCAAATTCGTCTTCGGCACAGAAGCATACTGGGTAAAAGACCGACACGAAAAAGATCGAACCAACTGTCACATTGTCCTGCTTGCCAAAAACGAGAATGGCCGCGAATGGATCAATGAAGTTCTATCCACCGCAAACGAGGATGGCTATTACTACCGCCCGCGTCTGGATGAAGAACTTCTGTTCTCACTGCCTCCTGACGATGTATTTGTCACCTCTGCCTGTGTTGCTTTCTGGCATTATGAGCCGGAGTACGTCGAGCAACTGATCTGCAAGCTGCATGACTATTTCAAGGATAACTTCATGCTTGAAATCCAGGCACACAATACCGACAAGCAAAAGCAACTGAACGCTCGTATACTGAAGCTTTCTAAAAAGTACGGTATTCAGATGATTGTCGGCCTTGACAGTCACTACATATATCCTGAGCAGGCAGTTGAGCGTGACGAGCTTCTTGCTGCCAGCGGCACACATTATGACGACGAAGATGGCTGGTACATGGACTACCCCGATGATGATACTGTTCGTCGGCGTTTTTCTGAACAGGGTGTTATCCCCGCAGAAGAAGTCGAAAAGGCTATGCGCAACACTGACTTGATTTGCGATTTTGAAGATTATAAGAGCGAAGTCTTTGAAACCAACCGTAAGCTCCCCTCCATCTACCCGGATAAAACACCGGAAGAAAAATTCAAAATTTATAATCGTCTCATCAGTCAAAAGTTCAAAGAGTATATGAAGCATGTCCCGCCAGAGGATTATCAGCGATACTACGATGGTGTCAAAATGGAGGTTTACACATACAAAGACACTGGCATGATTGATTATCCTCTGATGGATTACGAGATTGTCAAGCGTGGTATTCAGTATGGTGGCATTATTACCAACACAGGCCGTGGTTCTGCTGTCAGCTACTTTACAAATACTCTTTGTGGCTTCAGTAAAGTTGATCGCTTCAAGTCTCCTATTAAACTTTATCCAGAGCGTTTTTTATCTACAACTCGCATTATTCAAACCAACTCCCTGCCTGACATCGATCAGAACATCGACCGGCAAGAGCCTTTTGAACGGGCACAGCGCGAAATTCTTGGTGAGGACCATGCGTATCCTATGATTGCTTTTGGTACGTTGAAGAAAAAAGCTGCATTCAAGCTCTATGCTAGAGCAAAAAAACTAGACTTCAATATTGCCAATAAAATCAGCGACCAAATCGACAAGTACGATATGGCGCTGAAATATGCAGATGACGATGAAAAAGACGAAATCAACATTTACGATTTTGTAGACAGTGAATATCAAGACTACGTCAAAAAGAGCGAGGTTTATTGGGGGCTTATTTCTTCAAAATCGAAAGCTCCATGTGCCTACATGCTTTATCAGGGCAGTATCCGGCGTCAAATTGGCCTCATCAAATGCAAAAGTGATACGACGAAAAAAGAGTACATCACGACCGTAGTTGATGGCGCTGTGGCTGAAAAATACAAGTTCCTAAAAAATGACTGGCTTATCGTTGACACAGTAGCTCTTACAGATGCAATTTTCAAACGTATCGGTATGGAACCTTTGACTGTCGATGAATTATCAGAATCCGTTAAAGACAATCAACAGGTTTGGGGCATCTATGCAAAAGGTCTTACTTGCGGTGTCAATCAGTGCGAACGCGCATCTACTACACAAAAACTGATGAAGTATAAACCCAAAAATGTATCAGAGCTTGCAAATTTTATTGCAGCTATTCGTCCCGGCTTTAAATCTATGTACTCCAAGTTTGAAAGTCGAAAGCCGTTTTCTTATGGCATTCCGGCATTGGACAACATATTGCAAACAGAAGAATTTCCATACAGCTTCATTTTAACACAGGAACAGCTCATGTCTGTTCTTCATTTTGCAGGATTTCCCATGGACCGTTGTTACGGCATTATCAAAGACATTGCCAAAAAACATCCAGAAAAAGTTCGCCCTTTGAAAAGTCAATTCATTGATGGTATGTGCAAGAACCTTGCCGGTCAATGTCCTAAAGGTAAAACACCAGAAGATGTTTCTGCTGAAATTTGGCAAATCATCAGTGATGCGACGGCCTATTCATTTAATGCCAGCCATAGCTGTTGTATGGCCTATGATTCCCTCTATAACGCTTGGCAAAAGAGCACCCACCCATTCGAGTTCTATGAGGTCTGTCTACAACACTTTTCCAACAAGGGCAAAAAGGAAAAAGTCTCCGCCCTCAAGGCTGAAATGCTTCGCGGCTTCAATATTCACGAGGGGCCTATCCAGTGGGGACATGACAACCGCAAATTCACTGCGGATAAAGAACATTACGCCATTGATCCATCTCTGGTTTCTATTAAGGGTCTGAGCCAAGGCTGTGCTAACGACCTGTACGCCATGTACCAGTCCGGCAAATATCATGATTTCTACACACTATGGAAGGATATGTCCCATACGCGCAGTCTGAACTCTGCCAAGATTGAAACACTGGTGCTGCTGGACTATTTCAAGCCATTCGCTGGTGGCAATAAAATCCTTAAATTTATCGCAGCCTGCGATGCTTTGTATGAGCGCACGCAATTCCCCAAGGACACTGACTCTCCGTATATCGAATACATAAAAAAGTGCTCCACAACGACGGATAAGCTCAAGACCTATAAGGATTTTGACTACGATAAAGCTCTGCAAGAGATTTGGGATAGTCTGCTGGATGAACCACTGACAATTTCTCAACAGCTCAAGGCACAAAAAGAATATCTCGGCTACCTCCAGTACGCCAACCCCCGCCTCGCTACCACCTACCACTACGTCCTCTCCATCGACGGCAAATACAAAAACAAAAACATCACCCTCTATCGCCTGTGCGACGGCGAGACTCTGACCTATAAGATCCGCCCCCGCACCCTCGACGATAACCCTGTCGAACCCGGCGAGATCATCAAGGTGCTCGACACCCACACCGAGGGCAAATGGAGCAAAGACGGCGACCAGTGGGTGCAGTCCACAACAGACTTCAACGACTTTCTTACGAAATATTCCCATGTGAGGTGATTCAAATTTTAAATACCATTTTATTTTTCTTAGAGTTTTTCTCCATCCCCATCGCCATGCTGGTCAGTTTCCAGACTGAAAGCAAATATGTAGAGATCGGTATGCTCAGCTACCTGCTGTTCTTGCTGTTTATCATGCGCTATCAGCTGGAAAACCTCCAGCCCATCATCTGACGGAGGTGATTTTATCGAAGCAAATTTTGTAAAGTCCACGTTGGATACCTTCACGATCCTCGTGGACTCGCGTGAACAGGACACGCTCAAGTATCATCAGCGGCTGGCTCGGTTCAGCTGCCCTATTCTGCGCACCAAGCTTGATTTTGGCGACTACTCCGCCCAAGTCACACTGCCAAGCGGCGTCACTTTCAGTTTGACCGATAAAGTTAGTATTGAGCGCAAATGCTCACTAGATGAGAGTGCTTCTTGCTGGACTACCAGTCGTGACCGCTTCAAGCGCGAGTTCGAGCGTGCCCGTACCAAGAACGCTAAGGTTTACCTGCTTATCGAGCAAGCCTCATGGGAAAAAGCCTATCACGGTTACTACCGCAGTCAGATGCGCCCGCAGGCTCTTGTTGCCAGCATGACTACATGGATGGCACGCTACGACACCTCCATCGTCATGTGTAACGCAGAAACATCAGGGCAGTTAATATACGATATTCTTTACCGCGAAATGAAAGAAGCTCTGATCAATCTATGAGCACACCCTTCAAGCCGCCTAAAGGTCAGCGCGTCTGCCTGCAATACATACAAACAAACCGTGACGGCGAGAAAGAGCCTATCGCCATCGTCACTGAAACCATTATCCCCGGCTCCTTCTCGCTATTCTTATCAGACGGTAAGACCTGGAAAAAGAAGCTGACAAAATCAGAACCGGACTTTGATAAGGAGGTGTGGCCGTCTTTATGAAAACGAATGTAAAGGTCGTTGACATGGTCCATATGCTGTCGGACTACCCGGAGCAAAGCCACTTCCTACTCAAAAACCACGACTACGAGGTCTGTGTTCATCTGCAAATCGGGTATTTCGTTCTGTTGGCCGGTCGCCTCATCTTCCTGCCTATCGAGCTAAAGGGCTACGACTATACAGTCTATCAAACCACAAAGGAGTGATTTACTTTCACATGAATTTTAATAACCATCGTGAACAGAACCGTAAGGAGCGCGGCGTCAAAGAGTTGAATATGATGTGCGCCAGTTATGATTCCAAGTGTTCCGCTATCCGTACATTCAATATCAATGATCTATCCCCTACCCAGCGCCGCGCCTTTAACCGCCGGGAACCCGCAAAAAACTATCTGGAGGTAACCTGATGATAAAAATTGAAAACGTAGAAGTCGGCGGTCTCAAACCTGCACTTCGTGGCATGCGGAATCCAAAAAACAGCTGGACCAGAAGTGACAGCGGCCTTGGCTGCACGCATCGTAAGAACTGGAATAATAAGGAAGATGGTCTGCTTCTTTGCGAAAACTGCGGCCATACATATGACGAACATGTTATCTGCGCAGGTCACCAACAGTATTGTATGGGTCCAAACGACCACGACCTTGCTACACGCCTGCGCAATGCCGGTACTGACCATAGAAAATACTTGCGCATGATCGTTGTTTGGCTTGATGTGGCAGCCCCGCTGTATTGGTGGAAAGAAGCTGATACTTACAAAGTTGGCACAGTAGCAAACTCGTGTAGCACCATGCATAAAGTCGCTGATAAAGAGTTTACGCTTAACGATTTCAGTTACGAACATCTAATGCAATATTCCATGGAAATTTTGGATGATGCTATTATTCAGCTTAACTTCTGGCGGAAAATATATCTGAATGGCGGTCAAGTCAATAATTATGACGGAACAGACCGTATTTTTGAGCCGAAAGACAAAGACGCTTGGTGGCAACTTATTCAGCTCCTTCCGTCCAGCTACAACCAGCGCCGTACCCTCATGCTTAACTACGAAGTCCTTGCCAATATCTACAAATCTCGTCGAGGCCATAAGCTTGATGAGTGGCGTGCCTTCTGTAACTGGATCGAAACACTTCCCTATTCTGAACTGATTACCGGCAAAGAGGTGGCTGCATGAAACCTCTAAATACCCCCAACCGTCAACTCAAGCTTAGTCTCGTCTGGCTCCTGGCGAGTATCGCAATGATTCCTGTTCAAGGCTTTTGTATCTCAACCATCTGGAACTGGTTTATGCCAATTATCAGCCTGCCTACTCTCACATGGCTGCAAGCGTACTGCCTGCTTTTCGCCATCAAGGCACTCCTTGGCAGTAAAAGCGAAACCGAGACAACAAAGACGATCAAAAGCATCATAGACGGCACCTGCACCGAGTATGACGATTATGACATTCCTGACGAGGTTATTATCATCCTGCTCACGATCCTCGAAACCGTTATTATATCCGCTCTCTATCTTATTATCAGCTGGTTTCTCAGCTGTTTTTTGTACCTGTAAGGAGGTTTTTACATGACCGATAGCGAACAGTTCAAGCAGATTGTCTGTACCATGTACGATACATTCAGCAAAAAGAATCACGACTACGGCAACGGCTTTTCCACTACCTGGCAGGAGTTCGGCAGCCTTGGCCTTGTCACCGCCGTAGCTCAGATCAGTCACAAATACCATCGCCTGCTCAATCTGACCAAGGGCACACAGCCCTGGGTTGATGAGAGCGTCCGCGACACGCTTCTGGATATGGCCAATTACTGCATCCTCACCGTTATGGAACTCGATAAGGAAAAGGCGGAGGGTCGCTTTTGAAATAAAAACAGCCGCCAAGCAGCGACGGAAAAAAGGAGATCTTTATGGCAAAAACACTTTCTAATGATGTTGATCAAAACGTTCAACACCCCATTTATTACGGCGGTGCCGATGACCCGTATGAGGCCATCAAGGTAATCGAGGCTTGGAATCTCGGCTTCCACCTCGGCAACACCGTTAAGTACATCAGCCGCGCCGGAAAAAAGGACGGCAATTCTGCTACACAGGATCTTAAAAAGGCACTGTTCTATTTGAACCGTGAAATTGAACTTCTGGAAAAGCAGAACCAGGTCATTGATGTATCCGACGCAATGGTAACCGATACCGTATCTGCCGGGACGAAGTAAGGAGGGTTTATGGAAAATGTAATTCTCTACACCACGCATTGCCCGCGATGTCTGATTTTGGCAAACAAACTGCAGGAAAAAGGCATCCACTATACGGAGTTTACCGATGCACAGAAAATGCTTGAAATGGGCATGGATATGATGCCTGTTCTGCAGGTGGGCAAAAAGCGTTATGGATTTAAAGAAGCAATCAAAATCGTAGGAGGTATGTAATGGCTATCGAACAGTATGAAAAATATCAGCCGTATCTGGACTTTATCAAGGAGTATGCCGCATCCAGCAACGCAGCCACTGGCAGTAAGGTTGATGCGAACGCGAATGTGGAATGCAAGAATGTCACCACTTTGACTGGTGAGCTTTATAAAAAAGATGGCATCGGCATCAACCGTCTGCGCATGTGGCAAAAAATCAAAGAGATGTACGGCCAGGAGTATGCTGACAAATACATTTACCAGCTTGACCACCATTTTATTTATCGCCATGACGAAACGAACCCGTGCCTGCCGTACTGCGTCTCGATTACCATGTATCCGTTCCTATTCAACGGTCTGGAAAGCATCGGCGGCGGCTCATCTGCCCCTCACAACCTTGATTCCTTCTGCGGTGAATTTATCAACCTGTGCTTTGCCATTGCATCTCAGTTTGCCGGTGCAGTCGCCACCCCTGAGTTTATCCCTTATCTTGATTACTTCATCCGCAAGGACTATGGCGACGATTATTACCTGCACGCTGATAAGGTAGTTGATCTTTCCAATCGTCATCGCAGTATCGACAAGGTTATTACTGACCAGTTTGAGCAGGTCGTCTATTCTCTGAATCAGCCTGCCGCTGCTCGTAATTTCCAGTCCATCTTCTGGAACTGTGCATACTTCGACAAGCCGTATTTTGATGGTATGTTCTCTGATTTCGTATTCCCCGATGGCACAGAAATGCAGTGGGAGTCCGTATCCTGGCTGCAAAAGCGCTTTATGGAATGGCTGAATCAGGAGCGCCTGAAGAAGATTCTCACCTTCCCTGTCGAGACTCTGAACCTGCTGGATGATGGCACTGATTATGTCGATAAGGAATGGGCTGACAACGCTGCCGAAATGCTTTCTAAGGGCCACAGCTTCTTTATCTATCGTTCTAACAGTGTGGACTCTCTGGCATCCTGCTGCCGTCTGCGCAATGAAATGAGCGACAATACCTTCAGTTATACGCTTGGTGCTGGCGGCGTGGCTACTGGCTCTAAGGGTGTTATCACCATCAATATGAATCGCCTGATCCAAACTGCTGTTGACGATAACCGTGATATTTGCGATGCCGTTCGTGAACAGGTCAAAGATATCCATGTTTACCTCAAGGCATGGAACGCAATTTTGAAGGACGAGTTCAATGCAAAGCTGCTCCCTATCTACGATGCCGGATATATCTCTTTGGATAAGCAGTTCCTGACCATCGGCATTAACGGCTTTGTTGAGGGCTGTGAATTCCTTAGCTATACCATCTCACCGGACGACCAAAACTATGTTGATTTTACAAACAAAGTGTTAAAGGTCATCTATGACGAGAACAAGGCAGATCGCTCTGATGGCATTATGTTCAACACCGAGTATGTCCCCGCTGAAAACCTTGGTGTCAAGAATGCAAAGTGGGATAAACAGGATGGCTTCGCAGTTCCGCGTGACTGCTACAACAGCTACTTCTATGTTGTCGAGGATCCTACTAAGCCGCTTGATAAATTCATGCTCCACGGCTCCAAAATGACGCAATATCTGGACGGCGGCAGTGCCCTGCATCTGAATCTGGAAGAACATCTGGATAAGGAGCAGTACCGCAAGCTGATGAATGTGGCTATCAAGACTGGGTGCCCCTATTGGACGGTGAATGTGCCGAATACCATCTGCAATGATTGCGGACATATTTCTAAGCACCACCTGCATAAATGCCCCAAGTGCGGCAGTGAGAACTTGGACTATGCAACCCGTGTCATTGGTTATCTCAAGCGCGTATCCAGCTTCTCCGAGGCCCGTCAGAAGGAGGCAGCGAAACGCTATTATGCAGACTGATTGCAAGCCGCTTCTGTATAGTCACTATGATGTGACATTCCAAGAAGTCCCCGGCGAGATAAGCCTTGTGTTTGATATTACAGGCTGCCCACATCACTGCCCTGACTGCCACTCCAAATTCTTATGGGAGTATAGCGGCAAACCGTTACGATGGAACGTACAAAAATATATACGCAAGTATGGCAGCACTATTACTTGTGTTTGCTTCATGGGTGGAGACCAAGACATTACACAGATCCTAAATTATGTATGGCTTATTCATTATAAATACGGATTAAAGACTTGTTTGTATACAGGTCTTACAGAAGATGCCTTTAAGAATCTTGTGGACCGCAATGGAATAAGAAACAATATTAAGCTCCTTGATTATATAAAAATTGGCCCATACATCAAAGAATTTGGCGGGCTTGATTCAAAAACAACCAATCAGCGCTTCTACGCAAAGCAACAAGATGGCTCTTACAAAGACAAGACAATCCTGTTTCAAAAGGAGTACAAATGAAAATCAAAACCAACCCAGCATGGACAGATGACGAGGTGCAGGAGTTCCGCGCATCCGTCAAAGCAAACGAGGGCTACTGCCCCTGTCGTCTCACCAAGACGCCTGAAACTAAATGTATGTGCAAAGAGTTCCGCGAACAAGATTCCGGTCTCTGCCACTGCGGACTGTATTATAAGGAGTGACTAAATGGACACACAAAACGATATTCTCGTTCGTGACTGGAATGCAGATTTCATCAAGAAGATGCAGAACCGTATTCTTGTTTCCCACTACAAATACGGCTGGATGAAAAATACATACCCTGAACTGGCTCAGGCCGTCAAGGAGATTGAACCGCGTCTCAAAAAATATCTCGAAACCGGAAATACTGAGTGGCTGATCGATGTTGCCAACTTTGCCATGATCGAGTTCATGTATCCCAGTGTTTCGGGTGCAGCTTTTCGCGGCACGGACAGTGACGAATCGCCAGGACTCACCAGCGGTATTAGTTACAAGGAGCTAGTAGATAGTATGAAAGGCGGTTACTAATGAAGAAAACTATCATCGAAGAATACGATTCCAACGGAAAGCTCGTCAAGAAAACCACCATTGAGGAAGATTCTGTCAACTATAATGGGATGTATAACCCTTACAGCCCTTATAATCCGATTGCCAAGCCCACTATTACGAACGTTTCAACTACCGGCGTCGTAGATTGCCTTGATAAATCCATCATCAGCACGGCATCCGGCCCCACCAAAGCCACTCTTAAAGGAGAATAAAATGGAAGTTTTAAAAATCAAAAAGCTACACCCCGATGCTCATGTTCCCACCCGCGCTCACGACACTGACGCCGGTATGGATCTGTACGCACTTCCTGTCGAGTATACGGACGAGGAAAAGAGAGACATTAAAAACAAACTGGCCGCAAAAGCGTTGTTACAATCGGCAACGGCATTTGATTTTCTTTGGGCTGCGACTGATTCTGATTGGGAACAGGCATTTGCAAAAGGCATCTATATTTTTCCGCACGAAACTGTAATGGTGCCAACAGGCATTGCAGTCGCCGTTCCAACTGGTTATATGGGTTGCATTTATGCACGCAGCGGTCTTGCATCTAAGCATGGTCTCGCTCCCGCCAACTGTGTAGGTATTGTGGACTCTGACTATCGCGGCGAGGTCAAGGTAGCCTTGCATAATTATAGCAATGAACCTTATGTCGTCGATGTTGGTGAGCGCATCGCCCAGCTCGTCATCCAACCTATTTCTCTGTGTACGCCTGTGGAAGTAGATGAGCTTGACGAAACCGAGCGTGGCGTTGGCGGGTTCGGAAGTAGCGTGGCGAAGTAATGCACAAACAGTATGACGTAACTTACACCATCATCAGCAGCGACATTGCCCCGGATATATTCGCTGACAGTAGTATATTCACAGAAGAAGAACCGTCTACACAGGTTGACACTTTTAACACGTTCCACGATTTCTTCGACGCTGTTTCGTCACACAAGTACCCATGGTGCATTCCTGGCAGCAACTATACCTACGGTACATCTCTGTTAGGCAGGCCGTTCGTGATAGTTCACGGTATCCGTTTCGATTACAACATCACTGAGAGAAACTTCAAAGCCCCGGTCCTTATTCAGACCACCTACAAAGAGCGCTCTACAAAAGACAACAGCTTCGACTTTTTTAAAAAGAACATGTCTATGGATGATTTCATGACCTTCCTACAGGAACGATACGGCGCAGGCTGTAAGACCATACTTTTTAACACCGCAATGGAGAAATAACATGAACAACGATTTCACGACCACCATCCAGAACGTCAGCCGGTTCTGGTATCTCAAGGATGTTCTTGATGTGGCCACAAACAAACAGCGTACAGACGGCCGTTATCCTAAGCGCATCGGTTCAACCTTCTGGCAGATTATCGTGCCAGGCATCGGCAAAAGTGCCGCTCTGTTTTACCTGTATGACAATAAAGGCAACCGCAAAAACGGCTACCTGCAGACCAGCATTGTACAGGGCGTAGAGATCACAGAAGAATCTGACAACTGCGATGCAGAGCTTCGCATTACAACGCTGAACAGCATCTTTATTCTGACTCCGGCAGAACCAAAGCGAGACTCTGATTTTATGGAGGGCACAAATGCATAACAAAATTTATCAGGTCTGGTATTACGACCATGCCTATACTACCATCTGCTTCGCGTCAACCAGCTACACAGCCACAGTTGATTATGTCGTTTCTATGATTCGGCAGCTCGAAGATGAGCAGAGCAGAATCTTTGCCGCAAAGTGTAGGCGCAAGGACGCAGAACTTGCCACACTGAACGCCCAGGTCTCTGCTCTGCAGTCCATCTCTGATAATGACGCGATTAAGCCGATCCTGAACGAGCTGTTAGAAAGGCAGGAAATTGAAACTACATACGCAGAATGGCGTAACAAAACAGATGCGTCCGTGCAATCAGCCGACTATTACAAGAAAAGGCTGGACGAGTATTGCAACCAGTACCGCATTGCCATCATTGATTTCGATGCCGACACAGAGATTCATGTCGATGTCCAGAGTTGCATCGACGAAGTAGTACCGTAAACAAACAGAAAATGGCAGCGCAACAGCGCGGGTGGGTATGGGGTGTTTATTTATATGATTTCAAACAAAGAAGTCCGCAACGCAAGGCTAACACGCGAGGCCAGAGAAGCGGCTATAAAACTAAAGGAATATTGCAATCTGAAATTAGGGTGCAGCTCCTGCTACTTTTCTATGATTGACGGTGGATGTCTTATAAGTGATAACATCCCCAGCAGCTGGTGCTTGGAGGCAGAGGCCCCGTCTGATATGGAACGCCGCTTTGCCAAGTATAAGCTGAACGAAGGATTTGACTATGTAAATCTTGATTTCGATATGGATGGCCGCCATGTAACAGTATGCGATAGTAACAAACCTGACATTGGCTGCATCCTGTCATCAGACAGCTTTGGCTGCCTGCTTGACGCCGGTGATTATTCGCTGCGATCCATCGTAGACGGAAAAGTCAAAAGGAGAACAACTAAACAATGACAGTACGCAAACTTATTCACGAACTACTCGATAAAGGCGAACTTGACACTCGTGTCGTTATCGAGACCGCCAACGGCGATTATAACATTGCCGCAGTGGATTCTCAATATATCGGCGACAACACCATTTACCTTTGCATCGACGAATAAAAAAGCCGCGCAAGTCACCCTGCACGGCCAATAAGTTACTTCAATTTTTCAAGGATCTCATCAACGCTCATGCCTTCAGCCAGAAGCTTGCCCACCATTTCCTGGGCTTCGGTTTTCTTGGCCTCGGCCTCGGCAGCTGCATCTGCTTTAGCTTTCTTGGCCTCCAGCTTTGCAATAGCCTTATCAATGATTTTGATATTTGCCTTTTTTGCCTTTACTGTCTCTTTCAAATCAGCCAACTGTGCCATCAGATCATCTACGGCAGTTTCGGCATTGGCCAATTCAGCAATCGCCGCGTCCTTAGCGGCCTGTTCTTCGGCAATTTGTGCTACATAATCAACAGCAACGGTTTTAGGTTTGTTCTTGCTCCCCTTGGTTCTCGGCATGGTGTGTTCCTCCTTCAATCATTTTGATTTAACTATATCACACCGTTAAATAAACTGCAATATGAAATTCAAATGAGGTGATCTATTCTGTACTTCTATGATACCTGCGCCTTGCTCAATATGGGCGAGGCTGCTTTCGATGAAAATTTTTTTATCTCAGTATATACCCTCAGCGAGCTGGAATCAATCAAAACCAGTCGTACCAAAGATGAAAGTGTTCGCTATCGTGCCCGCCGTATGACAAAACTGCTGGACGAATACCGTGAGTCTGGCATCTACTCGGTCGAGTATGAACGCGATGAGGTCCGTGTAGGACCAGCATGGCCTGTTGATCCTGCCATTACAGTCAGTGAGCCAATCGCACCGGATACTACAGACTCTAAGATTTGTGCCGCAGCAAAACATGTGGCCGATACGCTTAATGGCACAACGGCCATCACATTCTGCACGGATGATATCTGCTGCAAACTCATCGCCCACGATATTTTTCACCTGGATGTGTGCAGCACTTCCGATATCCTGCCAACAGATACATATACCGGCTACAAAGAGGTCGTGCCTACTGAGCAAGAACGTGCAGAACTGTATAATGACCCAACCTCGGACATCTTCTGCCTGCTGACAAACCAGTATCTGATCCTGCGTGATACAGATGGCAATGTAACCGATATGTTCCGCTGGGATGGCGATAAGCATGTCCCGGTCGAGTATAAGTCTTTCAAGACACTCATGTTCGATACCGTCAAGGCCAAGAATGGCGATGTTTACCAAAAACTGGCCCTTGATAGTCTTTCCCGCAATAAGATCACCATGCTTCATGGCCCCGCCGGGACAGGCAAAAGTTATCTGGCACTGGCCTATATGTTCAAGCTGCTGGAGTCTCATAAGATCGACAAAATCATTGTATTCACCAACCCATGTGCCACCACCGGTGCTGCAAAACTCGGCTTCTACCCCGGCACCCGTGATGAAAAACTACTCGACAGCCAGATAGGCAATATGCTCGGCGCAAAGCTTGGCGACAAGCTGATGCTGGAACGCCTGCTCAACGAAAACAAGATCCAGCTTCTCCCCTTCTCGGACCTTCGTGGCTTTGATACTACCGGCATGAACTGCGCTGTCTATATCACAGAGGCCCAAAACCTCGACATCGAGATGATGCGCCTGGCCCTCCAGCGTATCGGCGAGGACTGTGCTGCCATCATTGACGGTGACTATGAAGCCCAGGTCGATATGGATGCTTATGCCGGAGAAAATAACGGTATGCGCCGTTTGAGCGAAGTATTCCGCGGCAACGACTTTTACGGCGAAGTTAAGCTACAAAATATCTACCGTTCCCGTATCGCTGCTCTCGCACAGGAGATGTAATCATGAAAGATAAAATCAAAGGTTTCCTGCTTGGCATTGCCATCTATGCTGTATCGTATTTTGCTATTTTCTGGGTGAATTTTTTCCTTGCCAAGTTTATTTTTGTGCCGATTTTCGGGACCTACATCTGTAATACCCTGAACAACCTTTTCAACACCGCGTCGTTCACTACACAGATGCTGCCCCTCGCTTATGCCTGGATTTGCCTGATTGGTGGCGTTTTCTTCTGGCACAGCTGGAACAATAACTAAGGAGAACATTCATGAAAAAATACACCGCAAAAGAACTCGTCAACGAAGGCTATACGCTTGAGAACGCACTTATCAAAAATGTCTCTCTGTCGTCTGCAGACTATTGCTGCCTTTGTCTTAATATTGAACTCAAAGGTGATGCCTGGGGCTGCGTGTACGGTGGATACAGCCTTGGTAAAATTTACCCCGACAGCTACGAGAAAGACACCTATGAAGGCTCCGCTGCTGGTATGGAGGCCATCATGCGTATCATGGATGTAGTCGGTGTGTCGCGCCTGGAGGATATGCAGGGCAAATATGTTCGCGTCGCCACCAAGGGCTGGGACAGCACTATTAAAATCATCGGCAATATTATCAACGACCGCTGGTTTGATTACAAAACTTTCTTCACAGATAAAAAGGAGGAATCCAAGTGAACTATTACATTGCCGACCTGCACTTTTCCCATCAGAACATTATCCAATTCGATAAGCGTCCCTATCAGACCATCGAGCAGATGAACAATGATCTGGTCAATCGCTGGAACGACGTTATAACTGACCGCGATGATGTCTATGTACTGGGCGATATGTTCTGGAATACGGACGACGCTCCCATGATCCTCCAGATGCTTAAAGGCCGCATCCACCTTATTAAGGGTAACCACGATAAGATCACGTCAGATATGATGCATTACTTTTCGAGCATCAGCGGTTATGCTGAAATCAATGATAATGGAAATAATCTCATTCTGTGCCACTACCCCATTATGTTTTACAACCATAGCTACTCCCCGCATTGCTGGATGCTTTGCGGTCACGTACATAACACCCGCGAAAACGCCTGGCTCAATGAGTGGAAAGGCGAACTCCGCGACAACATCTACAGCATTGCCAATAATCGCGGCAATATTATCAATGTAGGCTGCATGCTGCACGATTATACCCCCAAGACTATCGACCAGCTGATCGAGTGGGATAAAAGCGAGGTCTGGAGGGTCAGCGCAGCATGAAAATTATCCAAGGCGGTAGAGGTTCCGGCAAAACATATACATTGGTTCAACTTAGTCATCTGAGCGGCTATCCGATCATGGTCAGAAGCATACGCAGTAAAAAATACATCCAGACGATGGCTGACCAGCTTGGCCTCACTATCCCGGAACCAATCGTTTTCCGCAGTAAACAGGATACAAGAGGTAAGCTCCTCCCGACAGATAAAGTCTTCGTTGACGATCTTGATGGATGGCTTTCTGATATTGTAAGTGACTATTTTGGTTCTACCGTTACTGCTGCCACCATGAACATAGACGATAACCAGAATGTGATCAACCTTGTAAATAAGGAGACAAAACGCAAATGATTGAAATTATGACAAGCGGTGATTTTGAGAAAGTCGTCGAAGCACTTGGCCTGAAAAACGCCAAACGCACCTACTTGTACACTCCTACCGAGGATTCTCCTTGGGCCGACAGTTTTGCTGTATGGGAATTCACTGAATCTGAATTCAACATCCTCAACGATGATATAGTAGACGAGGCATGGGATGACAAATTCTTCGGTCTCTGGTGGCGTTATGCTGAGGGCACGAATATCGCGGATAACCCCGACTATGAAGTGCGTGATTTTACTTTCCACGGCAAACCTGTCAAGGCATGGGCTGACACAAATGCTGATCATGTCATTGCGGTCGTGGACGATGACGGCCAGTGTATATTCACAGATTGGGGCTATAAATACCTGAACCCGCTGAAATACTGTATCATGGAAATCGGTGCCTCCACCCCTAAAAATGTCGATGCTGTCTGCACTGGTCTTGCCAAGCTTAACGGCATGACGCTGGCCGAATTCTTCAAAAAGTATATGGAGGAAGACGATGAAGAAATTTCCGAATGATTTCTACTACTTTGGCCATGGTACACACCTGACCGATAAAGAAATCGACCAGCATGTCCAGGCTGTCAAAAAGATGCTAAAAAAGCAGGAACGCGATGATCCAAAAGATTTCAGCCCGGTATTTGTTTCAACCGGCGACACGCTGGTCATCGGCTATCGCTACCATGATAGTAAACGGATCAATGTCTGCCGCAACTACTACGAGCTGGGATATGCTTTTAAGGAGTGAGAGCCTATGAAGGAAGTCCCTATCTGGGAAAAGCAAAATCTGACCCTTGAAGAAGCAGCAGCCTACTCCGGCATCGGTATCAACAGACTCTACGAAATGACAAAAGACGGTAGTTGTCCCTTCGTTCTTTGGGTTGGCAGCAAACGTCTTATCAAGCGTAAGCGTTTTGACCAATATATTGAACAAAGTTTCAGTATCTGATAAATTGACTTTCACAAAATCATAAGACAAAGAGGGCCTTGGTGTGATATAATAAAGGTGTCATACTAAGGCTCTCTTTTAGCTTTTAAAGGAGGGCACATAATGTCCGTACAACGTAGAAAAGACAACAAAGGCAGAGTTTTAAAGAACGGCGAAAGCCAACGCAAGAACGGCAGCTATATGTATCGGTATAGTGACGCCAACGGTATACGTCACACCGTCTATGCGCCTGATTTGAAAACATTGCGCGAAAAGGAGGAGAAAATCCAAAAAGATATTATCAACAATATAGACCTCAGTGAAGACAAAATTACAGTTAGTGCCTATTTCAAATCATATTTAGACCAAAAGAAGAATATTAAATCAACAACAAGGTCAAATTATGAAGTCATCTTTCTCTATTTGAAAAAATACGGTCTTGGTGAAATGCTAATAAAGAACGTCAAAATAACAAACGCCAAGAATTTTGTAATCGATATTTTCAAAAATGGAGCTGGTTTTTCCACAGTGCAAAATGTAAAAGGCCACATGAAAAGCCTTTTTGATCTTGCCTGCGAGGAAGATATAATTCACAAAAACCCGTTTGCCTTTACCCTGTCAAAGGTGATTCCCTATGAAAAGCACAAAAAAGAAGCACTGACAAGTACACAAATTGCCGCATTGCTTGACTATGTCCATAGCAACACGTGCTATAAAAAGCATGAGGACGAGATTAAGATTCTTCTTTATACCGGGCTTAGAATTGGAGAGTTATACGGTTTAACTTTTGACGATGTAGACTTTGAGAATAAATGGATAAGCGTAAATCATCAGCTGGTCTTTTATCGAAAATATGACGGCGGTTTTATTCAGGAAGTCCACAAACCAAAAACGGAATCCGGTGTACGATATGTTCCAATGTCGGACGAGGTTGTGCAGTGTTTTAAAAATGTCATTACAGCGCGAGTACACCTGGACAAAGAACCTGTAATCGATGGCTATACAAATTTTATTTTTATAACAAAAAATGGCGTAAAAAGCAAATATAATCTTGGACCTGCGCTCACACGTATTATGAAAACTTACAATGAGAAGTTCCAAGATAAAGAACCGCTTCCTAATTTGACCCCGCATGTTTTTAGGCACACCTTTTGTACTGAGCTGATAAACAAAGGAATGAACTTGAAAAGCGTGCAATATGTTATGGGACATGCATCAATAGAAACGACGCTTAACATCTACACCCATGTCAATAAGATGGATGTCTTTGAGGAGTTCGAAAAAATAAGCGGAAAGCCTGCAACGAATAATTGTGTATATTTAGGCCGTGCGATATAGTCCGAACACACAATACCGTGTGCAAAAAGAACATTTGTATGGCAATAGGTATTTTGCTTACACCACAATTTACACCATTTCTGATTGAAATACGTGAATATACGTAGGCGAACGTGAAAACGGCACCTTGACAGCAAGATAAAACATGGCGTAACATCGAGATATATAAAGATATAACGACTTATATAAAATGTTTTCAACAGCGCCATACATTTTTGGATAAATAGTTTAAAAATCCTTGACATCGGGGCAAAAAAACGCTATTCTTAAAGTAGTAAATCGCGAGGAAGGCGGTGCATACGATGAACGCCAAAGGGGACGCAAACCGCAGTGTGCGCATGACCAAGCAGCGGCTCTACCAGGCGCTTATTACGCTGTTGCAGCAGAAAAGTCTGCGGGAAATTACAGTCCGAGAGCTGACCGAGCTGGCAGGGATCAGCCGCGGCACATTCTATTTTCACTACGCGGACATTTATGCCCTGATGGACCAGCTGGAGGCCGCCCAGCTGGCACGGCTGAACGACCTGATGGACACCCTGATCCCCAGCATCTCGCAGGAGGACGCGCCCCCCGCGCTGGTGGCGCTGTTCACCTACATGACCGAGAACCCCGACCTCTGTCAGGCCCTCTACGGCAAAAGCTGGGAGTCGGAGTTTACCCGCAACGCCAAAAAGCTGATTGCAGAGCGCTGCCTGGGCGAGTTTGCACCCGACGGCGGCACCGAGGAGCAGAAATATATGCTGGCCTTTGCGGTGAACGGCTGCTTTGGCACGATTGTAGCCTGGCAGGAGGCCGGTTTTCAGCCGCCCGCGGCGGAGATCGCCCGCATCACCTGGCAGGCCATCCGCGCTGTGAAGGGGCGGATGTGAGCAAAGCAAGTTTCCCTTGCCTGCCTTGCCTTTTGGGGCAAGACGGGGTATAATATAATTACAAGTACGCCCGCCTGACCGGGCTGATGAAGGAGAGCTTTACGATGGGTTTCTTTGATTTTCTGAAAAAGTCTGCCGAGCCTGCCACCCCCGCGGCCCCAGCCTTCCCCGTGACCCTGGCTGCTGATGCCAAGGGTACCGTTGTGGCGATGGAGAACATCCCCGACGAGGTGTTTGCACAGGGCATCCTGGGCAAGTGCTGCGGCATCGACCCTACCGAGGGCAAAATTTACGCCCCCGCGGACGGTGAGATCACCCAGGCCCCCGACAGCGGCCACGCGCTGGGCATCATGACCACTGCCGGTGTTGAGGTGCTGATCCATGTCGGCGTTGACACCGTCGAGATGAAGGGCGACGGCTTCAGCCCGAAGGTCAAGGAGGGCGACAAGGTCAAGAAGGGCGATCTGCTGCTGGAGATGGATCTGGACAAAATCGCGGCTGCCGCTCACCCCGCCGTGGTGATTACCGTCGTCACGAACACCGATGATTTCAAGGACGTCGAGGTCGTGGCCTCCGGCGCCGTGGAGCCGGGCGCGGATCTGATCAAGATCAGCAAGTAAATTTTTACCGATAAAAAAGCGGGCACCCGATTGGGTGTCCGCTTTTTGGCTTCCCCCGAGGGGGGAGCTGTCACCGTAAGGTGACTAATGAGGGTAGAGCTTGCCATGGCTGCCCGTTTGCGGTTCGCAATCGGTAGCTTACCCCTCATCCGGCCCTGCGGGGGAAGGCTTTAGGATTTTGCAGCCTTGTACTCGCTGAAGCTGTCACTCACGCTGGCGCCGCTGTCGTCAACGGTGGCGGAATAGCCGGAAACGGTCATAGCGGCGGCCATAGCCCCGCAGAGTATACGCTTTTTCTTCCTATCGATCACTCCTGTCTGGGTGTTTTGTGAGTACAGCTGCAGTATACCCGGTACAGATGAAAGAACATTGAAGAAAGCGTGTAAAACCTGAGGGGAATCGTTTGGATAAAATTTGAAAGGCTTGACAATCAGCGGTGGGCGTGTATAATAGGTTTGGACATAAAAACAGGGGCGCTGAGGGGCATCCTCGGCTGAGATCGAAACAAACCGCAGTTTCGGGTCGCCTTGAACCTGATCCGGGCAATGCCGGCGTAGGAAGTTTGACCCAACACGTCATAACGCTTTTGCGCCTGCAAGTGTACCTTGCGGGCGCTTTCCTGTTTTTACGTTACATTTTTTGAGGAGTGGATACCATGTCCAAAACCTATTCCAAGACCCGCACTCTTGTGGAGTGCGCCCTGATGATCGCCCTGGGCACCGTGCTGGCGAACATCAAAATTTTTGAGATGCCCAACGGCGGCTCCATCACCCTGCTGAGCATGCTGCCGTTCATCCTGGTCTCCTACCGCCACGGCACAAAATGGGGACTGTTCACGGGCTTTGTCAACAGCCTGCTGCAGATGCTGCTGGGCTTCTACGCGCCCCCGGCTCCCGGCCTGCTGCCGCTGGTGGGTATGATCCTGCTGGACTATGTGCTGGCCTTCACCCTGCTGGGCCTGGCCGGTGCGATTGCCAAGCCGTTCAAGAACCGTCTGGTCGGCGTGGCCGTCGGCACGGCAGCGGTGTGCGGCATCCGCTTCCTGTGCAGCTTCCTGTCCGGCGTGCTGATCTGGGGCAACCTGAGCGACGGTCTGCCCGCCTGGACCTACAGCCTGACCTACAACGGCAGCTACATGCTGCCCGAGACCATCATGACGACCATTGCCGCCGTGCTGATCTACAAGGCCGCTCCGCAGCTGTTCCGCGCACAGAACGACTAAATTCTTTCCCATTCCTAAAAAAGCTGCCTAAAATTCTCGAACAGAAGCATTGCAAGTTGTGCAATTCTCTGCTATAATAGCTGTAATGATAGAAAATTCTGTGCGCTTTTGCAGAGAGGCCGCACTTTGAAAGGGGATTTTAGAATGGCAATCTCTGAACCTACTGCCGTATTTTCCATCCGGGATGACCGGGATATGGAGATCAAACAGGCAGTATTGCAGGTCTACCGTGCGCTGGAAGAGAAAGGCTACAACCCCATTAACCAGCTGGTGGGCTACATCCTGTCGGAGGACCCGACTTACATTACCACGTACAAAAACGCCCGCGCCATCATCCGCCGCATTGACCGCGACGATCTGCTGCAGGCTTTGGTGCGCGACTTTGTAAAAGGCTGATTTTTCAACAGAATATGCAAAAAACGCCCGTGTGCTTTAGCTGGCACACAGGCGTTTTGTTTTATTGATGCTGCTTAGTCGGCAAAAAAGGCGTTCTGCACGGCGTTAAGCACAGCGGCGCGGCCAGCGGTAAAGTTGACACCGCCCTGCAGGTAGCAGGTGTAGGGGGTGCGCAGGGGGCCGTCGCAGCTGATCTCGATGGTGCTGCCCTCGGTAAAGCTGCCAGAGGCCATGACCACCTTGTCGGTGTAGCCGGGCTCGTCAGCGGGCTCAGGGTCAGCGAAGCTGTCCACCGGGCTGTTGTGCTGGATACCGGCGCAGAAGCCCGTGAGGGCGGCGGCACTGCCGGAATCGAAACAGGTCACGATGTCGTTGTGGTCGTCGGTGTAGCGGGGCA
>ERZ773107.7-NODE-7-length-184292-cov-14.100132_pt1 | contig 184292 bp, 172 predicted proteins | sample MGYA00580571_ERZ773107 | MGnify/ENA primary metagenome ERZ773107 (study PRJEB29015, sample SAMEA2737843) | human gut metagenome | biome: human gut; feature: human-associated habitat; material: faeces | place: China | collected 2012 ... | reverse complement strand
AAATACCGACCTCCAATCGTTAGATTTTTAGGTCTAACTTTTGGGGGTCGGTACAGAAATCAAATGTTCATTGCACTTTTTATTTATTTTAGAATAATTAAAATAAAAAATTGCATAATAAAAGCATAGAAGTTTAAATTTTCTAAAAAATAAAAATTTTTGGAGGTCTAAATGAAAGTATTAAAAATGGTGGCAATAATAGCAGTGATAATAGTGGCAATAGGCATTGGCTTCTACATGTGCAACGACACATATCAAGTGGAAGAAATACAGGAAGCAGTGATGATATAAAAGGTTGATAAGATTATATTTTTAAAAAAGTAATAATCCATATTAAACAATATGGGATAGAAAGGACATAAATGAGTGACACATTATATATAAAAATGGACCAGGCAGTGGAGATTACGAAAAAGCAGGTAACAGTTGGAGATATTGCAAAACTTCAATGCAAAAACAAAAATATAACAAACAGACTAAAATCAATGAAATTGTTGGAGGATACAACAAAAGGAAAAAAGCGATATATAGTTTCAATAATGAAAATTATCGAAATGGCAGATCAAACATTTCAGAATGTAGATATACAAAATATAGGGGAAACAGAATGTGTTGTTGAATTTAAGACACCCAAAAAAGATGACGGACCAATGGCAATAATTAAAACAGCAATAATATGTTTGATTTTGTTTTTCGGAGTGGGATTTTCCATAATGTCATTTAACAACGATGTGTCAATAGATGATATGTTTTCAAAAATAAGCAAGCAATTTACAGGGGACAAAGAGCAGGGCAGAAAAATACTTGAGTATTGTTATTCAATAGGATTGGGTGTGGGAATCATCATCTTTTATAATCATTTTGGACCGAAAAAATTAACCAAGGATCCAACGCCCATTGAGGTTGAAATGAGAAAATACGAAAGAGACATAAACCAGACTTTAATAGATGGGCATAACAGAGATGACGGAAAGGTGGATGTAAAATAGAAGCAGTGACGAAATATGAAAGGTAGAATTGGAACAAAATGATAGGAAAAATAATTCTTGCAATTACAGGAATCGGGGCAGGTTTCATAATCTCTGCAGGAGTTTTTGCATTAATAACATCAACAGGAATAATAACAAGATTTGCAGACAAAACCCATACTGCAAAAAGTATACAATTATATGAAACAATAGTAATTGCAGGGGGAATACTTTGGAATATATTCTGGATAATGGAATCCCATTTCAAATTCACGGGACAGCCGGCAAAAATATTTCAGGGAATCATGGGACTATGTCAGGGTATATTCGTAGGTTGTCTTGCAGTGGCACTGGCGGAGGCCCTAAACGGAACAGCAATCTTTGCACGAAGGGCAAAACTGCAAATGGGGCTAAGTTTCATAGTGTTATCAGTAGCGGTAGGCAAAGTCCTTGCATCGTTGCTCCAATTCTACAACGACTGGGTGAACTAATGCTTTTGAATATGCTGTTGTGCCGGAAAATTATTTCTCGCAAAATACAACCGTTGGTGAGCAAGCTCTCCACGTCTGTATTTCGTCCTGAATATGCATCACTTGTAGGAACGCGTAAATATATAATTTAATGGAGAATTGATATGGAAAGTGAAGAAAAGAAGAAGGCGTACAACGAATACGTTGAAAGAATTACGCCAAATAACAGTTTGACAAAGGATATGTGGAATGCTTTTTGGATAGGCGGTCTGATTTGTGTTATGGGACAGATTTGGCTTGAGCTGTTTATGTATTTTGGAATGGATAAGGAGGACAGCGCAAGTTACACTACTTTGATTTTGATTTTGGAAAGTGCAATTCTAACGGGGCTTAATGTTTATCCGAAGATTGCAAAAAAAGGTGGCGCAGGCTGTCTTGTCCCAATAACAGGATTTGCCAACGGGGTTGTGTCTCCGGCAATTGAATTTAAGGCGGAAGGTCACATATTCGGAATTGGAGCGAAGATTTTTACCATAGCCGGACCGGTTATTCTTTATGGTATTTTTTCAAGTTGGATAGTTGGAATTATTTATTTGATTTTGAAGGGGATAGGGATAGTCTGACCGGATGTTAAAAAATTAAAACAAAAAATAGTCAATTAAAGTTTTGTGTCATAAAAAAACTAAAGAAAAATGAAAAATAATACTGATAGTATTTTATTAGTTGAACAATTAAGTCTTTGTGATATAATGATGAAGAATTGTAAAGAAAAGGTTAAATTTAAATAAAGAATATAAATTTTATTGCAATAAATATTTAGATTTAAACGTTTTATAAAATGTATTCCAAATATATGGAAAAATGAAAAAAATTAAAGGATTTGTTTTAATTAATAATTTAGTTTAATTGTTTTCAATATTAGAATACGGAAATCAGGAGAGTGAGGAAAACAGATGAAGAAAAAGAATGTGATGGGGGAAAACATGGAAGCAGGAACAAATGCAGAATCAGATGAAAAAGCAGGAACAAATGCAGAATCAGATAAAAAAGCAGGAACAAAAATAAATAAAGAATCAGATGCAAAGAAAAGTAAGAAATTTAGAAAAGAATTCCTTAGTCAGAAACAGAAAGACACAGCTTTTCTTGTAATTAAGATTATCTTAGTTTGTATGTTTGCAGGTGCATATTCAATGCTGTATATTTGGGATTTGTATACTTTTAAGGGAAAAGTTTATCCTATGAGAATTGTAGTTCCAACATTGTTGTTTGTAAGTTCTTCAGCATTAATGTTTGTAAAAATAAAAGTTAACAGATGGGTTAATTTTGTCATATCTATTTTGGTAAGCTTAATTTTAGTATATGGAAACTTTGTAATGTTACAGAAGTCTCAGGGATACGAATATAAGCTTGAAGGGGATTATGTTAAATACAATATTATGGTTTTATTTATGATTTTTATGGTTATATTTGCAGTTACTAACAGTTTTAAAGTTGCAATTATAACAATGAACATTGTAAATATTGTTATGGGACTTGCAAATTTCTATCTTGTACAGTTTAGAAACTCAGGATTTTTGGCAGCAGATATTGTAAATATAAAGACTGCGGCAAATGTGGCAGGCGGATATTCTTATAGAATGAATTATAGAGTTTATCTGTTCCTTATAAGTTCCATTGCAATATGTTTTTTTGCAACTAAGTTAGGCAAGAACGTGGTAATTAAGAAGTTCTGGAGACTTATTCCTATGGCATTGGCACTTTTAATGGTGATTAATGTTAATGACTTAGTTCAGTCAAAGGAATATGTTAAAATATTGAAAGTCAAATATTTTAAGCCACAGGAAACATTTAATACTAACGGTTTTTACATAACATTTGCAAGAAGTATTAACGACCTTCAGGTTAAGAAGCCTAAGGATTATTCTGTTCAGAAAGTTGAAAATCTGGCAGAGCAGTTTAAGGGTACTAAAACTACAGTTTCTAATGATAAGAAACCTAATATTATAATGATAATGAGTGAGGCATACACTGATTTTATGTCTTTTGCGGATGTACCTTTAAGTGAAGACAATATGCCTTTCTTCCATAGTTTAAAGAAGAATACATTAAGCGGTCAGATGTTTGTATCAGTTTTTGCAGGAGGAACAGCATCAACTGAGTTTGAAGCCTTAACTTCTAACTCAATGGCATACATTCCTAATGGCATAACAGCATATACTACATATATCAACTCACCTATGACTTCTCTTGCGTCAACTTTAAAGGCACAAGGATATGGTGGAATAATAGCAATGCACCCTTATAAGGGAACAGGATATAAGCGTAACAAGGTTTATCCTTTATTGGGATTCAACAAATTCCTTACAATGGATGATTTTGCAGAAGACACAGAAACATACGGACTTCATATTTCTGACAAAGCAGATATGGAACGAATTATTTCAGAATATGAAAACTATAAGAAGAACAACGATAAACCGTTCTTTATGTTTAACGTGACAATGCAGAACCATAGTCCTTTTGATGCAGCAGGAGTATCTAAAGATATAAAACTTGGTTACAATATTAACGCACCACAGGCAGTTCAGTACTTAAATATGTTAAGAAAGTCAGATGATGCATTAAAAGAACTTGTTACATATTTTAAAAATGTAAAAGAGCCAACATTAATAATCTTCTTTGGTGACCATGAGCCAAAGATAGAAGAATCATTCTATGAGGAAATAGAAAAAGACTATAAGCTTGATGAAATTTATGAGAACCTAATGAAGAGAAACACTCAGTTCGTTATATGGGCAAACTATGATATGAAATCAGATAACAATATGTATATAAGTGCAAACAGAATGAGTTCACTTGTACTGGAAACAGCAGGACTAGCACAAAACGGATATCAGCAGTTCGTATCAGAGTTTAGCAAAAAAGTGCCAATCATAACAAAAAAAGGCTACATTGGTGAAGATGGAAACTTCTACAAAACAGGAGACAAAACATCACCATACTATGAATGGATACATAATTACGACATCATACAGTACAACAATATTTTTGATACAAAAAACAGAGTACAGGATCTATACAAAATAGCACAATAATAAAAAACAGAGTTCTTAAAAACAAAAAGAACTCTGTTTTTTGTCACATATATATTAATTGTCAATAGACGTAAAATTATACTTGTGATACAATGTGGAACTATAGCACAAAAATGTAAAAAATAAAGAACAAAAAAACATACAAAACAAAATAAAAGTATAAGAATCAACTGAAAAAGAGATTGTGATATTATATAAAAAAATACTCTTATTACGAAGCTATTTATTTAAATAATGAAGAAAAAGGAGAGTTTTAACATGAAAAAATCCTTCCAGATTTTTAAACGTGACATAGGCAGATTATCCAAAAACATAGTTGCACTAATAGTTGTAATCGGCGTGTGCATAATCCCTTCGTTGTATGCATGGTTTAACATAGCTGCCAACAAGGATCCATATGGCAACACAGCTAACATAAAAATAGCCGTGGCTAATAATGATGCCGGAACAGAAAATGATATGCTTGGAAACCTTGACGTAGGCGGTCAGATAGTTGATACATTAAAAGAGAATGACAGTTTAGGCTGGGTTTTTGTAAGTGAAGACAAGGCAATATCAGGGGTTAAGTCAGGAGAATACTATGCAGCAATAGTTATTCCTGATAATTTTAGTGAATCAATGGTAAGTTTTTTGTCAGGAAAAATAGAACAGCCGGAGTTTGATTATTATCTTAATGAAAAGAAGAATGCCATTGCACCAAAGATAACTGACACAGGTGCAAATACAATTCAGCAACAGGTTAATACAGAGTTTGTGTCAGCGGCGGCAGGTACAGTTGCGGACATACTTAACGGTTCAGTTTCAGGAATTGGAACTAAGCTTGATGACGTTCAAAATGACATTTCAACAAAGATTAACACAGTGTCTGATAATCTTAAAGAATATGAAAAGGCACTGGATTCTTTTAACAAAACAGTAGATAGCAGTAACAAGCTAATTGAAAAATCAAAAAAATCAATGGCTACAGTGAAAAGCGACGCTAATTCCGGTGTAAATAGTATAAAGAATGGAACAGACAGTTTAACACTTGTACGAAATGACATAGCAGATTTTGCAAACGATTTAGGTACGGGAATATCTAAGGCACAGAATAGTTTGGCAAAGGTAAATACTAAATCAGGAATAAATCTTGGAAAAATAAGTTCAAAAACTGAAAGCATTCACGGACAGTTTCAGGAAATGATAACTTCCGTAGAATCTATTATTGATAAAAATAGCGAAATGCTTATGACTTTAAAGGAAATTAACAAGAAATACCCTTCAGATTCATTAACTAATCTTATTAATGAATTAGACAGTCAGAATAGTAAGTACAAGACTATTTTACAAAAATTAAGAACAGGAAGTGATTCTATAAATGATGCTACAACAACATCCGTTAAGGCAGTAGAATCTATTTCTAAAATTATCGAAAAGAATACAAAAGACATTCACAGCTCAAAGGTAACTGTTGAAAACGGAATAATGACAGGTCTAAATACAAGCCTTGATACTTTTTCAAACATTCAGGGTACACTTTCAGGAATTTTAAAAGGTGTTGGACCTGCAACAGATAATGTTGTAACTTTAATGGACCAGTTAGAGAACAGCCTTGACAGTGCAAAGAAAGCACTTAGTTCAACAGGTTCTTCCATTAAGAAAGTTCAGGAAAGATTAGACAAGGCTAATGTGGACATTAGCGTTGTTAAAACTTCAAAGATATATGAAAAACTTAAGGATATGACAAATTTAGACTCAGATAAGGTTGCATCTTTTATGTCATCTCCTGTTAAATTAAAAACAGAAACTTTCTATTCAGTTGAAAATTATGGAACAGCAATGACACCATTCTATACTAACCTTGCAATATGGGTAGGTGGAATTGTTCTTATTGCTATTTTCAAAATGGAAGTTGATAAAAGTGAAAAAATTAAAAATTTCACTCCAACACAGGCTTATTTTGGAAGATGGATGCTTTTCATCTTAGTAGGATTTGTGCAGGCGTTAATTATATGTTTAGGTGATATTTTTATCTTAAAAATAAAGTGCCAGCATCCGGTACTGTTTGTTGTGGCAGGATTAGTAGCAGCATTTGTATATGTAAATCTTATTTATGCCCTGTCATTAACATTTAAGCATATAGGAAAAGCAGTAAGTGTAATTCTTGTAATTTTGCAGATTCCGGGTTCAGCGGGAACTTATCCTATTGAAATGACGCCGGGATTCTTCCAGGCAATTCATCCGTTACTTCCTTTTACTTATGGAATAAATGCCATGAGAGAAGCAATTGCGGGAACTTACGGACATTATTATGTAAAAAATTTAGTTATTCTTTTAATCTATGTTCCTATTGCCTTGTTTATAGGACTTGTCCTTCGTAGATTATTGTTGAATTTAAATAGTTTATTTGACAAAAAACTTGAACAGACAGGACTTATGATTTGTGAAGAGGAAGGAATAACCAGGGAAAGAGTAAGACTTTTAACTACTGTGAAAATACTTGCAGGAGAAAAGCAGTTTAGAGATGAGATAAATAAGAAAGTCGAGCAGTTTGAAATATGTTATCCAAAACTAATAAAGGGTGGATTTTTTGCAATAGTTATTATACCGATTGTATTTTTGATTTTAATGTTTAGTATCACATCAAAAATGGTATTTCTTGTATTGTGGATAGTGTCTATTATATTAATCGCCCTATATTTGATTTGTGTTGAGTTTATCCATGAGAACCTGCTTAACAAGCAAAAAATGGCTGAAATGACCGGTGATGAGCTTATAGAGCAGTTAAAGAAACGTGGTAGAAAGAACAGTAAGGAAGGAGATGAGGACTAATGCTGAATATTTTTAGAATATTTATTGGGGATTTGAAAAAAATCAGCAGAAATGCAATAGCGTGGATTGTAGTGTTAGGACTTACTGTAGTTCCATCTCTTTACGCATGGTTCAATATTGCTGCAAGCTGGGATCCGTATAGCAATACCGACCAGTTAAAAGTTGCAGTGGCAAGCGTTGATAAAGGCTATGAGGGTGACATTATTCCAATAAGCTTAAATCTTGGGAATCAGGTTATATCAGCTCTTCGTGAAAATACTCAGCTTAATTGGGTATTTACTGATAAAGAAGATGCAATTGACGGTGTAAAATCAGGAAAGTATTATGCTTCAATTGTAATTCCAAAGAATTTTAGTACTGATATGATGAGCCTTTTCTCTGATAATGTTTCTCATTCGGATATTATTTATTATCTTAATGAAAAGGAAAATGCCATTGCTCCAAAGATAACTGACAAGGGAGCAAGCGCAGTTCAAAAGCAGATTGATCAGGTTTTTACAAAGACAGTTTCAGAGATTTCAATAAGCGTGCTTGATCAGTTGTCAGATGTTATGGATGATGATACAACAAAAACTGTAATGAACAAGGTTCAGTCTAATGTGCAGCAGATTGCAGACGACTTAAATGATGCAAAACAGACTGTTTATGCTTTTGCTGACCTTACAGGTTCTTTGGAAGAAATGTTAGACAGTACATCAACATTATTAAAAACGTCAGGAGACAGCACAAAGGATAGCGTTAATGCTTTAAAAACTTCAAGTACTGATGTAACAGATTTGAAAGATGCCTTAAGTGGAACAACTGATGGAATAAACAAGGCGTTAAATCAAAGCGTATCTGCATATAATCAATTATCAAAAGAAGTGGATAATATTTTTGACTCAGTGTCCACAAGTGCAGACACAGCATCAAAAGGTTTAAGTGGTCTTGCAACTCAGGTAGATGACATAACAAAGAAGTACAATGAATTTAAAGAAAGCCTTAAGAAAGTGCAGAATGCATTGCCGGCAAATGAGAAAGTGTTAAGAACTGAAATTGACAAAATTATTGGTAAAATAGACCAATCAATTATTCAGCAGAAGGAAATTAGAACAAAATTAAAAGACGCTTCTAATGATATAACATTGGCATCAGGAACGACAACTTTATATAGAAAAGACTTAAAGAAACAGATAAAACAAAGTGCAAAGGACATATCTTCTATTCAGGATTCTTATGAAAAGAAGGTTCAGACTAACTTAACTAAGTTGGTTAATTCACTTACTGTAATTAATGGCTCAGTATCAAAAGTTGTAAACAATTTAAATCAGGGAACAAGTGATGTAAGTAAGCTTGCAGGAGATTCAGGAGCACAACTTGGACAGTTAAAGAAGATTCTTAAAAATTCAGGTAAAGCACTTGGAAAGGCATCCAAAAATGTAAGCAATATTTCATTTAAATTAGGCAATAGTGAAAACAGCGATGCAACAGAATTGCTTAAAAACATATTAAGCAACAGCCCTGACACATTAAGTTCATTCTTGTCATCACCTGTAAAGATGAACACAAATGTTATATACAAAGTAGATAATTATGGCTCTGCAATGGCACCGTTCTACTCAACACTTGCAATATGGGTAGGTGGTATTGTATTAGTAGCAATGATGAAAGTAACATTAGAGGAAGATCGAAAGAAACAACTATTCAATGTGAAAAACTATCAGATATATTTAGGACGTTATATTCTGTTTATGATAATAGGATTGTTCCAAAGTGGATTAATCTGTTTGGGAGATTTGTATTTCTTAAAGATACAATGTGAGCATCCGTTCCTGTTCCTATTGGCAGGCTGGATATCAAGCATAGTATATGTAAATATAATCTACACATTAACAGTATCCTTTGGTGATATAGGAAAAGCAATCTGTGTAATACTTCTTGTAGTACAGGTAGCAGGTTCAGGTGGAACATTCCCAATAGAAGTAGCACCAAAATTCTTCAGAACAGTATACCCATTACTTCCATTTAACTACAGTATGGGAGCAATGAGAGAAACAATAGCCGGAATGTATGGAAACACATACTGGACAGAAATATCCAAACTACTATTATTCCTAATACCATCACTGATACTGGGATTAATACTAAGAAAACCAATAATAAAACTAAACAACTTCGTAATAGAAAAACTAGAAGAAACAAAACTCATGTAACTCATCAACCCCCGGAACTTCCAAGACACCTGTGCTTGCACAAAGGTGTCTTGGAAGTTTCGGGGGTGCCTTATTATGAGCATAAAAGGGCGACGAAGTCGCGCGATATGCGAATAATGAGGACAGATTGCGGGAACGCGAAGCGCGTAGCAATCTGAGGTGAGTTATAAGTAGTAGCAAGGAATAGACACCTGTGCTTGCACAAAGGTAAGAATTGGTTTGATGCTTCATCAGTTACTAGTTTTACGATATTAAAAAAATCTTATTTCATATTATATATAATCATATGCGAGAATAAAGTGTCAACTATTATGATACAACATCACATTAAAAGTGGCATAATAAGATTGACAGAGGCAAAGGCTGTTTTCCCAACAAAGTTAGATACGAAAAGCCCATCAACAACACTGTAAATAGATGTAAAAATCATCATAACAATTGATGGTAGTACGAATCTAAATAATTTTTTCTTGACTAAATATATAAAATAGTATATATTACTTAAATAAATAGTTCACAAAGTGAACTACTTTAAATAGAAAGAAATAGGAAATAACAGAAAATGAAAGATAAAAAATGGAAAGACATGATAGAAAAACATGGCGAGCTTAGATTCTTTAGTAGCATGGCAATAAAGAAATCACACAAAGGTCAGGGTACATCTGCACAGGAATTGGACATGCTGTTTAGAGTCGCCTTGTCCAAAGAAAAAGTAACACCCGGTTACTTAAAAGACGCAATGGGCATAAGCAAAACAATTATAAGCAGATTAATAGAACAACTGGAAAACAAGCAGCTCATAGAAAAAATCCGCACAAATGAGGATAAAAGAAGTTATACATTGATAATAACTGAAAAAGGGAAAAAAGAAATTGATGATATGTATTACTACTATTTAAACCCTCTATATACGTTAAAGGAAAATATGACAGAGGAAGATTTTGAACAACTATTTAAATTAATAAGGCAGGCAAACAAGATATTGGCAAAATAAACCGCCAACAATATAAAATCGAAAATATAAACAAAATCTGCAGCTAATAAAAATTAAAGAAAGTGCTTGGAACCCGTCGGTTCATCAAGGCAGCGTAGTCGGCTTGATAGAACCGCTACGAGGTGGAAGCAGCGGGAGCGTGCTTTCGTAATTTTATTAGCCGCAGATTAGTTAAAAATTGTTTAACATAAATGAAAGGAACAGAAGATGACGTTTTATCAGGAATTACAGTTAAGCTCAACAGGCTCAAAACAATTAATAAAAAACACAACAGACAAAAAAGAAAAAACAAGACACATTTTAATTTACAATTTCAAAGTATATTTAGTTGTGGCATTTTGTTTTTTGGTAGTAACAGCATTTAGTATGATTTTTGGAAATGACAATAGCGTGCCGGGAGTTGTGGTACTACTTGCAATACTTGTGTTGCGACAGGCAGATTTTGGCATAAAAACAACCCACGGTCTAATCTCAATAGCCGGGATATTTGCAATTTTAATAGTAGGACCAAGGTTAAGCAACATAGTTGATCCTTTAACAGCATTTCTTATTAACATTGTTTGCATATTTTTACTAATGATGTTTGGATGTCATAATGTAATAATGTATAATCATTCAACTTTTGTACTAGGATATTTATTACTTCAAGGTTACGATGTGGCAGGAAAAAGTTATCAGTTACGTGTAGTCAGCCTTGTTGTAGGTATGCTAATTTGTATGGGGGTTTTTTATAAAAATCAGAAAAACAGACCTCATAAAAGAGGTTTTATGGATATTTTTAGAGAATTCAATATACACTCTGCTAGAAATAACTGGTATTTAAAATTAACACTTACAGTTTCAACAGCCATGTTAATTATTAATCTTTTAAATATACCAAGGGCAATGTGGGTAGGAATTGCCTGCATGTCAGTGTGTGTTCCGTTTTCCAGTGACATTGCACCAAAGGCAAAGAAAAGAGCACCATTTAACATTGTGGGCAGCCTAATATTTGTTGCCCTTTACTACGCACTTCCTAAATGGGTACATCCATACATTGGAATTATAGGTGGAATTGGTGTTGGTTATTCAGCCGGCTATTCCTGGCAGACGGTTTACAATACATTTGGAGCGTTGTATATTGCCTCTGGAATTTTCGGTGTAAAAACAGCAGTATTGTTAAGAATTGGTGCAAATATTTTCGCTACATTATATACAGTTATGTTTAACCATGTATTTAATAATGTATTTGCGTTTATAAAAAACAGAAAAGAAAATTTAATAACAGAATAGTAATGCTTAAAACAAAAAATATAGATGCATAACTAAGAAATTTAAGAGAAAAATTCTAACTGCAATACATAATACATCTTTCAGTGGGGGCAGTTGGCGGACAAACAATATTTTGGAGTCCAAGCCTAAAAGGAAAAGCCCCATATATTGTACCGACCTCCAATCGTTAGATTTTTAGGTCTAACTTTTGGGGGTCGGTACAATCTCAGGGGCTTTTAATATTAAATATTATTTATTTTCATTATCTTCCTTAGGAACAACTGTTTCCATATTTTTTGGAAGAACAAGATTTAAAATAATTGATACGATAAATACTACAGCAACACAGTTTTCTGCAAATACATTTTCGATAATCTTAGGGAAAATGCTAAAGATTTCAGGAACCTGTGTGAAGCCGATACCAATACTAAGTGAAAGTGCGGCAATTGTAATATTACGCTGTGAGTAACCGCAGTTGCTAATCATCTGAAGACCGCTGATTACGATTGTACCAAACATCATAAGTGTACATCCGCCAAGTACTGCGTCAGGAAGTGTTGCAAGTAAAGCACCAAAGAATGGGAAGATACCTGCAATAATCATAATAATTGCTCCTGTTGCAATAGCAAATCTGTTAACTACTTTAGTCATGGCAACAAGACCTACATTCTGGCTGAAAGATGTAATTGGTAAACATCCGAAAACAGAAGATAAGGCACTGATGAAACCGTCACAGGCAATAGAACCTGAAGTTTCTTTTGTTGTTACGTCACGATTTAAGCCTGAAGCTGCAAGAGCAGAAGTATCTCCGATAGTTTCAGTGGCAGAAACTAAGAAAATTAAAATAACAGAGAAAATTGCGTTAGCATTAAATTCAGGTTTAAAAGGCATTAATGAAGGTACTGCAATAATTGAAGTTCCTGAAAGTGAAGAAAAATCAACAACTCCCATAAATACAGCAACAATATATCCTACAATAAGTCCAAACAAAACAGAAAGCTGTTTGAAATATGATTTTGCCAAAATATTAAAAATAATACATGAAAGTAATGTTATAGTTCCGAGAATCCAGTTTGTAGCTGAACCAAAGTTTTCGCTTCCGCTTCCTCCACCGAAAGAGCTTGCTCCAACAGAGAGAAGAGAAAAACCAATGGAAGTAACAACGCTGGCTGCAACGATAGGAGATATAAGTTTAATCCAGTATTTTGCAAAAAGACCAAGAACACCTTCTACAATACCGCCAACAAGAACAGCACCTACAATGGCATTGTATCCGTAAGTTGGTCCGATATAACAAAAAATAGAAACAAAAGTAAAACTAATACCCATAACAATTGGAAGACCTGAACCGATTTTCCATAATGGGAATAACTGAATTAAAGTACCAATACCTGCAATAATCATTGCGCTCTGGATAAGACGTGCAGTCTGTTCAGATGAAAGACCGCTGGCACCGCCAACAATAATAATAGGAGCAATATTGGCAACAAACATAGCCAAAATATGCTGCAAGCCAAAAGGAATGGCTTTTCCAACGGGAACTTTTCCGTTAAGTTTGTAAATGTTTTCAATTGATGAATTTGAGCTACTCATTAGTAAATGTCCTTTCATAATTTAAATATATTGTGTAATTGCAAAACAAAATATTTATGTTTTATTATATTAAGCAGAATTGTATGAAAGCAAACAATAGGCAGATTTTTGCAATTTTGCGAGCATAGCGTAAGGCAAAAATCAACTGTCTGAGCGCAAGCGAGTTTTGATTTTTGTCTTACTATAAGCGGCGGAGCAAAATAAGAAAATCAACGTGTTTGCGTTATACAATTCTGTGAAATATAGGGAAAAATTTTGTTTTGCGATTAAAAATATAAACTATAAAAAACGTGGTGTTTCTCATAGTTTATGATTTTTTACTGTTCACGGAATGTGATTGTTCCGTTTTCTGCATCCATGCTATCAACGATAGCAAGTGATTCCAAGTGATATCCAAGGTTGCGGATTGTACGTCCGCCTGACTGAAATCCTTTTTCAATTGCAATGCCGATTCCTTCTACAGTACCGCCTGCATTTGATACGATGGAGATTAATCCCTGAAGAGCACAACCGTTAGCAAGAAAATCGTCTATAATAAGAACGTGGTCATCAGGACCTAAAAATTTCTTCGATACGATTACCTGGTTTTTGCATTTATGCGTAAATGATTCAACTTCAGCAACATACATTTCACCATCAATGTTTATACTTTTTGATTTCTTTGCAAAAACAACTGGTGCATCGAAGTATTTTGCAACGATGCAGGCAATGCCGATACCTGATGCTTCTATTGTAAGAATTTTGTTGATTGGGGCATTAGCGAAACGACGCTTAAATTCTTCGCCCATTTTTTCGAAAAGTGAAATGTCCATCTGGTGGTTTAAAAAGCTGTCTACTTTTAAAACATTTCCTTCTTTAACGATACCATCTTTTTGAATACGTTCTTCTAAAAAATTCATTTTTATCTCCTTTGTAAAAATTAATTACCTTTTCAGACTCCGCTCACGCAGAAATTTCTAAAAGGAAACAATAGGCAGAGTTTTGAAATTTTGCGAGCATAGTGTAAAGCGATAAACCTACTGTTCGAGCCTTTAGGCGAGTTTAGGTTTTCGCTTTACAATAGGCGGCGGAGCAAAATAATAAACTCAACGTGTTTACTTTAGAAATTTCTGCGTGAGCGGAATGAAAAAGTGCTTTGTTTTTATTTGATTAATAATTTTTTATTGATTCAAATTCGTCTACGATTTCTTTTTCAGGTGCAGGTGTAAGTAAGCTTACTACTACGATGAAGATTGAAGCTACAATGAATGCAGGTAAAAGTTCATAGATTCCAAGTACGCCACCCATTGGACGAACTAAGAATTTCCATACGAATATCATGATTCCACCGGCTACCATTCCGCTGATTGCACCGTATTTGTTTGAGCGCTTCCAGAATAATGCAAAGAGCATTACAGGGCCGAATGTGGCACCGAAGCCTGCCCAGGCAAATGATACTATCTGGAATACTGAGCTGTTAGGATTGCTGGCAAGAAACATAGCAATTATTGAAATGATAATTACTGAACCTCTGGCAACTACGATTTTTACTCCTGATGAAAGGTTTAAACTTAACACGCCTTCAAGTAAGTTTTCTGAAACACTTGAAGATGCAGCAAGAAGCTGTGAATCTGAAGTTGACATTGTTGAGGCAAGTATACCTGCAAGGATAACACCTGCAATTATGGCAAAAATAATGCCGTGTGTACTTAATACGTGGGCTATCTGAACGATGATTGTTTCAGAATCCTTTAGGTTAGGAATAACTCCTTCTGCTGACATTGCATAACCGATTATACCAATTGAAACTGCAACAGACATTGAAATAACAACCCAAACACTGGCAACACGTCTTGAAAGTTTTAATTTCTTTGTGTCTTCAATAGCCATAAATCTTAAAAGAATATGTGGCATGCCGAAGTATCCAAGTCCCCAAGCAAGTGTTGAGGCAATTGAAAGAACACTGTAAGGCGTTGCTGTATTAGTTGCACCATCATGTGTTGAAGTTATTGAAAGGAATCCCTTAAGGTCGCCAACGTGAGCTACGACTCCGTCAAATCCACCAACGGAAATAATTCCATAACTTAAAACTATAACTAAGGCAATTGACATAATAATACTCTGAATAAAGTCAGAAGTACTTGCGGCAAGGAAACCACCAAGAGTAGTATATGCAACAATAACAATTGCACTAATAATCATTGCTGTTAAATAATCAACTCCAAATAAAGAATTAAAAAGTTTACCACATGCAGCAAATCCTGAAGCTGTATATGGCACAAAGAAAATAATAATAATTATAGCAGATACACACTTTAACATTTTAGGATCTCTATATCTGTTAGCAAAAAAGTCAGGTATAGTGATTGCACTGCAAACGTCACTGTAAGTTCTAAGTCTTTTGGCAACAATAAGCCAGTTAACGTATGTTCCAACAGCAAGTCCGGCAGCTGTCCAGAATGCATCACAAACACCTGTAACATAAGCAACACCCGGAAGTCCCATTAATAACCAGCTACTCATATCTGATGCTTCAGCACTCATAGCAGTAACAAGAGGACCAAGCTTTCGTCCACCAAGGTAAAAATCATTTGTGGTACTGTTTTTTTTGGCAAAATATACACCAATACCAACAACGCCAACCATATAAACAATGATGGCAATTAAAATTCCAATTTCTGATGTAGTCATTTTTTTTCCCTTCTTATTATATGTAATTTTTGAATTTCCTTCCTATTGTATAAAAAATATGTCAAATAGGCAAGTAAAAACGTATACATATTTATAACAAAAAAGTAAAAACTAAGAAAAAAGGAGGATTTTTATGGGACGAATGATTGGTAGTAGCAGTATTTCCTTTGATAAGCCACCGTTTATTATTGAAGGAGCTTCAATTGTAGGTCAAAAAGAAGGTGACGGACCTTTAGGAAAATTGTTTGATGTTGTGGAACAGGATCCTATGCTTGGACAGGAAACGTGGGAAGAGGCAGAAAGTTTGTTGCAAAAAGAGGCAATTCAGAAACTTCTATTTAAAGCAGGGATGAGCAAGGAAGAAATCAGGTATATTTTTGGTGGGGATTTACTTGGACAGTTAATTGCCACAACTTTTGGAATTTTGGAGTTCGAGGTTCCCTTTTTCGGATTGTACGGAGCCTGTTCAACAATGGGTGAAGCGTTAAGTCTTGGAGCAGTAATGGTTGAAGCAGGAAATGCAGACAATGTTATTGCAATGGCATCAAGTCATTTTGCCAGCGCAGAAAGACAGTTTAGATTTCCTTTGGCTTACGGAAATCAAAGACCTTATGCGGCAACCTGGACTGTAACTGGTTGTGGGGCAGTAATAATTAGCACAAAAAAAGGTTTTGCAAAAATAACAGGAATTACCACGGGAAAAATCGTTGATTTTGGAGTAAAGGATGCTCAAAATATGGGTGCCTGTATGGCACCGGCTGCGGCAGATGTTATTTATCAGCATTTTAAGGATTTTAACAGCACACCGGCAGATTATGACAAAATCATAACGGGTGACTTGGGATTAATAGGAAAAAGTATTTTGTTTGAACTACTTAAGGAAAAAGGCTACGACATTTCTGCGGTTCATATGGATTGCGGCGTGGAAATGTTTGATGCCAGTGAACAGGACACTCACGCAGGTGGAAGTGGCTGTGGCTGTAGTGCCACGGTTCTTGCAGGCTATGTTTTTAAACAGCTAAAAAAAGGGGCATTTAAGAAGATTCTTTTTATTCCAACGGGAGCATTAATGTCCCCGGTAAGTTTTAATGAAGGAAATAGCGTGCCGGGAATAGCTCACTGCGTGGTGATTGAAAAGAATTAATGATTGCAATTAAAGAAAGGAATTTAAGATGATTTTTTTAAAAGCGTTTATTGTTGGGGGAATAATCTGTGCTCTTGTTCAAATTGTAATAGACAAGACCAAGGTAACGCCTGCAAGAATTATGGTAAGTCTTGTTTGCATTGGGGTTGTTCTTGGTGCGATTGGAATTTATGAGCCTTTGACTAAGTGGGCAGGTTGTGGCGCAACAGTGCCTTTGCTTGGCTTTGGCAACAATCTTTGGAAGGGAATGAAAGAAGCCATAGATGAGTCAGGTTTTTTGGGATTGTTTAAAGGTGGTTTTACGGCAAGTGCCGTGGGAATTTCAGGAGCTTTAATATTCGGATATTTGTCTGCATTAATTTTTAAATCAAAAATGAAATAGTCAAAATTAACTATGTTTTAAAAATTCAGCCCGAACTTAATATAATTAAGTAAAAACAGCTTTATCATTACAAAATTAAGAATAACACTACTAAAGGTTGATAAAATTAAGAAGATACTATATAATTTCTTTAGTGTATTAAAGTGTTAGTGCACTTGTTTAAGTGCGGCCTTTTTAGGAGAAATATAGAGGTTCGCGCAAGTTGTGATTAAGAAAAATATATTTAAGGAGGGCTACAAAATGTCATATGTAGACGAAGTATTAGCAAAAGTAAAAGAAAAGAATGCTAATGAACCAGAATTTTTACAGGCAGTTGAAGAAGTATTAAATTCACTTAGACCTGTAATCGATGCAAACGAGGACAAGTATAGAAGAGAAGCTTTACTTGAAAGAATCTGCGAACCTGAAAGACAGTTCAAGTTCAGAGTTCCTTGGGTAGATGATAAGGGACAGGTACAGGTTAACACAGGTTATAGAGTACAGTTTAACTCAGCTATCGGACCATACAAGGGTGGTTTAAGACTTCACCCATCAGTAAATATTGGTATTATTAAATTCTTAGGTTTTGAACAGATCTTCAAGAACTCACTTACAGGCCTTCCAATCGGTGGTGGTAAAGGTGGTTCTGATTTCGATCCTAAGGGTAAATCAGATAGAGAAGTTATGGCTTTCTGCCAGAGCTTTATGACAGAACTTTGTAAATATATCGGTGCTGACACTGACGTACCAGCCGGTGACATCGGAACAGGCGCTAGAGAAATCGGATATATGTTTGGACAGTATAAGAGAATCCGTGGATTATATGAAGGTGTTCTTACAGGTAAGGGACTTACATACGGTGGTTCTTTAGCTAGAACAGAAGCTACAGGTTACGGATTACTTTACTTAACACAGGAATTAATGAAAGACCATGGCGAAAGCATGGAAGGCAAGACAGTAGTTGTTTCAGGTGCCGGTAACGTTGCTATCTACGCTATTCAGAAAGCTCATCAGATGGGTGCTAAGGTTGTTACATGTTCAGATTCAACAGGTTGGATTTATGATCCTGAAGGAATCGATGTTGACCTTCTTAAAGAAGTTAAGGAAGTTAAGAGAGCTAGACTTACAGAATATGCTGCTGCAAGACCTTCAGCTGAATATCATGAAGGACGTGGAGTATGGCAGATTAAATGTGATATCGCTCTTCCATGTGCTACACAGAACGAATTACTTATCGATGATGCTAAGCAGTTAGTAGCTAACGGATGTAAAGCTGTTTGTGAAGGTGCTAACATGCCTACAACAATTGATGCAACAGAATACTTACAGGAAAACGGCGTATGGTTCGTTGGTGGTAAGGCTGCTAACGCAGGTGGTGTTGCTACATCAGCTCTTGAAATGTCACAGAACAGCGAAAGACTTTCATGGACATTCGAAGAAGTTGACGCTAAATTACAGACAATCATGGTTAACATTTACCGTAACATTAGCGATGCTGCTAAGAGATACGGATTTGAAGGTAACTACGTAGTAGGTGCTAACATTGCCGGATTTGAAAAAGTAGCAGAAGCTATGGAAGCTCAGGGTGTTTGCTAATTATAGTTATAGTTAATAATCAATATATAAAGGTGTATCTCATTATGGGATACACCTTTTGTGATATATGGAATATAAATTCTAAATAGGGGGAAAATATATAGGTAGTCTTGTGAAAAATGTTAATATTGTTTATAATAAGTCAGGGATTGGAAAACTATTACAATATTATTTAATAATTATTTTATGGAGAATAGAATGGACGAGAAGTTAAAGAAGGAAATAGAAAACAGACGAACATTTGCGATTATTTCACATCCCGATGCAGGAAAGACTACTTTAACAGAAAAGTTTTTGCTCTATGGAGGTGCTATTAATACAGCAGGTTCAGTAAAGGGAAAGGCCAATTCTAAGTATGCAGTGTCTGATTGGATGGGAATTGAAAAAGAAAGAGGTATTTCAGTTACATCTTCAGCGCTTCAGTTTAACTATGAAGGATATTGCATTAATATTTTGGATACTCCGGGACATCAGGACTTCTCAGAAGATACTTATAGAACGTTAATGGCTGCAGATTCAGCAGTAATGGTTATTGATGCTTCAAAGGGTGTTGAGGCACAGACAATTAAGCTTTTTAAGGTTTGTGTTATGAGACATATTCCTATTTTTACTTTTATTAATAAGATGGACTTGGAAGCAAGAGATCCATATGAACTTCTTGAAGAAATTGAAAATGTTCTTGGAATTAAAACATGTCCTATTAACTGGCCAATTGGTTCAGGTAAAAGATTTAAAGGCGTGTATGACAGAGATACTAAGAAGATTTCAATGTTTAAGGCAGTTTCAGTTGGTGGTTCAAAAAGTGCTGCGGAAACAACATATGAGTTGGACAACGAAAACTTTAAGGCAGAAATAGGTGATGAATTGTATGACCAGCTTGTAGATGACACTGAACTTCTTGACGGAGCAAGCGAACCATTTGATCAGGAATTGGTTGATAAAGGTGAATTGTCACCGGTATTTTTCGGCTCAGCGTTAACAACTTTCGGTATAGAAACATTTTTGGAACATTTCTTAAGAATGACAGAATCACCACTTCCAAGGATGTCAGATCAGGGATTAATTGATCCTATTGAAGAACCATTTTCAGGATTTGTATTTAAGATTCAGGCTAATATGAACAAGGCACATCACGATAGAATTGCTTTTCTTAGAGTTTGTTCAGGAAAGTTTGATGCATCTAAGGATGTGTATCACGTACAAAGTGGTAAGAAAATGAAACTTTCAAGACCTCAGCAAATTATGGCTCAGGACAGAAAGGTAATTGATGAAGCTTATGCGGGAGACGTAATCGGTGTATTTGATCCGGGTATTTTTTCAATAGGTGATACAATCTGTACACCGGGCAAAAAATTTGTTTATGAAGGAATCCCAACTTTTGCACCTGAACATTTCTGCAGACTTGTGGCACTTGATTCAATGAAACGTAAACAGTTTATGAAAGGTGTTACACAGATTGCCCAGGAAGGTGCAATTCAGATTTTCCAGGATTACAATCTTGAAATGTCAGAAATTATTGTAGGTGTTGTAGGTACACTTCAGTTTGACGTTTTGAAGTATAGAATGGAAAACGAATATGGCTGCGATGTGAGATTGGATCCATTGCCTTATGGACACATCAGATGGGTAAAAGATACAACAATAGATTTAAATAATGTTAAATGTCCAAGTGATGCCAAGAGAGTAAAGGATATGAAGGGCAATCCATTAGTATTATTTACAAACCAGTGGTCAATTAAACTTCTTTTGGAAAGAAATGAAGGCATTGAATTTGAAGAATTTAGCAGAAATTAATTTTGTACAAGATTAAATATAGAAGGGAATGAGTTATCATGGAAAGAAAGAATGCATGGAATACTTATGGCAAGAGAGAAATAAGTGAGTTGGAAGAATTAAATTCTAACTATATTGATTTCCTGTCAGACTGTAAAACAGAAAGAGAATGTGTTAAGGAAACTGTAAGACAGGCAAGGGAGAAAGGCTACAAGTCTTTAGAAGAAGTAATTGAAAAAGGCCAGCCTTTAAAACAGGGAGACAAAGTTTATGCTGTTTGTATGAATAAGACAGTAGCACTTTTTAACATTGGAAAGATTCCAATGGAACAGGGAATGAATATTTTGGGAGCACATATTGATTCACCTAGAATGGACATTAAGCAGAATCCACTATATGAAAGTAACAATATGGCATACCTTGATACACATTACTATGGCGGAATTAAGAAGTATCAGTGGGTTACACTTCCACTTGCAATTCATGGCGTTGTAGTTAAGAAAGACGGAACAAAGGTTGAAGTTAACATTGGTGAAAAAGATACCGACCCTGTATTTTGTGTAACCGACCTTTTAATTCATCTTGCAGGACAGCAGATGGAAAAGAATGCAGCTAAAGTTATTGAAGGCGAAAACCTTGATATTCTTGTTGGAAGCATTCCACTTGAAGACAAAGAAAAAGATGCTGTAAAAGAAGGAATTATAGGTATTTTAAAAAACACCTATGAAATGGAAGAAGAAGATTTTATGTCAGCAGAATTAGAAGTGGTTCCGGCAGGAAGAGCAAGAGAAATGGGATTTGACAGAAGTATGATTATGGCATACGGTCAGGATGACAAGGTATGTGCTTATACTTCGTTAGTGGCAATGCTTGAAACGGACAAGATTGACAAGACAGCATGTTGTTTATTAGTAGATAAAGAAGAAATTGGTAGTGTAGGTGCTACAGGAATGCAGTCAAAATTCTTTGAAAATACAGTAGCAGAATTGTTAAATCTTAATGGTGATTACAACGAACTTAAACTTAAGAGATGTCTAGCGCACTCAAGAATGTTATCATCAGATGTTAACGCAGCTTTTGATCCATTATATTCTGATGTGTTCAAAAATAATAGCTCATCATTCCTAGGTTCAGGCGTTGTATTTAACAAGTTTACAGGTTCAAGAGGAAAGTCAGGTTCAAATGATGCTAATGCTGAATATCTTGCAGTATTAAGAAATATAATGGATAATCATAACGTACATTTTCAAATGTCAGAGCTTGGAAAAGTTGACGCAGGTGGTGGCGGAACAATCGCTTATATTATGTCACTTTATGGCATGGAAGTAATTGATTGTGGCGTTGCAGTATTAAACATGCACGCACCTTGGGAAGTAACAAGCAAGGCTGATATTTATGAAACATACAAGTGCTATAAAGCTTTTCTAAAGAATGCATAATTAAGGAATAAGATTACAAATGAATCCTTCGAAGAGAATATTAGTGAATATATTCTTTTCGGGGGATTTTTTTAGATTAAACAAATGTTGATAGAAAGTAGGATTACAATAAAATCAGAAAAAATAAGAAATTCTATGTAATCCCCCTACAAGATAATGCGCAAGGCGAAGAATTGCAATAAAAAAGCAGAACCCTCATTAGAGAATCCTGCTTTCAAAAAGTCGTACATATTAAATTGTATATATAAAGTTCTTATAATAACAAACTATAAATGCTTAGCTATTTTCCTGCAGTTTTACCGGAGCCCTTAGAACTTGATGATCCTGAACTTGATTTGCTTGTTCTAGAACTTCCTGAATCGGTTCTACTTGAACTTGATTTTGAACTATTAGAACCTGACTTTGAATTGCCGGAGCTTGAGCTGCTTGAACTTCCAGACGAACTATAGCTTCCAGATGAACTTGAACTGTTTGAATAGCTTGAACTCTTTTTTGAAAAAGCTGAATGATAAGTACATATTGCAGGCTGTGTACCCTTGGCAAAATACTCTGATTTTGATGTAGGACAAACTCCTTTAATTGCAACTTTTCCTGAAGAAGAGCAGATATCATATTTCTTAACATCTTTACTCATTTTAAAACTTTTAGCTTTGTATTTCTTGACTGAGTCAATTTGATTCATTATCTTAGCCCAGAGTCTTTCGTGATACGCCTGGTCACCGCTAAGAGATACGTTTTCATCATAACCTGTCCAAATTGATGCTGTAAGATATGGTGTATATCCACAGAACCAAAGGTCATATTCACTTGATGTTGTACCGGTTTTACCTGATACGGGCATTTTGCCATCAAGTTTAGCACTTGTACCTGTACCTTCTGTAATAACGCTTGTCATACCCTGTGTAAGAAGGCTTGCAGTAGAAGCTTTCAAAACAGTATGTGTAGTAGGAGTAGTGTTATCAAGAAGGACACGTCCATTGCTGTCTATAACCTGTGAATAAAAAACAGGTCTTGTATAAGTTCCCTGATTTGCGATTGTTGCATATGCAGCAGTCATTTCTAAGTTAGTAACACCGTCTGTAATACCACCAAGTGCCAAAGCCTGCTGAATGTCAGATGAAACAGAACCATTTTTTTCAACACGGTTATCAACTAAAGTAGTAATACCAAAATTGCAAAGATAATCATATCCAAGCTGTGGTGTAATATCTGTAAGTGTTTTTACAGCACAAATATTCATAGAATCAGCAATTGCCTTTCTTACTGTAACTTTGCCACGATAGCCACTGTACCAGTTCTTAACAGCTCTTCCGTTAGAATAACTGAAAGGCTCATCCACGATAGTAGTGGTAAGTGTGTAACCCATAGTATCAATGGCAGGTGCGTAAGCTGATAAAATTTTAAATGTTGAACCGGGCTGTCTTGTTGAGTCTGTAGCTCGGTTAAGAGAAAGACTAACATTCTTCTTTCCACGACCACCAACAACGGCTTTAACATAGCCTGTGTACTGGTCCATTACAGTAAATGAAACCTGTGGCTGAGGATTGTAATAAAGATTTTCGTATTGGGCGTAGCCTTTATCCTTATCAATTCCTTTTTTGTAATACTTGTTCATAAGGTGCATTTTGTATGCCTTAACACAAGCTTTTGCTTCTTCTTTAGAACTAAAAATCAATTTAAAACTTGATTCCTTCAAAGAATTTCTATGATAATTCAAAATATCTTTTTCACTGTAATTGTCAACTGAACCGTCAGGATTTTGAACTGACCATGCCCAGTTAATTGAGTATTTAATAGCGTAAGGATAGTTGGCTGAGTCAGACAATTCCTTATCACATATTTTTTGAATATCAGAATCCTGAGTAGTATAAATCTTTAAACCACCGCTGTATACGGCATTGTAAGCCTGAGTATAAGTATAGCCTTTCTGTTCCTGAAGGTCTGAAAGAACCTGCTTTACAACCTCATCGACAAAATAAGAATATACCTGATCATCGCTTTTTGTAAGCTTGTTGTTAACTTTTTTTATACGGGCATAAACATTATCACTCATGGCGTCGTCATACTGTTCTTGAGTAATATGCCCTGCATCTTTCATGTTAGTGAGAATCTTTTTTCTACGTTTGGCATTTTCGTCAGGATTAGTAATAGGATTATAAAGTGACGGGTTCTGAGTTATGGCAGCAATAACGCCTGCCTCAGAAACTGTAATCTTACTAACATCCTTATTAAAATATCTAAGTGAAGCAGCCTTAACACCAAGGGTATTTGAACCTAAGTTAATAGTGTTAAGATATGTTTCAAGAATAACGTCCTTTTTGGTAACTTTTTCAAGCTGAACGGCAAGGTACTGTTCCTGAATCTTTCTTTTAAGAGAAGAAGTAAGGGAATCTTCTTCAGTCCAGCTTGTAAATACGTTGTTCTTTAGAACCTGCTGTGTAATGGTGCTGGCACCTTCTGACGGATTAAGGGTAGTAAGTGCTATAAAAGCCGCACGACCGATACCCTGAATGTCAATACCGTTATGTTCATAAAAACGTGCATCCTCAGTATCAATAAAAGCCCATCTTAAATGTTCCGGAATATCTTTCAAATCAGCCTTAATACGGTTAGAGCCGGAAGTGATAAGCTTAGCAATCTGCTTATTATTGGTGTCATAAACTGTTGTTGAATATGACGATGGAACAATAGAAATATTTTCCACGGAAGGAGCACTTTTAATAATGCCGTGTATAACACCAAGTCCGAAAAAACCTCCGGTAACAATGGCAAGGCACATAATGTAAAGAAATACTTTAAGTGCAGAAACCAAGGACTTAGAAACAACCTTTTTTTGTAATGAAACAAGTTCACGTTGTTTGTCTATTGTTTCTTTATATTCAAAATTCATTGGCAAACCTCCTATTCTTTTAGATTATAACAAAATGCAGTAATTTAATAAAGGGGAAAAATGTCGCAGAAAATGTAAGACACAGAATCTTCAAAAAAATTGATACTTATGTTATTCTATATACAACGCGTTTGGTTGGTAAGGGGGACAATTAAAATGAAAGCGTGCTTTTGTTGTTTTTCTTCTCTACACAACAAACAAGAAAGGGATAGAATTGGAAAAATTTATAATAAAAGAAGGCGGTCAGGGCGAAATTGTTGAGAAGAAGTCCAGATTTATTGCCACTGTTTTGCCAATAGATACAGAAGAAGAGGCATTACAATATATTGAAAAGATAAAAAAGAAATACTGGGATGCAAGGCACAATTGTTTTGCATTTGTAATAGGAAGTAACAATGAAATTCAGAGATTTAGTGATGACGGCGAGCCACAGGGCACAGCGGGAAAACCTATTTTGGAAACATTGCTAAATGAGAATTTGCATAATACTTTGATAGTGGTGACACGATATTTTGGTGGAACTCTCCTTGGAACAGGCGGTCTTGTCAGGGCTTATGGCCAGTCATCCAAGGAAGGTATTAGAAATTCGGTTATTCAGAAAGTTTGTGAAGGTATAAGTTTTAAACTTACGGTGGATTATAATAGTATAGGAAAGATTAAGTACATTATGGGGCAGATGGGAATTACGGATGCTCAGGAAGAATACGGTCAGAATGTTGTTTTAAGCATTTTAATGAAAAAAGATGAATATAATGAATTTAATACGAAAGTAACAGATGCCACAGGAGGGAAAGCTGTTTTTGAGGATGAAGAAGACAGGGAGTACAGAGAAGAGGTAAAAGAAAAATAATTTTATTGAAAACATATCATCTATGTGATAGAATGAACATTTGTGAAGCTATAAACAAGTATTTTATGATTATTTAATAGGAAAGAGAAGAAATGATTAGAGAAGACGTAAGAAATATTGCCATTATTGCCCATGTAGACCATGGTAAAACAACATTGGTAGATGAATTATTAAAACAGAGTGGTGTATTCCGTGAAAATCAGGAAGTTGCTGAAAGAGTAATGGACTCTAATGATATTGAAAGAGAAAGAGGTATTACGATTCTTTCAAAGAACACTGCTGTTACTTATAAGAATACAAAAATTAATATTATTGATACACCGGGACATGCTGATTTTGGTGGAGAAGTAGAGCGTGTACTTAAGATGGTTAACGGCGTAGTTTTAGTAGTAGATGCATTTGAAGGTGCAATGCCACAGACACGTTTCGTTCTAAAGAAAGCTTTGGAACTTAACCTTCCTGTTATTGTTTGTATTAACAAGATTGACAGACCGGAAGCAAGACCAGAAGAAGTTATTGACGAAGTATTAGAATTATTTATTGAGTTAGATGCTAATGAAGAACAGCTTGACTGCCCATTTGTTTTCGCATCAGCTAAGCAGGGATTTGCTAAGTTAAATATGGATGACGAATCAGATAGTATGCAGCCATTATTTGAAACAATTATTGACTACATTCCAGCTCCTGAAGGAGATGAGAATGCAGATACTCAGGTTCTTATCAGTACAATCGATTACAACGAATATGTTGGACGTATCGGTGTTGGTAAGATTGACAATGGTAAATTAAAAGTTAATCAGGATGTTGTTTTGGTTAACCACCATGAACCTGACAAACAGAAGAGAGTTAAAATCAGCAAGCTTTATGAGTTTGATGGTTTAAATAAAGTAGAAGTTCAGGAAGCTACAGTAGGTGCTATTGTTGCTATTTCAGGTATTACAGACATTCATATTGGAGATACAATTTGTTCTCCTGAAAATCCTGTTGCAATTCCTTTCCAGAAGATTTCAGAGCCTACAATTTCTATGAACTTTATGGTAAATGACAGTCCTCTTGCAGGTCAGGAAGGAAAATTCGTTACATCACGTCATCTTCGTGAAAGACTTATGAGAGAATTAAATACTGACGTAAGTTTAAGAGTAGAAGAAACTGAAAACATGGATTCATTTAAGGTTTCAGGACGTGGAGAACTTCACCTTTCAGTTCTTATTGAAAACATGAGAAGAGAAGGATACGAATTTGCTGTAAGTAAGGCAGAAGTTATTTACAAAGAAGACGAAAGAGGCAAGAAATTAGAGCCTATGGAAATCTGTTACATTGATGTTCCTGATGAATTTTCAGGTGCAATCATTGAAAAATTAAGTAACAGAAAAGGTGAACTTCAGGGAATGGCACCAATTAACGGTGGATTTACAAGACTTGAGTTTTCAATTCCTTCAAGAGGATTAATCGGATACAGAGGTCAGTTTATGACAGATACAAAGGGTAATGGTATTATGAATACTGTATTTGATGATTACGGTCCATTTAAGGGAGAAATTCAGTACAGAAAACAGGGTTCACTTATCGCTTTTGAAGCCGGTGAAGCAATTACTTATGGATTATTTAATGCACAGGAAAGAGGAACATTATTCATTGGACCTGGCGAAAAAGTATATTCAGGTATGATTGTTGGTCAGACAGGTCGTGCTGAAGATATTGAAGTAAACGTTTGTAAAACAAAACATCTTTCAAACACAAGAACTTCAAGCTCAGATGAAGCTTTAAGATTAGTACCAAAGAAAGTATTAAGTCTTGAGCAGGCGTTGGAATTCATTGATACTGATGAATTACTTGAAATCACACCAGAAAACTTAAGAATTAGAAAGAAAATCTTAGATCCAACTCTTAGAAAGAGAGCAAACATTCGTAAGAACAACAAATAAGAGGTTGGAAAGAAGATATTTTGGAAAAATAAATATATTAAAAAATAAAAAAAGCTTCCTTCTAAATGCAGGTTAAATTGGAACTTGCAATTTAGGAGGGAGCTTTTTTTGATAAATCTATACTGAATGGAATCCCTTTCCAATGATTTCGCTTGTATTTGAAATCAATAGGAAGGCTCCAGGTGAGTTTTCTTTTATGAAGTTTCTAAGTTTTACTGCCTGAGACGGACTTAAAACTGTAAGGATTATGTATTTGTTGTCGCCGGTAAATGAGCCTTTGGCGTTTACGATTGTGGCTCCACGGACAAGGTTTTTTTCAATAAAATTGCATATTGGCTTAGGATCGGAGCAAACCACATGAAAGTATTTTGAGCGGTTCAAACTTTCAATAAAGTTGTCGATAAGTGCAGAACGCATAATCAAACCAAGCAATGAGTAAAGTCCTGTTTTTACATCAAATACGAAAAAGGCGCAAAGCGTAAATAGAACATCGGAAATCATAAGTCCACGACCAATATTAACACTTGTGTATTTCTTAAGAACCATTGCGATAACATCCGTACCACCACTTGATGCACCAATATTGAAAAGGATTGCTGAGCCAAGTGCAGGTAAAAGAATTGCAAAAATAAGCTCAAGCAAAGGTTCATTAGTTAAAGGATGGCTCATTGGATAAACACGTTCAAACAATGACAGAGTCACAGACAAAAGAATTGTGCTGTAAGCTGTTTTTGCAGCAAAATTTTTGCCAAGAATAATCCATCCCACTACAAGTAACAGAATGTTGGCTACAAAAGAAAAATCACTGGCTGAAAGAGGAGTGAACTTTGCAACCAAAACTGCAAAACCTGTAATACCACCAAAAGTAAAGTTGTTGGCGAATTTAAAGAAGTAAATACCAACAGCCATAATCAAAGTACTGGCTGTAAGCAATAAAAAATTTTTAAAATTTGCTTTCATAATTTTTTTCCTTTAAGTATATTTTTTACAAAAAAATTGTAACGTTGTGAGATTGTAAAGTCAATGAGTATTTAAAGGAAAAATAAGCAATTAAGATAAAAACATAAAAATAATTAATAAGTTAATTTAGCAAAAAACAATTCCAAGCACAGCGGAAAACAAAATCATTAAAATAGGTGTCAAAGTTTTTTTGAAAAAATGTTTGCTTAAAAAGTGAACAGCTATCAAAATCACAAATATCAAAACAAAGCTGTAATTAATTGAAAAACCATGACCTAAACTTTCGAAATTAAACAAAGTTGAAAGTCCCATTATTACAGCAGTTGCAAGAATCATTGCAACAACACAAGGTCGTACGCCGGACAGAAAAGCTTTGGTACCGGAATATTTCATTAGATTTTTTAGAACTGCCGCAATTAAAAGAAGAATAATAAAAGCAGGCAGAACTACACCAAGAGTTGCAAAAAAAGCACCAGGAAAACCGCCCTGAGAGGAGCCAACAAAAGTTGCAAGATTAACTGCAAGAGGTCCCGGAGTTGACTCGGCAACTGCAACAAAACTCATAAACATATCCTCAGAAAGCCAATGGTTGGATAACACGATTTCCCTCATTAAAGAAATCATTCCGTAACCGCCTCCGAAAGATAATGTTCCTATTATAAGAAAATTGATAAAAAGCTTTAAATAAATCATTTTAAACTCCTGTTAACTAAAAAAGAACTATTTCAAATAGTAAAAATTATTTGTAAAGTTATTAACTATCGCTGAATGTTTTTCTTAAAGAAATATACTATCACGCCAACGCCCCCGCAAATCAAAATATAATAAATTGATGAAAAAGAAGTTGCTGTAATGGAAAAAATAACCATAATAATTGCAACAATTAAAATAATCAAAGTATTAAACAGATTCCTCTCCAAATTCTTTAACATTCGAATACCTGCAGTAAGTATTAAATAAACCACGCAAACTTGAATGCCTTTAAAAGCACAGGTAATATAATGTAGACTTAAAAATTGATTAAAAAATAATGAAATACAATAAATTACAATGAAAGAAGGAATGCATACTGCAAGGGTTGCAGCAGTAGCTCCGTAAAATCCTGCAACATGATATCCAATATAGGTGGCGCTGTTAACTGCCATAGGACCGGGCGTGGATTCAGCAATTGCAATCATATTAAGAAAATCATCTTTTTCAATCCATTTCTTCTTATATATAAACTCACTTTCCAAAAGGGCCACCATAGCGTAACCACCGCCAAAGGTAAAGGCACCGATTTTTAGAAAGGTCAAAAACAAAGTAAGAGTTTTATCAAAATTAGAATGTTTCATAAAACCTCCGAAATAAAAAATCCATTAAAATATTTAATAAAAATTTTTGCAATTAACATCAAGATATTAATTACTACTTAATTCAAAACACCATAAGTATACCATACATAAAAATTAGAAACAAACAAGTGTAAAATAAAAAAAAAAAAATAAAAAAATTAGCACTCACCTCTTGACAGTGCTAACAAAAAGGACTATAACATAGTCAGAACGAAGGAAGAGATAAAGATTTAAAGAAATAATTAAAGATTCAAGCTTTAAAATCTAAATCAAATTCGTTAGTTCAGATAATCAACACCTCGGATTTCTCCGATAGTGCAATTACAAAATTTATATCTATTAGACGAAAGGAGATATGACTTATGATGATGCCTAGTATTTTTGGAGAAAACTTATTTGATGATTTTATGGACGATTTTTCATTCCCTACATTACCTGATGTAGACAAGGAATTGTATGGAAAACATGCAAAGAACCTAATGAAAACTGATGTTAAGGAAACTGATGACGGATATCAGGTTGCAGTTGATCTTCCGGGATTTAAGAAGGATGAAATCAAGATTAAACTTGAAAATGGTACATTAACAATTAATGCAGCCAAAGGTCTTGACAAGGATGAGAAGAACAAGGAAGGTAAGTATGTAAGACGTGAACGTTATGCAGGAAGTATGAGCAGAAGCTTTTATGTTGGTGAACATGTTACAGCAGAACAGGTTCATCCAAAGTATGAGAATGGTATTTTAACATTCGAAATACCTAAGAACAAAGAACCAATCGAAGAAAAAGAAAAGTTCATTGCTATTGAAGGATAACATCTTAACAAAATAAAGAAATCCCCATATCGACTTAGTGTTGGTATGGGGATTTTTCTGTGTTATAATTAGCTACAGATAATTATGTTAGTATGATTCTAAAAAAATATGTAGAAATTGGGAAAATAGTGTGTTAGAAGCACGGAGGTAAAAAATGAGTCAATTTAGGAATATTGTTAAAAAAGCAGTAGTTATAGGGCTTTGCATTTGCACTCTTTCTGTTCAGGTAAGCGGTGCTGCACCATGGTCATCAGCCAATGGAATTTTTTATGATGGAAATGGCAATGAAATAAAAGGTGCAATAGCTAAAGGAATTGATGTAAGTTATCACAACGGTGACATTGATTGGGCAAAGGTTAAGGCGGCAGGGATTAGTTTTGCTTTGCTTAGATGTGGATATGGAAATGATGAAAGAAATCAGGATGACATAAAGTTTGTGCAGAATGTAAAAGGTTGTGAGGACAATGGCATTCAATATGGAGTTTATTTGTATTCATATGCAGTTGACAATGACAAAGAAAAGACTTTAGAAGATATGGCTAGAAGTGAGGCAGAACACGTTCTTAGAATGATTGAAGAAGCCGGAGCTAAACCTACAATGCCTGTTTATTACGATATAGAGGACAAATCTCAGGTTGGAATGACTGCTAAGCAGTATGGGGATATGGCTGAAATTTTTTGCAATATTGTAAAAAATGCCGGCTATAAGGTTGGTGTTTATTCTAACTATTATTGGTGGACCAATAGACTTACTGATTCAAGATTTGATAATTGGGGAAAATGGGTTGCAAGATATAATAACACAAGTGAGTACAACAAAGAATATGATATTTGGCAATATACTGAGTCAGGCACGGTAGATGGCGTGGGAAGTGGAATGGATGTTAATATTTTGCTTTCAAGACCTTGCAGTATTACAGGACATCAGTATGAATTTTATCAATTAGTGTCAAAATCAACAACCACAATAAATGGAAAAGCTACATATAAATGTAAAACCTGTGGTCACATTAAAACAACAGACATAGCAAAAATTAATCAGATAGCAATTTCAAAAACAAAATATGAATATACAGGAAAAGCCTTTAAACCTACAGTTACAGTAAAAGACAGCAACGGGCAGGTAATTTCAACTCAGAATTATAATATAATATATTCATCTAACAAAAAGGTTGGAAATGGCACTGTAAAGATTGTTTTTAAAGGCAATTATAGTGGCACGATTACAAAAATATTTAAAATAGTTCCAAAGAAAGTAAGTCTTACAAAGGCAACCAATATTAAAGGCAAAAAAGTCAAATTGGGTTGGAAAAAGGTATCGGGAATATCCGGTTACGAAATCCAGTATGGCATAAATAAGTCTTTTAAGAAGGCAAAGACAACAACAGCCAAGTCTTCTTTGAAAACAAAAACAATTAAAAAACTTAAAAATAAAAAGAAATATTATTTCAGAATGAGAGCTTATAAAAAAGTATCTGGAACGAAAGTTTATGGAGTGTATAGTTCAAAGAAAACAGTTAAAATTACAAAGTGATTATTAAAGCCGGTGCAGAAACATGTTTAAAATTAGACGCGATATTAATTGATAATGTTGATATTTTTGTTATAATTAAAGAAGCGGGAATTAAATTTTTGAACGGGAATCAAAGATTTTTTAGACGGAGGAATTATAATGGAAATTAAAGAAATTTTAAGTAAGGTGGATCATACATTATTAAAACCTGAATCTACTTGGGAGCAGATTAAGGAGATTTGTGATGACGGAATCAAATATGAAACAGCATCAGTTTGTATTCCACCATCATTTGTAAAACAGGCTGCTGATTATGTGGACGGCAAGATTGCAATCTGTACAGTTATTGGTTTCCCTAATGGATACAATACTACAGAAATCAAATGTGCAGAAGCAGCACAGGCAGTTAAAGAAGGCGCAGCGGAAATCGATATGGTTATTAATATTGGATGGGCTAAAGAAGGAAGATGGGATGACATTTTCTGCGAAATCAACAAGATAAAAGAAGCTTGTGACGGCAGATTACTTAAGGTAATCGTTGAAACTTGTTTATTAACTGATGAAGAAATCGCTAAGGTTACTAATGTAGTATCAATGTCAAAGGCAGATTTCATTAAGACTTCAACAGGTTTCTCAACAGAGGGAGCAACATTCCATGTTGTAAAAATTTTTGCAGACAATATTTCTAACGGAACAAAGATTAAGGCAGCAGGTGGAATCAGTTCATTAGAAGACGCAGAAAAGTTCATTGAGCTTGGCGCTGACAGACTTGGAACAAGTAGAATTGTAAAAATCGTTAAGAACGAAAATGCAGGTGCCAATGAGTACTAGAAACTTTTGTGGTTCTGGCAATATTGGAGTGGTTGCTTATAGTGAAAATAAGCAAAGAAAAATAAAGACTGAAATTAGAAGAGATTGTACTAAAATGGTACAGTCTCTTTTTTTGACTCAAAGTTGATAAAAAAATGTGTTGACTTAATACAATCCGTATGATATAACTTGAATTGTATTAATTGTACTAGTTGCAATAGTACAATGAAAACAAAATAGAGAGTAGGGGAGAAAACTATGCTAGAGACAAGAAATTTGAAAAAGGTTTATAAGACCAAAAAGGGTGTGTCTGTAACAGCCTTAAATGACGTGTCTATTAAGTTCCCTGAAAAGGGTTTGGTTTTTCTTTTAGGAAAATCAGGTAGTGGTAAATCTACATTATTAAACCTTTTAGGTGGACTTGATAAATATGATGAAGGTGAAATTATTATTAAGGGAGTTTCATCTAAAGACTTTACACAGAGTCATTTTGATTCATATCGTAATACATATGTAGGATTTATTTTTCAGGAATACAATGTATTAGAAGAATTTTCAGTAGGAGCTAATATTGCTTTGGCAATTGAGCTTCAGGGAAAGAAGGCTACAGATGAAGAAATTAATAGAATTTTAAAACAGGTTGATTTGGAGGGCTTTGGTGATAGAAAACCTAACGAACTTTCAGGTGGTCAGAAACAGAGAGTTGCAATTGCAAGAGCACTTGTAAAACAGCCTGAAATAATTATGGCAGATGAGCCAACAGGAGCACTTGATTCTAACACAGGAAGACAGGTATTTGAAACACTTAAGAATTTATCTAAGGATAAACTTGTAATAGTAGTATCTCATGACAGGGAGTTTGCAGAGCAGTTTGGTGACAGAATTATCGAACTTGCAGATGGAAATGTAATTGATGATGTTACTCGTAAGGTTGGGTATGAAAAACAGGGTGAAGAACTTAATAATGGTATTAGTTTTGAAAATGACACAATGACTATTAAGTCAGGATACCATTTAACAGAAGAAGATAGAGAAAGAATAAATCAGTATATTGACGGTATTGGAACAGACTTAAAGGCTATAATTAAAAAAGCAGATAGGGGAAGTTTCCAGCAGACTAACGAGGAAGATATTGTTCATAAGAAAGGCGATTTTAAACTTATTAAGTCTAAATTACCTTTGAAGAATGCTTTCAAAATAGGGGCAAGTGGTTTAAAACATAAGAAAATCAGACTTGTAGTTACAATTTTACTTTCATTTGTTGCATTTTCATTATTTGCTTTGGCAGATACTTTTGGAAACTACAATCACATTAAAACATGCACTAATTCAATTAAAGATACGAACATAACTTATGCGTCAGTTATTAAGTCATTAAAAATCGGTTCAGGAATGAACGCATACTGGAGCGATTATGGCAACAGCATTAGAGAAGACGAAATAACAAAGTTAAATAAAGATACAGGACTTGATTTTACAGGAGTTGTCGTTACAAATCAGGATATGGTTTTACCTAATTATAATAAGGAAGTTGAATTAACAAAGAATGGTGATATGTGCCATTATGCAACAGATTTTTCAGGCTATGCTAATTTGACAGAAGCAAAAATCAAGGAAATGGGTTACAAGATTGTTGCAGGGAAATTGCCAAAAGACAACAATGAAATAGCAATTAGTTCTTATGTTTATGAAACATATGCCAAAGCAGGATATATTTCAGAAGATGGTACAAAGTCTGAAATAAAATATTACAATGACTTAGTTGGCAAGAAACTTAAAATTGACAAGAAGGAATTTACTGTAGTTGGTATTGTTGATACAAAGGTTGATATGGATAGGTATAAGTCTATTTCAGAAGATAGCAAGGGCAAAACATCAGCACAGAATTTGACTGATTTTGCTTTAAGTCAGGAACTGGCACATATTCAACAGTACAGTTTGGCTTGCAATATTTTTGTAAGCGAGGGAATGCTTAACAGCATCAAGGAAGAATATCCTAATTATGTACAGTTAATTACTAACTATATGTACGTGTCAAGTGATGATACATATATTGATTCTTCAAGAATTGCGTCATTAAGTGAAATTGATACAAAAGATGTAACATGGGTCGATGGTGAAAAGACTAAACTTGCTGATAATGAGATTATCATAGATATCAATGCATTATCAAAAAATGATGAAGAAGGCTATTCTTACAGTAAAAAAGAAGCGTTGAAGATTTTGAAAGACAGCCAGTACACATTGGATTATTATATTGATAATGAAGATAAATCAATTAATGGAGTTAAAGTAGTTGGTGTGCTAAATGCAGATGGAAAAGCAGATAAATATTCAGACCTTTATGTACTTCCTGACAGCCTTTATAATTTAAAATGGACTGAAGGCAAGGGCGAATATTCATATGCAGTTGCAACAATGCCAACAAACAAGGCAGATATTGAAAAACTTGTAAAATATTGCTACACAGAACAGGGCAATATGAAATATCAGATTGAAAACTCAGTAACTTTTGAACTGGACACAGTTAATGAAGTTTTGAAAGTAATGTCAAAGGTATTCTTATACATTGGTATTGGTTTTGCAGTATTTGCAATGATTATGTTATCTAACTTTATTGCAACAAGTATTTCATATAAGAAGCAGGAAATCGGAATTCTTAGAGCAATCGGCGCAAGAAGCAATGATGTATTTAGAATTTTCTTCTTAGAAAGTTTTATTATTGCAATGATTAACTTTGTTCTTTCAACAATTGGAACAGGTGTGGCAACAGCAATAATCAACGGTATGTTTAGAAAAAAAGCAGGAATACTTATTACAATACTTAATTTTGGACCAAGACAGATACTACTTTTACTTGTAATTAGTATTGGAGTTGCGGCAGTGGCAAGTTTCATACCGGTTTACAAAATTGCATCAAAGAGACCAATTGAGGCCATTAGAAATAGATAAGAGTTAAAGGATTAAGTGTCGTTTAGTGCGGCACTTTTTCTTTTTTTGTTTATGTTATAAGTTTCTGTTATGAGTGTAATCTGAGCGAAAAATTTCTGCTTTAAGTATAATCTGAGTTATAAATTTCTGTTTCCGGTGTAACCTAAAAAATGAGGAGTTGAGTTTTTTATACCTTACTATATCTACAGACAATAAATATTAGTTATACAAACAATTTGACACTTGAAAAACATATAGTGGAATTTTATAATGAATACATCGACTACATATTCTATAATGTCGCATATTGTCAGGGGGATACATTCATGACATACGAACAGTTTATAGAACAGGTAAAGTGGGAAGTAGAAGATATAGCAAGAGAGTCTTTTGATGACGTGAGAACAGTTGTAAGAACGGTTACTAAGAATAACAATGTTCGAAGAAAGACTATAAGCATTTTTAAAGAGGGACAGTTGGCTACACCGACAATTTACCTGAGAGATTATTATTTGGATTATAAGAAAGGAAGAAGTATCGAAAACATAGGCAGAGAAATCTTTATGATTTATTCTGAAGGTACAAAAAGATTTACTTTTGATGTGAATCAGTTTTCTGATTTTTCGAAAGTAAAGGACAAAATCTATTATAAGCTTGTTAATTACGAAATGAACAGACAGGCGTTAAAAACAATGCCACATTTTAAATTTTTGGATATGGCAATTGTGTTTTTCGTTTCGATTATGGGCAATGAGAAGGAGCAGGGGACAATAGCAATTCAGAATGCTTATGTTGAAAAGTGGGGGATTAGTAAGGAGGAGTTAAGAAGAACGGCAATAAATAATACTTGGAAGGAATACCCGCCTGAAATTAAGAAGATGGAAGATATTATATCTGAAATCGTTTTGGGGCAGGTTACATCAGAAGATGATGACGAGGACGGATTAATTTCAGAAGAAATCAGTTATGGTGAATTTAGTATTGATAATGTTCGCCAAATGATAAAAGAAGAAGTTGATAAAATGCGAGCACAGGCAGAAATGGATATGTATGTGCTGACTAATACATCACGTAACTTTGGCGCTGCATGCATTACATATCCGGGAGTTTTAAAGGAATTTGCAAGAGAACACAACAGTGATTTCTACATTATTCCAAGTTCAGTCCACGAAGTGATATTAATTCTGGGAGAACAGATGTCTGTGGAAGAAATGAATCTGATGGTGGAAGAAGTAAATGAAAGAGAAGTTGATTCCATAGATGTATTGTCTAACCATGTTTATCAGTATAAGAGAGAACTGGAAGAGATAATATACTAGGATTATGTTGGAAAATGGCTTATTGAATCTGTGGTTATGCAGATGTGGAAGACATTGGAACACACTCGGATATAAGTATAAAAGTGGAGTGTAAGCTTAATAATATGCGAATATTCGTGTAGTCAGGATTTAGGTGTTTTAACATCTAAGTTTATTAGAAAACAACTTCGAAAATGAAAAAGCTGTGGCTTTGGCAACACACAATGGTTGTTGGAGTGCAGCTTTTTTGTATAAGGAATTCTCCCAACTACGCCTAGTCCCTCCTTATCTTTACGGGTGGCAGACGCATTTAAAACGAACTTCGTTCGTAGCGTCTGCTAAAGTCATAAGGAATCCTCCCAACTATGTTGGGTCCCTCCTTATGACAAATACGCACCTGGCGGGAATCGAACCCGCATTTTCGTCTCCGGAGGACGACGTTCTATCCATTATACTACAGGTACAACTCCCTAATTATACATTAAATGGACTAAGGTATCAATAAGAAGATATGTAGAACAATGTCAGTGCAATTAAATTTAAAATATATCATAGTAAATATCATTGAAAATGTCAGTTAGTTTATTACAAGTTTATAGTTGGCTAAAAACTAAAGTTGAATTTATAAATGATATTTGATAAACTAATGGGGAATTATTTTTGAGTACAAAAAGAAAAGATTAAATATAGGGTAAGGAGAATTAAAGTGGAAACTGAAGAGAAGAAGTTAACAAGTTCAGAAATAGACCAGATGCTTGAAGAAGCGGCAGCGTATCACGTGGAGTCTAAAGAGCCATCTAATAAAAACAAAAAAAATAAAAAGAAAAAAAAGAAAAGAAAACAGATAAGATTTGACATTATCATTGCCATTGTTTTGGCAGTTGTAGTTGTAGTGGGAGCAGTTTTTGCAATTAGCAAGCTTGCAGGTAAGTCTTCATCAGCTAGTAAGAAGAGCAATGTGGAGAATCCACTTGAAGATGACAAATATGATGAAATTACTGACGTTGTAAACAATTATCTTAACGCATATTTAGTTGAAGATTCACAGAAGAGATTAGATATTCTTGCAAGATACGTTGACAATATTGGAGACCTTAGCGAAAGTGATGTAGCACAGAAGAAGTACATTACAAGCTATTCAGAAGTTGAATGTTATACAAAGAATGGTCCTTATGACAACACTTATGTTGTTTACGCATACTACCAGACAGAATACAAGAACATTTCAACTAAAGTACCAAGCCTTACAACATATTATGTAATTAGAGATGCAAAAACAGGAAATGTTTACATTCATAATAAGTGGAGTGATGAAATAAAAGATTATATTTCAAAGGTTTCAAAAGATGCTGACGTTCAGAAATTAATTTCAGATGTTCAGAAAGAACTTTTGGAGGCTGAAAAGTCAGATGCTAACTTAAAGAAGTTCCTTGATGCTCTCACAGGAAAAACAGAGGAAACAACTACAGCAGCTCAGAAAGCTACTCAGGCAACTACACAGCCGGCAACTGCTAAGCAGGAACAGAAGACAACACAGGCAACTAAACAGGCTGCCACAACTAAGCCTACAGTTACTCAGAAGGCTACAACAGCTAAGCCTACAGAAGCACCTACAACAACAGCTGAGGCAAGAATTAAATAAGACCAAGGTCTTAAGGAGATTAATAGTTGAATAAGAAATGTTATATAGTTGGTGCCGGAGATAATTCCGGCACCAACTTTTCTAAAGGAAAAGATGAATATGTTATAGCGGCAGACGGTGGACTTGCTACTCTTGAAAAGTTGGGAATACAGCCGGATTTTATTTTAGGAGATTTTGATTCTTTAGGCTACGTACCCGATGGAAAAAACATAGAGGTTCACAAGGTCGAAAAAGATGACACGGACATGATGCTATCAGTGGAAAGAGCCATAGAATCAGGTTACAATGAAATAGAGATTTTTGGTGGCACAGGTGGACGAATAGATCATACGGTGGCAAATTTTCAGACAATGCTTTGGGCATCTAAGCAAAATGTGAAAATCAAAATGACAGACAAAAATCACGTTTATTTTATGATTACAAATGATACACTGGAAATAAAAGGAAAAGACGGAGCAGATTTGTCTGTTTTTGCTTTTGGAGGGGACGCTAAAGGTGTTACAATAAAAGGTGGAAAATATCAGGCAGAGAATGTAATTTTGACAATGGACAATCCTACAGCCGTAAGTAATTCGTTTATTGGTGAAAAAGTCAGAATTTCAGTGGAAAGTGGAAGCCTGCTTGTTATTGTGGCAAAATAAAAACATATAAAATATAAAAATTGTTTAACTACTTAATATGTTTGAAAACAATCAATTAAAAATGAACAATTATAAAATATTGAATTGGTGTAAAAATGGAACAAAATATTAGATTAAAAGAAAAAAAGTCAGCGGACGAACAGATTAGATTGAATAAATTTTTAAGTGATGCAGGATATTGTTCCAGAAGGGAAGCAGACAGACTTGTGGAGCAGGGCGTTGTAAAAGTTAACGGAAAAACTGCAGTGATGGGACAAAAAGTGACCATCAATGATAGTATAATGGTTAAAGGTAAGAATATTTCAAGAGAAGAAGAACAGATTCTTATAGCACTAAATAAACCTGTTGGAATTGAATGTACCACAGATTTAAATAACCCGGACAACATAGTGGATTTTATTAATTTTGATAAGAGAATTTATCCTATTGGAAGGTTGGATAAGAACTCTCAGGGGTTAATACTTTTGACTAACGACGGTTCAATTGTTAATAACATATTGAAAGGCTCAAATTATCATGAGAAAGAGTATGTTGTTACAGTTGATAAGCCGGTAACAGACGATTTTATTAAGAAAATGTCAACAGGTGTACGGATTCTTGATCAGGTAACAAGACCGTGTAAGGTAACTAAGGTGAAGAAGCATGTTTTTAATATTATTTTAACTCAAGGGTTAAATAGACAGATTAGAAGAATGTGCGGAGAACTTGGATATAATGTTCAAAAGTTGAAAAGAATAAGAATAATGAACATTGAATTGGGTAATCTTCCTGTGGGACAATATAGAAAGGTCACCGACAGTGAATTAAAAGAATTAATGAGAAATTTTAATTGATTTTAACAAAGGTTCAAAAAGATTAAAGAATAAAATTATAGAAAATTAATTTTAGGTTAGGTGGATATAATGGATAAGTCAGAAAGAATTAAAGATCTTGTAGAATTATTGAATAAAGCTAACAAGGCATATTATCAGGAAGCCAATGAGATAATGACTAACTTTGAATATGATAAGTTGTATGATGAATTGGTTGGCTTAGAGAAAGAAACAGGCATGGTGTTGTCTAACAGCCCTACAGTTAACGTAGGTTATCAGGTTGTCAGTCAGTTGCCAAAGGAGCAGCACAACAGCCCTATGCTTTCCCTTGATAAGACTAAAGAAGTTGGAGCATTGGCAGATTTTGCAGGAGACAGAAAGTGTCTTTTGTCTTGGAAAATGGACGGCTTGACAGTTGTTCTTACTTATGAAAATGGAGAACTTGTAAAGGCTGTAACACGTGGCAACGGATTGGTTGGAGAAGTAATAACAAACAATGCCAAAACATTTAAGAATATACCGATTTCAATACCTTATAAGGGCAGACTTACTCTTAGAGGGGAAGCAATAATTAAATATTCTGACTTTGAACAGATTAACAGAGAGATTGAAGATGCAGATTCTAAGTACAAGAATCCTAGAAATTTGTGCTCAGGTTCAGTGCGCCAGTTAAATAGTCAGGTTACGGCAGAGCGAAATGTTAATTTTGTAGCGTTTGCACTTATTAATGCAGATGATGTGGACTTTGGCAATTCAATTGAGCAACAGTACAAATGGATGGAAAGTCAGGGATTTCAAGTTGTTGAGTACAGGGTTGTAACAAGAAATTCAATGGAGGATGCAGTAAAATATTTTGCTGGAAAAATTCAGACTTACGATTATCCTTCTGACGGATTGGTTCTTATGTTTGATGATATTGAATATGGTTTGTCACTTGGAACTACAGCCAAGTTTCCACGAAACGGAATTGCTTTTAAATGGGAAGATGAACAGGCAGAAACTACGCTTAAATATATTGAATGGAGTCCAAGTCGAACAGGACTTATTAATCCTGTAGCAGTTTTTGAACCGGTTGAACTTGAAGGAACAACAGTAAGCAGGGCAAGTGTACATAATATTAGTATTATGGAAGAATTAGAACTTGGCTCCGGTGACAGAATTAAAGTTTACAAGGCTAATATGATTATTCCACAGATTTCAGAGAATCTAACAAAGAGCGGAATAGATGATTTGCCTAAGGAATGCCCTGTATGTGGTCATGCAATTGAAGTGAAGGCAGAGAATGGAATAAAGACACTTTATTGCCCTAACAGCCAGTGTCCGGCTAAACACGTTAAGTTATTTACTTTGTTTGTGTCAAGAAACGGAATGAACATTGACGGATTATCAGAGGAAACTTTGGAGAAGTTTATTGACGCGGGCTACATTAAGGAATTTGCAGATATTTTCCATTTGGACAGATATTATGAAGAAATAGTTGCAACACCGGGATTTGGACAGAAATCATATGATAATCTTATGGATTCAGTGGAAAAAGCCAGAAATGTTGAACTTTCAGCGTTGATTTATAGCTTGGGTATTCCAAATATTGGTTCAGCCAATGCCAAGCTTATTTGCAAGGCGTTTAACAATAACATTGAAAAAATAAGAAATGCAAGTGTTGAAGAGTTGATTGAAATAGATGGTATAGGTGAAATAATGGCAGAGAAGTTCTGTCAGTATTTTGCAGACGAAGACAATATCAAAAAACTTGATAATCTTCTTAAAGAAGTAAATATTGCAGAACCGGAAGAAAATACAACTCCTCAGAACATGGATGGTTTGACTTTTGTAATAACAGGTTCAGTGGAACATTTTGCTAACCGTAATGAACTAAAGTCGTATATTGAAAAGCATGGCGGAAAGGTTACAGGCTCAGTTTCAGCTAAGACTAATTATCTTATAAACAATGATGCAATGTCAGCATCTTCTAAAAACAAAAAAGCCAAACAATTAGGTGTGGAAATTGTTACGGAAGAAGTTTTTTTAGAAAGATGGTGTAAAGATATTGAACAGTAGGTCATAATATGGTAAATATGATACAAGGATAAAAGTTGGCAGAATAATCAGATATAAAGTCAGATGAAAAATAATATAAATAAAACAAAACAAACCTGACAGGAAACAGATATGAAAGTTATATTTTTATCCTATGTATGAATAGTATTAAATTTCTAAATAAGTATTTCAGGAGGAGTTAGTTATGAGAAATGATATAGTAGAAATTTTATGCGACATCAATCCACTGTTAGACCCGGACGATGAAGACATGAGCATAGCAGAATTTTTAGAATCAAAACAATTAATGGAGTTAATAGCAAGACTTGAAGACCACTTCGACATCGATATTCCATATGACGATAGAAATGAAGACAACTTCTACAGTGTTGACACAATAATCGAATTGCTAGAAAGGTTGCAGTAGAACTTCAAAGAATTAAGAAATTAAAAAATCGCTCATAAAAGTTTGAAGACAAACATATAGCTATCAAACTTTTATGGGCGATTTGCAATAAATAAGGAGTATGACCAATTGGTAGTACTCCTTATTTTTGTGCAAAATTTCAAAAGTCATATTTGCGGGGAACACACATCTAAAATCCAACTGATTTTGTACAATATATGATTGAATTTGTGGTAGATGTACTCCGATATTAAAAAAACTTCGTTTTTTGAGGTACGCGTCCTAATTTCTATTAGTATTCACTTGACTTTTTTTCCTGTTGCAGATACTATAATAATTGTATTAGTTGTAGTAGTACAATTATAGTGAAGGGGAAAGAATATGCTTACTGTTAATTTTCAATCAAGAACGCCGGTATATCAGCAACTTTACGATGATGTTGTAAGACTGGCATCTCTTGGAGTGTTAAAAAGCAATACCAAATTACCACCTGTGCGTGTTTTGGCAACAGAGCTTGGAATTAATCCTAACACAGTGTCGAAAGCATATAAGATGCTTGAAGCTGATGGGTATATATATTCTACAGTTGGACGTGGAAGTTTTGTATCAGATAAGTTGTGTCAGGATGAGGCTGAAAAAATTGCCGCAAGGCAGGAACTGAAAAGAGCTTTGAAGAAAGCGTATAAAAAAGGTGTCACAAAAGAAGAAATAGTGAATATGATAGAACAGATAATAGAGGGAGTAGACACAGAATGATAGAAATTAAGAATTTGACTAAAAAATTTGATTCAAATGTAGCCCTAAATAGAATGAATTGTTCTATTAGCGAAGGCACAATTTTTGGATTGGCAGGTAGTAATGGAAGTGGAAAGAGTACGTTATTAAGGACGTTATCAGGTGTTTATGAACCAGATGAGGGTCAGGTTATAATAGATGGAGAGCCTGCATTCGATAATCATAAAATAAAAGAGCGTTGTTATTATATTGCGGATTATCCGTTTTTCTTTAACGACAGCACAGTTGAGAATATGGGAAAATTATTGAAAAATATTTATTCCACATGGGACCAGCAGAGATTTGAAGAATTATGTGAAATGTTCCCAATTGAAAGAAAAAAGAAAATTATAAATATGAGTAAAGGAATGCAGCGACAGGCATCACTTATTCTTGCTTTTGCGGCAAAACCTAAATATTTGTTCTTAGATGAAATTTTTGACGGTTTGGATCCACTTATAAGAAAAACGCTTAAGACACTTATTATTCAAGATGTGACAGACAGAAATATGACATGTATTATTGCATCTCATAATTTAAGAGAGATTGATGACATATGTGACCGAATTGTAATGTTGCACGATGGTTCACTTTTGACTAATGAGGAAACAGATAGCCTTAAAAATAAAATACATAAAATTCAGATGGCTTTTAAGAATAGTCCAAGTGTAAAAACACTTACAGAAATGAATGTTCAGATTATAAGTCAGGTTGGAAACTACTTTAGCGTAATGGCACGAGGAGATATAGATGAAATTATGGAAAAACTTAATTCTTTAAACCCTGTGTTTATAGAAACTATGCCTTCTACATTAGAGGAAGTATTTATTAATGAAATGGAGGGCGCAGGATATGGAAAATAATAGTTTAAGTAATAAATCTAAGGCAATAGCATTATTTAAATGGACTAATAGAAAATATCTTTCAGTTTCCATAGCATATTGGATTTTGTTATTTCTAGCCTATCCTTTGGCAGAAATATTTATAATGATTACCAGCATATCTGCAGATGGGAAGTATAATTATTATGTAGACAGAATGCAGACTTATGGAGTGCTTATACCGTCCACTTTGTTTGCGGCAATTGCAATAGGATATTCAATTGTAATATCCTTAATTGCATTTTCGTACATGCATAATAAGAGATGTGTTGACTTATTTGGCAGCTTTCCGGTAAGCAGAAGAACATTGTTCTTTTCAAGGTTTGCCTCAGTTATATTTTCAACATTGATGCCTGTTATAGTTATTGGTTTAATAGGTATGATTTTATCGTTTGAACATAAAGCTTTTATAGCCGGAGCTTCAACAATAGGCTTATTGTGCTTAGTATTAATTGGCAACATATGTTTTATAGCAATCATCTCTCTTTGTTGTGGAACAACTATTGATGTTATAATTTGTTATGGGGCAATTAACGTGTGCTATCCTATAGCCGTATTTTTATGTAGCTATTATCCAGGAGAAATTTTACCGGGAGTTGGACAAAAAGACCTGCCGTCATCACTTTATACGTTACTTTGTCCAATTATGGCATTCTTTACATCTGCTTTTGGAGACGGTTTGGCATTACATACAATATGGTGGATTGGATTTATAATAGTTGTCACAATCGTTTGTTATCATTTGTGCAAAAAGAGAAAAGCTGAAACAGCTCAGAACGGATTTGCATTCGCAATTGTTGAAATAATTATAAAGTTTTTAACATGCTTTACATGTGGACTTGCCATTGGCTTTATAATGTCACAGCTTGGAAATATTTACAGCAGTGTTTTGGCATCTTATATTTGGCTTGTTGTTGGAATTATTATTGGAATATTTGCTTCTAATATTTTACTTCATTTGGCATTTCACAGAGGATTGTCAATGTTTAAAAGTAGCTTAGTGGAAAGTCTGGTTGTTTTTGTTACAACAGGGATTTTTATAGTGATTATTGCAACCGGAGGTCTTGGCTATGACACTACAATTCCTAAAGAGTCAGAAGTTGAGAGTGTTATTGTGAAGGAAGCAGACAGAGAGTATTTTATTATTAACGGCAAAGATATTGTTAATTCATATCAAGGCGACGCGAAAAGAATTAAGAAGACTCTTGAATTGCATAAAGAAATTATTAACAAGTGCAAGGCTAAAAAACACCATGGTTTTTATGCACTGACACGACAGTCTGATGATGATTATGGTTCTGTTTCGGATGAAGATGAATATGAGTATACAATTAGTCCTACGGGAATAATTATCAAATATAAGCTTAAAAGCGGAAAAATAATCACAAGACAGTATAGAAGAGGTGAAGTGCCGGTTAGTCAGGAAGAGAATGTTAAGAATTTGGTAGTAAATGATTTGACTATGATTACAAAGATACCGGTTAAATATTTGTCAAGTTGTTATATTCTGGATATGCAAAAAGGCGGATATAGCAGTACAGATAAAGATTTAAACAAAAAACTGGTAGCGGCACTTATTAAAGACCTTAATAATGTGAAAAAGATAAAAAAAGACGAATATGATTATAGTATAGATATTAACTATACTGATAGTGGAGACAACTATAATTATAGAAATGGAACAGAGATAAGTGTAAATATTTACAGCGAATATAAAAATACACTTAAGGTTCTTAATGACAGCGGAGTACTTGCGAAGCTGGAAGAATAGTAGTATATTAGAGAAAGCGAACGAGTGAAGGACGAAAAGCCTATTATTCGATATGCTGGCTAAAAAAATATCACACGGAGGATAGAATTATGGACAAGAAAAATATTGATTGGGCCAATATAGGTTTTGGTTATGTTCAGACAGATAAGAGATTTGTGTCTAACTTTAAAGATGGTAAATGGGATGACGGTCAGTTAACTGACGATGCAACAGTTGTTATCAGTGAATGTGCAGGTGTATTACAGTATGCACAGACATGTTTTGAAGGAATGAAAGCTTACACAACAGAAGATGGACGTGTAGTAGTGTTCAGACCTGACTTAAATGCAAAGAGAATGGAAGATTCAGCTAAGAGACTTGAAATGCCGGTCTTCCCTCAGGATAGATTTGTAAAAGCAATCGAAGAAACAGTAAAAGCTAACTTAGCTTATGTACCACCATATGGTTCAGGTGCTACATTATATATTAGACCTTACATGTTTGGTAGTTCATCAGTTATAGGTGTAAAGCCGGCTGAAGAATATCAGTTTAGAGTATTTACAACACCTGTAGGACCTTACTTTAAGGGTGGCGCTAAGCCTATCACAATTAAGGTAAGTGATTTTGATAGAGCAGCACCTCACGGAACAGGTCATATTAAAGCAGGTCTTAACTATGCAATGAGTTTACATGCAATCGTTACAGCTCACGCAGAAGGTTTTGATGAAAATATGTACTTAGATGCAGCAACAAGAACTAAGGTAGAAGAAACAGGTGGAGCTAACTTTATTTTTGTTACAAAAGATAATACAGTAGTTACACCTAAGTCAAACAGTATTCTTCCATCAATTACAAGACGTTCATTAATGTATGTTGCAGAACATTATTTAGGACTTAAAGTTGAAGAAAGAGAAGTTTACTTTGATGAAGTTAAAGATTTCGCAGAATGTGGCCTTTGTGGTACAGCAGCAGTAATCTCACCAGTAGGAAAGATTAATGACCATGGCAAAGAAATTTGTTTCCCAAGTGGAATGGAAGAAATGGGACCTATAACAAAGAAACTTTACGATACATTAACAGGAATTCAGATGGGTAGAATTGAAGCTCCTGAAGGATGGATTTACGAAATTAAATAATTAAAGATAGGATAGAGTATGTGGAATAGAGCAGATTTAAAAGCAAATGCTAAAAAGATTTTTTTCGGGAACTATTGGAAAGCAGTTTTAGTAACGCTTATTTTGACAATTATTCTTGGTGGTGCAACAAACACAATAACAAGAAGAATTTCAAATAATCAGTCAACAGATTGGTCAATTGATCAGGATTTTTCCGGTGTTTCAAGTTATGATGAATGGTCAAATGATGAAATATTGAACATTGGAAACAGTTCATTGTATGGTTCAGAATATCAGACATATCTTAGAATTTACAACCGACTGAAGAATATACCCGGATCAGTATGGGCAATGTTGGGAATTGCTGTAGCAGTAGGAATAGTTGTTGGTCTTTTAATTTCCATTTTCTTAGTAGCACCTTTACAGGTTGGATGTTACAGATGGTATATCTTAAACAGAACATCTAATCCACCAATGGGAGAATTATTAAATTCATTTAGAAATGGATATTTTAACACTGCTAAGATTATGTTTTGCAAGGGTTTGTACACAGCACTTTGGAGTTTGTTGTTTATAATACCGGGAATTATCAAGGCGTATGAATATAGTATGATTCCATATTTGTTGGCCGAGAATCCTAATATGTCAAAACAGGAAGCTTTTGCAATAAGCAAGGAATTAATGGATGGAAATAAGTTTAATGCATTTGTACTGGACTTATCGTTCATACTTTGGAATTTTGTAGGTGCATTAGCATTTGGTTTACCTGGAATATTCTTTGTTAATCCTTATGTTCAGTTAACTAATGTTGAACTTTATGTAAAATTATGTCAGATTAGAGCAGAAAGACATAATTCAACATATAATCAGGATTACAACCAGAATTTTAATCAGAATGATTTTTCAGGTTATACACAAGTATAAAATTAAGTAAAAGTAATGAAATGACTAATAAAATAAAAAAAATGGCGGTTTTCGCCATTTTTTTTTATATTGTACTAGACAAAGATATTATAATTTGTTAAAATTATAACAATCTTAATAATATTATTACTAGAAGTGGGAATTTTACAAAATTGTAACAGAAAAGTCATCTGTTTTTTCTTGCGGTGAAATAGTAAAAATGGTATTATGAGAGTATGTGAGCAAGCAGGTGAAATTATACATAAAACCTGTTAACATATCAAAAAAATCACGGAGGATTTATATTATGTCAAAGAAAGTAGTTATCGCAGGCGCATGCCGTACAGCTATTGGAAAAATGGGTGGAGCATTAAGCACAACTCCAGCACCAGTTTTAGGATCTATTGTTATTAAGGAAGCTCTTAACAGAGCAGGTGTTCCAGCTGATCAGGTTGATCACGTATATATGGGATGTGTTATCCAGGCAGGACTTGGACAGAACGTAGCACGTCAGGCAGCACTTAAGGCAGGACTTCCAATTGAAACACCAGCAGTTACAGTTAACGTTGTATGTGGTTCAGGTCTTAACTGTGTAAACATGGCTGCACAGATGATTCAGGCAGGAGATGCTGATATCGTTGTTGCAGGTGGTATGGAAAACATGTCAATGGCTCCATATGCTTTACCACAGGCTAGATTTGGTTACAGAATGAACAATGGTACACTTGTTGATACAATGGTTAACGATGCATTAACAGATGCATTCAATCACTACCACATGATGATTACAGCTGAAAACGTAGCTGAACAGTGGGGAATTACAAGAGAAGAATTAGATGCTTTCTCAGCTAACTCACAGCAGAAATGTGAAAAGGCTATGGCTGAAGGTAAGTTCAAAGATGAAATCGTTCCTGTAGAAGTAAAACAGAGAAAACAGACAGTTATCGTAGATACAGATGAAGGCCCAAGAGCTGGAACAACAGCTGAATCACTTAGCAAGTTAAGATGTTGTTCAGGTAAGCCTGATGGTGTTGTTACAGCAGGTAATGCATCAGGTATCAATGATGGTGCAGCAGCAGTTGTAGTTATGAGCGAAGAAAAAGCTAAAGAATTAGGTGTTAAGCCAATGGCTACATTCGTAACAGGGGCACTTGGTGGTGTTGATCCATCAATCATGGGTGTTGGACCTGTAGCTTCAACTAAGAAAGCATTAGCAAAAGCTAACATGACAATTGATGATATGGACTTAATCGAAGCTAACGAAGCTTTCGCAGCTCAGTCAGTAGCAGTAGCTAGAGACTTAAAGTTCGATATGAGCAAAGTAAACGTAAACGGTGGTGCTATTGCTCTTGGTCATCCAGTAGGTGCATCAGGTTGTCGTATTCTTGTAACATTACTTCACGAAATGCAGAAGAGAGACGCTAAGAAGGGTCTTGCTACTTTATGTATCGGTGGCGGAATGGGATGTACTACAATCGTTGAACGTGACTAATTTTAAATATAACCAGGGCTGGTAGTAAAACTGCCAGCTTTTATGGTGTTAATAAACACTTTTTATAATTAAGTTTCAATACTTAAAAAGTTATTTTTATTAAGGAGAAAAAACAATGGAATTCATTACATATGAACAGGAAGGATTCGTTGGAATTCTTACAATCAATCGTCCAAAGGCTCTTAACGCATTAAACAGCCAGGTTCTTGATGAATTAAATGAAACAATTGATTCAATTGATATTAATGAAACAAGAGCACTTATTTTAACAGGTGCCGGAGACAAATCTTTTGTTGCAGGCGCTGATATCGGAGAAATGTCAACACTTACAAAGGCAGAAGGTGAAGCTTTTGGTAAGAAAGGTAATGATGTTTTCAGAAAGCTTGAAACATTAGAAATTCCAGTAATCGCAGCAGTTAACGGATTCGCTTTAGGTGGCGGATGCGAAATCTCAATGAGTTGTGATATTAGAATTTGTTCAGAAAACGCTATTTTCGGACAGCCTGAAGCAGGTCTTGGAATTACACCAGGTTTCGGTGGAACACAGAGACTTGCAAGAATCGTTGGACCTGGAATGGCTAAGCAGATGATTTATACAGCAAGAAATATTAAGGCTGACGAAGCTTACAGAATCGGTCTTGTAAATGCAGTATATCCACAGGAAGAACTTATGGATGCTGCAAAGAAGTTAGCAGCAGGTATTGCAAAGAATGCACCTATCGCTGTTAGAGCTTGCAAGAAGGCAATTAATGATGGACTTGATGCAGTTATGGATGATGCTATCGTTATCGAAGAAAAATTATTCGGAAGCTGCTTCGAAACAGAAGATCAGAAAGCCGGAATGGGTAACTTCCTTGAAAAGGATAAAGAAAAGAAACTTAAAGTTGTTCCATTTAAGAACTGCTAATAGTTTGTAATTGTGCTTTGGCACAGCTAATATTGTTTTAAATACCGGATTTTCCGGTTTTAACCGTGGGAAGAATTTCTTCACACATATTTAAGGTAATGGTTTAATCCATTACAGAATAAATAAGCGACAAGTTCGCAAAAGTATTTTTGGAGGAAAAAAGATGAAGGTAGGAGTAATTGGTGCCGGAACAATGGGCCAGGGAATCGCTAAGGCTTTCGCTCAGGTTGATGGATACACAGTAGCATTATGTGACATCAAGCAGGAATGGGCTGAAGGTGGAAAAGACAAGATTGCTAAAGGTTATGCAAGACTTGTACAGAAAGAAAAAATGACACAGGAGCAGGTTGATGGTATTCTTGCAAGAATCACACCAGGTCTTAAAGAAGACTTATGTGCTGACTGCGATTTAATCGTAGAAGCTGCTTTTGAAAATATGGAAGTTAAGAAAACAACATTTGGCGAATTAGATAAGATTTGTAAGCCTGAATGTATCTTTGCTTCAAACACATCATCTCTTTCAATTACAGAGATTGGAAATGGTCTTACACGTCCTATGATTGGTATGCATTTCTTCAATCCTGCAGATAGAATGAAATTAGTAGAAGTTATCGCAGGCGTTAACACACCTGACGAAACAGTAGAAGAAATCATTAAGATTTCAAAAGAAATCGGCAAGACACCTGTACAGGTAAATGAAGCTGCCGGATTTGTAGTTAACAGAATCTTAATCCCAATGATTAACGAAGCTGCTTTCATTAAGATGGAAGGTGTTTCAGACATCGCTGGTATTGATGCAGCAATGAAACTTGGTGCAAATCACCCAATGGGACCTCTTGAATTAGGAGATTTCGTTGGTTTAGATATCTGCCTTGCAATTATGGATGTTCTTTACAATGAAACAGGCGACAGCAAATATCGTGCATGTCCATTAATCCGTAAGATGGTTAGAGGTGGAAACCTTGGTGTTAAATCAGGTAAGGGATTCTACGTTTATAACGCAGATCGTACAAAAACACCAGTTGATGCTCAGTAATTAGGGCAAACAATAAATATGGAGGAAAGATAAATGGATTTTACTTTAAGCAAAAAACATGAAATGGCAAGAACTCTTTTCAAAGAATTCGCTGAAAATGAAGTTAAACCTCTTGCACAGGAAACAGATGAAAATGAACAGTTCCCTGTTGAGACAGTTGAAAAGATGGCAAAATATGGTTTCCTTGGTATTCCAGTTCCTAAGGAATATGGCGGACAGGGATGTGATCCTTTAACATATGCTATGTGTGTTGAAGAATTATCAAAAGTATGTGGTACAACAGGTGTTATCGTATCAGCTCATACATCACTTTGTATCGATCCTATTATGACATTCGGTACAGAAGAACAGAAAAAGAAATATGTAGTTCCACTTGCAAAGGGTGAAAAGTTAGGTGCTTTCGGTCTTACAGAACCAGGTGCAGGTACAGATGCTCAGGGACAGCAGACAAAGGCTGTTTTTGATGAAGCTACAAATGAATGGGTATTAAATGGTTCTAAGTGCTTTATTACAAATGGTAAGTACGCAGATGTTTATATCGTAATCGCTGTAACAGGTAAAGTTGAAAAACGTGGTAGAATGATGAAAGAAATTTCAGCATTTATCGTTGAAAAAGGAACTCCAGGATTTACATTCGGAACAAAAGAAAAGAAAATGGGTATCCGTGGTTCAGCAACATATGAATTAATTTTTGAAGATTGCCGTATCCCAGCTGAAAACTTACTTGGTAAGAAGGGTAAAGGTTTCAACATTGCAATGCATACACTTGATGGTGGACGTATTGGTATCGCTGCACAGGCTCTTGGTCTTGCAGAAGGCGCTTTAGAAACAACTATCGAATATGTAAAGGAAAGAAAACAGTTCGGAAGATCAATCGGACAGTTCCAGAATACACAGTTCCAGTTAGCAGATATGGCTACTAAGGTAGAAGCTGCTAAGTTGCTTGTTTACAAAGCAGCAATGGCTAAGGCTACACAGAAGACATACTCTTTTGAAGCTGCTCAGGCTAAATTATGCGCAGCAGAAGTTGCAATGGAAGTTACAACTAAGGCTGTTCAGTTACATGGTGGTTATGGTTATATCAGAGAATATGACGTTGAAAGAATGATGAGAGATGCTAAGATTACAGAAATCTACGAAGGTACTTCAGAAGTTCAGCGTATGGTAATCTCTGCAAACTTATTAAAATAATAGGAGGTACTAATCGTGAAAATTATCGTTTGTGTAAAACAGGTACCTGATACAAAGGGTGGAGTTAAATTTAACCCAGATGGTACATTAGATAGAGGTGCAATGCTTACAATTATGAACCCTGATGATAAAGCAGGTCTTGAAGCTGCACTTAGATTAAAAGATCAGTACGGCGCTGAAGTTACAGTTCTTACAATGGGTCTTCCAAAGGCTGAAGATGTTCTTCGTGAAGCTATAGCTATGGGTGCTGACAATGGAATCTTAGTAACAGATAGAGTTTTAGGTGGTGCTGATACTTGGGCTACATCTACTACAATCGCTGGTGCAATTAGAAATATTAAAGATTACGACATCATTATTACAGGACGTCAGGCTATCGATGGTGATACAGCTCAGGTTGGACCACAGATCGCTGAACATCTTGGAATCCCTGTAATTTCATATGCTGAAGGTATTGAAGTTGAAGGAGATAGCGTAATTGTTAAGAGACAGTATGAAGATAGACATCATATGCTTAAAGCAAAAATGCCTGTATTAATTACAGCTCTTTCAGAATTAAACGAGCCACGTTACATGACTCCAGGTGGAATTTTTGATGCATGTGATGCTGAAATCACAACTTGGGGAAGAGCAAATCTTGTTGACGTAGAAGATGGAGACCTTGGATTAAAGGGTTCACCTACAAAGATTGCTAAGGCTTCTGACAAAGTTCGTAAGGGTGCTGGAGAAAAGGTTACTCCTGATTCACCTGATGAAGCAGTTGATTACATCATGGACAAATTATTAACAAAGCACGTTATTTAGTAGAGAGGAGATTATAATTATGCAGAACATTAATTTAGAAGATTATAAAGGCGTATATGTCTTCGCTCAGCAGGTAGATAACGAATTAAGCGGTATCGCATTCGAGTTACTTGGAGAAGCAGGAAGACTTGCAAAACCATTAAATACAGAAGTAACAGCAGTACTTCTTGGATCAAACGTTGGAAATTTAGTTGATCAGTTAGCTGAATATGGCGCTGATAAGGTTATCGTTGTTGATAATCCTGAACTTGAAACATATAGAACTGAACCATATGCTCAGGCTTTAACAGCAGTTATTAATGAATTCAAGCCTGAAATTATGTTAGTTGGTGCTACAGCAATCGGTAGAGATTTAGGTCCTACAGTTTCAGCTAGAGTAGCAACAGGTCTTACAGCTGACTGTACAGTTCTTGAAATTGGTGATTTCCCAATCAACCCAATTCCAGGTAGAGAACAGAAACACAATCAGCTTCTTATGACTCGTCCTGCATTCGGTGGTAACACAATTGCTACTATTGCATGTCCAGATCATAGACCACAGATGGCTACAGTTCGTGCCGGTGTTATGCAGAAGGCAGAACCAAAGCCAGGCGCAAAGGCAGAAGTTATTAACTTTGACGCTAAATTAGAAAAGAACAGCAAATATGTTGAAATTCAGGAAGTAATTAAGTCAGTTGCTGAAACAGTAGATATCATGGACGCTAAGATTTTAGTATCAGGTGGACGTGGTGTTGGTTCAGCTGAAAACTTCAAGCTTCTTGAAGATCTTGCAGAAGCTCTCGGTGGAGAAGTTTCATGTTCAAGAGCTGTTACAGATAACGGTTGGTTACCAGTAGACAGACAGGTTGGACAGACAGGTAAAACAGTTCGTCCACAGGTTTACTTTGCAATTGGTATTTCAGGAGCAATCCAGCATGTAGCTGGTATGGAAGAATCAGACCTTATCATCGCAATCAACAAAGATGAAGATGCTCCAATCTTTGACGTAGCTGATTATGGTATCGTTGGAGACTTAAACAAGATCGTTCCACAGCTTACAGCAGCTATCAAAGCAGCAGAAGCTAACAAATAATCAAATATAATATATAGTTGATATATTAGTCCCCGCGTCGGAAGACGCGGGGATTTTTGTGTTTAGTGGGGGATTCTAAGGTTGTTATTATTGAATTTTTCAATATCTGCCCCATATGAACATGGTTGCGTGGAAGGAGAGAGTTAGTGTGGAAAATTTTTGTGCTTAGATGGGGAATTTGTACCATATAAGCGAAAAGTTATCCACATGGTACAGATAAAGAAGAATTGAATAAGTCGTATGTGGAAATCTGTACCATACAGACGAAAAACTATTCATATGGTACAGATGAAGAAGAATTGAATAAGTCGTATGTGGAAATCTGTACCACACAGAGGAAAAGTTGTTCATATGGTACAGATAAAGAAGAATTGAATGAGTCGTATGTGGAAATTTGTACCATACAGGCGAAAAGTTATCTATATAGTACAAATAAGAAAGAATTGAATTATTATAAAAAATAGTAATTGACGTATTACTCATATAAGAATATAATTAACACAACATAAGAAATAAAAAATGATACATAAAAGATAAATGTTACATATACTGGCTATAATTAGTAGTTATAAATTGATCGAAAGGTATTAATGGCAATGTTTATGATAGCGTTATGTAATGCAAAAAAACAAAATTAAAAAAATAGGGGGGATTGTATGGGAAAAGATTACGTTAGAAAAGAACTTGAAGATAAGTTAGATGAATTATCAGCAATTGAGAAGAATGCATTGAAAGAGTTAACAAAATTACCGGAAGGCAAAATTTATGCAAAAAGAAGAGGAGAAAATTGTTGTCAATTTTTTTGGAAGAAGGATAGCGAGACAGATTGGCAATATCTTAAAAAATCGGAAGATAAGTTTGCTACGGAATTAATTCAAAGAGAATATACAGAGAAAGTATTAAAAACTATATGTGAGCAAAGGAAATTAATAGAAAAATTTGTTAAGAAATATAATGAAAAATCAGTATTAGATGTGGTCAATAAGATTTCTGAACCTAAGTTAGAAAAGATTAAAATGTATGTCAAAGATGATATGGCATATATATGTGATTGGTATAAAAAGCAGGAGGAAATAATAGCAAAGGCAAGTAAGTATGTGTATAGCATAAAAGCAGGAGAAGATATAGAAATTTTGACTGAAAAAGGTGAAAGTGTTAAATCGAAATCAGAGAAAATTATTGCAGATAAATTAAATATGATGAATATACCTTATTGTTATGAAGTTCCACTTTATCTAAAGGGATATGGGTATGTAAAACCAGATTTTAAAGTATTAAATGTAGCAACAAGGAAAGAGTATTATTGGGAACATTATGGGATGATGGATAATAAAGATTACATAATTAAAGCATTAAAAAAGAAAAATTCCTATATAAGTAATAATTTTATAGTTGGAGATAATCTTATTGAAACATATGAATCACAAAGTTGCCCATTGGATACAAGAAATGTTGAAAAGATAATTAAAACTTTCTTGGTGTAATAAATTAAATGCATAAACCCAACATAAAATAAATCAAACATAAAAGATAATTAACCTATCACTTAATGAAAACCAAGTGATAGTCTAATTAATAGTATGCTATTCAGTGTTTGGTTAATCGATAATAGGTTGATTAAAAGGTGTTGCTGATTCGCATTATATAGTTCTGATAAGTTTTCAAAATTGTATAATGTTATTTTACTTACATTTCCTCCAATTCATGATATAACTTTGCAATAGGTAGTCCTACAACGTTATTGTAATCACCGTGGATTCCTTTAACGTGTATGGCGAAAGAGCCTTGGATGCCGTAACTTCCGGCTTTATCATAGCAGTCACCTGTTTCAATATAGGAATTGATTTCACTGTCAGTCATCGGGTAAAATTCAACGTCAGTGCAATCGTGGAAGGAGTGAACTTTTTTCTCTTTAGTTTCAAAATCATAGAGAATAATGCTGACTCCGGTGTATACCTGATGGGTGTTATTTTGAAGCAGATTTAACATATCAAATGCCTGGTCATGATCTTTGGGTTTGCCCATTATCCGGTTGTCTTTTGCAACGATTGTATCAGCACCGATAATCATAAGTGAAACTCCCTCGTATGCGTCAAGAGACAGGTTAACAACTTTCATAATACTGTTAAATACGTTTGTTGCTTTTTGAAGAGATAGGTCTTTAACAACAAGTGCCGGTTCAGTTTCAGAAGTTTGTTCATCCATATTTGAAGCTATAATTTCAAACTCATATCCCGCCTGTTTAAGTAACTCGCTTCGTCTCGGTGAGTTTGAAGCAAGAATAAGCTTAGTTTTTTCAAAATCAATCATTTTAAATCTCCAAATTCTTATAAAATATATAGTGTAATTATAATAGTAATTATACAACAACACATAAATATAAAAAATATTATAATTAATACAAAAATTATAATCCATAACATATGAAAATAATAAAATAATTAGTCAAATTCAAGGAATAAACAAATTACTATGCAGATTGGAAAATATGTAATTAACTTTTTTACCACAAATTAACATCCTGACACATATTTAAGGTTTAATATAGGTAAGGGTAGTAGAATATTAAAAAATAAAATTATAAGATTAAGAACGATAAGATTAAAAGAGGTAATATCAAAAAGATAGTATTAAAAAGTAATCTAAAAAAGAAAGGTAACATTTGTGCAAAAAAAGGCAAGGGAGACGTAAGCTTTATATTTGATATTCCGATTAAGTAGTTGCGGTGTTTATAAGATATGTATAATTTTTCCCATTTTCTTCATACAATTTTTTTGTAGAAAAATGTTTCAACCTTTGCTATAATAAAGTTTGCACTAGCAAATATATTTTATAGAAAGGAAAAGTATAGGAAACTATACGAGAGGAAAATGTTAGAAAAAATATTTAAACTCAAAGAGAACAACACTTCCGTAAAAACAGAAGTAGTTGCGGGTGTTACAACATTTATGACTATGGCATATATTCTTGCTGTAAACCCAAGCATCTTAAGCGCTTCAGGTATGAATCCGGAAGCTATTCTTATTGCAACATGTCTTGCATCATTTATTGGTACAATGTGTATGGCTCTTATGGCTAATCTTCCATTTGCTTTATCAGCAGGTCTTGGACTTAACGCTTACTTTGCATACACAGTTTGTGGAGAAATGGGTTATTCATGGCAGATAGCATTATTTGCAGTATTTGTTGAAGGTATTATCTTTATAATACTTTCATTAACAAATGTTCGTGAAGCTATCTTTGATGCTATTCCAGTTAATCTTAAGAAAGCAGTATCAGTAGGTATCGGTTTATTCATCGCATTCATTGGATTACAGAATGCTGGTCTTGTAGTTGATTCATCAACACTTGTTACAATTACAGACTTTACACAGAATTTCCATACAGCAGGTATTTGTGCATTATTAGCAGTTATCGGTGTATTTATTACAGCAATTCTTTATATTAAGAGAGTAAAAGGTTCAATTCTTGTTGGTATCGTATCAACATGGATTCTTGGAATCATCTGCGAACTTACAAAGATTTACGTTCCTGATGGAAAGGACTTTTTCTCAGTTATCCCTACTAAGTTTGTAAGTTTTGACTTCTCAGCTTTAGGTGATACATTTGGACAGTGTTTCAATCTCAACTTTAAGGCAGTAGGTATTGTAAACTTCATCATCGTTGTATTTGCATTCCTTTTCGTTGACTTATTTGATACATTGGGAACAATCATTGGTGTAAGTACAAAAGCAGGAATGCTTGATGAAAATGGTAAATTACCAAAAATCAAACCTGCACTTATGTCAGATGCTATTGCTACATCAGTAGGTGCTGTCCTTGGTACATCAACAACAACAACATTCGTTGAATCATCAGCCGGTGTTGCTGAAGGTGGACGTACAGGTCTTACATCAGTAATAACAGGTGTTTTATTCCTTATAGCAATGATTTTCTCACCATTATTCATTACAATTCCATCATTCGCTACAGCTCCTGCACTTATTATGGTAGGATTCCTTATGTTTGGTGCTGTTACAGATATTAAGTTTACAGATGATAACTTAACAGAAGCAATTCCTGCATACCTTTGCATTATTGCAATGCCATTATTCTACAGCATTTCAGAAGGTATCTCAGTAGGAATCATTTCATACGTATTACTTAACTTAGTAACAGGTAAAGGAAAGAAAGTTAAACCTTTATTATACGTATTAGCAGTATTATTCGTATTGAAGTATATATTCTTATAAGATTATAGTGTTAAAAGGTTTTGTTCCATCTGCGCATGTATAAAGGTAGGATAATAACCTTGGAACACGCTTATAATATGAACATAAAAAAGTCTGAGATCAATTTGAATATTGAGGTGACCCCAAAAAGTTAGACTTTTTACGAGACGACTCCGGTCGTCTCGTTTTTCTTTTATGCAGTAAGGAGATGGAGCCTGTATTGAACACAAATCTTGGAAAATAATATAGATTTACTAATTCCGGATTAGACAAAATGACCATCGTTTTATTTAAAAGACAGTAAAATAAAAAAATATGTTCGTAAAAAAGAAAATAAAAGTAAAAAATTTAAATGGGGAGATGAAGAGTAAATGAATACAACAGCAGATAATAATTATTATTTGCTCTAGAACATTTATAAAAAACGTGGTACAATAACACCGATTTTAACACAACGATTCTAAGTTCTCTAAAGTCTGTTTTTAGAGCTAAGAGGGAAACAGGTGAGAGACCTGTACAGTCGTGCTACTGTAAATGTGTAGTTTTTTCAGTGGCTTTTATATAGAAGTCAACCATTGTGCCAAGGCATGAGAAGGTAGAAAAAACGTTACTGCATAAGTCAGGAGACCTGCTTAGAATTTCTTCCATTTACACACGTAATTGCAAATGGCAAGTTATAAGCTTTTTAAAGACAGGCTTTCAGATTGAATCTGAAGGTTTGTTACGCGAGTTTTGATTTTGCCGGGACACAATAATGTTGTGTCCCGATTTTTTTACTTAATAAGTGATAGGAAACAGTGGTGTTAAAAAAGGAAAAATGAAAGGAGAGATGATGTAAAGTTACATCATAAGGAACAGAATGAAAAAACTTTGGAAAAGTGGCGTTGCCTTAGTTTTAGTATGTGCACTTATGTTTACTCAGTTTAATACTGTAAATGTTTTTGCAAATACAAGTGTTCAGGCGGAAGAGTCTGAAACTAAGGAACAGATAACTGTATCTGTAACAGTAGTAGGCGACAGCGTTCACGGAACAGAAGCACATACCCGTTTCGAGAACTGGCTTGTAAACTACAAAGTTACAGTTGACAAAGGGGCAACTGCTGATGATGCTTTTAAGAAAGCATTGGAAAGCAATGGATATAGTTATGAAAAAAATAGTTGGAATGGATTAAACAGCATTACAAAGCCTGACGGAACAGTTCTTGGAAGTGGTTCTAACGGTGATGCATGTAGTTGGATGTTTGCCATAAATGGTGCAGATCCTGATCCTAATGTAGTTATGCCTCAGTATACTCTTAAAGATGGGGAAAAAATAACTGCATACTTTATTGATGATTGGAATGCATATCCTTATACAATTCCAACAGTAGGTGTTAATGGAAAGGGTACTGCGGAGGATCCTTACACAATCAAGGATGCATCAGAATTACCTGAAGTAATTGAAGAGGGAGATGTGTATGCATTAACTGATGATATTACTTTAGAATCAGGTCAGTATATTAAAGATATTAAGGGAACTTTAGACGGAAAAGGTCACACAATCACATTAACAGATACATATTTGGCAGACAAGGTTGAGGGAACAATCGAAAACCTTGGAGTAACAAGTACTTCTGAAATTACATTACCTGATGAATCAGGAAGTATGGCAAATACTGTTTCAGGTACAATTGTAAATAGTTATTCAACTGCAAAAATAAAAGCAACAACAGATTGGGGAGAAGTAGGTGGATTAGTAGGAACAATGTCAGGTTCTACGATTTCAAACTGCTATTTTGCAGGAAGTTTTGGTGACTATTCTATGGGAGGAATAGCATATACAAGTTCATCAGCCCAGTCTACAATTTCTAACTGCTATTTTACGGTAGGATTCTCACCTGTATCTATGGGAAGTGCAACAAAAGTTAACTGTGGAATAATGACAGAAGCCGAATTGAAAACTTCTGATGCAATTGAAAAATTAAACACAGACATTACTGACACAGGCTTTGAATGGTCATTACCAACTGATGGAAGCAACAATGGATTGCCTGTTTTAACAGTACCATCTGATATTGTTGACAAAACTCAGTTAGTAGCACAGATTGAAGTTGCTCAGAAGATAACAAAGGCTGACTATACTGATAAGTCATGGAATGCATTACAGGAAGCTTTAGCAGAAGCAATTAAAGTTAATAGTGATAACAATGCAACAAAATCACAGGTTACAAAAGCTACAAATAATTTAGTATCTGCAATTAGTAATTTAAAGAATAATAAACCGACTAAGCCTGTAGCATTGCCAACAGATGACAGTAAGATTACGCACATAAAAACATTAAAAGATTTAAATGCGATTACAGCTTCAAGTGGAAAATATTATGTTTTAGACAATGATATTACAGTTAAAAACACAGAAGATGATTTTTATTTTAGCATGGAAAACTTTAAGGGTGTTCTTGATGGAAAAGGACATTCTATTAAAATTGAAAACATTTCAGATGGAATTTTTTCAAATGTAAGTGAAGATGGTATAATTCAGAATGTTTATTTTACAGGAACAATGAATGTTGGTCAGGGATATAAGGGACCTCTTGGAAGCAATATGTCAGGTGCAATTATTAACTGTTATACAGATATTTCAGGAACAGGAACTTGCGGTTTTGCCAGAAGATTAACAGATGCAGGTATTGTATCTAACAGCTATTCAGTAAGTGAAGGCAAGGCAGGTGCTTTCTTTAATCAGTACGGAACTAACGATACTGCAGGAGAAGGACAGTTAATTAATACATATTGGTTAGAAACATTAGACAACAGTGTTATTCCTGAAAGTGCTCTTGTTAATTCATATTCAGAAACTAAGGATTATATGAAATCTTTAGATTTTGTAAGTGCTTTAAATGAAAATAAGGGCGAAAACGGTGTAAGCTGGGGAAGAAACGGAAATACAGGTTATCCATATTTTGGTGAAAGCCAGGATTACAATTCGGGAAGTACTTTACCTGCAAACAAATACACAGTTAAGTTTACTAAGTTTGACAACACAGTAGTTACAGTAGAAAATCAGAATTTAGAAATTTCATGCAACGATGTTAACGGCTCTAATATTGCCGGTTCATTAAGCTTAGAAGGAGTACCTTCAACAAGCACAATCGAATGGTCGTATGAAAGTGTAGAACCTAGCGGAGCTATTATGGTTGGTTCTGATGGTGGAGTAATAAGAGTTGACAAAGCAGGCACAGCAGTTGTTAAGGCAACTGAAACTAAGGAAGATGGCAGTTCAGAAGTAGTAGCTGCATTTAATCTTAAAGCATATAACAAAGATGTTGAAGAAATAAAAGTATACATTGACGGACAGGATGTTACAAATGGAAAATTTACAGTTCAGGGTTCAGAAATAAAAACTGTAAAGATGGAAGTTAAATACAAAAATGAGGACAAGTTTGTAGCAATTTCTCCAAGAAGATTTTCATTAAAAGTTGATGATGAAAGTTTTATTGAGAATATTCCGGGTTCAAACAGTTTTAGCTTTAAAAAAGCAGGAACTTCAAAAATTACTGCAATTTATAGCGACAACACAGACTTAAAGGCAGAGGTAACATTAACATCAGAATACGTGGCAGTAAAATCAGTTACACCTGCAATTAATGAAAGCGTAACAATTCACGGCAGAAATGCTAACAGCACTAACGGCCAGGATTTTGTACCTGATTATTCATCAGTAATAGTTGATCCGGCAAACGCAACTAATGCAGCTAATTACACAATTGAAAGCAGCGATAAAACTATTGGTGAATATGTTCCAAGTATGGTTATTGGTTATGTACCATACAAGGCAGGAACAGTTACATATACAGCAACTATTAAGGACACAGATCCAAATGGAACTGAAAATGTTGTTTCAGGTTCAAAAGATGTAACATACAAATATTTAAATCCTTTAACATCTGTAACAACAGATGAAAAAGAAATTACAATTAAGGCTAATGAAGAATCAGCAGTTAACTTAACTTTCACAGGTGAAAAATCTGAAGAAGGTTATAGTGTTACTGAACCGGAACTTAATTGGACATATTCTACAGATGGAATTGCAAAAATTGAGAGAAAAACAGCTTATCAGTGGAAGAGGGACGAAAGTGCACCTGACAATAATAACTGGCTTCCAGGCACAGATTATTACGTATACGGCTTAAGTGAAGGCACAGTTACAGCTACAGGAACACCCGTTGATAAAACAAATAATGTAGAACCTGTTGTTTTGACAATAAAGGTTGAAGCAAGTGAACAGGAAGCACCTGATTTGACAGCTCTTACAAATAAGGGATTGGAAGGATTCCTTTCATATGCAGAAAAGAATGTTAACCAAAATTATGACATTAACGGTGCATGGAACCTTTATACACTTGCAAGAGCAGGAAAATCTATTACAATTCAGGAAGCCAATAAATACTATGATGCAGTAGTAGAGGCAAGCAAGAATTGGACAGTAGAAGGAACAAAGCCTACCGACATGGAAAAGGCAGCTCTTGTTTTATCACTTATGAACAGAGACATAACAAATGTAGACGGTGTAAATATTGCACAGTTAATTTACAACAGTGAAAAGTTGTCTGACGGAGCAAATGAATTAGCATATGCTTTATTGGCACTTGATGCAAGAAATACAGTAATTCCAAGTGATGCTAAGTGGTCAAGGGAGAAGATTATTGCAGAACTTAAGAAATTCCAGAATGAAGACGGTGGTATCGGCTGGACAAAGGGTTCGTCAGATGTGGATACAACAGCAATGGTTCTTCAGGCACTTGGAAGATATCAGGATAATGAAGCAGCAAAGGAAATCATTGAAAAAGCATTAACTTATATTGAATCAAAAGCTGATGCAAATTATGATTATGGAAATGCAAACACAACAGCAATGGTTGTACTTGCTTTAACTTCATTAAACAAAGATGTAACAACAACAATTGGTACAAAATATAAGAACACATTAACAGCTTTAATGAGCTATTACAGTGAAGATGACGGAGCTTTCGTATATCTTAAAGGTGGAAAAGTAAACCAGTATGCTACAATTCAGGCAGTTTGGGCATTAACATCTTACAAGCTTTATACAGAAGGTAAGGATGGATACTGGAATCTTAATAAAGTTAAGATTAAATATGAAGGTGAAGATGAGTATTATGCCTCACTTGTAACAGAAAAGATTGCAGCAATCGGCACAGTAACAGAAGAAAGTGAAGCAGCAATTAAGGAAGCAAGAGCATCTTATGATGCTTTAACTTCAGCACAGAAGAAACTTGTAACAAACTATGATGTTTTAGATGAAGCAGAATTACAGCTTGAAATTATTAAGGGGACAGCAGTAACAACTAAGTTCTCATTAGTAGGTGATGACGTTCATGGTTCATCAGGACATGTTTCATACAGTACTTGGATTGCTAATGCGACAATTACAGTTAAGAGTGGTTCCAAAGCATCGGATGTAATTGTAAAAGCATTTAAGCAGTATGGATATTCAATTATCGGCTCAACAAGTTATATTTCAGGTGTAACAACACCATCAGGAGTAAGCTTAAAGGCATTTGATAATGGTTCAGGCAGTGGTTGGATGTATGCTGTAAATGGAAAGAGTCCAAACGTGGGAATCAGCGGTTACAAGGTTAGCAAAGACGATAATATTATTCTTTATTATGTTGACGATTGGAGCAATGCTAAGGTTCCAACAGTTGAGGATCCTGCTGATAATCAGAAGGCAGCAGATGCAGTAATTAAGAAGATTTCTGAAATTGGAGAAGTTACAGAAAGTAGCGAAAATCTTATTAAAGAAGCAAGAGCATCTTATGACGCACTAACAGATGCTCAGAAAGAATTAGTAACTAATTATGATGTATTAGTACAGGCTGAAGCACAGCTTGAAAATATAAAAGACAATGCAGTTTCAACTAAGTTTACATTAGTAGGTGATGATGTTCACGGAACAAAAATCCATACTTCTTATACAAGATGGATTAGTAACATTACAGTAAAAGTTAGAAAAGATGCAACAGCAGGAGATGTAATAACAAAGGGCTTAAAGGCAAAAGGTTATGAAGCAGAAGTAAACGCTGAGTATAACTATATTACAGCAATTACAACACCAACAGGTACAAAACTTGCAGCATTTGATAATGGTTCAAACAGTGGTTGGATGTATGCTGTAAATGGAGAAGCTCCAAGTGTTGGAATGGCAGATTATGTAGTTAAGGAAAACGATGCAGTAATTCTTTACTATGTTGATGATTACATGGATACAAAGATTCCTGCAATGGATGCTGAAACAGAAAACAAACAGTTAGCAACAGAAGTTACAGAAAAAATCGCTTCAATTGGCAAGGTTACAAAGGATAGCGAAGCAGCAATTAAGGAAGCAAGAGCAGCTTATGACAGCTTAACTGCAACACAGAAATCTCTTGTAACTAACTTTGATGTATTGGAAGAAGCAGAATTACAGCTTGATATTATCAAGGGTAATGTAATCCAGACTAAGTTTACTTTAGTAGGTGATGATGTTCATGGAACAAATGCTCATAAATCATATACTAACTGGATTAATGATATTACAGTAACAGTAAAGAACGGTGCAACAGTATCAGATGTAATTGCAAAAGCATTAAAAGACAACGGCTATTCATCAGAAGGAACAACTAACTACATTTCAGCAATCAAAACACCATCAGGAATAACTCTTGGTGAATTTGATAATGGTCCAAGAAGTGGTTGGATGTACGCAGTAAACGGCAAGGCTCCAAACGTAGGAATTGCTGATTATAAAGTAAAAGCAGGAGACACAATAAAGTTCTACTATGTTGATGATTACACAAAGGACGATACACCTACAATTGATGCTTCAGGAGATACACATACAAAGAAATTATCACCTGCAACAGTAAAAGTAGCAAAGACAGCTTACAATATAGTTAAATTAACTTGGACAAAAGCCGACAATGCTACAAAATATCAGGTATATCGTAAAGTCGGAAAGAACAGCAAATTCGTAAACATTGCAACAACAACATCACTAAAATACACAGACAAGAAGGTTAAGACAGGCAAGAAGTATTATTATAAAGTAGTTGCAGTAAACGAAAAGGGCGAAACTGTTGATTCAAAGACAGTAAAGGCAACACCAAAGGCTAAAAAGTTGAAAGTTAAGGCAAAGAAGAAAGCCGGCAGAACAGTACTTAGCTGGAAGAAAGTAAAAGGTGCAACAGGATACAAAGTATACAGAAGCACAAAGAAAAACGGCAAGTATAAGAAAGTAAAGACAATTACTAAGAAGTCATTAGCAACATTCAAGGCAAAGAAGAGTAATAAGAAATATTACTACAAGGTAGTGGCTTACAAGAAGTAATATAGGAAATATTATTACAAGGCAGTGATTTATAAGAAATAAGCAAATTCAGAGAATTATAATGCATTGAAATAGTAAACGAAGTTTGTGGTTTGTTATAAGTTAAAATGTATTATGTCTTGGAAGAATTGAAGTTAAGAAAGCTTCTCATACTGAAAGGTGTGGGAGGCTTTTTTTTGCGGGAAAAGTAAAGCAACCACAACAATTCTTATTAGGTTCGAATGTTGTGGCGTATGAAAGGAAAAAAAATTGAAAAAGATGTCACAAAATAATTGAATAACAGGAAAAAGTACCCCGAAAAAAGAAGAATTTAATATGCCGGGGTACATTAGAAAAAATAGCAAACAAAAAAGGCATCCAACCATAAGTTGAACACCTTTTTATAACTATAAATCGTTAATTGAATCGCTTTACAATTCTAGTCACAACGCTATAGAAATATTATAATCAATGTCTGCAACAATAAAACAAGTTAATATGTTATTTCATTATCATAAGGCATTACAAAAGCCATAATAATGTATAAGATGATTCCTGAACCCCATGCTAAGGCAATAATTGCTGTAATTAATCTTATAACAGTTGGGTCCATATTAAGGTATTCAGCGATACCACCGCATACACCACATATTTTCTTGTTTCTTGATGACTTGTATAATCTTTTTTTATTCATATAAATAATCTCCTGCAATAAGTATAAGATTAGTATACCTTTGCTTCTTCTTCACCATTCATAACTCTTAAAGCACCCTGTGCAAGTGCAAGTAATTCATCTTCACCAGGGTAAACAGTTACAGGGGCAATCCATTCAACAGCATTCTTCATATCTGCCTGTGTCTTGGCACTGTAAGCAATACCGCCTGTTAAGATAATCTGGTCAACCTTTCCGCCAAGAACTACTGACATGGCACCGATTTCTTTACATAACTGATAGTGGAAAGCATCAACAACAGCTTCAGCCTTTTTGTCGCCTTCTTCGATCATTTTAAGTAAATCTCTCATATCGTTAGAACCAACATAAGCATTGAAACCACCGTTACCATTTAACATCTTGCCAACTTCTGCCTGTGTATATTTGCCACTGAAGCAAGCTTTTACTAAAGCACCTGTTGGAAGTCCGCCTGAACGTTCAGGTGAGAAAGGACCATCACCATCTAATGCATTAGCAACGTCAACAACTTTGCCATTCTTATGAGCACCAACTGAAACACCGCCACCCATATGAACAACGATTAAGTTTAAGTCTTCGTAATTCTTGCCAACTTCTTTTGCATATCTCTTTGCAACAGCTTTCTGATTTAATGCATGGAAAATAGAAGTTCTTGGGAAAAGAGGGTGTCCTGATAATCTTGCAACATCAGCTAATTCATCAACAACTACCGGGTCAACAATGTATGAAGGAACATTGATTTCTGCAGCAATTTCTGAAGCTAAAATACCACCAAGGTTTGAAGCATGCTGTCCCTGTTTTCCAATCTTTAAGTCTTCTAATAATTCAGGAGTTGTAGCATATGTTCCACCAGGGATTGGTTTTAATAAACCACCACGACCTACAACAACATCAATATCATTTAAGTCAACATTCTTTTCTTTAAGAACATCTAAAATAACTTCTTTACGGAAATCTTTCTGATCGTAAATAGTATCATATTTTGCAATTTCTTCTGTTGAATGTCTAAGAGTTTCTTCCATTAACTGAGTTTCATCTTCATATACACCAATCTTAGTAGAAGTAGAACCAGGATTGATAATTAAAATTTTGTATGACATTTTTATACCTCCAATAAATTAAATGTATTGTCATTTATCACAATGGGCAAAAGTTAAATAAACAACAATTGCCCGTTTTTATAAATCAAAAATTAGATTACTTAAGGTTTTCAGCAACGATTGCAGCAAGTGCAATTGAGTTAACCTTTACTTCGAATTCATCTGAACGTGATGTTAAGATAACAGGAGCTTTTGTACCTGTTAAAATATTTCCGTTAACACATTTAGCAGTATGAACTAAAGCTTTGTATGTGATGTTTCCTGCATGAATGTCAGGGAATAATAATACATCAGCATCACCAACAATCTTTCTATCAGTTGTACCTTTGTGGTAAGCTGCTTCAGGTTCTATTGCAAGGTCAAGTGAAAGAGGTCCGTCAACGATACAACCTGGAATCTTTCCTTCTTCGTTCATCTTTGTAAGTTCATCAGCTTCTACAGTACAAGGCATCTTTGGATTTACAACTTCAACAGCTGCAAGTGGAGCTACCTTTGGACATTCAATACCACAAGCATGTGCAATTTCAACTGTATTCTTAATAATCTGAGCCTTTGTATCAAGGTCAGGATAAGGAACAAAAGCAACGTCTGATAAGAATAAAAGACGATCAATACCTTTTATTTCAAAAACGCAAACGTGTGATAATGTTTTGTCAGTTCTAAGACCAACTTCTTTATCTAAAACACTCTTTAAGAATGATTTTGTATCAATAAGACCTTTCATATACATATCAGCTTTGCCGTCATGAACTAACTTAACAGCAGTTCTTGCAGCTTCAATAGGATCAACAACATTAATAATTTCGAATTCGTTAATATTCATTTTTAAAACACCAGCGATTGTTCTAATCTTAGCTTCATCACCAACTAAAATAGCATCAGCTATATGTCTTTCCTTTGCTGCCTTAACAGCTTCTAATACTGCATCGTCCTGAGCACAGGCAACAGCAACCTTCTTCATAGGACATTCAGCTACCTGTGCAAGTAAATCTTTAAAACTTTTACTCATTTTGTACACCTCATAGAAATTTATTTGATTATATATTTTTAATAGGAAATAATCCTAAAAATAACTAATTTAAATACTAGCACGTCAGTGTGGATAGGTCAAGAATAATCGTTGATTGTGCCCTTAAATGCATACCATTATTGTCTTTTGGCAAAATATAACTTATACTTAATATTTAGGCAAAAACATACAAATAACTAATAATAAAAATGATTACGTTGAGTAGAAAGTGAGTTATGAGAGATTTATAAAGTATTTGTGATTAGCATTTGGTACTTTTGGCAGTGTAATCATAAAACAGGAGAATTTTATGAAAATTTTAAGATTTCTAAAAAACTACAAAAAGGAGTCGCTTCTGGCACCATTATTTAAAATGATGGAAGCAATTTTTGATTTGCTGGTTCCTTTAGTTGTAGCAAGAATTATTGATGATGGTATCAGAAGGGGAGATACAACCTATGTTTTGCAGATGGGGGGTGTGCTGTTATTGTTAGCAGCGTGCGGTTTGACTTTTTCACTTACGGCACAGTTTTTTGCGGCAAAAGCAGCAGCAGGATTTGGTAAAGAACTTAGACATTCACTGTTTGATCATATACAAAAATTGTCGTACACTCAGCTTGACAATCAGGGAACATCAACACTTATAACAAGAATGACATCTGATGTTAACCTTGTGCAGACTCAGGTTAATATGGCCATAAGATTATTACTTCGTTCACCGTTTATTGTTTTTGGCGCAATGATTATGGCATTCTTTGTAGATGGAAAGACGGCTATGGTTTTTGTTGTGGCTATTCCGGTTTTGTCAGTTATAGTTTATGGAATTATGCTTATTACAATTCCATTATATAAGAAAGTTCAGTCAAGACTTGACAAGGTCATGGGAAGTACAAGAGAGAACCTTGACGGTGTCCGAGTGATTAGAGCTTTTAATAAACAGGAACAGGAAGTTGCAAGATATAATGAGGAAAATGCAACACTTGAAAAGTTCCAGCTTTTTGCAGGAAGAATTTCAACATTAATGAACCCGGCAACTTATATTGTGATTAACGTTGCAACCATTGGAATTTTGTGGGTAGGTGGAGATAGAGTTAACACAGGAAGCCTTACACAGGGACAGGTCGTAGCCTTGGTTAACTATATGTCACAGATTCTTATTGAATTAATTAAGCTTGCAAACCTTATTATAAATCTTACAAAAGCTTTTGCAGCTTCAGGAAGAATACAGGATATTTTTGATATTGAGCCGGGAATGGCAGAAGGAAATATTGAATTAAATTTAGTTAATGACAATAATTCAAATGATGGAACTGGTAAATTAGCCGGCGAAAATGATTCAGATAATAAATTAAAAAATCCGGAAAACTACAACAAAGACATTGCAGTGGAATTTGAAAATGCTACTTTGAAATACCAGGGCGCAGGCGAAAGTTCAATAGAAAATGTTAATTTTAAGGCAAAGACTGGTCAGACAATCGGTATTATAGGAGGTACCGGTTCAGGTAAGACTTCATTAATCAATATGATTCCAAGATTTTATGACCCTACAGAAGGAAAAGTTAAGATTTTTGGAATTGACGCAAAAGATTATAAGAGAAAAAATCTGGAAGATATTATTGGAGTTGTACCTCAAAAAGCATTATTGTTTAAAGGTACAATAAGAAGCAACTTGCTTTGGGGCAATGAAAATGCTACAGAGGAAGAATTAGTGGAAGCTTTGAAATTATCACAGAGTTACGATTTTGTAAAAGAAAAAGATAAAGGAATTGATAGCGAAGTGGCGCAAAAGGGAAAGAATTTCTCAGGTGGACAGAAACAACGTCTTACAATTGCAAGAGCGTTGGTTAAAAAGCCTAAGATTTTGATTCTTGATGACAGTTCATCAGCACTTGATTATGCAACTGATGCAAAACTTAGAAGTGACATAAAGACACTTAAAGATATAACTTTGTTTGTAGTTTCTCAGAGAACAGCGTCAATTATGGATGCAGACCAGATAGTGGTTCTTGATGATGGAAAAGTTGTAGGATTTGGAACTCACGATGAATTGCTTAAAGATTGTTCAGTATATCAGGAAATCTATCAATCACAGTTTAAAAAAGGAGGGCAGTCAAATGGAAAATAATATGACACAAAAACAGGCCCTTATGGAATTGTTAAAAAGAATAAAAAAATATTGGCATTTGTTAATAGGTTCATTATTGTTTGCCCTGGTTTATGTTGTTTTGTCACTTTATGTACCAAAACTAATTGGTTTAGGAACTGACAAAATAGTATCAAAAGGCAATGTTGACTTTCAGGGATTAGAGAGAATAGCAGTGCAGATAGCTGTAATCGCTGCAATTGCAGGAATTGCCCAGTGGATTATGGGACTGTTAAACAACAGAATCACATATCACGTGATTAAAGACATTCGTCAGGAAAGTTTTGAGAGAATACAGAAACTTCCTTTGGCTTACTTGGATACACATTCAACAGGTAGTCTTGTAAGTAGTATAATTGCGGACGTAGACCAGTTAGCAGACGGCTTACTTATGGGATTTTCAAACTTGTTTACAGGTGTTGTCACAATTGTTTTAACACTTGTTTTTATGTTACAGATTAACTGGAAAATTGCCTTGGTTGTTATTTGTATTACACCTGTATCGTTTTTTGTGGCGGGATTTATTGCAAAGCGTACGTATTCAATGTTTAGAAAACAGTCTGAAATAAGGGGCAGCCAGACAGCGTTTATTGATGAAATGATAAGCGGTCAGAAAGTTGTTAAGGCTTTTGGACAGGAAGAAAAAGCTGTTCAGGATTTTGATGAAATCAACGATGAATTGGCAAAATATTATTTGAAGGGAACTTTCTTTTCATCAATAACCAATCCAAGTACAAGATTTGTCAACAATATAGTTTACGCTGGAGTTGCAATAAGTGGCGGTCTTGTGGCAATTATGACAGGAGGAATTACTGTAGGTGGACTTGCAACAATCTTAAGTTATGCCAACCAGTACACAAAGCCTTTTAACGAGATTTCAGGTGTTGTTACGGAACTGCAAAATGCCATTGCCTGTGGTGCAAAAATATTTTCGCTTATTAATCAGGAAAAAGAGATTGATGTGGAAGAAAGTGAAAATCAGTTCCGGAATATTGAGGCAGGTAGGGTTGACATTAATGATGTTGATTTTTCTTATGTGCCGGATAGAAAATTAATCGAAAACTTAAATCTACACGTAAAGCCTGGTCAGAGAATTGCAATTGTTGGACCGACAGGTTGTGGAAAAACTACAATCATAAATCTTTTGATGAGATTTTATGATGTGGACAAAGGTTCAATTACAATAGATGGAAAAGATATACGAGACATATCAAGAAAGAATTTAAGAAGCTCTTATGGAATGGTTCTTCAGGAAACATGGCTTAGAAATACTACAGTAAGAGAAAACATCGCTTTTGGAAAGCCTGATGCAACTGATGAAGAAATAGAAAATGCAGCAAAAGCAAGCTATGCACATAACTTTATTAAGCGTTTGCCAAAGGGATATGATACAGTAATAGGTGAAGACGGAGGCAGTCTTTCACAGGGACAGAAACAGTTATTGTGTATAGCCCGTGTAATGTTATGTCTGCCACCAATGCTAATACTTGACGAAGCCACATCTTCAATTGACACAAGAACAGAAGTAAAGATTCAGGACGCATTTTCAAAAATGATGGAAGGCAGAACTACATTTATTGTAGCCCATAGACTTTCAACAATAAAAGAAGCAGACGTAATTCTTGTAATGAAGGATGGAAAAATAATCGAGCAGGGAAATCACGAAGAACTGCTTGAAAAGAGAGGGTTTTACTATAAACTTTATAATAGCTAAAAAGAGATTGATTAACCAAGAAGTAAGTGCTTATACACTTAAATAAATGAAGAAGTATGGATAATCAAATAAATAATATCTCAGTGTAAAAATGGAGCTTTTATACTCCATTTTTATACTGTTTTAAATTTACACTCTCATGCCATACAAAATATCCAAACACCACCACTATTATCACTCCACTTATTCCTGCGGAAAAAATACAAAAAACTAATCCCTTGCAATCAGCAAAACTAAATATGTATGAAACTAATTTTCCCATTATCAGACCAATTGCAATCCAAAGTGTAGGCTTTACAATATTGTCAATTGCCGAAAAGTTAAAATCCACATATTTATGAATATAAAAACTATGTAACAAAGTCACAACAAGATTACTTATAAGCAAGCCAATCAGATACCCTTCTACCCCAAAAACAGGAACTCCGAACCATAGTGAGGCAAGTCGTATTACAACCCCAATAACATTGTGAATAAAGGCAGAATTAGTAAGCCCCAGCCCGTGTAAGATGGAGCCAAGTGTAATGGAAAGATAGAGAAAAGGGCAAAGCCAGGCAAGAATCATTATGTATTCGCCGGCAAGAGGCTGCCTGAAAATATTTGTTCCAATAAAATCGCCATAAAAAAGAAAAACACCAACACAGAAAATCCCCGTAATCATAGAAAACCAAATAGAATATTCTGTTGTTTTTTTTATGCCTGAAACGTCGTTTCCGGAATTTGCACCTGCTATGGTAGGAAGCAACATAGTGGAAACGGAAGTGTTTATGGCAGAAGGAAAAGTAACCACCGGAAGGGCCATTCCGGTTAAAATTCCATAAATACTTAAAGAATCAGACAGGGATAACCCGCTTTTTAAAAGTACAGTTGGAAAAATAACAGCTTCCAAAGTCTGTAAAAAAGTAAGCATTATTTTGTTCAAAGTCAAAACATAAGAAACAGAAAACATTTTCTTCATTACGGAAAATATTTCAGATATCTTAAAAGCAAAAAAACGTTCACCAAATATTGCAATCAAACAAAAAATAACCCCGCACAATTCAGAAATAACCATGGAATAAACTGCAATTACAGGAGTAATGGAAATACCTTTTTCAACCCATACAAGCCATAAAATAAAAAGTGAAATAACTTTTGCAATCTGCTCAACAACACCTGACCAGGCTGGAACAAAAGTTTTTTTGAAACCTAAATAATAACCCGTTATGCAGGCGTGAAAAGTGGCAAGTGGAATCGTGAAAGAGGCGTATTTCAACAGCTCAGTACAACTTTTGTTTTTTATAATAAATAAAGAAACAGGCTCAGCGAAAAAATACAAAACTCCCAAGGTAATAAAAGAAAGACTAAGTGACATAATAATACTGCTGATAAGCACAAGAAAACATTCCTTTCTACTTTTGCTTTCAGCAACAAAGCGTGAAACAGCAATTTGGACTCCACCGCAACTTAGGGCAATGCAAAAAACAAGTACAGGAAAAATTAATTGAAAAACTCCCATACCTTTAGCACCTATTAGGTTAGAAAGGAATATTCTATATAAGAAACCTATTATTCTGCTTAAAAGACTAGCTATGGTGAGAATAATAGTGCCTTTAATAATTGGATTTTTGTTAAGCATAGTGTATTGCCTGAAACGCATTTATATAAAATATTCAAAAAAACAGGAATTATGCAAAAACAATAATTATAACAACATAAAAAGGGCAGACAATCAATTGTTTAGAAAAAAACTAAAATTTGAACATAAAACGAAAAATGGGAGAATAATATGATTTATTTAGATAACGCAGCTACCACAAAAATATGTGAAAAAGCTGTTAAAGCAATGGAACCTTATTTAAAAGAAGAATATGGCAATCCGTCAGGAATTTATTCCATAGGAAGAAAGACAAGGGAGCAGGTTGAAAAGGTAAGATGGACAATTGCAAAATCGTTAAACTGCAAACCTGAAAACATTTTTTTTACTTCAGGGGGAACCGAGTCGGACAATTGGGTTTTGGACAACGGCGCATATTTAGGTAATCACATTATAACGTCAAAAATAGAGCATCACGCTATTTTAAATAAATGCAAACAGCTTGAAAATGAAGGAATAAAAGTCACATATGTGGACGTTGACAAAAACGGTTTTGTGGATATGGAGCAAATTAAAACTGATTACAAAGACGGATTTGAAAATCCTGTGAGAACTTCGCTGGTTTCGATTATGTTAGCAAACAATGAAATTGGAACAATTGAGCCTATTAGAAATATAGCAATGGTGGCACATAGGAAAGGAGTTCTGTTTCATACTGATGCAGTTCAGGCTTTTGGACACATACCAATAGACGTAAATTATCTTGGAGTGGATATGCTTAGTGCCAGCAGTCACAAATTTAACGGACCTAAAGGCGTAGGTTTTCTTTACGTGAGAAATCCAAAGGAAATGATGCCTTTGATTTATGGCGGCGGTCAGGAAAAGGGCAAAAGAGGTGGAACGGAAAATGTGGCCGGAATAATAGGAATGGGGGCAGCAGTTGAGGATTCTATGAGAAATATGAGTGCCCGCTACAATAAAGAGAAAAATCTAAGAGATTATATGGTAAAAAGAATACTTGGAGAAATTCCAAACGTAAGTCTAAACGGTCATTACGCAAACAGACTTCCAGGCAACGCAAGTTTTACTTTTGATGGCATAAATGGAACATCTCTGGTAGTAATAATGGATGAAGAAGGAGTGTGTATTTCTGCCGGCTCAGCCTGTGCTGCATCAGCAGAAAAGCCGTCCCACGTAATAAGCGCCCTTGGAATACCGAAAGAAAAAGCCTATGGAACAATTCGAATAACCATAGGCCATGAAAATACAAGAAAAGAAATCGATTACACCGTTGAAAAATTAAAAGCCGGTGTTAAAGAACTAAGAGCAAAAAGCTGAAAATTAAGTTAAAAAATCATGTAAAAATCAAATTTATTTTTTGCAGATAAAATTAAGAATCAAATTTAAATTTGTTAATAAAATCAAGTCAAAATAGAATATTAAGTTATTGCAATTTAAATAGTAAAAACTTTTAATTTATATTTTTCAACGATTTTTTCAACTAAATCAAAACCGGAACCAATAAATTGGGCTTTGTGAGCATCGGAACCTACGGTAACATAAAGCCCACCAAGTTCCTTGTATCTTCTAATTATATCCGTGTGTGGATTTGGAAAATCAAATCCTTTAGAAAAGTTTGAAGTGTTAATTTCCAACTTAATATCATTTTCAATAATCATTTTTAAAATCTCATCTATAACATCAATGTAATCAGCTACACTGTAATTATTATCCTTGTTAGGACTGTAGCGGACAATGTAATCCAAATGCCCGAGAGTGTTGACAGTGCGGGGAGTGGTGCATGTGTTTCTTCCTATAAAAGATTTCAAGGAATCCAACAAAGTTTTAAAATAAAGTTCAAAACAGTCACGGTCATTTTTTCCTTCCCAAAACTCTGCATAATAAGGATCCATTTGGTCAACAATATGACAGGAGCCAATGACAAAATCAAAATCGTAGGAATCAAGAAGCTTATGGCACAAAGAAAAATTGTCAGAAGTAAGCCCCAACTCAACACCTTTTAAAATATTGATTTTGGAAGAATATTCATTCCTTAAAGAATTCAAAGCTTCAAAATATTTGGGAAAATCAATATAAGGCGATTCCCCCTCAATTGGCCAATTAAAGTCCTGATGGTCAGTAAAACAAATCTGTTTCATGCCAAGAGCAATGGCTTTCTCAACAATAGCCCTAGGAGATTCCTCGGAATCAAAAGAAAAACTGCTGTGTACATGGTAATCTGAAAACATAGTAAAGTCCTTTCTGTGTATGAATATAAGTTGATAATGTGCCTGAGCTAGTTAAATATTAGCATAAATTAGATAATTACGGTAGTCACAGAAAAAAGAAGTTGATAATCCGTAATCTCATAAAATCGTATCAATTTTGCTAATTTGACAAAAATTTAACAAAAAACCAAAAAATAAGCAAAAACAACTTGATATTTGCAAACTTATTATGTAAAATAAGCATAGGTTAATGAAAATTAACAATAGCAAAAAAACTTATTATAGGAGGACAATTAAATGTCAGTAAAAGTTGCAATTAACGGTTTCGGACGTATTGGACGTCTTGCATTCAGACAGATGTTCGGAGCAGAAGGCTATGAAGTAGTAGCTATTAACGATTTAACAAGCCCAAAGATGTTAGCTCACTTATTAAAGTATGATTCATCACAGGGTAAATATGAAAAGGCTGATACAGTTTCAGCTACAGATGATTCAATCATCGTTGATGGAAAAGAAATCAAAATCTATGCAGAAGCTGATGCTTCAAAATGTCCTTGGGGCGAATTAAACGTAGACGTTGTATTAGAATGTACAGGTTTCTATACATCAAAGGCTAAAGCACAGGCTCATATCGATGCTGGTGCTCGTAAGGTTGTTATCTCAGCTCCAGCTGGAAACGATCTTCCAACAATCGTTTACAATACAAACCACAATACACTTAAGCCAGAAGATACAATCATTTCTGCAGCTTCATGTACAACAAACTGTTTAGCACCTATGGCTGATGCTCTTAACAAATACGCTCCAATCCAGAGTGGTATCATGTTAACAATTCATGCTTACACAGGTGACCAGATGACTCTTGATGGACCACAGAGAAAAGGTGATTTAAGAAGATCAAGAGCTGCAGCAGTTAATATCGTTCCTAACTCAACAGGTGCTGCAAAAGCTATCGGATTAGTTATTCCAGAATTAAACGGAAAATTAATCGGTTCTGCACAGAGAGTTCCTGTTCCAACAGGTTCAACAACAGTTCTTACAGCTGTAGTTAAAGGAAAAGATATCACAGTTGAAGGTATCAACGCAGCTATGAAGGCAGCTTCAAACGAATCATACGGATACAACGAAGATGAAATCGTATCAAGCGATATCGTAGGAATGAGATATGGTTCATTATTTGATGCTACACAGACAATGGTATCAAAGGTTGACGAAGATACTTATGAAGTACAGGTTGTTTCATGGTATGATAACGAAAACTCATACACAAGCCAGATGGTTAGAACAATCAAATACTTCTCAGAATTAGCTTAATTTCTGATATTTATTATTAGATCCAAAAAGGGTCCGGCTGATTGGGCCGGACCTTTTCTTTTAGAGTGGCAAATTATCTTAGAATGAATAATGGGTAAAACTTTGTAAGAAGTGAGAGCTTATAATTGAGATTACAAACAGCCACAGAATAAAACGGATAAATCTAAAAAGATTAAATCAATGAAAGGAGCAAATTTATGCTTAACAAAAAATCAGTAGATGATATTAACGTTAAAGGCAAGAGAGTTTTAGTTCGTTGCGATTTTAACGTACCTTTAAAAGAAGGAGTTATCACAGACGAAAACCGTCTTGTTGCAGCTCTTCCAACAATCAAAAAATTAATCGGAGATGGTGGAAAAGTTATTCTTTGCTCACATCTTGGAAAACCAAAGGGAGAACCAAAGCCTGAATTATCACTTGCACCAGTTGCTAAGAGACTTACTGAATTATTAGGTCAGGAAGTTAAGTTTGCTGCTGATCCTGAAGTAGTAGGACCAAACGCAAAGGCTGCTGTAGAAGCAATGAATGATGGAGATGTAGTTCTTCTTGAAAATACACGTTACCGTGCAGAAGAAACAAAGAACGGCGAAGCATTCAGCAAAGAATTAGCTTCACTTTGTGATGTATTTGTAAACGATGCATTCGGTACAGCTCATAGAGCACACTGCTCAAACGTTGGTGTGACAAAATATGTTGACACAGCAGTAGTTGGATACTTAATGCAGAAAGAAATCGATTTCCTTGGAAATGCAGTAAACAATCCGGTAAGACCATTCGTAGCTATCCTTGGTGGTGCTAAGGTTGCTGATAAGCTTAATGTAATCAACAACTTACTTGAAAAGTGCGATACACTTATCATTGGTGGTGGTATGGCATATACATTCATCAAAGCTCAGGGTGGAAAAGTTGGTATTTCATTAGTAGATGACTCTAAGTTAGATTACTGTCTTGATATGATGAAGAAAGCAGAAGAATTAGGAAAGAAATTATTACTTCCTATCGATACAGTAGCTGCTGACGGATTCCCAAATCCTATCGATGCTGAAATCGAAACAATGATCGTTCCAACAAACGCAATTCCTGATGACAAAGAAGGACTTGATATTGGACCTAAGACTCGTGAGTTATTCGCTGATGCAGTTAAGAACGCTAAGACAGTAGTATGGAACGGACCTATGGGCGTTTCAGAAAACCCTTGCCTTGCAGCAGGTACTATTGCAGTAGCTAAAGCTTTAGCTGATACAGATGCTACAACAATCATCGGTGGTGGTGATTCAGCAGCAGCTGTAAACAACCTTGGTTTCGGTGATAAGATGACACACATCTCAACAGGTGGTGGAGCTTCACTTGAATTCCTTGAAGGAAAAGATTTACCAGGTGTAGTAGCAGCTAACGACAAGTAGAGTTAAGGCAAATGAGTCCATTTACACAAAAACAAATCAAGAACAATGAATGTTCGCATTCATTGTTCTTAGATTGATTTTTGTGAAGTTGGCAAATGCCAGCGTGCTTATTGAAGCAGAGCATCAATAAGATAAGGACATTAAATATAGAGGAGACATTAACATGAGAAAGAAAATTATCGCAGGCAACTGGAAAATGAATAAAACTCCTAGCGAAGCAGTTGCTTTAATTAATGAATTAAAACCATTAGTACAGAATGAAGATGTTGACGTAGTATTCTGCGTACCAGCTATTAGCATTGTTCCAGCTATGGAAGCAGCTAAAGGCACAAACATCAACATTGGTGCTGAAAATATGTACTTTGAAGAAAGTGGTGCATATACAGGAGAAATCGCTCCTAACATGTTAACAGATGTTGGAGTAAAATACGTTATCATCGGACATTCAGAAAGAAGAGAATACTTTGCTGAAACAGATGAAACAGTAAACAAGAAAGTATTAAAAGCTTTCGAACATGGTATTACACCAATCATCTGCTGTGGTGAAACTCTTGAACAGAGAGAACAGGGTATTGCAGTAGACTTTATCCGTCAGCAGATTAAGATTGCATTCTTAAATGTAACAGCAGATCAGGCTAAGGAAGCAGTTATCGCTTATGAACCAATTTGGGCTATTGGAACAGGTAAGACAGCTACATCTGATCAGGCAGAAGAAATCTGTGCAGCTATCAGAGAATGCATCAAAGAAGTATATGATGAAGCTACAGCTGAAGCAATTAGAATTCAGTACGGCGGATCAATGAATGCCGGAAATGCAGCAGAATTACTTGCTAAACCTGACATTGATGGTGGTTTAGTAGGTGGCGCAAGCTTAAAACCAGATTTTGGCAAGATTGTTAACTATAATAAATAAGTATATATGAGACGGAATGCCACTAGTTGGCATTCTGTCTTGTTTAATGAAGGGTAAAAAATGAAACTAAAAAACAAAATAATAAAAACAGCAGTTATGGTAGTTGCCGTGTGTGGAATAACTTTTGCATTTCAAACTAATACATATGCAAAGAAGAATTTTAAAGTTACCCCATCAAAAGTAGAAAAACAGTCAAAAAAGAGCTTTAGAACAATAACAACAAAATATACAAAACATTATCTTGGATTAAATGCATTTTTAGATAAGATGGAAAAAGCAGGTGGGGGAACCCTTACAATAAAGAAGGGAACATATTATATATCAAATGCCATTTATGTGCCATCCAATACAAAAGTAGTGTTTGAGAATGGTGTAGTGTTTAAAAAAATAAACAAAACAGGAACAAACTACAAGGCATCAGGATCAATGTGGCAGATTTGTCCAAGAAGTAAGAGCAAAAAAAAGAATAGTATAGGGAAATATAAAGGTGCAAAGAATGTTACATTCAAGGCCAAAGGCAAGGTAACATTCGATATGGACAACATTGCAGGAATTACGATTGTTGCCGCACATAATAAGAATATTGATATTTCAGGAATAACATTTAAGAACCAGAATGGAAATCATTATGTCGAAGTTAATGGTTCAAAAGATGTTAATATACATGATTGCTATTTTGGAAAGTCTAAAAAGAGTACTAGAGAAAAGTACTATATGAAAGAAGCAATTAATATTGACTTGGCAGACAAGGCAACTCATGGATTGCCACTTGATTGGGTCAAGAAAGACAAAACACCATGCTGTAATGTTACAGTTGAAAATAATGTTTTCGACAGTACAACAAGAGGTGTTGGAACACATAAGTATTCACAAAACAGCAAAGGTGAAAATATCTATCATCAGAATATAACAATAAGAAATAATGAATTTAAGAATATACATGATAATGGAGTTTTTGTTTTAAACTGGAAGAATACAAAGATTGAAAATAATAAGTTCACCAATATTGGTAATTCATCAAAGAAGAGCTATAGCTCAGGTGCACATGCCATTTCAGGAGGTGGCATTGAAGAAATTAATATTACAGGAAATACTTTTACAAAGATTAAGAGAAATCCTGTATATTTCTGTATCCAGCAAAATGTAGGTGGCGGAAGTAACTACAAAAAAGTTGGAATGAAAATAACAAAGGAAGAAACAAAGGCAATGCTTGATAATAAAGTTTCTGATTGCGGTTATGATATGAATAGCATATTCCACGGATATGATATTTTGTATTTTAAGGGGTCAGGAGAAAGATCAAGATCTAATGCCGTTGGAGTAAACATAAATAAGCAAATAATCTCTTATGGATTATAAATATATTAAAAAAGGAGATAAGACAATGAGCAAGAAACCTACAGTATTATTAATATTAGATGGTTATGGTTTGAATGACAAAAAAGAAGGCAACGCAGTAGCATTAGCTAATACACCTGTTATGGATAAACTTATGGCTGAATGTCCATTTGTAAAAGGACAGGCTAGTGGCATGGCAGTAGGACTTCCTGAAGGACAGATGGGTAACTCAGAAGTTGGACATCTTAACATGGGTGCAGGAAGAATTGTATATCAGGAATTAACAAGAATTACAAAAGAAATAGAAGATGGAACATTCTTTGAAAATGAAGAATTAGTAAAAGCAATGGAAAATGCAAAGAAGAATAACAGTGCTCTTCATATTTTCGGACTTTTATCAGACGGTGGTGTTCACAGCCATATTACACATATGTATGGAACACTTGAAATGGCTAAGAAATTTGGCCTCGAAAAAGTTTATGTACATGCATTCTTAGATGGTAGAGATACACCTCCTGCATCAGCAGCAGAATATATGCAGCAGATGGTAGACAAGATGGCTGAAATCGGTGTTGGTGAAGTTGCTACAATTTCAGGTCGTTATTATGCAATGGACAGAGATAACAACTGGGATAGAGAAGAAAAAGCATATGTAGCAATGACAAAGGGTGAAGGTGTTGAAGAAACAGATCCTGTTCAGGCTATTAAGAATTCATATGAAAAAGATGTTACAGACGAATTCGTACTTCCTACAGTAATTAAGAAAGACGGACAGCCTGTTGCAACAATCAAAGATGGAGATTCAGTAGTATTCTGTAACTTTAGACCTGACCGTGCACGTCAGATTACAAGAGCATTCTGTGCAGATGACTTTGACGGTTTTGCAAGAGAGAAGAAGTTAGATCTTACATTTGTATGCTTTACAGAATATGATGTAACAATTCCAAACAAATTAATCGCATTTAAGAAAGTAGAAGTTAAAAATACATTTGGTGAATACCTTGCAGCTCACAATATGAAGCAGGCAAGAATTGCTGAAACAGAAAAATACGCACACGTAACATTCTTCTTTAACGGTGGTGTTGAAGAACCAAACGAAGGCGAAGACAGAATCCTTGTTCCTTCACCTAAGGAAGTTGCAACATATGATCAGAAGCCTGAAATGAGCGCACCAAAGGTATGCGAAAAGATGGTAGAAGCCATCAAATCAGGAAAATACGATGTAATCATTACAAACTTCGCTAACCCTGATATGGTTGGCCATACAGGAATCGTTGAAGCTGCAGTAAAAGCAGTAGAAACAATTGACGAATGTGTAGGCAAAGTAGTAGATGCAATCAAAGAAGTAGACGGACAGATGTTCATCTGTGCTGACCACGGAAACGCTGAACAGTTAATTGACTATGAAACAGGCGAACCATTTACAGCACATACAACAAACCCTGTACCATTTATTCTTGTAAACGCTGATCCATCATACAAATTAAGAGAAGGTGGAGTGTTAGCAGACATCGTTCCTACATTAATCGAATTAATGGGAATGGAACAGCCAAAAGAAATGACAGGAAAATCATTAATTGAAAAATAATAAGAGAATCATTAAATGATAAATAATAGAATTAGTACAATATATCAATTAAGTGATATATAGCCAACTAATAGTTATTAGGCAATTAATAAACAATTGATAATTGAAATTCTATAAATATGGTTATACAAAAGTTGCTATGCTAACGGAAACGGAAGCGTAGTGGCTTTTTGCTTATGTACAAATTTTGATGGCAGAGAACCTGAAAGTCAGCTTGCAAAGGACATAGACAGGAAAGTGTTTGAAGCCAGAAACAATAAACAGTGGAGGCGAGAGTATATGTCATATCAGATGGAATTGGATAAGCAGTTTAGGAATGGTCGAGAGGAAGGTAGAGAAGAAGGAATGGATAATATTAGCAAGTTACTTAAGCTTTTAGTGTCAGAAAAAAAGTATGATGAAATAGAAAAAATATCAGAGGATAAAGAGTACCAAAAGGAATTATTGAAGAAATACAAAATAATAGAATAAAAATAAATTTAGATTATTAATAAAAATCTCCAAAATACGCATACTGATTAAAAAGTGTATTTTGGAGGTTTTTTATGTATAAGTATTTGAAAATTGTTGATATAAGAGGTCGCGAGGTTTTGGATTCAAGAGGCAATCCTACTGTTGAGGCACAGGTAACGGTAAAGGCAGACGGTAAGGCTGGGGAGCTTTTTACTGCAATAGCAGACGTGCCTTCAGGAGCGTCAACAGGAAAGTTTGAAGCGATGGAGCTACGCGATGGCGACAAGAGATACAACGGTGCCGGTGTGTCTCAGGCTGTGGAGAATATTAATAAGGAGATTTATCCTGCTTTGGAGGGAATGAATGGTCTGAATCAGAGAAAAATTGACAGCACAATGATTGCCATTGATGGAACCGAAAACAAAAAGAAGTTGGGAGCAAATGCTATTCTTGCAGTGTCCATGGCGAATATGAAAGCTTGCGCCAAGGCTTTGAAACTCCCTGAATATCAATATGTTGGTGGAATTTGTGGAGAAAAAATGCCAATTCCAATGATGAATATCCTAAACGGCGGGGCGCATGCTTCTAACAATATTGACGTTCAGGAATTTATGATTCTTCCAGTGGGCGCGCAGTCTGTCAAGGAGGGCATTAGATGGTGTGCGGAAGTTTATACTTGCTTGAAAAAATTGTTAAAGAAAGATAATCTTTCAGTTGCCGTAGGGGATGAAGGCGGCTTTGCACCAAATCTTTCAGGCGAGGAAGAAGCACTTAACTTGATTATGGCTGCCATAATTGATGCAGGTTACAGACCGGGCAAGGATTTTATGATTTCCCTTGACGTGGCTGCTTCTGAGTGGAAGGGTGACAGGAAAGGTCATTATCGTATGCCGAAGAAAAATGTAGAAATGGACACAGATCAGCTTATTTCGTTGTGGGAAGATATCGTAACCAATTATCCAATTTTTTCAATAGAAGATCCACTGGATGAGGAAGATTGGGAAGGCTGGAAAAAAATAACCGCTGCCCTTGGCGACAAAATCCGATTAGTTGGAGATGATCTTTTTGTTACTAATGTGGCAAGGCTCAAAAAAGGAATTGATGAAAAGTGTGCTAACGCAATCCTTATAAAACCAAACCAAATCGGTAGTGTGATGGAGACAATCGAGGCAGTACGTATGGCACAAAGTCAGGGTTATATCGCCATAATGTCACATCGTTCGGGCGAAACGGAAGACACTACAATAGCCGACCTTGCCGTTGCCCTAAACACAGGCTATATCAAAACAGGAGCACCTTGCCGTGGTGAAAGAACTGCAAAATACAACCAGTTGATTAGAATAGAAGAAATGCTAACAATAAAATAACAGATAATTCCTGCTGATTTCGAAACGGAACTCTAATAATTTTACTTGATTTTACCATCTATATATGCTAGAATCATTATGTTTGAATGCGTTATAGGAGGTGGAGACTCATGACATTATTAAGAGTACTTACAGTAGTATTTGTATTAATATGCTTAGCAATAACAGTAGTAATCTTACTTCAGGAAGGAAAGCAGGCAGGATTAACTGGTGCAATCAGTGGTGCTGCTGACTCATATTGGGGAAAGAACAAAGGACGTTCTATGGAAGGAAAGCTTGAAAAAGCAACAAAGGTTTTCGTAGTATTATTCTTTGTAATCGCAATTGTACTTAATATGAAATTCTTAGGATATTAATTTGAAATAATAATTAGTCCATTAAAAGGTGTAGGTTTCTACACCTTTTTTCTATATAAACAAGAAAAACTATAAAAAATAGATACACAAGAGAAAAAAAGGATTATAATATCAATATAGAAACAAGACAAATTTAATAAAGTTATTAAAAGAAAAGAGCAAGGTTAATTTTTATTACAAGGTATGTGTCACACATACCATATAGGAGAATAATTATGAACGATATAATGGAGAAAAAGAAGAAGGTCATTCTCGAACTTATGAATGACAAGACATATATACCAATGAAGTTCAAGGAACTTGCAGTGGTTTTAAACATTACAAAAGAGAACAGGGACCAGTTAGAGGAAGTACTTTCTGAGTTATTGGAAGAGAGAAAGATTTCAATAACCAAGAAGGGCAAGTATGTTATTACAAAGGAACATTATATAGAAGGTTACTTTATAAGTAATGATAGAGGTTTCGGCTTCGTTGAAGTTGAAGGACAGGATGAAGATTACTTTATTCCGGAGGATAAGGTTAACGGAGCTTTTCATCATGACATGGTTCTTATTCAGGTTGAGGATAGCCAGACAGGTAAACGTAAGGAAGCAAGAGTTGTAAAGGTGCTTTCACACGAGATTCAGCAGGTTGTAGGATATTTTCAGAAGTCAAAGAATTTCGGATATGTGCTTCCTGATAATCAGAAGATTGCTCAGGACATTTATATTCCGGGAAAAGATACTATGGGAGCTGTTACAGGTCATAAGGTTGTAGTTCAGATTACTGATTATGGTACTAACGGCAGAAAGCCGGAAGGCAAGATTATAGAGATAATTGGTCACATTAATGATCCGGGAGTTGACATTATTTCTATTGTAAAGAACTATGATATACCAACAGAGTTTCCGGAAGAAGTAATGAAGCAGATTGAGAATATTCCTGATGAAGTTCCGGAAGAAGACAAGGTTGGAAGAAAGGACATTAGAGATTGGCAGACAGTTACAATTGACGGTGAGGATGCAAAGGATCTTGATGATGCAGTTACTTTGACTAAAGAAGATGGAATTTACACATTAGGTGTTCACATTGCCGATGTATCACATTATGTAACAGAGAATTCACCACTTGACAAAGAAGCAGTGAAACGTGGTACAAGTGTTTATCTTGTGGACAGGGTTATTCCAATGATTCCACACAAGCTTTCTAACGGAATCTGCTCATTGAATCATGATGTTGACAGACTTGCTTTAAGTTGCATTATGAAGATTAACGAAAAAGGTGAAATTATTGACCACGAGATAGTGGAATCACTTATTAATGTTAATGAAAGAATGACATATACAGCAGTTAAGGAGATTATTGTTGATAAAAATCCTGAAACAATGGAGCGTTACAAGGATTTGGTTCCAATGTTTGAATTAATGGCTGAATTGTCTGAAATTCTTAGAGAAAGAAGATACAAGAGAGGGGCAATTGATTTTGAATTTCCTGAATGCAAAATTAAATTAAATCAAGGTGGAAAGCCTATTTCGATTGAGCCTTATGACAGAAATAAGGCAACAAAGATTATTGAAGATTTTATGTTGGCAGCTAACGAAACAATAGCTGAAGATTTTTATTGGAGACAGCTTCCTTTCGTATACAGAAATCATGAAGAGCCTGATATGGAAAAAGTTTCACAGCTTACAACATTTATAAACAACTTTGGATATTCTGTAAAAATGTCAAAAGAACAGATTCATCCAAAGGAACTTCAGAAATTATTAAAGAATATTGAAGGAACTCCTGAAGAGGCACTTATTAGTAGAATTACTCTTCGTTCAATGAAGCGTGCAGAATATACTCCTGAGTGCAAGGGACATTTTGGATTGGCAGCTAAGTATTATTGTCATTTTACTTCACCAATCAGAAGATATCCCGACCTTCAGATTCATAGAATAATTAAGGAAGCTTTAAATAATAAGCTTACAGACAAGCATATTTCTCACTTTAATCATATTTTGCCGGAGGTTACAAAGAACTGCTCAATTACTGAAAGAAGAGCAGATGATGCCGAGAGAGATACTGAGAAGTTAAAAAAGGCTGAATATATGATGGGATATATTGGCGAAGAATACGAAGGAGTAATTTCCGGGGTAACAAACTTTGGAATTTATGTTGAACTTCCTAATACAGTTGAAGGTCTTATTCATGTTTCAAATATGATGGATGACCATTATATTTATGATGAGAAGACTTACTCAATGACAGGGGAGAGAACTAAGAAGACATACAAGCTAGGTCAGAAGGTTAAGATTAGAGTTGAGGCAGCTGACAAGGTAGCAAGAACTATTGATTTTAGTTTAGCAGAATGATAGATTTTGCTTATCAAAAGAAAGAATTTTATTTTATAAGAATAATAGAGTTTATTTTATCATAATAAAGGAGATGTAATGGCAAAAGGTTCAGTTAGAGTTATAGCAAGTAATAAAAAAGCCAGACACGACTATTTTATAGAAGATACTTACGAAGCAGGGATTGTGCTTCACGGTACAGAAGTTAAGTCACTTAGACAGGGACATTGTAGTATTAAAGAGTCTTTTGTAAGAATAGACAATGGCGAAGTTATTATTTATGGAATGCATATTAATCCTTATGAAAAAGGAAATATTTTTAATAAGGATCCATTAAGACCAAAGAAACTTATGCTTCATAAATATGAAATTAATAAATTAGTTGGAAAGCTTAACGAAAAGGGATTGACATTAGTACCTTTACAGGTTTATTTTAAAGGAAGCCTTGTAAAAGTTGAGATTGGCCTGGCACGAGGCAAGAAGTTATATGACAAGCGTCAGGATATTGCAAAGCGTGATATGAAGCGTGAAAATGAAAGAGAGTTTAAGCATATTCTTAAGGGGTAATAAGCAATTAAGAATATGTTTGAAAGATATAACAGAATTTAAGAGCATACTTAAATGATAAATATGTATATGTAATGGATTATGTATCAGACAGCAGGAAGGAGAATATGATGTATTCAGAGTCATTAGTTAAGTTAGGAAAGGTACGTTCAGAAATCAGAGAGATTTTTGAATATGGTAATAAGCGTAAGGCAGAAATAGGAGCAGAAAATGTATTTGATTTTAGTATAGGAAATCCAAGCGTTCCGGCTCCAAAGATTGTTGATGATACTATTAAGGATTTGGTTGACAATTTTGATTCAGTGGCACTTCACGGCTACACATCAGCACAGGGTGATGCTCATGTAAGACAGAGTATTTCAGATTACATTAATGGTAGATTTGGAACTAAACTTACAGCTAATCATATTTATATGACATGTGGTGCTGCATCATCACTTACTATAGTTTTAAATGCTATTATGTTACCGGGCGAAGAATGTATTGCATTTACACCTTACTTCCCTGAATATGGCGTTTTCATTGAAAGAACAGGTGCTAAGCTTGTTGCAGTTCAGTCAGAAGATAAGACTTTCCAGATTGATATGGAGAAGTTTGAAGCTGCAATTAATGAAAAAACTAAAGCAGTTATTATTAATTCACCTAACAATCCTTCAGGTGTTGTTTACACAAAGGAAACAATTGAAAAAATGTGTGACCTTTTAAGAAAGAAAGAAAAAGAATACGGTCATAGCATTTTTGTTATTACAGATGAACCATATAGAGAATTGGTTTATGATGATATTGAAGTTCCATACATAATTAATTATTATCACAATACTTTTGTATGTTATTCATACAGCAAGGCTTTGTCACTTCCTGGTGAACGTATTGGTTATATTGCCGTTTCACCGGATATGGATGATGAAGAAGATGCTTATGCAGCAGTTTGTGGTGCAGGAAGAGCTTTAGGTTATGTTTGCGCTTCAAGTATGTATCAGAGAGTTATTGAAAAGTGTCTTGATGCTACATCAGATATTTCAATTTATAAGACTAATAGAGATCTTTTATATAACAGCTTAACAGGGATGGGTTACCAGTGTGTTTACCCTGATGGAGCTTTTTATTTGTTCGTTAAGGCAATGTGTGATGATTCACATGAATTCTGCGAAAAGGCTAAGGAACATGAATTATTATTAGTTCCTGCAGACAGTTTTGGTACACCGGGATATATCAGAGTATCTTATTGTGTACAGACTAAGCAGATTGAAGATGCTTTGCCTGCATTTAAGAAGTTAGCTGAAGAATACAAATAAGTTGTAAAACATTACAGGCTTCAATTTGGATTTTAAAGACTAATATTGTATTTACAAATTAGATTAATTATAAAGGTTGAAAGAATGTCTTGGATTTGCTTAAGATGAATTTCAACCTTTAGTTTTGCAAAAGAAAGGCAAAGGTAGTTAAAATGAGTGGACAGTATAGCTGTGAGTTTTGTAGTAACTATGTTTATGATGAAGAATATGAAGAGTACGCCTGTGTTGTAAGCATGGATGAAGATGACCTTGCAATGCTTATGCAGTTTAAAAAGGCAACATGTCCATATTTTTCATATGGTGATGAATATAAGCTTGCAAGAAAGCAGTAGAGGTGAACATGAATCAGCAGACTTATAGGAAAATAACAGATGGCATAAGGAGATTAGAAAATGGCGAGAAAATAGTTCAGTTTATTAATTCCATTGCCACAAAAATTGTATATATGGCGTATGTTGTTGGCATTATAATTCTTTTTGATGAGAAAAATAAAGGACTTGCAAGGTTTGTGGCTGTAACAGCCATAAGTTTTATTCTTGTAAGCATTGTCAGAAGATTTATTAACAGTGAGCGCCCATATACTATGTATGATTTTAAGCCTATTATAGAAAAGAATAAAAGAGGGGAGTCTATGCCTAGTAGACATGTTTTTTCTGCGTTTATCATAGGAATGGCTTTTCTTTACATAGGAGAGATTCCACTTGGAATAATTGTTTTTGTTTGCGGTTTGATTATTGCAATTGTAAGAGTTATAAGCGGGGTTCATTTTCCTAAAGATGTTATTGTAGGTGCATTGGTAGGGATTCTGTGCGGTGTAGTAGGATTCTTCACATTTTAGAGTTGAGGGAGTTCAAAGCAGGTCTCAAATCGCACAATAAATGTTTAAAATGGGAGTTTAAGTATGGAAGCAAAATTTTTTGACGCAAAATTAGTTTTGCAGTATTTACATAAGAAGAGGTATTAAATTGGAAAAACAAAATAAATTTGTAAAGGATATGACTAAGGGAAATCCGATGCAACTGTTAATTCAGTTCTCCCTTCCCCTTTTAGTAGGAAATATATTTCAGCAGTTGTACAATATGGTGGATTCCATTATTGTAGGTAACTTTGTTGGGGCGAATGCGTTAGGCGCAATCGGTACAACTAATTCACTTAATTTTTTCTTTTTCTCATTGGTAGCAGGACTTTCAGTAGGTATTGGTATTATTGTTGCCCAGTATTTTGGTTTTGGCGATGAAGAAAAAGTTAAGGATGCAATCGGAAATTCAATTTGGATTATTACAGTATGTTCTGTAATTATGGCAATTATTGGTTTTGTAACTGCAAGACCTATTCTTGTTTTGCTTGACACAGACCCGGTTATTCTTAATGATGCAGTGGCGTACCTTAAGGTAGTATCAATTGGTATTGTGTGTGTAGGTTTTTATAATGGCGTGTCAGGTATACTTAGAGCATTGGGAGATTCAAAGACACCTTTGATTTTCCTTATTGTGGCAAGTGTTTTAAATGTTATATTGGACTTGATTTTTGTATTAAGCTTTGGCTGGGGCGTTGTTGGCGCAGGTGTGGCAACGGCTTTTTCACAGCTTATTTCAGCTTTGGCATGTATTATTTATGCATACAAGAGTAATACATATTTTAAATTAAAAAAGAAAAACATAAAATTAAATGGCAGTATTATTAAGAAAAGTTGCAAATTAGGTATTCCGGTAGCTTTGCAGAACAGTTTGATTGCATTTTCATTAATTGTTTTACAGAAAGTTGTTAACGGTTACGGAGCTACATTTACAACAGCATTTACAGTTGTTTCAAGAATTGAAACTTTGGTTCAGCAGCCTTTTATGTCTCTTGGCGCAGCAGTTTCAACATACACAGGGCAGAATATTGGCGCCGGGCTTAAAGACAGAGTTAGAAAAGGATTTAATTCTGCAACATTGGTAAGCTCAATTTTTGCGCTGGCAGTTGGTGTGGTTTTCTGGATTTTTGCACCGTCAATTGCGTCCATATTCGGTAAAGATGCAGATGTTATAAGAATTGGTGCAAACGGTTTAAGAATTACATGTTGTTTTTATATTTTCTTAGGACTTATTTATACAACAAGAAACGTGTTAAACGGTGCAGGAGATGCTATGTTTTCACTGTTTACGGGAATTGTTGAGTGTATTGGAAGAGTGGGATTTGCTTATCCTATGACGCTTATACCTTTTATGGGAAAATACGGTGTGTTTTACGCTACAGGACTTACATGGTTCTTAAATGGTATGTTTAGCCTTATAAGATATAAACGTGGAAAATGGAAGAAAATTGACGTTATAAGTAAGGTTAAGTAATAAGAATTAATTCTGTTTAAGGTGTTAGTATGGATAAATCAGTATATTTTTATTAAGATATTATTTGAAAAGATTCAGCAGGAATTTCATTTTTATTGAAAAAGACCGGAGGTGAAAAGATGTACGAAACAGAACAGGAAATTGAAAAAGTAATATTGGTAGCAGTTTGCTCTAATCCTAATCAGGACCCGGAGGAATCATTGGATGAATTGGAGGAGCTTGTAAAAACAGCAGGTGCCACAGTTGTAGGTAGAATGATTCAGAATCTTGAGCACGCAAGCAGTGCAACCTATATCGGTTCAGGTAAGGTTGAAGAATTAAAGGATTTGATTTGGGAAACAGAGGCCACAGCAGTAGTTTGCGATGATGAATTAACTCCGGCACAGTATAAAAATCTGGAAGATGAATTAGATGTTAAGGTAATGGATAGAACTTTAATCATTCTTGATATTTTTGCAGGCAGGGCAAAGACGGCAGAAGGTAAGATTCAGGTAGAGCTTGCCCAGCTTCGTTACCGCTCCACAAGACTTATTGGTATGAGAAATCTTTCACGTCAGGGTGGTGGTATCGGTACAAGAGGTCCCGGAGAAAAGAAGCTTGAAGTTGACAGACGATTAATCAGGGATAGAATTTCCCAGTTAAAATCTCAGGTGGAAGATTTAGAAAGCCATCGTCAGGTTACAAGAGCAAGAAGACAGGAAAATCCTGTGCCGGTCATAGCCATTGTAGGTTATACTAACGCAGGAAAATCTACATTACTTAACACTCTTACAGATGCAAGAGTGTTGGAAGAAGATAAGCTTTTTGCCACACTTGATCCGACAACAAGAAATTATAAATTACCTGACGGTCAGGAAGTTTTGCTTACAGACACAGTAGGTTTTATCAGAAAGTTGCCACATCATTTAATTGATGCTTTCAGAAGTACTTTGGAAGAAGCAAAATATTCAGACATTATAATTCACGTTGTAGACAGTTCTAACCCTGTAATGGATAAGAATGTTCAGGCTGTTTATGATACATTGAAGAATCTTGAAGTTAAGGACAAAATTATAATTACTGTATTTAACAAGATTGATAAGCTTGAAGAAAAACCTATAATGAAGGATTTTAATGCAGATTATACGGTGGAAACTGCAATTAAGAAGGGAATAGGCTTGGATGAATTAAATGAAATAATTGAAAAAGCATTAAAGTCAATGCGTATTCATATTGAAAAATTATTCCCTTACACAGATGCTGGAAAGCCGGGACTTATTAGAAAATACGGTCAGTTAATCAAAGAAGAATACAGAGAAGATGGTATTTTGGTGGAGGCTTATGTACCTTCAGAATTAATGGATAGATTATAGTAAGAATTGAAACAGGTACAGTATAGTTAGGTATGGGGAAAAGTAGAAAATAGTAAAGAGATATTGTAAGAAGAATAGAAAAAAGAAGCAGAAGGCTTTTCATTGGAAAAATCCAGTGGAGAGCCTTATTTTATGGAATGAAAAATAGAATAATTTACCACTTTACAAACATACGTTCGAGATATATAATTGCATTATCAAAAGAGTAATTATTTAGTTATGGTTTAATATTATGAAAAGAAAATATATTTGTATAGATTTAAAGTCTTTTTATGCTTCAGTAGAATGTGTTGAAAGAGGACTTGATCCTATGACTACAAGATTGGTTGTGGCTGATATTGGGAGAACAGAGAAGACTATATGCCTTGCCATTACGCCGGCGATGAAGGCATTAGGGATTAAGAACAGATGTAGAATATTTGAAATTCCAAAGGGGATTGACTACATAGTGGCAATGCCAAGAATGCAGAAGTATATTGATTATGCTGCAGAGATATATGGAATATACCTTAAATATATCTCGAAGGATGATATTCATGTATATTCAATTGATGAAGCTTTTATGGATGTTACTGATTATTTAAACTTATATAATTTGACAGCCGGAGAATTAGGGCAGTTAATTATGAATGACATATATAATAGTCTGGGAATTAGAGCAACCTGTGGGATAGGCAGCAATCTTTATCTTGCAAAGATTGCCTTGGACATAACAGCTAAGCATTCTAAGAACTTTATTGGGGAATTAGATGAAGAAAGCTTTAAAAACAAGTTGTGGAATTATAGACCATTGACGGATTTTTGGAGAATTGGCAGTGGCATAGCAAGAAGACTTGATTCTTATGGGATAATGACCATGGGTGATATTGCAAAGTGTCAGGAAGATTTTTTATATAATATTTTTGGTATAGATGCGGAATTGCTTATTGACCATGCATGGGGAAGAGAGAGTACAACAATAAAACAGATTAAGGCTTATAAGCCGGGGAGTAATAGTATTTCAAGTGGTCAGGTTTTGGCTTGTGATTATAATCATAAGGATGGTGAGATTATTATAAAGGAGATGGCAGATATGGTATGCCTTGAAATGGTGGAAAAGAACCTTATTACAAAATCATTGACGCTTCATGTAGGATATTCTAACAGACTAAACAGGAAGGCAGCCCACGGAACGGTAAGTCTTGATTTTGAAACGAATTCTGATTTGGTAATAATTCCGGCAGTAGTTGATTTGTACAATAGAATTGTGAATCCTAATTTTCCTATTAGAAGAGTTAATTTAACCTGCAACGGTGTTGTGCAGGAAGAGTGTAGGCAATATAGCTTTTTTGTGGATATAGGAGAACTTGAAAGAAATAACAAGATTCAAAAAGCAATGATAGAGATTAAAAACAAATATGGTAAGAATGCAATTGTAAAGGGAATGGATTTACAGGATAGGGCAACTACAATGGAAAGAAATGAGCAAATAGGAGGACATAGAGCAGGAAGGGAATAACAATGGCAGGAAGACCTAGAACTAAGATGAGCATAGAAAACAGAGCCAAACAATTTATGCCTTTTGCAGCATTGAAAGGTTTGCCTGATGCTTTGGCGGCAAAGGAGAAAATAGTAGTTGAAAAAATTGAACTTTCCAGTGACATGGAAGAAGAATTGGACCGAAAAATGCACGGACTATGCAAAGGGATGATTGCTACAGTAGTTTATTTTGAAAATTATGAATACCTTAAGGTTACAGGGATGGTGGCAAAGATTGATATTGATAATAGATTACTTCAGATAGTTGACCATAAGATTAGTTTTGAAAATATTTATACTTTAGATTATATTATAAGTTATGGTATTGAAAAATAGAGAGTACCTAGATACAAAGTATTGAAAGAATATATTTTTAATTAATAGGAAATGAATTTCACCGTGGGGCAGATATGCTTGGTTGGACATTGGAAGAATTAATAGAAAATACCATTGAGGCATTAAAGACATTTAGACCGTAAAGAGTTAAGAATATAAAACATAAAGAATATAGAATATAAAAAATAAAAAAGTATACTATAAGTATATGTGTATGTGGTCTTCATATTCACAGCATATACTTATAATATACAAACAAAAAAACACCCCCCGATAAACGCTTTATTTATCGGGGGGAGTATAATTTGACTAGCTATCCATAGCTATCCGTTGCTATGCGTAATATACAAGTAATATACAGAATTAAATCATATTTATATCATCAATTAATATCTGAATATCCAGATGTACATAGACATCATCTGTAATGTTATTACTGGAATGACCTAATATTTTTTGGCGTTCCAATAATGGAATCCTTGCTTCTGCAAGAAGTGTTGAACAGGTATGTCTGCCATCGTGTGGCGTATGCTTTTCCATTCCAATTTCTTGCAAATATTCATTAAAATTTTTTAAATAACTGCCATAGTCAATATGAAAGTCTTTTTTCCTTCGGGATGGAAATAAAAAAATATTGCCCTCATTTGACTTATCAATGAAATAGTTGAATAGTGATTTGATTTTTCTATGCATTGGAACGATTCTGTTTTTTCCGGCTTTCGTCTTGATTCCTTCAATAAAATAATTGTCCTCAATAAATATGTTATCTTTCCTTATCTCTACAAGCTCCGCTGGACGTAATCCTGAATAGATGGTAATTAATATCATTTTGGCGACATCCTCTTCCTGATGATTCCATAACATAGATATTTCTTCTTTGGTAAACGCTCTATGCATTTTTTTATCTTTGTTTGTATACATTTTTTCGCACATAGCAATCTCGTTAGCCTTTATATACTTCATCTTATAAGCTAAGTCAAGAACGCCATTAAGCACATTGCTTATTTTCATTACGTAAGAGAGAGAATATTCTGATAGGCTATCCATTATTTTTTGAATTTCTACGGAAGTGAAAAACGTAATAGGCTTATTATGATATTCTTTTAATTTTGAAAAGCCATTACGGTAACCTTTTAGTGTAGACCTACTGAAATTTTTAGGTGATTTTTCTTTTCGTTCATACCATTCTTGATATAATTTTTCAAACGTTGGTACAAATTCAACTTTTCTTTTTGGCTCTTTGGAAATTTCGATTCCAACAGTTCTATTGGCGTTGTATTCGCCAAGAGCAATATGAGCTTCTTTAGATGTTTCGTAATAATTCAGGTAAGCGTATTTTTGCCTATAGCGCTCTTTTCCTTCTTTATTAATATAAAGCTCATATCCTGTAGTAATTCTTACTGCATAAGGTTTTCTTCTGCCTTTTCCCAAGTAAATAATACTCCCATATCCATTAGGTAATCTCATATCGTATCTCCTCTCTCCCTAAAAAGGGTACAAAAATAGCGCTAGCCGTTTGACCTAGCGCCGTAAAGATGATACAATATCGTTGTGTGTAGTGTGGTATCGAAAGGTATCATCTGGAGCTGGTCTTTATGGGCTGGCTCTTTTTTATTTTATTTATTTGTAATAGTTATGTATTTTGCCTTAATAATTGGAACTTCATCATCCGTATTGGTTAACGCACGTTCAATCTTCTTAGTTCCGTCGTATGTTCCATAGATTACGATAATATCATCTTCCAATAGCTTAGTATCATCCGATTCTCTTTCGTCAGTAAATACAAATTCGTTGTTCATCCAAGTATCATAGTCGTCGTTCGTGTAGCTTCTGTAATATTCGCTGTCGTCGAATAAGCCACCGCCGAATTTCTGATAAATTTTTACAGTCACTTTGATTTTTTTACCTTTGTATTTATCAGGATAACGAAGAATGTCTTTGTAGTTGTATTCTTTGCATTTATCAATAAAGGCTTGTTTTTCTTTTTTAGCATTTTTCTTTTTAGTAGTTGCTTCTTCTTTTGCCTTTGTTGATTCTTCCTTAGTCACTTCTTTAGCTGTTTGAGTTGTTGCGCTTTCAGTTGTTGTAGGCTGTTCGGAGCTATCGTCGCCCGATAGTAGAGCTATTCCGAACCAAAGAAGAGAAATTGCAGTTAATATAATTTTCTTCTTTTTTGAGTAGTCTTTGCATTTCCACCATAGGAGCAATATTCCTACTGGCGGAAAGATAAATAGCAATAGCCAAGTTGCTATCTTCATTCTTTTTGATGTTTTCATTTTTTTACCTTCCTTTCTTTTGCAAAAATAAAATTAAAAAATATAGATATAATATCTCTTATGATAGAGATTTATATATGGAACAAACGAACAGAGCAGAATATAAGCTGTCGGCAGTTAGCAAAGCTCACTGGATTATCAAAAACGACTATTAATAATTTGGAAAATTATAAAACCTCGCCAACTCTTGATGAGCTTTCCATAATAGCTAAAGCGCTTAACTGCTCATTATACGATTTGTTTAAAGCATAACATTTTTCTGCCATAAAATCTCACTTTTACCAGAAATGTCCATATATAAGGACATTTTCCCAAATAACCTTTACAGAGGAATTAAGCTGTGCATATAATGTGTTTACATTACACACACATAATAAGGAGGCATAAAAATGATTAAGCCCAAAGATAAAACAGTTGAAGAACTACAAGATGAAATTGTATCAATTATTAAAAAAATATCAGATACAAAAAAATTGAAGTTTTACAAAAATTTTATCTCGCAAATCGAAGGAGTGGATTAGTCCACTTCTTTTTTTGATAAAAAGTCAACCATATCATCAATTGACTTTTTATCAGTAGCGCTCAAATTCATATATTTTTGTATTGTTTCAACAAATCTTGCGTCGTTGGTTCTCTTCTGAATTTCTACTAAAAAAGCAACGTTTTTATCTGAAAAAACAAAAGTTGATGTAATATCCTGTCCTGTTAACAAATAATCTGTTGAGACATCGAAAAAGTCAGCTATTTTTTGCAACTTTTCCGAAGTAGGTTTGTTTTTATCAATTTTGCAAAGAGAACCGCGTGAAATCCCCAGCTCCTTTTCTAATTTGTTTATTGATATTTTACCTTTCGCCAAATCTTTAATTCGTTCATATATCGTCATATGATATTCCCTTCTTTTTTAAAAATTCCGTAAAAAATCACGAAAAAGTCTTGACATCTTGTAAAATATTACGTAATATATAAGAGTAAGCCCTGAAAATATTACGGAACACAAAAAGATGCCTGGATGTGTTTTTGTAAAATAATGTGGTAATTAAAATTATAGAATATTTTCAGAATAAGTCAACAGTGTTTTGTAATATTTTCAGATTTTTAAAATGAAAGAAAGAGAGGTATAAGATGTTAGCAGACAAAATTAAGACATTAGCAAAAGAAAAAGGTATTTCTGTATGCCAAATAGAAAAAGATTGCCATATTGCTTCTGGTAGCATTTATAAATGGAATCAAATTAGTCCTAGTTGGGATAAAATCCAGGCAGTAGCAAGTAGATTAGGAGTTGATGTTAATGAACTCGCTACACGAAAATAGATTGACAGTAAAGGAAGCAGCAAAGCTACTAGGATGCGGAGAGCAGACGATAAGAATGGGATTACAACAAGGACTTTATAATTGGGGCTATGCAATTAAAACATCTAGCTTTTATACATATGTTATCCTTGCATCTAAATTCTATGATGAAAACAAGATAAAGCCTATTGAAAGGGGTGATTGAATTGGTCTAATTGAATTAACAAAGAGAAAAAAATAAAAACAAAGGAGATTAAAAATGATTAAAGTAGACAAAGGATTAACAAAAATACAAGGGGATATAGCAAGCATTACCGCAGAAGGCGTTGTTATGCTACGTGCTATGCATTCTCTTGTAGTTGAAAGGTTCGGAAAAGAATTTGGAGATGCTATATATAAGCAGATGCTTGAATTGGCAGAATCCGAAAACGTTGAAACAAATGAAAATTCAAATGCGGAGGATTAGATATGGAAAAGAGACTTGAAGAACAAGAAGTAAAAAGAAGAGAGCCTGAATGCACTGGCATACATTCAAGCTCTAAGGTTTTACATCAATTAAAAGAATATCATATTCTTTCGGAAAAGTACAGAATTTTGAATAATTTTAAAAACGTGATTATTGGCGTAATCGTTGGCTCTGTAATGTTACTTAATGGCTGGATAGAACTAGAAAGCAAGATAGGACAGCTATTTGTTGCTACTGCAATGGCTATATTAGTTACATTAATGCTACACTGCAACGATGAATTTTTGAGAGGAGAGTAAAAATGAAAAGATACAAATTAACAATTGAAAAGGACTATACAGAAATCATTTTTAAATTTGACAGAATAAGCACAGCTTCGGAATTTATGAGCGTAGCTTTTGATTCTTGCGATGAAGCAAGCGGAAAAATAAAGATGACTTTAGAAATTGAAGAAGAAAAGCAGGAGGAAGTAAAAAATGAATCTATTCCAGATTAACGACGAAATTGAAAAATGTATCGACCAAGAAACGGGCGAAATATTAGATATTGAAGCATTGAACAACTTATCAATGAAAAAAGACACAAAAATTGAAAACCTTGCTTGTTGGTACAAAAATCTTGTAGCAGATGCGGAAGCACTAAAAGCAGAGAAAAACGCTTTTGCTGAAAGAGAAAAATCCGCAAGAAACAAAGCAGAGCAGATTAAGAGCTATCTTAACTCAGTTTTAAATGGCGAAAAATTTGCTACTAATAAATGCTCTTTATCGTTCAGAAAGTCCGAAACTGTCGAAGTCTTAGATTTTGATGCTTTTCTTGCCGACGAAAAAGCAGAAAATTATTTGAAATATGCTGAGCCAACCATCAATAAGGCAGAGCTAAAGAAAGCATTAAAACAGGGCGAAGCATTCAAGGGCGTTCATTTAAGCACAAGTTCCAATATTCAGATTAAGTAAGGAGGGCAAAGATGAAATTCAGAAAATTAAGAGCTGATGAAATCGACTGTCGAATATCTACTATTAATTCTAATGGATTAAGCTTGCTACTCTACAAGGACGCAAGATGCGATATGAACATTCTTGATGAAGAAGTCGGAGCTATGAATTGGCAACGCTCGCATTCAAGAGATAATGCAAACTGTACTGTATCAATTTACGATTCGGAAAATAAGCAATGGGTAAGTAAGGAAGATACAGGAACGGAAAGCTACACCGAAAAAGAAAAGGGACTTGCATCCGACAGCTTTAAGAGAGCTTGCTTCAATTGGGGAATCGGCAGAGAGCTATATACAGCGCCATTTATTTGGATTAGCGCTAATAATTGCAACTTGCAGGACAAGAATGGGAAAAAGACTTGCTATGATAGATTCAAGATTAAAAGAATCGAATACGACGAAAAAGGCTGTATATCTCAGCTAGTAATCATTAATCAATCAACTAATAAGGAAGTTTTTTCTTATGGAGCAGGCACAGCGCCTAAAACGAAAGACTATACCTATGAAGAATGTATGATATTGATTGACAAAAAGAAATTAGAAGAGTTCATTCCTAACTTTCAGAAGATGTATAATGTTGACGACTTGCATAAGCTGAATCAGTCACAACTTAATGACTTTTTTAACAGGCTATGCAAACAGCCAGCAAGGAGCTAACGATGGAATGTACAGGAAAGCTAACCAATATTAGCAGAGATTGGCACAGCAACAAATTAAATGTTACCTTCTCCCTCAACGAAAGCGTTGAGGGAGAAATTGAAAAGATTAAAGACGTTGAAAAGCTTTCAATTAAAGCTGTCAAATACAGAAAGAAAAGAAGCTTAGACGCTAACGCGTATATGTGGGTACTGCTAAGTAAGATAGCCGAAGTAATTCATAGTAACAAGGACGATGTTTATTTAGAGATGCTATCAAGATACGGCGTTTTTACGCATATCATAGTCAAAAAATCGGTAGTTGATAAAGTTAAGAGCGAATGGCGAACAGTACGAGAATTGGGAGAAATCAACGTCAATGGAAGTCAGGGCGTACAGCTACAATGTTACTTTGGTTCATCAACTTATGACAGTAAGGAAATGGCAACATTGATAGATGGAGTAGTCAGAGAAGCAAAAGAGCTGGGAATAGAAACACTTCCGCCTGATGAATTAAACAGAATGAAACGAGAGTGGAACATTGAAATCAATAGTACAAAAAAATAAAGAATGCTTTGTTTGTAAGAGTGACATTAACCTACACGAACATCATATATTTTTCGGAATGGCTAATCGTAAGTTGTCCGAAAAGTACGGCTTGAAAGTATGGCTATGCGGACGGCATCACAATCTATCGAATGAGGGAATACACTTTAATTCTGAGTTAGATAGATATGTAAAGAGAATAGGGCAGCAAGCATTCGAAAAAACGCATACAAGGCAGGAATTTATGCAGATATTTGGAAAAAGCTATCTGTGAGAAAGGAACAAAGATGAACAAGGTCATATTAATGGGGCGATTAACAAGAGACCCAGAGGTTAGATACTCAACGTCAGGAGATAACCAGTTGGCTATCGCAAGATATACGCTAGCAGTAGATAGGCGTTATAAGAGAGATGGAGAACAGACAGCAGATTTTATCAGATGCGTAGCATTTGGTAAAAGCGGTGAATTTGCTGAAAAATATTTCCATCAGGGAACTAAGATAGTTGCCGAAGGTCGTATTCAGACAGGCAGTTATCAGGACAAAGATGGTAAGACAGTTTACACAACAGAAGTAGTTGTTGAAAACCAGGAATTTGCAGAAAGCAAAGCTACGGCAGATAGTAATAACAGTCAGCCACAGCAAGCGCCAGCCGTTGATAGCGATGGCTTTATGAGCATTCCTGACAACGTAGATGATTCTGGATTGCCTTTTAACTTTTAAGGCAGGTGATTAGATGGAGAAGAGACTTGAAATAGAGCAATATATCCCCTTTGGTGAAGAGAACGCCATATCAAGAAAAAGATTGGCGCAGATAACAGAATTAAACGACCGAAAGCTAAGGGAAGCAATTTCAAGAGCAAGAAGAGATACAGTAATTCTCAACCTATCCAACGGACAAGGTTATTTTCGACCAATTGAAGGAAAAGAGGATGACTTAGTTGTTCGATATTTTAAGCAGGAAGAAAGCAGACTTAAAAGGATAGGCTGGTCGTTACTTGCTACACGTAGGAGAGTAAAGGAGATACAGAATGGAAAGAAAAATATGGTTTGAAGTTCCGGGGCAGCCAAAAGGAAAGGCTAGGGCTAGAACATTTTATAATCCAAAGCTTAGGAGAATGCAGAGTGTTACTCCAACTAATACAGTCTTATACGAGAATTGGATTAAAGAATGTTACATAAAGCAGGCTGAAACAATCAACCATAAAGGCTTTTTTGAAAAAGAAGCTTTGGATGTTGCGATAAATGCAATTTATGAAATTCCTAAGAGTACAAGCAAAAAAGAATAGGCAGAAGATGGAATCAGGGAAATTGTTACCCTGTAAAAAGCCTGATGTTGATAACATAGCAAAAGTAATATGTGATGCATTGAATAAGGTAGCTTACGGCGATGATACGCAGATTTGCAACCTTTATGTATGCAAGAGATATACGAAAGAGAATGAAGAAGCTTGTGTTCAGGTATTCATATTCACACAAGGAGAATAAAATGGCAAGACCAATTAAGAAAGGTTTAGAGTACTTTCCTTTTGATGTTGGGTTTTTCTCAGATAAAAAAATTAAAATCTTAAAAAGCAGATATGGAGCAGATGGAATAGTCATATATCAATATCTGCTTTGCGAGATATATAAAGAGAATGGTTACTATTTAATCGTTGACGATGATTACGAATATATCATATCGGACGATTTGAATATGGAAATTAATAAGGTCAAGCAGGTAATAAACTTCTTATTGGAACGGTCACTGTTTAATTACAAACTTTTTCAGTCGGACAAGGTTCTTACCTCTACTGGAATACAAAAAAGGTATCAAGAAGCAGTCAAAACAAAAGCAAGTAAAAAGGCAATTACGATTGAAAAATACTGGCTTTTAAATGAAGAAGAAACGGCAACTTATATTAAAGTTACCCTTTTTAAGAGTAATTCCGAGATTAATAGTAATAAATCCGAGATTAATTCTAGTTTATCCGAAGAAAAATGCCATAAAGAAAAGAAAAGTAAATTAAAGGAAAGTAAAGAAAAAGATATAGCTTATTTTTCTAATGCAGAATTAAATGATGCTTTTATTCAATTCTTGAATATGCGACAAGAAGCAGGAAAGCAACTCAATGGCTATCAGATACAGATATTAACTGAAAAGCTAGAGAGAGTTGCCGATACGGATGAAGATAGAATATCAGCGGTTAAAAATGCAATAGCAGGAGGTTGGAGTAATTTCTATCCCCCCAAAAAGCAACAACAAAAGAAAAAGTCATTCAACGACCAAAGAACATATGACTATCAGAATTTAGAAAAAAAGCTACTAGAGAACAGAGATAAAAGGAGAAGTAAAGATGAAAAAATTCGAATTGACAACTAATACAAAAATGTTTTTAGGAAAAAAGCTATTCCAGATTAAGGCGTTAATCAGCTTTGGAGATGTGAAAGCAGGAGAGCTGGGCGGATATATCGAAAAAGAGGAGAATTTATCGCAAACAGGCGACGCTTGGGTATTTGACAACGCTAGGGTGACAGACAACGCTTGGGTAACAGACAACGCTTGGGTATCTGGCGACGCTTGGGTATCTGGCAACGCTAGGGTGACAGACAACGCTTGGGTATCTGACAACGCTAGGGTATCTGACAACGCTAGGGTATCTGGCGACGCTTGGGTATCTGACAACGCTTGTTATACAACTATTAAGGGATTCGGCAGAGAATACAGAACAACTACATTTTTCAGATGTAAGGATGGCAAGGTCAGAGTTCAATGTGGATGCTTTTATGGAGATTTGAAAGAATTTAGAGCTATCGTTAAGAAAACTCACGGCAAAAGCAAGAAAGCAAAAGAATATCTGATGATTGCTGACTTAATGGAATTGCACTTTGAGGAGAAGAAAAATGACAAATAAAGAAATAGAGCATCGCCTGGAAGAGTTAGACCGAAAAGAAAATAAAATCTTGTTTGAGGGAACTACACTAAGCCCAGACGATTATATCAGCCTTGCTAAAATCAAAGAAGAAAAGGCAGAGTTAAGAAAAGAATACAAGGAGAATCAAAATGTCTAAATTATCAAAAGAAGAAATTGGCAGGCGTGAAGGAATGGCATACGCCTATACATTGGTTAAGGAAAAAGGCATAGAAGCGTTAGAAGAAGATTTGCGGATGAGGAACATCTATAACATTCCTATTAGAGTTACAAAAGACGATTTGAAGAAAGTAGATGAAAGGCTAACAAGCTTCATCTTGCTAGAATGCCTTGTTACTTTAAGAGATTACTTTGGATTTGGCAGACAAAGAGCTTTGAAATTCAAGGACTGTTTTGAGAAAAAATGCCAGCTAATCGCAGAAGATTGGACTAGTTGGGCAGACCAAGCCTGGATAGTCGCAACAGAGCTGGGAATAGAGTTTCCGAAGGATATACAGGCAGAATTTGAGAAAAGGAGCGGAGAAACAAGATGATAACTTATGATTTGTATATGAACGAATGCTATATAGGAACATATACATCGAAAGGAATAGCTTACAAGTTGGATAGGTCGCCTAGTTGCGTCACAAAAGCAGCATTACACGATTTGACGATTTGTGGAAAATACAAAGTCAAAAAATCAAATAAATCTGTAACGGAAGATGAACAGGACTTAAGATTTCAAAGAAAAAGTAAGCCTTTACCCCCCAAAAAAAAGGAAGAACGAAAGGAAATAATCAGAAGGCAAAGAAGATTAAAAATCATAGGAAGCGAACGCACAAGGAAAACATCCAGCGCAGGTAGAACCTACTGTTTGCCTAAATGGAAAGAATTTTAAGAGAAAGAAAGGAGAAAGAGTTGAGCGCTCATAAAAGGATTCTTACTCCGATTGAAGAAATGAAAAAAAAATTAAAATGTGAAATTTACAGAGACAATATGCAAAATTACAAGAAATACGCAATACCACCAGCACAGCTAATAATTGCTGATGTTCCGTATAATGTTGGAAATAACTTTTATGGTAGTAATCCAATGTGGTACAAAGGCGGAGATAACAAAAACGGCGAAAGCAAATATGCTGGGAAGTCAGCGTTTAATTCTGATTTTAATTTTAATTTGTATGAATATTTTCATTTTTGTTCAAAGATGTTGAAGAAAGACAATAAAAAGCAAGTTAACAGAGGAAGAAGCAGTAACAGCCCTTGTATGATTGTATTTTGCAGCTTTGAACAAATGCCAATACTGATAGACGCAGCAAAGAAGCACGGATTCATCCACTACATACCGTTGGTATTCATCAAAAATTACAGCCCACAAGTACTAAAAGCAAATATGCGAGTAGTTGGAGCGACAGAATATGCATTAGTGCTGTATAGAGATAAATTGCCCAAATTCAGAAATGGAGTTCAGACGGACGAAAACGGAAAGACAATCAGAGGAACAGGTCGTATGATATTCAACTGGTTTAAATGGGAAAGAGACGGAAAGGAAATTCCAAAAATACACCCAGCGCAAAAGCCTGTAACTGTATTGAAGCAATTAATAGAAATCTTTACAGATGAGGGCGATGTTGTTATCGACCCTTGCTGTGGTAGTGGATCTACACTAAGAGCTGCAAGAGAGCTGAAAAGGTCAGCGTTTGGATTCGAGATAGACAAGAATTTCTATACAAGAGCTAAGAATGAAATGCTTGTCTATGAGGATGATAATCAGATGAATATATTTGATTTAATTTAGAACTAAAGGACAAAAATGTTAAGAAATGTTAAGGAGTGAGAGAAATGTTAAATATTGAGAAATATAAAGATAAATTAGTGGAATTATGTGTTATAGACATTGATAGATTAGCACTAATACAAGGACAACCACGTATCTGTAATAGTAGTTTGCTGTGTAACGAATGTTTATTTAATAACAATATTGACTTTTGTTCTGGTGAAGCCCTAAATTGGCTATTCTCAGAATACAAAGAACCAGAAGTTGACTGGTCGAAAGTCAAGGTTGATACACCGATTCTAGTTAGAGAATCTGAACAGAATCCGTGGTTGAAAAGATACTTTGCTAAGTTTAAAGGTGGAAAAGTTTATGCTTGGGATAGTGGAAAAACATCTTGGTCAATAGAAGATAAAATTGGTATGCTATGTTGGAAATACGCAAAATTAGCAGAAAGTGAGGAAACAGTATGGCAAAGGTCAGAATTACAAAAGAATTAGATTCTAAAAATGCGCAATATTTTAAACTAACCAAAAAGCGTGGAAAGATTACAGCTAGAGAAGCATTTGAAGCGATGGAAGAATCTTACTATTTTGGAGAGTATTTAATTCAATTTAATGTTCCAGAAGAAGCACCAATGGATTTGTATGAAGATGGTGATGAGTGGAGATTGTACGCAGTGAAAGAGTTGTTGGAAGAAGAAATATACAAAGCTCATCAGGAAGGTTACGAAGAATGCAAAAAAGATTTTAACTTTGAAAAAACTGCAAACAATGGTTGGATTCTATGTAATGAAAGATTACCTGAAACTTTTGAACCAAAAGCAAAAGCGTATTTAACCACTAATGAAGATGGAATGATAGGAGTGTCATATTATCATCCTATGTGTGGGTGGTCAAATGGTTATGAAAGTGTATTTGACGTGATTGCGTGGCAGCCACTACCAGAGCCATATAGAGAGGAGCAGGAAGATGAATAGGAAAGCGACAACAATGTTTCTAACTGATTTATTAGAAGAGAGTTTGCAGGACAGAAAATATTATGCCAAAGAGGTTACGCTAGATTATGGAACAGCTCATCCGAAAAGAGTTGATTTAATACAATTTATTCCAGCAGGTGTTACTTGTGTGAGTGATATTGAGAAAGGAGAATTTATTTGTTATGAAATTAAATCGTGTGTGAATGATGTATATAGCGGTAATGGATTAAGATTTTATGGAGAACAGAACTATATGGTCACAACAATGGAAACGTACAAGGAATTAATGGACGATTTAAGAGAGGATAAGTTTTGGAAGTATCTTAAAGAAAATTATCCAGAAAGTAACAATAACGTGGGGATTATGGTGCCAATACCTACTCATATTAACTTAAAAGATGTGCGAGAAATATATGAAGAATTTAAAAATCCAACACCTCTGGAAGCAGATACGAGTTGGAAATTATATAAAATAATACCAAGCAAACAGTCATCAAGAAAACGTCCAATGAACGAATTATTATTCTGTATGTTGCGTTCTAAACATAGAAATTAGCAAAGAAGGAGAGTGATTAGAATGAGATTAATAAACGCAGATGAAGCGATTAAAGAGTTGAACAATAAAATAGCAAAGTTAGATGCGAAACAACAAATCTATATGGAGAATGGACTAACCAGCATTGCAGATAGTATGGCAAGAAAAATAGAACTAAGCATTGAATGTCGAGAATTATTAGAACATCAGCCAACAGCCTACGATGTGGATAAGGTCATAAAAGAAATAGAAAGTTGTTTTAATGCAACAGAAGGTAAGGGCAGACGATTAGCCTATCATCGAGCAATTGCAATAGTGAAAGGTGGAATTAATGGACTGGATTAAATTACTTAAGGCTATTGGAATAACAATTCTGATAGCTGTTGAATTAGGAATGTTAATAGTTGCTTTAGCTGATGATACAGAAGATATTCCAAGAGTGATTTGCGCAATCATATTAATTGCGCAAGTTATAATCATTGCATTTATAGCAGTTGTTAGATTGATATATGGCATATTATAAAAAAAGGAAGGTGATTAGATGGCAATTATTAATACGATAGCTATTATTATGCTAATCGCAACAATATTTGTATTATGGGCATTATGTAAAGCAAAGAAAAAGGATTAAAACTACACGAAGGGAGACAGAAAAAGCGTGGAAGAAATGACAGCAAAGGAATATCTAGCACAGGTTAAGCATATTAAGGACAGAATAGCAATTATGCAAGAAGAAATTAAGACATTAAAAGAGTTATCTGTAAGTATGGGAGCTATGCAGCAGGGTGAAAAGGTAATAAGCTCAATATCAGGTGATAAGATGGCAGATACAATATGCTTAATTGATGAAAAGATGAATACATACGCTTCAATGATTAGAGAGTTTACGCTAACAAGGGCTAATGTAATCATATCAATTCAGAAAGTAAAGAATGCTGAATATGCAAAGTTGCTATATAAAAAGTACTGCAAGTTAGAGCATTGGGAACAGATAGCAATTGATATGGGATATAGCTATAGATATACTCTTAAGATGCACGGCAAGGCACTGGAAGAGTTTAGGGCAGTTAATGGAATGAAATAAAAAGAGGACACAAAAGGACATAGAAAGACACATCATTCTATGCTAAAATGGTAGAGTGAAGAGTAGAAAAGAAAAGATTTTTTTCTACTCTTTGTTAAAAAATTTTAAAACAATCAAAAGGCTATCTTTTTAGCAGGAAAAGTAGGAAAAGTGCAAGATAAAAAAGTAAACATATTAGGAACAGCATACATAATCAAGTATAATGTTCCAGAAGAACAAATGCCCGAAGATTCAGATGGCATTATGGATTATTCAATTAAAACGATTAAGATTGCAGAATTTGCGCAAGATAAAGATACAGTTGCAGATTTGCATATATATAGAAATCAGGTAGTAAGACACGAGATAGTACACGCATTTTTATACGAATCAGGATTATGGAATAACAGTAATGAATGTGAATGCTGGGCGCTGAATGAAGAAATGGTAGATTGGCTTGCAATTCAATTTCCGAAAATAATCGCTGCATTTAGAGAAGCAGATTGTTTATAAAAAAAGGTAACTATTCATTTTTTTGATTTTTTTTGTTTTTTTACCCTCCTTAAAGCGCCCATTTTTCACAATGAGCGCTTTTAAAATGAAGGTTAAAGCAGAGGTCAAGCGATGGAATTAGAACAGATTAACATAAACGAATTAAAAGCGTATCAGAACAACGCTAAGAAACATCCAAAAGAGCAAATCGAACAGATTAAGCAGAGCATTGAATCGTTCGGATTTAACGACCCAATAGCCATAGATGAAAGCAATATGATTATTGAGGGACACGGCAGAATGATGGCAGCTAAAGAGCTAGGCATAGAACAACTTCCGTGTATCAGGCTAAGCAATCTTACTGAACAGCAGAAGAAAGCATATATATTGGCACACAATAAGCTAACTATGAATAGCGATTTTGATTTGGATATTCTCAATCAGGAATTGAAAGATATATTCGAATTCGATATGGAAGAGTTTGGCTTTGATGTTCCTGATATGGACGAGCTGGGCGACATTGACGATGGCTATTACGGCGACGAAAGAGAGCGTACATATAGTGCTTACAATCTTGATGAATTTGACGACGCTAGATGCGCTGGCTTTTACCAGATGCCAATTATCAAGGCACAGAATGCTACACCCGATGAACTGATTTCTTTTAATTACGTTCTAAGCAGTAAAAAAGAAGAATGTGGCGTACATTTCTATATTGACGATTACCAATTCGAAAGAATATGGAACAATCCACAGGAATACATAGAGAAATTGAAAAAATATCAATGTGTATTCACGCCTGATTTTAGCCTTTATATGGATATGCCAATGAGTATGAAAATTTGGAACGTTTATCGCTCTAAATTAATCGGGCAGATGATGCAGGACGCAGGAATAAATGTAATACCGACGTTGCAATGGGCAGAAAAAGAAACTTTTGCTTTTTGCTTTGACGGAATAGAGCAGGGCGGAACTGTTACAGTCTCAACAATTGGCGTAAAAAAAGAAGAATCAGCAACAAAAGTATGGTTCGACGGAATGGATGAAGCAATAAAAAGAATTAAGCCTAGTCAAGTCCTTGTATACGGCGGAGACATAGGTTATAATTTTCCCAAGAATATAAGCGTTAAATTTTATGATAATAAGGCATTTGATAGAAAGTGAGGATAATAAGATGGCAAAAGGAAAGAAATATGCAGAACCAGAAGGATATTTCCCTAAGGATTTAAGAAAAAAATATAGCTTAGGCGAATATGCAAAGGATAAGGCGAAAGCGTCAGGAACAAAGAAGAAAAAGACAGCAAAATAATTTTTAAAAGCAAGGTGTAAAAAGCATCTTGCTTTTTTTATGCAAAAAAACAGAAAGGAAATACAGCAATGGGCGGACGAGGAGCAAACAGCGGAGACTTAGGCGGTGGAAATGCTAGCAGTTTGAACAGCGAAAAGGCTGGCGACATTTGGAACTACCGACATAATGAAAACAATGAACAGTTTGTTGACAATATCAATCAGACTGTTAAAGAAATGGCGGAATCCTACGATGGATTAATGAATACAATCAATGACATATATATGGCAAAAGTAAAAGATAACCCGACAGTTATGGCGTTCTGGGACATCGACCACGGAGAATTAGGAATAAACACAAGATATGGGAACATTGAGAAGATGGCGAGCGCTTACGATGATTGCGTTAAAAAAGGCTATCACCCAGGCAGGGGCAATAAGACAGCAGAGCAGGCGGTAATAGCTCACGAGTTAGGGCATTCACTAACCAGCGTTGCGATGCAGAAAATGAGAAGTAATAATTTTGATGATGTTTCTAAGAAAATTATGAAAGAAGCACAGAACATACTCAACAAGGGATTAAGGAAAAAGAAATACCCAGGCACAAGGAAAATCGCAACTAAGATTTCAGAGTATGCGACTAGCAGTAACGCCGAATGCATAGCAGAAGCAACAGCCGATGTATACTGTAACGGCTCAAAAGCAAAGGCAGAAAGTAAAGCAGTTGTTCAGGCGCTGAAAGGATTTATGAAATAAAGAAATTAATTAGAAAGGCAGGTGATGGCAATTGAAGAAAAGCAGTTTTAGCAATATGACAGCGGAAGAACGCGCAGAGATGGGAAGGAAAGGCGGCATCAATTCAGGAATCAGCAGAAGAAAAAAAGCTGCAATGAAAGAAACACTTGAATTGCTTCTTGAATTGCCATTACATAGCGACGGAACAGTAACAGCCGAAGATGTAAAGAGCTTTGCAGATTTGAAGGGAAAGAACATAGACATCCAGACAGCTATATTAGTAGCACAGATTCAAAAAGCGCTTAAAGGTTCGGTAGCAAGCGCCGAATTTTTGAGGGACACGGCAGGAGAGCGACCAGAAGACATCATTAACCTTAATGCAGGTGAAGAAGATACAAGCTTGAATATCAATATAAGCTATGGAAACACTCCAAAAGAAGGTGATTAGCGGATGGATATTAATGTAGAGCTTAACCCTGATTTCGCCGTTGTCAACCAAAGTAAAAAAAGATATGTAATTATGAAAGGTTCGGCAGGTTCGGGTAAGTCGGTAGATACCGCTATGAATTACATATTAAGGCTAATGAAAGACCCGGGCAGGAATCTGCTATGCGTCAGAAAATCAGATATTACCAACAGAGATAGCACCTTTGCGGAATTGCAGGGCGCTATTTTTCGTATGTTTGGCGATAAATGGGAAAGATATTGGAGCATTAAGCAAAACCCTTTAATGCTTGAATTTAAGGGTAACGGTAATCAAATAATCTTTCGTGGAGTTAATGACGACAAGCAAAGAGAAAAGTTAAAATCTATCACATTTAAAAGAGGAAAGCTAACAGATGTATGGATTGAAGAAGCAACAGAAATCACTCAAAATGATTTTGAAATCATCGACGATAGATTAAGAGGTGAGTTACCCGAAGGGCAATTCTACCAAATTAAAATGACTTTCAACCCAGTAAGTGCTACTCACTGGATAAAAAGAGTGTTCTTTGATTTGCCTGATGCGAATACGCTAACGCATTCTAGTAATTACCTAAAAAACAGATTCATTGATGAAGCATACAAGGCTAGAATGGAACGTCGAAAAAAAGTTGACCCAGAGGGCTATAGAATCTATGGATTAGGCGAATGGGGAGAAGTCGGCGGATTAATTCTAAGCAACTACGTTGTTGAAGATTTTGACACGAATCCTGAACGATTCGACTATATGGTTAATTCGCAAGACTTTGGTTACAATCACGCAAACGCCCTACTTAACGTAGGATTCAAAGATGGCGAACTGTATGTTTGCAAGGAGCTATACGTATACGAAAAAGATACAGGCGAAATCATACAGATGGCAGAACAGATGGCATTTGATAAGAGATTGGCAATGTACTGCGACAGCGCCGAACCTGACAGAATAAAAATGTGGCAGAAAGCAGGCTATAAGAGAGCAAGGGGAGTTGTAAAAGGTTCAGGAAGCGTTAACGCACAGATTGATTACTTAAAGCAAATCCCCAAGATACATATACATCATAGCTGTATCAATACATATAAGGAAATCAGCCAATGGAAATGGCAACTTGACCCGAAAACAGGACTATATCTCGACGTACCAGTTAACTTTTTCGATGATGCGATGGCAGCGTTGAGATATTCAATTGAAGAAATTAGAAGAAACAGCCACTTGAAAGCTAAGAAGCGACCAAGGGGTTTTTAATTTAGTAGAAAGAGGTAAAGAATGGCAATATATATAGATGTTGGAACAGTCCCAGACGTTAATCATATCAGCTCTAGCGTATTTAGATATTTAATCCGTAAGCACAAAGCACAGATTGGAAAGCTCCAAAAGAACTATGACTACTATTTAGGCAAGCACAACATTTTTAAGCCGTCAGAGGACGACGAGGACAAAGTAAAAGTGTGCGCCAATTACGCGAAGTATGTAGTTGATATTTCAACAGGCTACTATCTGGGAGAACCAGTCAAATACAACAGCGAAAAGAACGACGATAAACAAAAAAAAGAAGTACTTAATGCAGGTGTACAGGCATCAATCAAGAATGGAGCTGTCAGACAGTACGATTGGGAGCAGTCGAAGCAGATAGATATATCTAGAGCTATAGAAGTATATGAAAATCAGACTATATCTGAATGTGACGCAAAAATAGCTAAGTATATTGGAATATTTGGAGAAGCATACGAGCTAGAATATGCTAACAGCAAGGAACATCCAGAGCCAAGAACGACAGTAATTGACCCTAGAAATTGCATTATGGTTAGAGATAATACAGTCGAACATAATAAGCTCTTTGCAATTGTATATGAAGAGCAGGAAGACTTGAACGACGTTAAATATTATGACGTTACAGTATATACAGAATTTAATTCTAAGCGTTACCGTTCAACTAACCTAGAAGATTTTGAATTTCACGAAATATTAGACAGCGAACAGGAACATTACTTTGGGGAAGTACCAGTCGTTGAATATCAGAACAACGACGAAAGACAAGGCGACTTTGAGCAAGTAATACCGTTAATTGATGGACTTAATGAGCTATTGAGCGACAGAATCACAGATAAGAAGAAGTTCATAAACAGCTTAATGGCGCTGTTCGGAATTACGATTGACGATGACGACCTAAAAATCGTTAAGGATGAAAGATTTTTAGATGGAATACCAGTTGATGCAAGAATTGAATACATACAGAAAGTATTCGATGAAGGCAGTATGTCAGTACTTTGCAACGATATTATAAGGGAAATCCATAAGATGACCTTAACAGTCGATATGACCGATGAAAACTTTGCAGGAAACAGCTCAGGACAGGCGTTAATGCTTAAATTAATGACTATGAACATACTTGTTAAGTCCAAGATGCGCAGTTTTGAAAAAGGACTTAAAAAGAGATTCGAAATGTACAATCATTGGCTATGTGTTCAAGGTGAAATGAATCCGATTGATAAGAAAGAGCTGGATATTGTATTTACCATAGCAATGCCAATTGATAGAACAGCGATAGTTAATATGGTAGTTAGCTTACAGGGTATCGTCGACAAGAAAACATTATTAAATCAGTTGTGGTTTGTAAAGGATGTAGACGAAGTTCTGGCAAACCTTAAAGAAGAAAAGCTGGAAGCACAGCAGGAATATTTAGACAGCTTTGGAATGCAAAAAGCATTAGTCGAAAACGATGATGATAATGTTGATAACCCTGACGAAAAAGACAAAAAAGAGGATGAAGAGTAATAAATGGCTAATTCATATTGGGAGAAGCGAAGCATCGATGCTGAAAAACTGATTCAAGAAAAGAACGACCGAACAGTAATAAAGGTTAATGAATTTTTTGAAGCAGTAATGAAAGAATTAAATGAGCAAATTCGAAAGATATTTAATACATATCTAACAGATAGCGGAATGTCTATCGAAGAAGCTCTAAAAATGCTCAATACAAAACAAACAAGAGATGCTTACAATACCTTAAAAAGAATTTATGAAAGAACCGACGACCCAGACTTAAAACAAGAAATTCTGAACAGATTGAATGCCCCAGCTTATGCAAGCAGGATAGCAAGAATTGAAGCATTAAGAGATTTGATATTCTGCGAAGCGCAGAGCATTGGATGGTATACAGAAAAAATGCTACAGCCAAGAATGATAGACGCGTACAGTACATCATTCTACCAAACGCATTATATCATCCAAAAAGGGACAGGCTTAGCCTACGATTTTAATAATTTAAGCAATCCAGCCGTTAAGGCTGCAATCGCAACCGATTGGAAAGGTTCTAATTATTCGAAGAGAATATGGAAGAATACGGACCAATTAGCGAACGACCTAGAGGAAATCTTAACTAGGGGATTAATGACTGGAATATCAGGCAAAAAGATGGCTACTGAACTCAATAAGAGAATGCAGTCAGGAAGATATGAAGCAGATAGACTTATCCGAACAGAAGTTAACTATGTCGCAGGGCAGGCAAGATTAAAAGCCTATGGAGACACAGGAGCGAAAAAGTACATTTACATCGCTACACTCGACCTTAGAACGTCGGCTGTATGCCGTAAGCTGGATAAGACTATCCACTTAGTCAAAGATGCAGAGGTTGGCGTTAACTTTCCACCAATGCATCCTAATTGCCGTAGCGTTGACAGCGCATACATTGATGGCAGGGATTATTCAAAATTACAAAGAAGAGCAAGGAATCCGATTACAGGCGAAACTGAACTTGTACCAGCTAATATGACGTACAGAGAATGGTATAAAAAGTACGTTGAGAACGATGCAAGGGCAAGAGCTAACGAAAGAGCAATAAAAAAGGGCATAAAACGACCTTACAGAATGTCGGATGAAGAATTAAAGAAAGCAATTAAGCAGTTATCTCATTAGATAGCTGCTTTTTATATGCCAAGGAAAAGGCGTTAAAACCAGACGAACTAACTACAAGGCAAGTACTTGTAGGGAGCAAAAACAAATTAATGACTACAAGGCAAGTACTTGTAGGGATAAGGAGCAATCAGAAATGAGAAGAAAAGAAAGTAAACGTTTACCAATGAAGTTACAGTTTTTTGCTGAACCAGCACCAGAACCAACATCATCTAAGCCAACAGAAATTAGCTTAGATGATGTTTTTTCAAAGTTTAGCGTTGATGATATTCTGGCACGTTCGGAAGTGGAAAAGGCTATCCAGAGCCGTGTCGACAGCACAGTAACAAAGGCATTGAATACAGCAAGAGCTAAATGGGACAAAGAACAGCTTGAAAATTTAGACGAATCTAAGCGATTAGAGAAGATGAATGAAGAGCAGAGAGCTAAATATCAGCTAGATAAAGATAAAAAAGCTTTTGAAGCTGAAAAGAAGCAGTTCGAACACGAGCAGTTAGTGGTTTCAACAGGAAAAGAACTCTTGAACAGAGGGCTTGACGCTGATTTTGCTAAGTACTTAGTTGGTGCGGATGCAGAAAGCACACAGGCAAGAATAGACAGCTTTGAGCAGTTGTTTAATTCAGCAGTTACAAAAGCAACAAATACAAAAATGAAAGGAAATCCGCCAAAAGACCCAGAGAAAAAAAGCGCGTTAACAATGGATGCCATTAAGGAAATGACACCAGCCGAAATCAACGCAAGATGGGATGAAGTACAGGAAGTTCTTTCAGGAAAATAATTTAAAAAAGGAGATTAAGAAATGGCAGTAAAAAATTTTATTCCTCAGATATGGAGCGCTAGATTATTAGAACATTTAGACAAGGCTCACGTGTATGGCAATCTTGTAAATAGAGACTATGAGGGCGAAATTAGAAACTATGGCGACACAGTAAAGATTAATCAGATTGGCGACATCGATATTAAGGACTACGCAAAGGGAGCTATCGAAGACCCTGATTCATTAGATGGAACACAGCAGTTATTGACTATCGACCAGGCTAAGTATTTCAATTTTTCAATTGAAGATGTTGACAACGCCCAGACAAATCCTAAGTTAATGAACGATGCAATGCAGAGAGCTGCATACGGAATGAATGATGTAACAGATTCATTCATCGCAAATCTTATGGCAGTAAATGCAGGAAATAAGATTGGTGATGATACTACTCCAATCGTTCCAACTAAGGAAGATGCTTATGATTACTTAGTTGATATGGGAACAGCATTAACAGAAGCAAACGTTCCACTTGTGGGAAGATGGGCAGTAGTTCCAGCGTGGTATCACGCGTTATTGCTCAAAGATGACAGATTCATCAAAGGCGGAACAGATTACAACAAGGCTATTATCGAAGGTGGAGAGATTGGAACAGCAGCAGGATTTACTGTATATCTTTCTAATAATGTTCCTAATACAGCAGGCGCTAAATATAAAATCTTAGGTGGTGTTAATATGGCAACATCATTCGCCGAACAGCTTGTTAAGGTTGAAGCATATCGCCCTGAAAAAAGCTTTGCTGATGCAGTTAAAGGCTTAGATGTATATGGTTCAAAGGTTCTTCAGAAGAATGCCTTAGTTTGTATGACAGTTAACAAGAAGTAAAAGAGGTGACTATATATGTTGGTTACAATTCTCAACAAGCAGACAGGCTATTCTACCGAATGCAGTAACGATGATGTTATCAAGATTTGCAAGGCTGATGTTGATAACTACGAAGTCAAGGAAGTCAAGGAATTAGTCAAGGAAGTCAAGGTAAGAAAGCCTAAGAGAGAAACAAAGTAATTGAAAGGATAGAATATGGAAACATTAGACAGACTGAAAGCTAAATTAGGGCTTGATGTGATTGATACGACAACAGAAACATTGCTAAAGGAATATTTAGATGAAGCGTCTACGGCTATTAAGAACTATCTTGATTTAGATTATGAAAGCGTTCTTGATAGCCGTTTTGTTTCCAGCCAAATATCCTTAGCATTCACATATTACAACAGAGATATGGCTAAGAATATAAAGTCTGAAAGCTATTCAGAGGGTGTAGTCAGTCAGAGCGTAACATACGTGTCAACTAACGACTACGACGTTAAGGAAGAACAGATTTTAAATAAATTAGCCAGATACAGGAGAGTGCATGCAAAGAGACGATAGATTTAATTTTTCAAGAAGAAAAATAACAGCGAACATCAAAGAAACAAATGTATTTTCCTATGGATTTAAAACAGACAGATATGGCAATCAGGAATACAGCTATCCAGCTGAGCCGTCTGGAAGTATCAATGTAATGTGGTCGCCAATATCTAGCGAAGTTGAGATTGCAGAATACGGCGAAAGAATTAATGAGATGATGCAGGCTTGCGTTTTTTCAGATGAAGAACTGAAAGAAAAAGACAGAGTTGAAATTAATTCTAAGATGTACAACATCGTAGCAATTAAGCAATATCCAAGCTATAGGCTTATTTTGGTTGAAAGGGTGAGATAGATGGGAATAAGCATCAAAGGGCTGTCAGAGCTACAAGATAAGCTCACGAGCAACATCGAAAAGCTCAATCAAAATATGGAAGATACAGTAGGAAGGTTGGCACAGCAAATAGCTGACGATGCCAAAGACTTAGCGCCAGTTGATACAGGGCATTTAAGAGAAAATATTTTTTCGAGAGTGACTAAAGATGGCGACATAATAGCAGGCGAAGCGTATTCGAATGTTGAATATGCATCTTATGTTGAGTTTGGAACAGGTAAAGTTGGCGAATCGGCAGGGTTGCAGAGAGAAGGCATAGATTTACATTACAGGCAAACGCCTTGGAGGTATCAAGATGAAGAAGGCAATTGGCATTATACAGAAGGTATGAAACCACAGCCTTTTTTCTACTCAGCAATGAAGCAAAATGAAGATGAGCTTATGGAGAAACTTAAAGCTACAGCGGTATTGGAGATTAGGTGATATGGTAGATGCAAGAAAACAAATTAAAGAATTATTGGAAGAAATAGAAATCAATGGGATGAAAGTATCAATGAATTTTCCGAAAGAAATCGATTCAGTTCCATTGATTACTTTTTTTGAAATTAATAACAGCAATACTGATACGAAGTTCAGAGATTCAATATCGTATCAGATTGACGTGTGGGCGGACACGTTCGAAACAGTAATAGATATGGCAATGGAAGCATCGAAAAAACTTGAAAATTTAGGGCTGAAAAGGGACTATGTTAGCCCCGACAGCGACAGTATAGATGCGTCTGGACTATATCGAAAGACTTTGAGATACAGCCGACACGTAGACATCAGAACAAACAGATTAATTGATTAGAAAGCGAGGTTGTGAAAATGGCAAAAACAACTAGCACACAAAGTAACGAAAGTGAGGTTAAAGTAATGGCAGCAGCAGAAGGAACAAAACAGGGATTAGCCAGCATTGGCATTGAAGTAAAGGTTAATTCAGTAGCTATGAATTACGTTACAGATATTGGCGATATTGGCGGAAGTCCATCTGAATTAGATGCAACTACATTTAAAGATAAAATCAAGGTGACAGTACCGGGCGTTAAGGATATTAAAGCGTGGGAAGCTACTTATTTGTTTGACAATAGTAGCGCAACTAGCGACTATAGGAAACTTAAAGCGTTAGAAGATGCAGGAAACATTGTTCCGTTAGAGGTTGCTTTACCAGACGGAACAACATTCTCAACTAAAGGCTACGTATCAACGGGAGTTAGCGGCGCTAAAGTTGACGAATTAATCAGTGCTAAATTAACAGTATCTTTACAGGAAGATTGGAAAGTTACAAATCCAGCATAGTTAGTTAGTATTTGATGGGGCTAAACGCCCCATCTTTTTGTTAAGAAAGGATTTAAAAATGAAAACATTAGAATTAAAGCTTAAAGATGGAGAAGAAGAAGTAAAAGTACATTTAAGACTTACTTGTGGAGGTCAGCGCAAATTAAAAGAAAAATACGAAGAAGATACATTAACAACATTGTTAGGTGGATTCAATGAGATAGATAAGACTATTGATATTTTCGATACAGCATTAAATTACAAGGACAACGATAATACTATCAAATCAGGAGAAGAGCTTTACGATTTGATGGTAGATAACGATTACTGCGGAATTGAAGCTTTTGCAAAAGTAGTTACAGATATAGCCGTAGCATCAGGAATTATCAAGAAGGAGCAGGCAAACTCTGTATTAAAGAGCGTTGAAGATACATACGATTCAGTATTTAACGACTTAGAAAACGTTATCGAAAAAGCAGAAAACAAAGATACACCCACAAAAAACTAGCAGAAAATCGTTAGAAGATTTGATTTTCGAAGGTAGAGTTGCAGGAATCGAATTTAATGATATATGGGATTGGACGTGGGGCGAAGTATTAGAGTTCATCAGGGTTGTTCAGGAAAGAAAACGCAGAGAGAATCAGGATAAGGCATACATAGCCTTTAAGGAAGCTGATTTAATTTCTGGTTGGATTTTTGAAAAGAAAGAAACGAGCGTTGTTGAAGCGTTCCCAACGTTCTGGACTAGCGAAGAAAGAGAAGAGATTTTAAAGCAAGCTAAGATTGAAAAATATAAAAACATAATGTTCCGATATGCGAATAAAAGGTAGGAAGGAGGTAGGAAATGACAGTTGAAGAGATAAAGGTCAAGTTTAGTGTAGAGTTGAACGACCTAAAGAAGAATCTTGAATCGGCGAGAGGACAGTTAACCAAAGTATCAGATGCTTTCGAAGATTTGGATGGAGATATTGAAAGAGCCAAAAAATCGATGGATAAAAACGCCGAAAAAATAGCAAAAGCTTTGGAAAATGAAAAAAAGAAATATCAAAGCACTACTAATGCAGCTCAAAAGTACGCTCAAAACATTCAGGAATTAGGCGTTAAATATGATTTGGTTAAGACTAAAGCAGAGAAGTACGCAAGCGAAATAAGCAATCAGGAAAGCAAGATTAATAAAATGCAGACGGCATATGAAAAGATGTCTAATGTAATGTCGTCAATGCAGATAAAAGGAAGCATTAACGAAGAATTACAAAATTTAGAGAGCATTTTAGAAAAAAATAAAACAAAGGCTCTGCAACTTGAAACAGAAATGAATAAGCTTTCAAATTCAAATTATGAAATAGGCGAAGTTGACGGCGAATTTATGAATTATGAACAGATGGCGGAAGCTCTTAACAAGGTAGATTCAGAGAGTGAGCAGGCTTACAACAGACTTAATCAACTAAAAGCTGGAATTAATGGCGTAGATGAAGGATTGCTTGATTTAGGTAACAAACAAGGACTTGAAAAGCTAAACAATCAGATTACACAACAGAAAGGAAAGTTTACAAGTCTAAAAGCAATCTATCAACAGACCCAGAACAGCTTAAATGCTTTATCTAACAGGCAAGAGCAGGCGACAGCTAAATTAGGACAGTCTAAGCAGTCAATAGCAAGCGCTAAAGAGAGAATAATGCAATTAAGACAGTCGTTAGGTTCTTTAAGCTCAACGACAAAAGGGGCATTTATGGCGAATGTGTCCGCAAAGCTTAAAGCTGTTGGCAATGCTGCATCAAGCTTGATTCATAGGTTTCAAAATGGCGTGTCGTCAATTTTCAAGTTTGGCAAGGGATTGTTGAATGTAGGCAGGCAGGCAGTAGGAATAATAGGCAGATTTACTTTGTTAGGTAAGGCTGTTGGAAGTGTTAGGAATAAAATATCTGGATTTGCTTCCAATGCATCGCAGAACCTAAGCTTCATTAAAAGCATAGTGATGTCGATGCTTTTAATGAAGCTATTTACCATTTTTTCGGAAGGAATGGGCAACCTTGCAAAGCAGAGTAGTGGATTTAATAGCTCAATCTCTAAGATATACAGTTCACTATCATATTTAAAGAATAGTATCGTATCAGCATTTTCGCCGTTAGTAAGCTATGTTCAACCTATGGTAAGTAGCGTCATTAATACGATAGCAGATGCTTTTAACAAATTAGGTGAGCTTATAGCAGGCTTAACAGGGCAAAAGACTTATACAAAGGCTGTATATCAACAAAAAGACTATGCAGCAAGCTTAGATGATACGGCAAATTCTACTAGCAACGCAAACAAGGAAGCTGAGAAGTACAAAAAGACTATAGCTGGCTTTGACGAAATTACAAAGTTGGATGATAATACATCATCTTCCAATAACGGTAGTGGTTCGTCAAGTAGCGGAAATTCTGATGCAGGAGCGTGGACTACTTCCAAGGTTGATGTATCTAGTAGCTTACTTAAGTCTATCAAGGATGGCGATTGGACTAGTGTAGGCGAAGCACTAGGAAACAAAATCAATCAGGCATTAGGCAGTATTGATTGGGACAAAATTCAGAAGAAAGTAAACAATATAGCTAAAAATATAGCTGATTTTTTGAATGGAGCTATTAGAGCAACTGATTGGAATTTAGTTGGAACAACCATTGGACAGGCAGTAAATACTATCTTAGGATTTTTTAATACATTCGCTACTACTTACGATTGGAGTAAATTTGGGAAAGCAATAGCACAATCACTTAACGGAGCGTTGAAAGCTATAGATTGGAAACTGGCAGGCGAGACATTAGGGAACAGCTTGACAGGCGTATTCGATACGCTCTATGAAATAGTTACTAATTTTGATTGGAAAAAGTTAGGCAGTAGCTTAGCAGATGCAGTCAATGGATGCGTTGATAAGCTTGACTTAGCCAAGGGAACTGCTGCAATTGGCGAAGCTGTAAAAGGATTGTGTAATGCAATTGCTGAATTTTTCGAAAAAACCGACTGGAAAGCAATCGGCAAAAAGGTAGTTAAGGCAGTAACTAGCGTTGATTGGTTAGGTATTGTTATTGCAGCGTTAAAAGCTGTATTCGCAATAGCTGGGGCGTTCGTAGAGCTGATAGAAGGAATCATCGACGGCATCATTGACGGAGTTAGAACGACTGATTGGGTTAAGGTTGCAAAGGAAATTTGGAAAGCAATCGTAACAGCAGTCAAGGGAATCGGCGGATTAATTCTTGAAGTCTCTCTTTATTTAGGAACAAAGGCTAAAGATTTGTGGGACGGCATCAAATCAGGTTGGAATGCAATTAAGGACAAGGCACTGGAAGCAGAAGCAAAGCTGAAATCTAAGATTGAAACTACACGCGACCAAATCAGAGCTAAATGGAAAGAAGTATCAGCAGATTGGAGCGACAAGGTTAACGACTTAAGGTTGAATGCAAAGCAAAAGGCTAGTGATGTTCGAGAATGGTGGAATAATAGAACCGCTGGATGGAGAGATAAGGCTAACAGCTTAAAGTTGAACGCAAAACAGAAAGTTAACGATATTAACAAGTGGTGGAAAGATAGAGCGGCAAAATGGAAAAATAAAGAAGTATCTTTTACCATTAAAGCAAAGAACAAAATTAATGAAATCAAGAAAGATTTTAAATCAATTATTAATACAGTAATTGATTGGATTAACAAATATATCATTGATAACATTAATAAAATTCAAATTAAAATTCCAGCAATCAAAGTTTTGGGATATAAAGGAAAGACATTAGGGTTCAATGTAGGACACATCAAGTCTTTCAGTAATGGTGGTTTTGTTGATTATCCAAGAGGAGAAGATGGTCTTTTCTTTGCAAATAGAAATGAAATGGTCGGCAAATTTAGCAATGGAAAAACAGCCGTAGCGAATAACGACCAGATTGTATCAGGTATTTCAGCAGGCGTATATTCTGCTGTAACTGCTGCGATGGGAAATAGCGGAAACGGTAATTCCCCAATTCTTAATGTATACGTTGGAGGAAAAGAAATAACAGATTACGTTGTAAAAGATGTTAACAACAGAACAATAGCAACAGGCAGATGCCCTATTCTTACATAAGAATGGGGCTTTTTTGTGAAAGGAAATGAAATGGCAGTAACATTAAAGATTAATACAGGAAGCAAGGCTTTCGACTTAGAGCCAGCCTTGAACGGAATTGAAGAATCGCAAGAAAAAATTTGGAGCAAAAATACAGGTCGTACATCTTCAGGAAAAATGACAGGTGATATTGTAACTACCAAATTAAAATTGAAAATTAAATATCCAGTTCTCACAATTGAACAAAAAAATCTGCTTAACAAGGCTATATCGGACGCTTTTTTTACAGTTGAGTATCAAGGGTCAAAATATAAAATGTATGCTAATTCGCCAACATATCCGTTGTATAGTATGGCTACAGGGCTTCCAAGATATGTAGGCGTTGCGGTTGATTTGATTGAACAGTAGAAAGGAATAAATATGTATACAAATGTATCAATAGAATGTATTAACGCGTTGAATGCAGATGGCAGACGATTCGGCGCGAAAATAACTCTACCAGACGGAACAGAGATTACAGATGGATTCTATTCGATTGATATAACATCCAGTGCTAACAATGATACAGAAAAAATGCAGTTAGGTACAGCGATAGCAACGCAGGTTACAGTTAATATGGAAGAGCCTACGAGCGTAATCTACAATAAAGAATTTTTGTTAAGTTTAGGAATTTATATTGATGATACAACTATCGAATATGTTCCAATGGGATATTTTAAGGCACAAAAACCTACTGTGCAGGCTGGAAAGATGACCTTTACGGCATTAGACAGAATGGCAAGGCTGAATGGTAACTATTCATCGCTACTATCATATCCTTGCGATATAGTAGATGTTGTTAAGGAAATTCAGACTATGACGGGCGTTCCTATTGAGATTCCTGGGCATATGGTAATCAATAAAAGAGTTGAAAGCGATGATGGGACGACCATTACATACTGTAATCCGTTTGAAGGCTACACATACAAAGAAACGCTGGCAATCATAGCTAGTTACTATGGCAGATTTGTTACTGTTGACAGAACAGGAAAAGTCGTATTCAGAGACTATCGCAGTAGAGATTACCAAATCACAGCCGATAGGAGCTTAGAAGATATAAACGTATCTAATGAGATTTTTAACCTAGGCTATATTAAATGTACTGTCGATAACGATTTAGTATTAAAATCGGGCAATGGAGCTACAGGCGTTACAATTTCTTGCTTTATGCATACGCAAGATACATTAGATAATTTATACGATAGCCTTAAAGAATTGAGCTACTATCCTGCATCAGTATCGCTTTTGGGCGATTTTCGCCTTGATGTTGGTGATATGGTAACAGTAATTACATTAGATGGAACAGGCGTTATTCTTCCAATAATGGGAATGACTATTGAATTTGACGGTGGATTAACATCGAAAATATATTCGTATGGAGAAACAAGTGAAACAGCCGAACAGCAACAAAGCCCCACAGAAAAAGCAATCAGCCGATTATATCAGCAGTTGGCAGTTGTCGAAAATCTGATAGTAACTAAAAGCATTACTATAGGACAGGTTGGAACTACAAATCTGTTGGATGATAGCCTTACATTGATTAACGATGATTACACGATTGAAATTCTAGAATAGGAGAAAAAGATGAAGATTAATAAAAAGATTGATAATGTATATCATATAGAGTTTGGTTTGGATGACGACAGAGCCAACGCAAGAATCTATAGATACGATACAGGACAGCTCATTAAATTCTATGATATTCCAGATGACGTAGAGGTTCAATTCTCTAATGAACATTCTACCAATGGAACAATAAACAAGAGAATAACAGACAGTATGGTTCAGATTCCAGATTCTTTGCTTACTTCAAAAGACAACATCATAGCCTATATTAAATACATTGACGAAAACAGCGAAACAACAACAAAGTTGATTAAATTTGGACTTCTTGACAGAGCTAAGCCTGGCGACTATGTATCACCTGACGAAGAGCCTAGCTTTAGAAGTTTTGTAGAAGAACAGTTAAAAGAAGCAAAAGAAACAGTCGAAAAAAACAAGGATTATTTAAAAGAAACAATTGAAAATACTGAAAAATCCAAAGAGTATATGGATGCGACAGATGCCAATAGGCGTACAGTAGAAGGACTAACAGAGAAAAACAAGGAATACGCTACACAGACCGAGAACAATGCCGAATCTGCTAATACATCCGCATCTAATGCCAGCGAATCAGCTTCCAACGCTTCACAGTCAGCATCTAATGCTAAAGGTTCAGCCGACAATGCTAGTGTATCAGCAAAAGAAGCGAAAGATGCAGCAGTCAAGGCAGGAACAAGCGAAAGCAATGCCAAGGAAGCAGAAAACAACATCAATTCAGCAGTTACAGAATTTGAACAGACAAAGAGAGAGAGCCTTACAGAAATCGGCAATCTGACGACAAATTCAAAGAAAGAAATTAGCGACTTAACAGATGCAAAAAAGACAGAACTAAATAAAATCAATGACGACATCACCCAAAACGCTGGTGAACTAAAGGAAGCTATAGTTAATGCAGCAGATGCAAAGAAGGAAGAAATCAACCAGAAGGGATTGGAAGTCTTACAGAGCCTTCCCGAAGATATGGGAAAGATTCAGGATACAACATTAATTAAGTCAACCGAATCGGGAACAGAGATTAATCTGACCGATTCATCAGATATGAATATTCAGGAGTTGCATTTATTTGGAAAATCAGAACAGAAGACGACTAAGGGAATACAGCTTTTGAATTTGAAAGATGCAAAAGGTGGAACAGGTGAGGGAGTAACATATACAATTAATGCAGACGGGAGCGTCGCAAGAAAAGGAACAGCCACAGGATACGTAGGAAACGTATGGATGAGAGGAGCTTATTATGAAAATACAGAAAATAAGGAAATTTTTCTGATTTTAGAAGCAGGAAAAACATACTACATAAAAGATGTTGTTCTGGTCAACGGACAAGTGAACGTTACGAGCAAAAATAAGGTTGAAAGTAATTATTTAGTTACAATCAATGAAAACGAATATCCTGAAGGATTCAAAGTCACAGGAATTAGAAACCCAGCACAGACGAGTGGAAAAACTTATAACGATATTATTTATCCGATTATCGCCGAAAGCTCAACAGCAGTAGATTGGGAAGAATATACAGGCGGACAGCCAAGCCCTAATCCTGATTATCCGCAAGAAATGAATTGTGTCGAGAATCCGACTGTTAGTGTTGCTGGGAAGAATTTACTTGTAAATAATGCCAAGAGTAAGCAGATTCGAAATTTAATATATACTGTTAACGAAGACAAATCTATTAGCGTAAAAGGAACGTATGAAGTTGGAAATGATGTAACTGAGTCAGACATATATTTATTTGGAACATTTAAGGATGAAGGACAATATGTATATATCCCTAAAGGGCGTTATTCAATTAATACAATATCAGTTCCAAGCGGTATATACATAGCGAGAGAGAAAACAAAAGGGTCATTAATCAACTCAGAGAATATTATTAAAACGCTATCAGAACAAGATTGCTACTTTTACTCGTGGATATTTAGAATAACGAAAGATGGTACGTATAATTCAACTATATATCCACAGATGGAAGTTGGTAACACAGCAACGGAATATGAACCCTATAAAGAAATCCAGTCAGCACAGCCCACTTGCAAATTGAACGGAATTGACGAGGTTAAGGACGAGTTGATTATAAGAACAGACGGCACGGGACAGTTGATACAAAGATTGCTAGAAGAAGAATTAAATGATAATTCGGATTATGTAACCTGGTATGCAAATACTAACACCTACGGCTTTCTAAGGAAAGAATCCAAATGGCTTTTTCGAGCAAACAAAATAAATATTAAATCTAATAAACTAAAAGGAATAACTAAGGAAGTTGGGAATCCTGGAACATATGATAAGAATGGTATATTTGTTGACGTAGCGGGATTGTATATCAAAATTTCAAAAAAATATTTGACCGAATATACAGTAGATGCATTAAAGACATATTTAAGAGAGAACCCTATTACTGTTGTAGGACTACTTAAGGAGCCTATAGTTACCAATCTGTCAGCCGAAGAGGTGCAGAAAATCTTAGCACTGCACACAAATAAGCCGAACACGACAATCTGGAATGACCAGAACGCAGAAATGCAGATTACTTACGTAGCTGACACAAAATCATACATTGACAAGAAATTCAAAGAGCTTAGCGATGCCATTGTTGCATCTGCAAGTGAAGCAGAATAGAAAGGAGATTTGAGATGGCAAAATTTGACTTAAAAATTTTTGTGATGAAGACATTAACATCAATGAAAGAAGCAGGAGAGGACGAATACAAGGTAATGCAGTACGCATTAAAGTATTATGAGAAAAACGTGCTGACAGAAAAAGACCTTGCAGAAGTAGAAAGTTGGTTCGATACAGAAGAAGATGCAGAAGGTGAAGAGCCAATGGAAGAAACAGAAGAAAATTAGTAAGTCAAAGAAGAGCGTCAATGCGCTCTTCTTTATTAATGAAAGAGAGGACTTATGAATTTTACAGAGAGCATTATAGCGTTGCCTGACAACGACGGAGAAGAAGGAAAATGTGGCTGTTTTTCTGCGCCTGAATCGGCGACTAAAGGATTTAAATTAACTATTCCTTCAATATTGGAAGTAGACCAATATTATACCTTTTCTGTATATGCGTTAGCTATGATTTACAGTGCAGTTGGAGAAGTTAAAATTGAAGGAATATCGCAAGAATTGGCAAAAGGCAAATGGACTAAGGTAGAAATCACATTCAGAGCTACACAAAACGACCTTGTAATATTTTTCAACGGTAACATCCGAATCCTTAACGTATACAAGGCTCAACTTGAAAAAGGAAGAAAAGCAACTGACTATTCAGCCAAAATCAAAAACATATCTGACTTTGTTGAAAGCAATTCTATTAAAAATTGGTGCTACAATAACGATACGACTATTATTGACGGAGGAAAGATAGCGACAGGAACAGTAACAGCAAAGCAGATTGATGTATCTAAGCTCTTTGCTGAGAATATCAAAGCTACTGGAATTTTTGAGATTGATACAATTCATCATTCGCTAGATGTTAACGGCAACGACTTATACGAACGATTTAAATTAATAAATAACGAACGTGGAATACGAATGGAAGCGTCAACATCAGATGAATTAGATTCAATTAATGAAGAAGAGGGAACGATTGAAAGTTCTTTCGTTCCTAATGCTGTATTGAATATGCAGAACGAGCAAGCGTCACTGTATGGAAAAAACGGAGCATCAATTAGTAGTGATTCGACGACCTTATCGATAGATGATGGAAAGATTAGCGTTACAGGCGCTAAATGGAATGAAATTATAGCTGACTATAGCAATTTCAGGAAATTCGGAGCAACAGATGAAGAAGGAATTGTATATGCAAAAAAAATAGCGGGAATGGTAAGCGTAAAAGGCTGTCTTACACCCTCTTATAATATATCAAGCGGATATGATTCAATTCATATGTTTACATTGCCGAAAGGCTATCGACCTGATTCTGCGCTATATTTTGTCTGCCAAGGTTCAGGAGCTAACCGCTGGCAGTTGGCTATAGGCGCGGACGGCGTATGCGGAATGTCAAGATATGGAGCTGGCTCTTTCACTACTTGCGTGAAAGGCGATTGGCTACCATTCAATGTTACATTTGCCGCAAAAGAAGATGAATAGAAAGGAAAAATCAATATGGAGATACGTTCAAGACCTTAGAGGTCTTTTTTTATACCAAAAAACAGAGAAAGTCGAGGAAAAAACATATGACACTTTATCAGATTTTATCCTTGTGTGGGATTCCTTCATTAATTGGTGCAATTTTTGTTAGTGCAGTTAATTATGTCAAATTAAAAAATTCATCATATAAATTAATTAAGGACGGAGTTATTGCAATTCTGCATAACAAGATATACACACTGGGAAAACAGTACATAGCTCAGGAACACATATCGGTTGAAGCCTTGGATGATTTTGAACATTTATACAAGGCATATCACGCACTGGGCGGAAATGGAACAGGTTCAGAGATTTATAAGAGAGTAAAGGAACTGCCAATGAAGCAGGGAAAGGAGTAAACGAATGAGTGACAAGACAAAGAATTGGATTAAGGCAGCAGGGGTCAGAGCTGTAAAAACAATGGCACAGACATTTATTGCAACAATCGGTTCAGCAGCAGTATTAGCAGCAGTTGATTGGAAGGTGGTTGTGTCAGCAACAGTACTTGCAGGAATATTAAGTGTGGCAACATCAGTGGCAGGATTGCCGGAAGTGGAGGAATAGACAAATGAAAGTATTTATAAGTCAGCCAATGAGAAACAAAACAGATGAACAGATTAAAGAAGAGAGGGCAAAAGCAGTTAATAGAATTAAAGAAACATACAATGAGGATGTAGAAATCATTGATAGCTTTTTTGAAAATGCACCACATAATGCAAAGCCATTGTGGTTTTTAGGTAAGAGCTTGGAACTTTTGGCAGATGCAGATATTGCATATTTCTGTAAAGATTGGGAGAAATACAGAGGATGTAAGATTGAGAATACTTGTGCTAAAGAATACGGTATAAAAGTAATGGAAAGTGAGGAAGAATAATGAAAAAAGAACACGATATTAGAATTGACAGAACAAAGTTACATCCTTGGCTTAATTACAAGTTAACATTACTTTTAAAGCAGTGTGCAAAGAAAGGGATATACCTTATTATTACGCAGGGATTTAGAAGCAAGGCAGAGCAGGACGCTTTGTATGCTCAGGGCAGAACAAAGAAAGGAAACATTGTAACCAATGCAAAGGGAAGCGATTATTCCAGTCAGCATCAGTGGGGCATTGCTTTTGACATTGCGATTAACGATCCCAAATTACTTTACAATGAAGCTACAATTAGAAAAGTTGCTAAAATTGCTAAGTCAAAGAAGGTTGGTCTTGCCTGGGGTGGTGACTGGGTTAGCCCTGTAGATACTCCACATTTCTATTTAGATAAATGGGGAGACACTCCTTCAAAATTAAAGAAAAAATATGGTGTGTTTGATAATTTCAAAAAGACTTGGACTAAGGAAGTTTTTGGAACAAAAAAAGGACTAAACATCTGGAACAAAACAAGAACAAAAGTCCTAAAGAAAAAGATTCCAAACAAAACAAAAGTCAATGTGATGTATGTTAAGAAAGGATATGCAAAAGTTGAGTATAATGGTGTAGTTGGTTATATGAAAGCCAAGTACTTGCTTTAAAAGTTTTTTGAAGTTAAGAGATTAATTAAATACATTAGAAAGTAAGGGAGTGCTTTTTGCATTCCCTTTATTTTTTTGAAAAAAATACAAAAAAGCATCATCAAAAATGTATCATATAAATTAGTAAAGACTAGCTATGCATTGCTATCCATAGCTATGCGTAATATACATATAATATACAGAAATTGCCTGAAAGCCTTTATTTATAGTGCTTTTAGATTACACTTATAATATACTTAATAAAAAATTCTATTGAAAATATTTATGTTTTTTGAATCAAATTATATTTTAAATATTGTTGTTGCAATGTTAAAGTATACAATAATGGAACAAGTATCTACTAATGTTGTGATTAATGGTGAAGCCATTAATGCAGGATCAAGGTCTATCTTCTTAGCAAATAGTGGAAGAGTGCAGCCTATGATTTTTGAAAGAGTTACAGTTACTATTAATGACAGGGCAATTACTATTGCAAGTCCGGAATTGTGATATTCAATGAATATTCTAAGTCCGTTGGCTGTAGCAAGAACAATGCCTACAATAATAGATATCTGAAATTCCTTAAAAACTACACGGAAGAAGTCACCAAAATGTACTTCGTCCAAAGCAAGACCACGGATTATAAGTGTTGAGCTCTGTGAACCACAGTTTCCGCCTGTATCCATAAGCATTGGAATAAAGGAAACAAGAAGTGGAATTGCAGCAAAAGCATTTTCATATTTTGTAATAATGCTACCTGTTATAATTGATGAAAACATAAGTACAAGTAGCCATGGGATTCTTCTTTTGGCGTGAGCAAACGAAGAAGTTTCAAAATATGTTTTCTCACTTGGAGCAACGGCAGCCATTTTTGTAATATCTTCTGTAGCTTCATCGATTACAACATCCATGGCATCGTCAACAGTAACTATGCCAACAAGTCTGTTGTCTGTGTCAATAACAGGAAGTGCAAGAAGGTCATATTTTCTAAAAAGTCCAGCAACTTCTTCCTGGTCAGTGTGAGTTGAAACAGAGATAAGTTCAGTTTCCATAATGTCTTTTATGAGAGTATTGTCATCTGAAGTCATTAAGTCTTTTGCAGAAACAATACCAATGAGTTTGCGCTGCCATGTTACGTAGCAGGTATAGATGGTTTCTTTATGAATACCTGTTTCTTTAATATGGTTCATTGCTTTTGCAACAGTCCATTCAGGACTTAAATCAACATATTCAGTTGTCATAATGCTGCCGGCACTATCGTCAGGATAGTTAAGCAGCTGATTAATAATGTTACGCTCGTTCTGTGGAGTAACATTTAATATACGTGTAACAAGGTTAGCAGGAAGTTCCTCTAACATATCAACCGTATCATCCATATAAAGGTTGTCTAACAGTTCACGTAATTCTTTTTCAGAAAAGATTTCTACAAGTGTAGACTGCATTGAGCTGTTCATATTAGAAAAAACTTCAGCAGCCTTATCTTTTGGAACGAGTCTGAAAACAATTGCTATTTCTTTGTCATCTAACTGTGAAAGCAGTGAGGCAATGTCTACTGCTTTCATTGTCATTAAATCTTCTTTTAATTCTTTGAAGCGACGTTCTGACAAAAGTCTGATAAATAATTCTTTTTTCATTTTCATAATACACATACCTCCGAATAATTAAATTTTTAAGCTTTATAAAACAATGGGTTCCAGAATTCATAACCTCACCACCTTTCGTTGATTAAAATCACTACTTTAAGAATATAGGAAACATTACAAATGCAATCTTTTTTACAAAATTCAAACAAAATAAAAATCCTCCAAAGCCTGAGCAATGAAGGATATAAATCACAAATAAAATCACCGTTCAAGCTTTAGCATCATAGGGCGTATATTAATTGCATTAGGTTATGCCTTAACGACACATCCTGCTAACCAACTAATTGTGTCTCCACAATCTCGCGGCAGCAATCTTAGGATTAAACCAAATCCCTATGGTAACCTCACCTACCGATAAAGTAGTTATATTTTCTTTTCGGACTCATAATACATTCAAAAAATAGAAAAGTCAACCCCCTTTTTGATAAAAATGTGAGAAAAATATAATGTGAAGAATAAAATTTTAATATGCAGAAAAGTGGAAGCCATGCGCAGAAAAATTGTGGGCGGAGAGTAAGAAGAGCAGATAATAGCCCTTGACAAAATTTAACAAAAATACTAAACTAACATATGAATTTAATATATTCATTCGCTAGGGGTGCCTGAAGGCTGAGAGATTTTATCAACCCTTATTACTTGATACGGTTAATACCGTCGTAAGGAAGCAATATGTTGGTTAATTATCCTCTGGCGATTTGCGTATAATCTAAGGAGGATTTTTTTATGGAAAAAACAAAAACATCTACAACGATAGTTGAGTGTGCAATTTTAATTGCTATGGCATTTGCATTAAGTTTTATCAAGATTATTGATATGCCTTATGGCGGCTCAGTTACAGCAGCAAGCATGGTGCCTATTATTGTTGCAGGATACAGACATGGTTTAAAATGGGGACTTTTAACAGGCTTTACATATAGTATTTTGCAGTTGTTAATGGGACTTGCCAACGTTTCATATGCTACATCATGGGTTGCAGCAGTTGCGATTATTTTGCTTGACTATGTTGGAGCTTTTACAGTTTTGGGACTTGTAGGAATTTTTAAGAAAAACAAGAATCAGACACCTGTTTTGGTAATCGGAGCAGCAGTTGTTTGTGTTTTAAGATACATTTGCCACGTAATTACAGGTTGTACTGTGTGGGCAGGAGTTTCAATTCCAACAGCAGACGGAATGGCATATTCATTAGTTTACAACGCAGCATATATGATACCTGAAACAGTAGTGACAGTATATGTGATTGCACTTATTTCAAATGCAGTGGATTTAAGAGTGGAAAAGCCGGTAACAAAGAAAAAATCAGAAAACGTTATGGCAATCTTAAATGGAGCATTGGTATTCGGCATTGCAGTTTTAATTGACTTCTTATATTTGTTCCAGCAGATACAGACAGAAGAAGGCTTTGATATTACATTAATTGTTAATTCAAACTGGGGACTTGTAGCAATTATCACAGTAGTAGGCGTGGTAGTTGGAGCTATAGTATATTTTGGAACAAAAATTGTAAGTAGAAAAAAAGCATTGGCTTAGAATTGAAGTGTAAAAGAACTAAAGCTGAAGTGTAGAAGTACTAAATTATGAAAGAACTAAGATTGAAGTACAAGAGTATTGAATTATAAAAGAGCTAAAGTTGAAGTACAAGAGTATTGAATTATAAAAGAACTAAAGTTGAAATACAAGAGTATTGAATTATTAAAGCGCTAAAGTTGAAATACAAGAGTATTGAATTATTAAAGCGCTAAAGTTGAAGTACAAGAGTATTGAATTATTAAGGCGCTATAAATGGAGATTAAGAAAGGCTTGTTGGGTAAAACTGACAAGCTTTTTTTTAACGGGAAAATCTTATTGATAGAAGATATCCAAATCCAATCGAGGTGTGAAAATGGAGAATTTCCTTAAAATAATAAGCTTTTAGGAAGAATTTTTTACAATTATACAAGCTTTTGTAGAAAGCATTTAAGTAAAATTTCCACCATTATCACATTTTAATATTACAATATAGTATGTGATATAATATGAAGCATAAATTAGATACTCGTACCCCAAAAAAATGAAAAATGAAATGTCGGGGTACGTTTTTTACAAACTTAAACTTTATGTTGCATAAAATAAGCAGAGGTTTGAAAATATGTACCCCAAAAAACAAGAAAAAGTATATAGAGGGGTACAGTCACATATTACATATACAGTATGTTGTGAGAAAGAACGCGTTAATTTGAAAAACGTACCCCGATAATTAAAGAAATTTATATTTTGGGGTACATCACCACAACATTTAAGAAAAAACAATAATGTTGTGGTAAAATTATGAAAATACGTCAGAAATTCCAAAATGAAAACACCCTGAATAATATAGACAATCATCCAGGGTAGTAAAAAATCTTTTTAATAGTGATATACTTTTCTTTGCTTTATAAAGAATGTAGCTGTGAAGCATAGTGTAAGAAGTTCAGCCATTGCCACGGCAATCCATATTCCATTGATTCCAAAGATTGCAGGAAGTATAAGGATTGCTGCAATCTGGAAGATAAGTGTTCTAAGAAATGAAATGGTTGCTGAAATAAGTCCATTGCTTAGTGCAGTAAAGAAAGCTGAACCATAAATGTTAAAGCCGTTAATAAGGAATGTTATACAGTAAATTCTAAAGCCATGTCTTGTAAGTAGGAACAGGTCGTGGTCGTAACCTACGAAAATTGTTGCCAAAGGCGTTGAAATAACCTGAGCAAGAACAAACAGACCAACAGCCCAAATGCTTATAAGAGACAAACTCTTTTTTGACATGTTTTGTAATTCTTTATTATTTCCGGAACCGTAATTGTAGCTAATAATTGGCGCACTACCAATAGAGTAGCCGATGAATATGGCAACAAAAATAAAACTTACATACATAATTGTTCCATAAGCGGCAACGCCGTCTTCTCCTGTAAACTTCAAAAGCTGAATGTTATAAAGTGAGTTAACAACTGAGTTTGAAAGGTTTGTCATAAGTTCGGAAGAACCGTTGGTACAAGTCTTAAGAAGAATTGAACCATTAAATTTGGTTCGACCAAGTTTAAGCAGACTTGAGTTTTCCCTTGAAAAATAAAATATAGGGAAAAGTCCGCCAATAAACTCGCCACAAACAGTTGCAATTGCGGCTCCTGCAAGACCAAAGCCAAGTACGGCAATAAAAAGATAGTCAAGAACCATATTTGTTACGCCGGCAGACACAATAACAGCAAGTCCTAATTTGGGCTTTGTGGCGGTTACAAAAAAGCTTTGGAAAACATTTTGAAGCATAAAAGCTGTCAAAGAAATAAAAGTAATACGTCCGTAAAGAACACAGTTTTCCAACAATTCACCTTCAGCGCCCAAAAGAATGCTGACAGGACGAACCAAAAACATTCCTAAAATGGAAAGGATTAGTCCACCAATAATAGTTGTGTAAACGATTAATGAAAAATATTCGTTGGCCTTTTCAGGTTTTCCTTCACCAAGAGTTTTTGCAACAATGGCGCTGCCACCGGTTCCCATCATAAATCCCAAAGCGGTAAGCCCCATAATAAAAGGCATAATAAGATTGATTGAAGCAAAAGCTGTTTTTCCAACAAAGTTAGAAACAAAAAGTCCGTCAACAACGCCATAGATAGATGTAAAAACCATCATGACAATAGAAGGAAAAACAAACTTAAGCAGTTTTCCATAAGTAAAATGTTGTGCTAATTTAGTATCCATAAAATCTCCATTCGTAAATTAAAGTTCCTTAAATTTATTTTTCAATGCATTATTATACTTCTCGTAAAGTTCAAGCATTAAACGGCATTCTTCATCGGTCATACATAGAAATGCTTCGTTTTCTTTTTTTATAATAGGATAAATTTTTTTATCCAAAAGCTGCCTGCCCTTATCTGTAAGAAAAATCTGCATAACCCTGCCTTTTCCCGGCTTAAAAGTTAAGTAGTTAAGACTTGCCATTTTTTTAATGGAAGAATTAACAGTCTGCTTTGAAAGGCATGAATATTTGCAAATATCACTCTGGGAACAACCATCGCCTAGGTCAACAATAGAATACAAAATGTCAAAGGCGCTGTCTGAAAGCCCCATTTTCAGAGTGGCTTCGTGATAAATTTCATTAAACTCTTTGTATATGTGGTTAAACATAGAAAGAGCAGGACTCATTTTATTTTCAAAAGATTTATTCATAATAAAATAAGCGATGAAAAACATCGCAACCTCCTCGTGTTTATAGTCCGAAATCATACTTAAAAAAAAGTATAGTCCGAAATCGGACATAAGTCAAACGATTTTTAAGAAAAAATAAAAATAAATTGCCTTTTTGTAGTTAAATACATATAATATAAGTACAAAGGGGTATAGCTTGCACAAATAAATTAAGATAAAGGAGTGAAAACATATTAAAGCAATACTTATCCCGTTAGGAACGTTAATATATGAACAAAGATTTTTTTTCAAAAGAGAGATTTAAATACATAATAATTTTGGCACTGTTCAATTATATTTTTCTTGGAACAGAATATTTATTTGATAATATTGTGGGAGACATAAAGCCACAGTCAGTTGTTACTGCGCAAAGCTACATTTTGGGTGCAAGTGTATTGGGCTTTTTATTTTTTGCCATTATAAAAAAATATATAAATAAAAAATTAAAGTATGGCTTATTGTCAGCGTTTATCGTAGTGGAAACGTTGCTTTTTGCACTTATGGAGTATAGTGAAAGTTATGGATTTGTGGTAATCACAGGTTGCGTGATGTTTGCATTATTTGGAGTAATGGGCAGCGCAGTTTATTATATTGCATCGGTTTATTTAAAAAGAAACAGAAATGTTGCAAGCACAATAGGTTTGGCGTATGGTCTGGGAATAATGTTTCAGTTCGGTGACAATAATATTGTTGCTTCGAAAATTGCAAGATTGATAATTTTTGCGATTGTGCTTGTTGTATGGATTGCCATAATATTAAACTTATATTTAGAAGAAAATGCAGAATCCCAAAATGAAAAATCAAGAAAAGTGAAATATGAAAAGACAGCTTCAAAAAATATTGAATGTAAAAACACAGCTTCAAAAAATGCAGAATATAAAAACAGCCGTATAACAGCAATTGTTCTTATAATTACAATAATGCTTATGGCATGTATTTTTTCAACCCTTGACAATATTGTCACATATTATCATTCAAAGGGAATAATGGATATTGGGCAGTATCCAAGACTGCTTTTGGCAATTAGTGGCGTTGTGGCAGGAGTTTTATTTGACTTAAAAGAAAGAAAACTAATGTGCCTAATAATGTATAGCGTAACGTTGCTATCAACAATATGTATGCTGGTAATAACAATGGGCGAGCCTTTTATAATCGGATTGGTTGTGTTTTACTTATCAGCAGGTTTCTTCTCTGTATTTTTCACTACAGCTTTTGTGAATTTATCATTTGAAATGAAAACCCCGGAACTTTGGGCAGGAATGGGAAGAGCGACCAACAACCTTTGCGCGGCATTAATGGGAACGGTATTTTTCTCATTATTTAATTCAACAAATATGCTTAGCAACAGCATTGTCATAATTATTTTGTTTGTTTTTGTAAGCATTTTTATGGCAATTTATTATGGAAAAAATTCGAAAAAAAGTTACGTTGGGGAAAGTTTGGAGAGCGATGACAACAAAATGGAAAATTTTGTACAGCAGTTTTCTTTGTCAAAAAGAGAGTGCGAGGTGCTTGAGACTTTGCTTAAGTCGGACAAAAATGTAAAAGAGATTGCACAGGAACTTTATATTTCAAGAGCGGCTTTGTATAGGCACATATCAAATATGAACGAGAAGACTGACACAAAATCAAGAGAAGGTCTCATAAAATTCTATTATCAATGGGAAAAAAGTGGGAAAAATTAACTTTGAGACATATGTAAACTTAAAATAAAAGCCTAAATATGGCACATTATTCATAGATTCTATTGGAAAAGTTTGAAAGGAGTAATCTATGAAGAAATTTTTAAGTTTATTGTTAAGTATTGGATTGGTTATAGGAATGGTTCCTATGAATGTGATGGCACAAAACGGACCGTGCCAGGATGAGTACCCACCGGCGTATATTGAATTTTTTGACGGTGAGAATGGAACTTATATTTATTCTACTTTTTCTCAGGATCAGATTGGAAAAATTAAAGGTGTAAGTTACGACAAGGCAAGCAACACTCTTACATTAGACAATGTAAAAAGAGACGAAAAGCTAATTACGAATGTAATGGGCGACGATTTCAAGATTCTTTTAAAAGGTGATAATTCCCTTAAGTCGATTATTGTCTGGGGTGACGGTTATGGTGGAAATCTTACAATAACAGGCCATGGCAAACTTATTCTTAATAGTGAAAAAACAGAGAACATGGCAATAACCATTCAGGCTGAATATACTGAAGGCAAGGTTAAAATAGAGAAAAATGTTCATATGGAGATGTATGCCAAAGAAGGTTATCCTATTATTGAAATTGTAGGTGCGAACAATTCTGATAAAGACAAAGCAGTTGTAATTGATGGCAAGGTAACACAAAATTATGAAGTGGAACAACATATTACCGAAGTGACAAATAATGTGTATGTTGTGGCAAAGGATTCAACAGCCAGATGTTATTTTACTAAGTTTGAAAAAAACGGCAAATATTATGGTGGACGCAGCAAATTTGATGATAATTTTAAACTCACAGGCCGTTACGATATGTTTGAAATAATTGAAGATGAAGAGTTGGGCTATGTTGCAAGGCAAATTGAAGACCAAAGTAATATTGTGCCTGAAGAAAATGGCTACACAATTGTAATGAAGGATGAGTATAACGAAGATAGTTTCACGGACACGCTGGAACTTGACAAATGGAAGTATTCATATGAAATTTATACTTATGATGGAAAAGAGTATGGTGTGTTGGAAATGACTGTTACTTCAAATGGTGTAACAAGACATTTTTTCACTGTAGTTAAATTTATTGATTTTGAAGACTATGGAAAAATAGCAATTCCAATTGAAGGATGGGAAGAATTGGACGCATTGCCTGAGGGTTTTGTAAGAAAAACATCTGATCCTTACAATCTTTATGGATATACAATAATGCAGCAGACATTAAATATAAATAGGGATAATAGTAACCCTGGCACAACAGAGCCTGGAACTACTGAACCGGGTGGAAACAATTCAGGAGTAAATAATCCTGGAACAAATAACTCTGATGCAAATAATCCTGGAACAAATAACTCTGGTGCAAATAATTCTGGAACAAATAATTCAAGTACCATTAAACCGGGCGCAGAAAATAATTTAGTTCCGGGCAAGGCTAAAGCACCTGCTGTAAAGAAAGCAAAAAAGAAGTCTGTAAAATTAGTTTGGAGAAAAATAAAAAATGCTAAAAAGTATCAGGTTCAGTATTCTTTAAACAAAAAGTTTAAGAAGGGTAAAAAATACGGAACAAAAACAGTAACAACAGCAAACATTAAAATTACAATTAAGAAATTGAATAAGAAGACATATTATGTTAGAATCCGTGGTATAAACGGAAAAAACATTGGAAAATGGTCTAAAGTAAAGAAAATTACAATGAAGAAATAATAATGAAAAATAACAATGAGTAATAAAAGGTATTGGCAAAAAACAAAAGGTACTAAAAATTTTATGAAAATTGTTTGGAAAAGGCTGGAAGTTATGATTAGGTTTGCTACAGAAGAAGATGCAGAAGAGTTACTTAGAATTTATTCATATTATGTTGAAAATACGGCAATAACATTTGAGTATGATACGCCTGCGTTGGATGAATTTAAGTATCGTATTAGAACAATAAAGGCAATGTATCCATATTTGGTTTCAGAGGTTGACGGAAAAATAGTAGGCTACGCCTATGCCAACACATTTAAGGATAGGGCAGCTTATGATTGGGCAGTTGAAACAACAATCTATTTAAATAAGGATGCACGGGGAAAAGGCTATGGCAAGGAACTTTACGAAGCTTTGGAGAAAGCACTGAAAGCCCAGAACATAACAAATCTTTATGCCTGTATTGGGTATCCTGAAGTAGAAGACCAATATTTAACAAAGAATAGCGTTCAATACCATGAACATTTAGGCTATAGATTTATCGGCACATTCAAAAAATGTGGCTACAAATTTAACAGATGGTACGATATGGTATGGATGGAAAAAATGATAGGAGAGCATAGCAAGAACCAGAAAGAAGTGATTCTTTTTAGAGAGATAGAAAAGAATTATGAATTTTAACTGAATTTTGGTAAATTATGTTGTCTTTAAGAATAGTTATAGGATTACAAAAAATTGAAAACAGTTTAATTGGTGGAGAGGGTGATTCGAACCCTCTCCTTTTTTAATAAAATTAATAGCGTTACCTATTCCCCACATTCAATTACTATAACTTCACAACTATCTAATTTAAGTGAAACTTCATTAATTTCCTTTTTTCCAATATTTGAAAGAACAACTTTTTTAACAGGAAACTTCAATTCTATAGTTTTAGCATCTTTTCCAAAGTTTGCAGCTACAAGGATGCGCTGGTTGTCTGACACTCGATAATAAGCCATTACATATTCAGTATCTTCATAGGCAGGTTCAAATACACCGTAAGTGAATACTTCTTTGTATTCAGGAGATTTACGTGTAGCCACTAACTTTCGGTAGTAATTTAAAACAGAGTCAGGGTCGTTTTCCTGATTTTGTACGTTAATGTCCTTATAGTTAGAATTAACTTTAAGCCAAGGAGTTCCTGTTGTAAAACCGGCATTATCAGAATCACTCCATTGTACAGGAGTTCTGGCATTGTCACGACTCATTTTGCTACATACAGCCAAAGCTTCTTTATCTGACAGACCGGCACTTATGGCGAGATTATACTGGTCAATTGTGTTAATGTCGTTATATTCTTTAACATCGTTCCAAACGGCATTCTGCATTCCGATTTCCTGTCCCTGATAAATAAAAGGGATTCCTCGAAGAAGTACGCTTACAGTTCCGAGCATCTTTGTTCCAAGAGGATTTCTTGCATATTCAGGCAAAAATCTTGAAACACCTCTAGGTTCATCATGGTTTTCAATAATATTAGCTTCAATACCACATTTTTGAACCTGAAGCTGTGAGTTTATAATGGTTTTACGCCAATCATTAAAATTAATATCAGGTGCATCGTACCAGCCATGGGCACCGTCGCTAAGGGTATGGGCACTAAAATCAAAAATAGTAGAGAAGTGTCCGTTTTCGCCGATAAATTGTGAAAGCTCATCTTTATGCATATTGAAAACCTCAGCAACGGTAAAGGCATCGTACTTTTCAAAAGTATTTTTCTTAAGGTCTTCTAAGTATTCACCAACACCTTCAACATTTTCAACCATTCGCCAACAACCGGCAAGACCGTCTGCACCGTCAGGTTCAAGATTAGGAAAGTCTAAATCTTTTTTGATGTTAATAATTGCATCAATTCTAAAACCGGCAAGACCTTTTTCAAGCCACCAGTTAATCATATCGTAAAGTTTCTTGCGTAATGTAGGATTTTCCCAATTTAGATCAGGCTGTTCTTTGGCAAACATATGGAAATAATATTTGTCAGTTCTGGGAACCGGTTCCCAACAATTGCCACCAAAATAAGAACGGTAATTGCTAGGTGGATTGCCGTCTTTACCTTTTCTAAAATAGAAATAATCGGCGTATTCCCCATCAGGGTCAGCTAAAGCTTTTTGGAACCATTCGTGTTTATCTGAACAGTGATTAATAACCAAGTCCATAATAATATACATATTACGTTTTTTAGCTTCTGCCAGCAATTCGTCAAATTCTTCCATTGTACCAAATTCTTCAGCAATAGAATAATAGTCAGAAATATCATATCCCTGATCTACAAAAGGTGATTTGTAAATAGGAGAAAGCCAAATAATATCAATTCCTAAATCCTTTAAATAATCAAGCTTAGAAATAATACCTCTTAAATCTCCGATTCCATCTCCATTACTGTCTAGAAAACTTTTTGGATATATCTGATAAGCTACTTTGTCATGCCACCACTTTTTTTTCATTGCTTTTACCTCGTTATTGCCATATTAATTAAGGCAAACTCTTTCTTTTGTATTGATTATTTGATTACACGGATTATTCCATGCCTTGCAATCTCACAATTCTTTAATTATAGAATCATATTGTGAAATATTGCTTTGTGTATTATACTGCTATTATAAAATAAAAAAAACTATAATTCTTGCATAATTTTTACAAAGTATAACACAATACTGCTTTTGGAGGAGAGATTTATGATAATGTTTAAAAATTAATCTCTGGCATCTTTTCTATATTTACCCGGTGTAATTCCGTATTTCTTTTTGAAACACCTGTTAAAATAGGACAAATTATCAAAACCGGTATTTATTGCAATATTAATTATGTCATCAGAAGTTGTGGTAAGAAGTTTTGCTGCAACTTCGAGTCTGTAATCGTTAAGATATTGTACAAAACTCATCCCCATGGTTTCTTTAAAGAACTTCATAAAATATGATTTACTATAGAAGCAATGACCGGCAATTTCTTCTATGGAGATATTATCCTGAAAATGTTCAGCAACATAAGAAAGAATTGTTTTTATTTTTTCAAGAGCTTTTTTGCTAATTGGTTTAATTTCATTTCGCCCACAATTGGATATCAGAAGGTAAAAAATCTGAAAAAGATAAGATTTAACAGCTAGCTGATATGCATAAGGACGTTTGTCACACAATTTATCTATTTCGTTAATTAAAGAATAGAGAGAGTCGTGAAAATCAAAGTTACTATTAATAACAGGATATATATTTAGATTTCCTGAAAGTAAAGGTTGAATAAACTTGTCATTGCATAAATCATAGCCTGAAGATTTAAGAAGACTTGATTTAAAAAGAATATTTTCATATTCCATAATACTATAATCTTTTTGGCTAATAGAATGAAGTTGTCCCGGAAAGACGAAAACAACATCACCGGCGTTAACAGTATACGTTACAAGATTAACATTAACTAACCCCTGTCCTTTTTTGATTACAATTAGTTCAACTTCGTTATGCCAGTGAAGATTAACTGATTTGAAATCTAGTGGAATAGAGCACAAATAAGTATTATAAGGAAAATCATTGGGCGTATGTTTTTTGTTTTCGTGGTAAATTTCGTATTGATTCTTCTCCATAAAGTACCTCCCAAAATTAAAAAAGATAGTATTGTGCAAAAAAACAAAACTATAATGCAATATTTTTAATGATAACAATATTATAATATAGTCACAAATATAAAACCACATTTTTTTAGGAGGTATTAAAATGAATCTTTCGGAAATTATTAAATCAGAGTACAATAAGTCAATTTCAGAATGTACAAACGAGGAAATTTACAATGCTTTACTTACTTTGGTAAAAACAATGGCAGAAGGAAAACAGCATAAAAATTCAAAGAAGAAATTATACTATATTTCAGCAGAATTTTTAATAGGAAAGCTTTTGTCTAATAACCTTATTAATCTTGGAATTTATGATGATATAAAAGAAGAACTTGCAAAAAATGGCAAGGATTTATGTGAAATAGAAGAATTTGAAAAGGAGCCATCTCTTGGAAACGGAGGACTTGGAAGACTTGCAGCTTGCTTTCTGGATTCTATTGCAACATTAGGACTTAATGGTGACGGAGTAGGATTAAACTATCATTTCGGATTATTCAGACAGGTATTTAAGAATAATGCACAGACTACAATTCCAGATCAATGGCTTACAGAAAAAAGTTGGCTTACAAAGACTGATGTAACATATACAGTTAAGTTTAGAGATATGAATGTTACTTCAAGAATGTATGATATTGATGTGACAGGTTATGACAGCACAACTAATAAACTTCACTTATTTGATATTGAAAGTGTAGATGAAAATATTGTAGAAGACGGAATTAATTTTAACAAAGAGGATATTGAAAAGAATCTTACACTATTCCTTTATCCTGACGACAGTGATGATGCAGGTAGAATTCTTAGAATTTATCAGCAGTATTTTATGGTATCAAGTGCAGCTCAATTAATTCTTGATGAAGCAGTAGAAAAAGGATGCAAGTTATATGACTTAGCTGATTATGCAGTTATACAGATTAATGATACACATCCAACAATGGTTATTCCTGAACTTATCCGTTTAATGGTAGAAAGAGGACTTGAAATGGATGATGCCATTGAAGCTGTAACAAGGGCATGTGCGTATACTAATCATACAATTTTAGCAGAAGCTCTAGAGAAGTGGCCTATATCATATCTTAAGAAGGCGGTGCCACAGCTTATTCCTATTATTGAAGTATTAGATGATAAAGTAAGAAGAAAGTATGATGATGGTTCAGTTTACATTATCGATAGAGAAGAAAGAGTACACATGGCTCACATTGACATTCATTATTCATCAAGTGTTAATGGCGTGGCGTCACTTCATACAGATATTCTTAAGAATGTAGAATTAAATAATTTTTATAAAATCTATCCTGAAAAGTTTAATAATAAGACTAATGGAATTACGTTTAGAAGATGGCTTATTCATAGCAATCCACAGCTTACAGAGCTTATTACATCACTTATTGGGGATGGATTTAAGAAAGATGCAACAGAATTAGAAAAACTTTTGGATTATAAAGACAATGAGGAAGTATTAAACAAGATTCTTAGTATTAAAAACACAAAGAAAGCAGAATTAAAGAATGCCTTAATGGAAAGACAGAATGTAGAAATTAATGAAAACTCTATTTTTGATATTCAAATTAAGAGACTTCATGAATATAAACGTCAGCAATTAAACGCATTATATATAATTCATAAATATTTAGAAATTAAAGCAGGCAAAAAGCCAACAACTCCAATAACAGTAATTTTTGGAGCAAAGGCAGCTCCTGCATACATTATTGCACAGGACATAATTCATCTTATACTTTGCCTTCAGGAATTAATAAATAATGACCCTGAGGTTAGTCCATATCTTAAAGTTGTAATGGTTGAAAACTATAATGTAACATGGGCTGAAAAGTTAATTCCTGCATGCGATATTTCAGAACAGATTTCACTTGCATCAAAAGAAGCAAGTGGTACAGGTAATATGAAATTTATGCTTAATGGAGCAGTAACTTTAGGTACTGAAGATGGTGCTAATGTAGAAATCCATGATCTTGTTGGAGATGACAATATTTACATTTTTGGTGATTTAAGTGAAACTGTTGTAGAAAGATATGCTAACGGAAGCTATTGTGCTGCAAAGTACTATAACAATAATCCGGTTATTAAAGAAGCAGTTGATTTTATAACAGGAAGCGAACTTATGTCCATAGGTGACAAGGAACGTCTTGAAAGACTTTCAAATGAACTTATTGGAAAAGACTGGTTTATGACATTCCCTGATTTTGATGCATATGTAAAAACAAGAGAGCAGGCATATGCTGATTATGAAAATAGACATGATTGGGCTAAGAAGATGCTTGTAAATATTGCAAAAGCAGGATATTTCTCATCAGATAGAACAATTGAAGAATATAATAGAGATATTTGGAAATTGGAACAGTAGCATATTATGCTCAGATAATAAATGATTTTTAGCTTAAAAAGAGAAGTCGCACATATAAGTGTGTGGCTTCTTCTTTATTAAAACTGAATTAAACAAATCTAAAATATATGGAATTAAATACTTTTAAAATCGTATCTGAAAACTATAAAAATCAAGAAAAAACTCAAAAAAAAAATACCAATAAAACAAAAAAAACACCCTCATATAATAGCATATTCACTAGAAAGAAAAATAACAAATATATTCCAAATGCATAAAAAATATATAAAAACGTTACTAATACTATACAATATGCACAAAAGAAAGAACTGGAAATTAGCTAAAAGGCCGAATTGTGAAAAAAAGGTGAAAATAGTATTGTAAACGTTTCCGAAAAGTGCTACTATCAGGATATAGGAAACGTTTCCAAATAAATTGTAAGTACCAACATTTATTTGAAAATGACGGATAACCTAAATACATATTTTAAATAAAAAGGAGAAATGAATATGCGTAAGAAATTATTAAGTGTAGCATTGTGTGCAACAATGGTAGCAGGGTTATTAGCAGGTTGCGGTAGCAGTTCAAAGAGCGACAAAGCAAGCTCAGATTCAAAGGGTTCAGTTTACTGGTTAAACTTTAAACCGGAAGCAGATGAAGCTTTACAGGGAATTGCAAAGACATACGAAAAAGAAAATGGAGTAAAAGTAAAAGTAGTTACAGCAGCTTCAGGAAACTACAATTCAACATTAACATCTGAGATGGGTAAATCAGCAGCTCCTACATTATTTGTTGTTGGTAACCAGGCAGCAGTTAAGACTTGGGATGATTATTGCATCGATCTTAAAGATACAGATGTTTACAAAGAATTAAGTACAGATGCATTTAACTTAAAAGATGAAAACGGCAAGGTTGCGTCAATGGGTTATTGTTATGAAAGTTACGGAATTATTGTAAATAAGAAATTACTTAAGAAAGCAGGATATGAAATTACAGACATTAAGGATTTCGCTTCATTAAAGTCAGTTGCAGAAGATATCCACAAGAGAGCAGACAAGCTTGGATTTGATGCATTTACATCATCAGGTATGGATGACGCTTCATCTTGGAGATTCACAGGACATTTAGCTAATATGTCTTTATTCTATGAAGGAAGAGATGACGGATGGAAAGAAGCTCCTGCAGAAATTAAGGGAACATACTTAGATAACTTCAAAAATGTTTGGGATTTATATATCAACAACAGCAAATACGACAAGAAAACTTTGGCAACAGGTGGTTACGATGCTGAAGCTGAATTCAAGAAGGGCGAAGCAGTATTCTACCAGAATGGTACATGGGAATATGATGCTTTGAAAAAGTCAATTTCAGACGATGATATGCAGATGATTCCAATTTACTGTGGAGTTGAAGGTGAAGAAAAAGCAGGTCTTTGTTCAGGAACAGAAAACTGTTGGGCAGTTAATGCTAAGGCTTCAAAAGCAGATCAGAAGGCAACACTTGAATTTATGAAATGGTTAGTAACATCAAAAGAAGGAACAAAAGTTATGGCAGAACAGTTTGGTGCAATCCCTTATAAGAAGGCAGCAGACAGCGGTAACGTATTCTTAAAGAATGCTAACGATTTACTTGAAGCAGGAAATTACAATGTAGACTGGGCATTTAACTACACACCAAACGTAGATGAATGGAGAGCAAGTCTTGTAGCAGCAATGAACAAATATGATGCAGGTGGATCATGGGATGATGTTAAGACAGCATTCGTTCAGGGCTGGGCTACTCAGTACAAAGCAGCTAACAAGTAATAAGGTTTTAGATTGATAAATATAAAATCATAATTAAATTATTAACACATTGTGGGGCAGGCAGTGTCTGCCCCTTTATTAAAAAATAGAAAAATTTTGAAAATTCTATTTTGAATAAGAATTAGGAGGAGATTGAAGTGAAAGGAAAAAAGAAAAAACATAATGGTGGAACATCTGTAAATTCTAAACTTCTTCGCAAACCTATTCAAAGATGCTTTCTTCTATTTTTAGCACCTACATTTTTAGCATTTTGCATTGGATTTATATATCCTTTCTTGAGAGGTATTTATTTATCATTTTGTAAATTTGTTACAATAGGTGATGCTTCTTTTGTAGGTTTTAGAAATTATATAGATGCATTTAATGATGCGTCATTTATACATGCATTTTGGTATACAGCTTTGTATGCAATAGTATCCCTATTTATAATAAATGTGTTAGCTTTCTTAATAGCATATTTATTAACATTGGGGATTAAGGGAGCAAACTTATTCAGAACAGCATTTTTTATGCCTAACCTTATAGGTGGTATTGTTCTTGGTTATATTTGGAGTATGATTTTCAATGGCGTTTTAGGAAAAATTAATACTTCAATTCTTATGGAAACAAGATATGGCTTCTGGGGATTAATTATTCTTATGTGCTGGCAACAGATAGGATATATGATGATTATATATATTGCAGGTTTGCAGGCAGTTCCGGGAGAATTAATTGAAGCAGCAAAAATTGATGGAGCAACAAAATGGCAGACATTGACAAGAGTTACAATTCCAAATATTATGCCATCAATTACAATTTGTTTATTCTTAACAATAACAAATGGATTTAAACTTTTTGATCAGAACTTAGCTTTAACAAACGGACAGCCGTTTGAACAGTTAAAGGATGGTTCAGTTATAAAGACAACAGAAATGTTGGCACTTAACATTTACAACACATTTTACGGACAGTCTCTTACAGGTAAGGGAGTTGCCCAGGCGAAAGCCGTTATATTCTTTATCTTAGTTGCAGGTATATCAATTATCCAGCTTAAGGCAACAAGATCTAAGGAGGTGCAGCAGTAATGAACAATGAGAAGACAGTGAATTCAACAATTAAAGATTCTACAGTGAAAGCTACACCGAAAAAGAAAAAAATGAAAGAGACAAGTGAAATTCCATTAAAACATGGAAAACTGTTGACTACAATAATGACAATTGTAACTTTAGTTTATGTTTGTCCTATATTTATTGTGTTAATGAACTCTTTCAAAGCTAACACCTTTGTAAAAACAGACACATTTGCATGGCCTACTGGTGAGGCGTTAGTAGGTTGGGCAAACTATATCAAAGGTTTTACATTTGGAAATTATCCGTTTTTTAAATCGGTATTATATAGTTTTGTAATTACAGTTTTATCAACAGCGTTGATTTTGATTTGTACATCAATGGCAGCATGGTACATAGCAAGAGTTGACAGCATGGTTTGTAAGATAGTATATTACTTGTTTGTATTTTCAATGGTAGTACCATTCCAGATGGTAATGTTCACATTGTCAAATACAGCAGATTCATTGGGACTTAATACACCTTGGACTATTCCGGTTATATATTTAGGATTTGGTGCAGGTATGGCAGTATTTATGTTCACAGGATTTATTAAAGGTTTACCACTTGAGATTGAAGAAGCAGCAGCAATTGATGGATGTGGACCAATCAGAACATTCTTTATTGTTATTATTCCAATGTTAAAACCAACATTAATATCTGTAGGTATTCTTGAAATTATGTGGATATGGAACGATTACTTACTTCCATATTTGGTTCTTGATCTTGATCAGTACAGAACTATTCCAATTCATATTCAGTACTTACAGGGAAGCTACGGTTCAGTAGATTTAGGTGCAATAATGGCACTTATCATTTTAAGTATTATACCTGTAATATTCTTCTACTTAACATGTCAGAAGCATATTATTAAGGGTGTAGCTGCAGGAGCAGTAAAAGGTTAAGTAACGTATGAGGAGAAGCTATGAGGGCTAGTGGAATTTTATTACCAATTTCAAGTTTGCCGGGAAAATATGGCATTGGAAGTTTTTCAAAGGAAGCATATAAGTTTGTGGATTTTTTGAAAAATTCCAATCAAAAATATTGGCAGATACTACCTATAGGACCAACAAGTTATGGAGATTCACCATATCAGTCATTTTCTACATACGCAGGAAATCCTTACTTTATCAGTTTAGAAGATCTAATAGATCAGGGATTGTTAACAGAAGAGGAATGTAAAAAGGTAAAGTTTGGCAACAGGGCTGACACAGTTGACTATGAAAAATTGTATAACGGCAGATTTAAACTTTTAAAGAAAGCGTACAAGAAAAGTAACATTGGTGAAAAAGAGGAGTTCAAAAAGTTTAAAGATGAGAACTGCTATTGGTTAAATGATTATTCAATGTTCATGGCTATAAAGGAAAGATTTGAAGGCAGAAGCTTTGATAATTGGGCTGAAGATATAAAGCTTAGATGGGAATATTCTATGGAATATTACAAAAAAGAGCTAAGCGAAGAAATTGAATTTTATGAATTTGTCCAATATGAATTTTATAGGCAGTGGTATAAATTAAAAAAATATGCCAACGACAATGGTATAAAAATTATTGGAGATATTCCAATATATGTGGCTTATGATAGTGCAGATGTTTGGTCACATCCTGAGTTATTCCAAATGGATAATGTGGGAAAGCCTACAGCTGTTGCAGGTTGTCCACCGGATGGATTTTCTGCAACAGGACAGCTTTGGGGAAATCCCTTATACAAGTGGGAATATCATAAGCAGACTAATTATGATTGGTGGATAAAGCGAATAGAAAGAAGTGTTCAGTTATATGATGTTGTACGAATAGATCATTTTAGAGGGTTTGATGAATATTATTCAATACCTGCAGGTGATAAGGATGCAACGAACGGACATTGGGAGAAAGGACCTGGAATAGATTTATTTAATGCTATAAAATATTGCTTAGGTAATGTTAATATTATAGCTGAGGATTTGGGATACATAACTGATTCAGTAAGACAGCTGGTTAATGATTCGGGATTTCCGAATATGAAGGTTTTGGAATTTGCTTTTGACAGCAGGGATTCATCCGGACCGAGAGATTATTTACCATACAATTATGACAAAAACTGTGTAGTGTATACAGGAACTCATGATAACGAAACGTTAAAGGGATGGTTAGACAGTATTGAACCGGAAGAAATAGAGATGATTCAAAAATACATAGGAAGAAAAGTAGAGGACAAGTCAGAATTAGTTGATGAAGTTATTCGCATGGCTCAGGCATCTACTGCCAATACATGTATTATTCCTATGCAGGATTATTTACATCTTGATAACAAGGCAAGAATGAATACACCATCAACGTTGGGAGGTAACTGGTGCTGGCGTGCAAAATCCACACAAATTACAAAGAAATTATCCAATACAATAAAAGAATTAACAGTTATTTATGGTAGAGGATAAAATAATAAAAAGCTGCGAAAATTAATTTTCGCAGCTTTTTGCATAAATAACATGTATATGATAGAATACCAGATTGTGGAATTAAAAAATATATAATTATATATAACGAAAGGGGAAAGGCGTGGCAAATTTAACTATTAAAGACATAGCGAAAATATGCGGAGTTGGAATTAGCACTGTTTCTCGAGCAATTAATGATGATCCAGGCATTAATCAGAATACCAGAAAAAGAATTCTTAAGGTTATAAAAGAATATAATTATGTTCCTAACAATAGTGCAAGAAATTTGAAAATGACAGAATCTAATACGATAGCACTGTTAATAAAAGGTATTGATAACCAGTTCTTTCAGGGAATGTTAAAAATATTTGAGGAAGAACTTAAAAAACATGAATATACATTTTTGCTTCATGCAGTAGGTGAGGACCAGGATGATGTAAGTGTAGCAGTACAGCTTGCAAAGGAGAAACGATTAAAGGGCTTAATTTTTCTTGGTGGACAGATGGATTATCTTGACACAAGGCTTGAAGAAATAGGAGTACCATATGTACTGTGTACTGTAGCTGTTAATATGACAGCACCAAAAAGAAAGTGTTCATCAGTTTCTATTGATGATAAAAAGGAAAGCTACAGAGCAGTAGATTATCTTTGCAAAAAAGGTCATAAGAAGATAGCTATGATTTCAGGTAAAAGTAGTGATCAGGCAGTAGGTGGTCTTCGATTAAAGGGTTACATGGAAGCTTTGGCAGATAATGGCATTAAAGTGAATGAAAACCTTGTAAGATATATGAAAGATGATATTCCTGAATATTCAGTGGCAAACGGTTATGAAGTAACAAAAGAATTATTGCAGTCAAAAGAAGAGTTTACTGCACTTTATGCTATTTCTGATTTAACAGCTTTTGGTGCATATAAGGCTATCTCGGAGGCAGGTAAGAAAATACCAGATGATTATTCAGTGTTAGGGTTCGATGGAATTGAAATGTCAAAATATTTTCAACCATCACTTTCCACAATGAAGCAGCCATGTGAACAGATGGTAAAATCATCAATAGAACTATTAATGGATATCATAAATGGAAAAGATGAAAAGAAGCAGTTGATTTTCCAAGCTGAACTTTTGGAGAGAGATTCTGTAAAAGAAATATAAAAATGATTAAAGATTGTATTTGCGTCTTGTATAAAATGATTAATAATTGTACTTGTGTCTTGTTATCAGAAGAAAATAATAGACTTGGAGATATTAAATTAAGTAGAATAGCAGTTTAGAGAGGGAAAAACAGTGTTTGGAATAGACAGTAAATTTTATGAAGTGGTATCAAGAATAGCGGATTTGGTAGTTTTAAATTTGTTATTTGTTTTATGCTCATTGCCTATAATTACTATAGGTGCTTCAACTACAGCACTTTACGGGGTGACCAAGAAGATGGCAGAAAACAGAGAAGGATATATTTTCAGAAACTATTTCAGACTGTTTAAAGAGAATTTTAAACAGTCAACAATTATGTGGATTATATTATTATTGTTTGCATTAATACCAACAATTGATTTGTACATAATTAATAGTTTTGAAAAAACAATAGTAACAACAGCGCTAAAAGGTTTAATGCTTGCAGCAGCGCTTGCTATTTTGTTTGTGTTTTTATATGCAATGGCACTTCAAAGTACATTTGAAAATACCATCAAAAACACACTGAAAAACGCTTTCCTTATGGGAATAGGACATTTCCCATGGACACTGTTAATAGTATTTATAACATTGTTGCCTATTATATTGCTTGTGCTATTAGGTAGATCCGCAGGAAGCGTTGTTTATGTAATGCTGTTTGTGGGATTCGCAGTGCTTGCCTATTTAAATTCATATATATTCAATCACATCTTTAAGAGGTATATGTGATTTGATTATATTTCTAAGAAGCATATTTAAGCATGTTTTAAAATGTATATGTAAAACAGAATATTTATAACCCAAGTATAGAAGGTTAGCCGGATACTAGGAGAGATGCCAAGGAGTGGTGTCTCTCTTTTTTGTGGAATCGAATTTTTTAAGGGGTTGCCAATCTATTTGAGTGTGAATTACGTGTCATATAATGAAAGTCTAATGTGACACGTAATTCTAAGAAAAATTCATTAAATTTAAAGTTCAATTACGTGTCATACAATAAAAGTCTAATGTGACACGTAATTTGAAGAAGAATTGTTTATTTCCAGCGCAAAATTACGTGTCGTAGAACAAAAAGGCTGTCCCACACGTATTGAACAAGATCAATTACGGAAGCCATAGAAATTTCGCTCTCAGATTCCGTAATTGGCGACGGCAGAACAAGAATAATTCAAAAAACATCTTGCATTTTCATAACAATTAGTTTAATATAATTATGGTTAGCTATAGCTAACTAACTTCAACGAATAAATCATTTGGACTCTTTAGAAATATCTAAGTACCGAAAGATTAGCTACCTTTCGGTATAGAAGTCCAAAAGCAGAGAGGAGCATACTATAATGAATTATTTGGAAATTGAAAAAGTAATAGGAAGAGAAATTTTGGATTCAAGAGGAAATCCAACAGTAGAAGCAGAAGTATATTTGATAGACGGTACTATTGGGAGAGGTACAGCACCTAGTGGAGCATCAACAGGAGAGTTTGAAGCATTAGAACTTAGAGATGGCGATAAGAACAGATACTTAGGTAAGGGCGTTCAGAAAGCTGTAGAAAATATTAATACAATTATAAATGATACTCTTATTGGAATGGATGCATCAGATATTTATGCAGTAGATAAGGCTATGATTGATGCAGATGGAACTAAGGGAAAGACAAAACTTGGAGCAAATGCTATTCTTGCAGTATCAATTGCATCAGCAAGAGCAGCAGCAATCTCGTTAGATATTCCACTTTATAGATTTTTAGGTGGTATTTCAGGAAATAGATTACCTGTTCCAATGATGAACATTGTTAATGGTGGTTGCCATGCTTTATCATCAGGATTAGACGTACAGGAATTTATGATTATGCCTGTAGGAGCACCTTCATTTAAAGAATGCTTAAGATGGTGTGCAGAAGTATTCCACGCTTTGGCAGGAATTTTAAAAGAAAGAGGATTAGCTACATCAGTTGGTGATGAAGGTGGTTTTGCACCTGCACTTAAGTCTGATGAGGAAGCTATTGAAACAATTCTTGAAGCTGTAAAGAAAGCTGGATATGAACCTGGCAAAGACTTTAAGATTGCAATGGATGCAGCATCTTCAGAATGGAAGAGCGAAAAAGGTAAAGGATACTACAAGCTTCCAAAGGCAGGAACAGAGTATACAGCTGAAGAACTTATTGAACATTGGGCAAAATTATGCGAAAAATATCCTATCATTTCTATTGAAGACGGTCTTGATGAAGAAGATTGGGAAGGATGGAAGAAACTTACAGACAGACTTGGTGACAAGGTTCAGCTAGTAGGTGATGACCTATTTGTTACTAATACAGAAAGACTTGCAAAAGGTATTGAAATGGGTGCAGGTAATGCAATCCTTATCAAATTAAACCAGATTGGTTCTGTTTCAGAAACATTAGAGGCAATTAAGATGGCTCACAAGGCAGGCTACACAGCTATTTCATCACATCGTTCAGGTGAAACAGCAGACACAACAATTGCTGACCTTGCAGTAGCACTTAACACTTGTCAGATTAAGACAGGTGCCCCAAGCAGAAGTGAACGTGTGGCTAAGTACAACCAGCTTCTTAGAATTGAAGAAGAATTAGGCGATAGTGCAGTTTATCCTGGAATAAAAGCATTTAACGTAAAATAATATTATAGTGTAAAAAGGTCTTATTCCACATGTGCTTGCACAAAGGTGGAAAAATGACCTTGGGATACGCACATAATATGAGCAAAAAAACTAAGTAAACATATACGAAAAAAGGCATCGGAACTGACTTTTAAAGCAGTTACCGGTGCCTTTTTTGTGGAATACAAGATAATTGACACATTCATATAAATGTGTTAAGGTTTGACGTAGATATAAGAACATATAAATATGTATGTTTGCAATAGAAAAAAGGGAATGAGGTTCTCCCACGATTTAATCGAAACCGCTTATAACAAGCTGATGACTTCTGTGCAATACACAGGGGAAGTCAGCTTTTTACGCGTTATATATATCGTTAGAGAGAAAATGCCTTCAAACACGTTGATTTTCTTATTTTGCTCCGCCGTCTATCGTACAGCGAAAACTTAAACTCGCCTTCGGCTCAAACAGTAAGTTTATCGCTGTACACTATGCTCGCAAAATTTCAAAAATCTTCCTATTGTTTGCAGTCATTTTCTCTCTGCCGATATGATAAAAATAAAAGTAAGGAGAATAACAATGGAAATAGAAAAAAGCAATGTCAACATTAAATTGACGCTTGTTATTAAGTACATAGCAATGGCAGTGATTATTGGTGTTATAGTTGGAATAGTGGACACAATTTTTGGCAGAGGATTACTTGCAATTTCAGACTTTAGGACAGCTAATTACAAATATCTGATACCTTTTTTGCCAATAGCAGGTTTGTTTATTGTTTGGATGTATTCATATTTTAGCAAGGTTAGTCTAAAGGGAATGACTTTGGTTTTTGAGGCAGGACAGAATAAAAGGGATTCAATCCCTATGGCTTTGGTGCCGCTTGTAATGATAGGAACATGGATTACACATTTGTTTGGCGGAAGTGCAGGAAGAGAAGGTGTGGCGGTTCAGATAGGTGCAACATTGTCGCATTATATGGGAAGAAAGTTAAAAACTCCTGATAATAGCAGGATTATGTTAATAACTGGTATGGCAGCAGGTTTTGGTGGATTATTTCAGACACCGTTGGCGGCAACTTTCTTTGCAATGGAAGTAATTGTGGCAGGTTACATGGATTATCAGGCATTGCTCCCGGCAATAACGGCAGCTTTTGTGGCATCCTTTACATCACACTCTTTGGGACTGGAAAAGTTTGCAGTAGAATTAAATGAAACAATTAATATGTCAGATGCAAAAACAGTAATTATAATCATAATTTTAGGGTTAGCATTTGGAATTGTAGGAAGAATTTTTTCTTATTTGCTTCAATTACTGAAAAAAATAATGGCTGAAAAAATTGTAAATCCATACTTAAGAATAGGCTTGGTTTCAATACCATTGGCAATAATTTTATTATTACTTTGGCAGGGCAGATACAGCGGACTTGGCACAAATTTAATTTTAAATGCATTTAATAATGGAGAAATTTTTCTGGTGGATTGGTTACTTAAATTGTTGCTAACGGTTTTAACTTTATCAATAGGATTTCAGGGAGGAGAGGTTACACCATTATTTTCAATAGGGGCTTCTCTGGGAATAATACTTGGCAGCTTTCTTGGAATTTCTCCCATGTTATGTGCAGCACTTGGTTATGCGGCAGTTTTTGGCAGTGCCACTAATACATTAATGGCACCGATTATGCTTGGAATAGAGGTTTTTGGTGGAAACAATATGCTTGCATTTGTGGTAGTATGCAGTCTTGCTTACGTTGTAAATGGCAATAGATCCATATATGGAGCACAGGAAAATATTGAAAAAATTATTAGCAGATAGTTTCATAACAATGTTATATAACACTGCAATCCTTGACTATGTATATGACAACTTTGAAGAATTATCGTAGATTTTCACAGCCTACTTCTGTATAATAAAAAAGTGTGAAATCAGAAAGAAATTAATTTACATAAAATATTAATACAAGAAAAAATCAACATATATAAAATAACAAATAGATATTACCCAGGAGGACACTATGAGAAGAAGCGATAGAGAAATAAAAGATTTTGATGAAATAATTGAAGTAATAAATAAATGTGACGTTTGCCGATTGGCGATTAATGATGGAGATTATCCATACATTGTGCCAATGAATTTTGGGCTTAATATAGAAGATGGTAAGGTTGTTCTTTATTTTCACTGCGCAAGCGAGGGAAAGAAGCTTGAATTACTTAGAAAAAATAACAAGGTAGCTTTCGAAATGGACTGTGGACATGAATTTATTTTAAATGATGAAAAGATGAGTTGCACTATGGCATACGAAAGTGTAATGGGATGCGGTCAGATTCAGTTTGTTGAAGATGAAGATAAGTTTGCGGCACTTAAGATAATTATGAAGCAGTATCATTCAGAAGATTTTGAATTTGGGACAAAAGTAATTCCGGTAACAACAGTATTTAAAATGGTTGCAGAGGAAATGACAGGAAAAAGAAGAAAGAACAATACCAAAAGAAATAATAAAAAGCAAGATTAGAAAGCAATAATAAAAAGCAAGATTAAAAAGTAATATTAAAAACAAGACTAAAAAGTATAACAGTAATGACAAGTTTAGAAAATCAATCCAAAGAAAGAGGAACACAATGAACATTCTATCATTAGAAAACATAACACATTCATATACAGAAAGAAAATTATTTGACGAGGCAAGTTTTTACCTTCACGAAGGGGAGAAGGTAGGAATTATAGGAATTAATGGGACAGGGAAGTCCACTTTGCTTAAGATTATGGCAGGTCTTGAAATCCCGGATGAAGGGCAGGTAATTAAGGCAGCCAATATGATGATTCATTATTTGCCACAGAATCCTATTTTTAATGAAGAAGACACGGTGCTTGAAAGTGTTCAGAACATGATTCACCATCATGCCAATGAAGATGAATTGGTTAAGGCTAAAGCGATGATGACAAGACTTGGAATTACTGATTTTGAGCAGAAAACTTCAGAACTTTCAGGTGGACAGAGAAAGAGACTGGCGTTGGTTTCTGTTTTGATTACACCTTGTGATATTTTGATTTTGGACGAGCCTACTAACCATTTGGATAGCGAAATGGCAGAATGGATTGAAAATCAGTTGCGCGGTTTTAGGGGGGCGCTTGTTATGGTTACTCATGACAGATATTTTCTAGACAGCGTAACTAACAGGATTATCGAGCTTGATAAAGGAAAAATCTATAGTTACAACGAAAAATACTCAGGATTTTTGGAGAGAAAAGCTGAGCGTGAGGCAAGTGCCAAGGCAAGCGAGAGAAAGCGTCAGAGCATTCTTCGAAAAGAAATTGAATGGATGCAGCGTGGGGCAAGAGCAAGGTCTACTAAGCAGAAAGCACACATTCAAAGATATGAAAATCTAAAGAATCAAAAAGGGATTGTTCAGGACGAAAAAATTGAGTTAAGTAGCATTAAGTCAAGAATGGGCAAGACGACTATTGAACTTGAAAATATTTCAAAGGCATATGACTGCAAAGTTTTTATAAATGATTTTTCTTATAATTTTTTAAAGGGCGACCGAGTAGGTTTTGTGGGCAAAAATGGTTGTGGAAAAACTACCTTAATGAAGATTATTGATGGAAGAATTGAGCCTGACAGCGGTAGTGTAAACATTGGACAGACTATCAAAATAGGTTATTATACACAGGAGCTTGAAAATAACAAAGAGGCAGGAATTGCTTATATGAATCCTGATGATAGGGTTATTGATTATATAAAAAATACTGCCGAGTTTGTAAGAACAGAGGAAGGGCTTGTATCAGCCTCGGTTATGCTTGAAAGATTTCTTTTTGAACCGTCACAGCAGTATAGTAAGATTGAAAAATTGTCAGGTGGGGAAAAACGTCGCTTAAATCTTTTGCGTGTGCTTATGGAAGCCCCAAATGTACTTATACTTGATGAGCCAACTAACGATTTGGACATTGAAACAATGACAATTCTTGAAGATTATTTGGATAGTTTTGATGGAATTGTAATTACCGTATCCCACGACAGATATTTTCTAGACAGAGTTGTCAGAAGAATTTTTTCCTTTGAGGAAAATGGGGTAATCGACCAATACGAAGGTGGTTACACAGATTACATAAATCGAAAGAAGGAAAAGGGACTGCTTGAAGAAAATGCTTTGTTAAAAACAAAAAGTAGCAGTGCAGGAAAGTCAGATTCAGACAAAACCGAAAAAGAGGAATACAAAATAAGAAACAAAAAGCTTAAGTTTTCTTACAATGAACAAAGAGAATACGAGACAATTGAGGACGATATTGCAAAATTAGAAGAGAAGATTGAAAAGCTTGACGGTGAAATAGTCAAGAATGCAACTAATTCAGTTAAGCTTAGGGAACTTATGGAAAGTAAGGAAGAAACGGAAACACTTCTTATGGAAAAAATGGACCGTTGGGAGTATTTGGAAGATTTGGCAAAGAAAATTGAGGAACAATAAAGATAATATCTGAGTTTATCCTAGCAATTCCTACCACAGTGGTATTATATATAAAAATCTACTAATCTGGTAGAAAAAATCAAAATCAGGGTTGACATCCAAACCATAAGATGTTACTCTAAAGGAGTAAATTAAATAACTTTAAATAGTATGTAACTTTAAGTAGGCATTAACTATACACACATCTCAAAGGGGGTCGTGTATCTGTTATACCTACTTTTTTTGTGTTTAAAAGAGCTGCAACTTATAACAAAAATAGTCGTAAATGTATGATACATGCCCAAATGAACCAAAATATTATTAGTGTTTGAAAGGAGAAAAAATGAAAGACAAAATTTTTGGTGTTTTACAACGTGTAGGAAGATCATTTATGCTTCCAATAGCTATCCTTCCTGTAGCAGGTTTGTTACTTGGACTTGGTAGCTCTTTTACAAATGAAACAATGCTTAAAGCATACGGATTATTAGGTATTATGGGACCTGGAACAGTATTTAATGCAATATTTCAGGTAATGAGTGATGCGGGAAATATAGTTTTTACTAACCTGCCGATTATTTTTGCAATGGGTGTTGCAATAGGCATGGCAAAAAAAGAAAAGGAAGTTGCAGCACTTGCAGCAGCTATAGCTTTCTTCATTATGCACGCATCAATTGGTGCCATGATTACAATTAACGGTGGCGCAGAAAAAATGCTTGAAGGTGCCACAACAGATGTTGTAGGTATTACTTCATTACAGATGGGTGTGTTTGGTGGTATTATTGTTGGTCTTGGTGTTGCAGCACTTCATAACAAATTTTACAAAATCGAATTGCCACAGGTATTATCATTCTTTGGCGGAACAAGATTTGTTCCAATTATTTGTTCATTAGTTTTCACATTAGTTGGTATTTTAATGTTCTTTATCTGGCCGGTTATCCAGAGCGGAATTTACTCTGTTGGAGATTTAGTACTTAATTCAGGTTACGCAGGAACATGGGTATACGGATTTATGGAAAGACTTCTTATTCCATTTGGTCTTCATCACGTATTTTATCTTCCATTCTGGCAGACAGGCGTTGGCGGAACAATGGAAGTTGGAGGTCAGTTAATTGAAGGTGCACAGAATATTTTCTTTGCACAGCTTGCAGATCCATCAGTTACAAAATTTGCAGTTTCAGCAACAAGATTTATGTCAGGTAAGTTCCCACTTATGATTTTCGGACTTCCTGGAGCAGCACTTGCAATGTATAGAACAGCAAAGCCTGAAAAGAAGAAAGCAGTAGCAGGTCTTCTTTTGTCAGCAGCTTTAACATCAATGATTACAGGTATTACAGAACCATTGGAATTTACATTCCTTTTCGTTGCACCATTACTTTATGGTATTCACTGCGTATTTGCAGGACTTGCATATATGTTAATGCATATATTTAAAGTAGGTGTAGGTATGACATTCTCAGGCGGTCTTATTGATATGTTCCTGTTTGGAATAATGCAGGGAAATGGAAAGACTAACTGGATTTGGATTGTTATTGTAGGTATTGTTTACTTTATCGTATATTATTTCTTATTTAGCTTCTTAATTAAAAAATTAGATTTGAAGACACCTGGTAGGGATGACAGTGAGGAAGTCAAACTTTATAGAAGAAGCGATGTTGAAGCTAAGAAAAACGGCAAGTCAGAAAACGGAGAAAATAGTGATGTTGACGAATTATCAGAAATGATTACTAATGGTTTAGGCGGAAAGAAAAATATTTCTGATGTTGACTGCTGTGCAACAAGACTTAGATGTACAGTTTTTAAAGCTGAATTGGTTAATGACGGAATGCTTAAGGCAACAGGAGCGTCAGGTGTAGTACACAAGGGTAACGGTGTTCAGGTGATTTATGGACCAAAAGTAACAGTAATTAAGTCTAACTTAGAAGATTATCTGGAAACAGCTCCAAATATAGAGTATAATGGTAGCAATAGTCAGTCAGACGAAGTTGAAAACAAGACTGAGGATGGAAATAATCAGAAGGAGCAAGAGACAAAAATAGTAAAATCAATTATTATCTCAAGCCCTATTACAGGTATAGCCGCAGATTTAGGTACAGCGCCGGATGAAGCTTTTGCAAGCAGAATGATGGGAGACGGTGCAGTTGTAACTCCAACAGATTCAGTTGTTAAGGCACCTGCTGATGGTGAAATTGTATTTGTTTTTGATACTAAGCACGCAGTAGGATTTACAACAGAAGATGGTATTAGTATGATTATCCATGTTGGTATTGACACAGTAAAACTTAACGGCGAAGGCTTTGATGTAATGGTAGAAGCAGGACAGAAAGTTAAAAAGGGTGATCCTATTATGAAACTTGATTTGGATTATTTATCTGCCAATGCACCATCATTGGCATCACCTGTAATGTGTACAGAGCTTAGCGACAATCAAAAAATCAGATTACTTAAGGAAGGCGATATACAGGCAGGGGAATCACTTTTTGCTATTGATATTTACGAATAATGTCACAGAGTAATTAGGATATGTATAGAGTAAAAAAAGCGTTAAACCACAATGCGGTTGTGGCAATTGATGCAGAAAAATGTCAGGAATTTTTGATTTTGGGAAAAGGCATCGGGTTCGGTAAGAAAGTTACTGAGTATGTTGAACCAAGAGCAGAAGACACTGTATATTCAATGAAAGAATGTACGGAAAGAGGAGAGGCAGAAGACATTGTTAATGAAGTTTCTCCAGTTTGTTTAGAGATTGCAGATGCAGTTTTAAACAAGGCGGAAGAAGAATTTGGAAATATTGACAGAAGAATACTTTTTCCATTGGCAGACCATATTGAGTTTGCAGTCAAAAGAATAAAGAACAATGAGCAAATAAGCAATCCGTTAACAGCGGATATAAGAGTTCTTTTTCATTCAGAATACAAAGTGGCAGAGGAAATAAAACCGCTGCTTCTCGAAAAGATGGGTGTTGAAATAGATGAACATGAGGTGGGCTATATTGCACTTCACATTCATTCAGCCATTGATACAGAGAACGTATCCCAGTCAATGATTATAGCTCAGGGTGTGCGTGAGTGTATTTCAATGGTAGAAGCTGAAACAGGAAGAAAAATAAATGTTCTATCTATTTCATACAACCGTCTAATGAATCACATTAAATATATGATAGCAAGAGCCCTTAAAGGTGAAAAAATCAAGCTTAATCTGAACGACTATATGGAAAACAAATTTCCACAGGAATTTCAGATGGCAATCACCATATGTGACAATATAGGCCATTTGCTTAAGTTGTCCTTTGATGAGTCGGAGATAGGATATCTTGCAATGCACATCCAAAGGGTAACAAGCGGAGAGCTTGATTAAAAGTGGTGAAAGAGAAATAAAGAGAGTAAAACTAGTCAGATTAACCATAGTTGATTTGACTAGTTTTTTTGTGGGTGTGGAAGTGGTTTGTTTTGCAATTGTGGAAGTGGTTTGTTTGCAATTGCGGGAAAAGATTGTTTGTTTTGTCTTGTTTCGTTGCTGATTACGTGTCGTAGAGTAAAAATGTTGTAGCACACGTAAAATATTGAAATATTTGTCTTGATTCGCAGCCGATTACGTGTCGTAGAGCGAAAACGCTGTGGCACACGTAAAATATTGAAATATTTGTCTTGATTCGCAACCGATTACGTGTCGTAGAGCGAAAATGCTGTGTGACAAGTAATTTATTGAAATTAAGCTTGTATTTTTGCATGGGATTACGTGTCAGCGAACGAAAACGTTATATGACACGTAATTCTCCCAATTAAGCCTGTCCACAGAGCAAAAAAATCAAGTCTACCGCATTAGAAAATCATAACAAATAATCTAAAACCCTCATATGGTTATGAAAATAAAGAATAAATTATATGAATCTATGTTAAAAGTCATAACACACTTATGAAAATATTAAGGAAGTTATGATTTTGACATAAATCCACTTGACTTCTAACTACCACGGGACTATACTACATTATATCAGTAATGTAGTATAGTCGATTAAAGATATTATACAAGGAGGTACATCATTGAAAATTGATGAAAACAGTATGATTCCAATCTATGTGCAAATTGCTGATTCCATTGAAGATGACATACTATCAGGAAAATTGAAGGAGAACGATACATGTTACTCACAATTAGTTTTGGCGAAGGAGCTTAAAGTCAATCCGGCTACTGCGGCGAAAGGAATTAATCTTTTGGTTAGCAGAGGGATTCTTATAAAGCACAGAGGTCAGGCAATGACAGTTGCAGGCGATGCCATAAGTATGATTTCAGAAAGGAAGAGGCATAGTGAAGTGGAACAGATAGCAGAACAATTAATTAAACTAAGTAAGAAATTATCAATTACAAAAGAGGAGTTACTTAAACTAATAGCAGAACAATACGATAAGAAGTAAATAAGACAAAAAAGCTAAACATAAAGTTAAACAATCAAAAAAATTAAATACTAAGCTAAAAAGAAAAACAGACACATAATTAAATACAAAGCTAAGTACAAAAGCCAGAAAAAACAAACAAAAAAGAAGTAATTCACAACAAGTAGTTGTAACAACAATTTTAGTCAGGAGGGAAGTGCAGTAATGCATAATGAAAACATGGAAGAGATTAAAAGCATAAGCATGCAGAATGTAACTTTCTCATACAAGGGAAAGAAAAGATATGTTTTTGAAGATTTTTCTGTAGATATTGAGCCAAATCACATTACGGGAATAATTGGTAGAAACGGACAGGGAAAAACAACATTAATGAATTTAATAGCCGGCAAGTTTGAACCGGATGAAGGAATAATTGAAATAGACGGAAAGAATCCGGCAACTGATATAGGGACAGCTAAGCGTATTATTTATGTGGCAGGGGTAATGAGTTACAGCGAAATTAAGTTAAAAAAGATAATCGAAGAGTATAGGTTGATGTATGAAAAATTTGATGAAGAGTTTGCTTATAAGTTAATGGAATTATTTGGTTTAAATAAAAAAGCAAAAATTAAAAATCTGTCAAAAGGTCAGGAAACAATTTTTAATTTTTGTTGTGGAATGGCAACAAGAGCAGACATAACAATACTTGATGAGCCGGTTTCGGGAGTTGATGCAATAAGCAGAAACAAAATATATGAAATTATTTTAAGAGACTACATAGAACATCCAAGAACAATATTAATTTCAAGTCATATGTTAGGTGAAATGGAAAAGATTTTGTCACATATGATAATGATAGGAAACAACGATGTACTTTTTGCAGGAGATATTGAAGAACTGAAAGACAGCGTTTACAGGGTAGACGGCGAACTTGCAAATATTGAAAAATATTGTGAAGAAAAGAAAGTTTTATATAAGAAAAATCAGACATTGGGAGCTATGGCAGTTATCGAAGGCAGACTTAACAAAGAGGAAGCAGAGAAAGCCGATGAATTGGAACTTGCCACAAGCAAGCTTTCAGGGGAAGAAATTTATATGTATAAGACAGATTTGAAAAACGCAAATCAGATGGAGGCATTATGGGAAAAGAAGAACTAAATAATATTAAAAAAATGTATTTGCTAAGAATGCACACAAATAAAAAATATGCAATAATAGTATTTTGTGTTGCCATTGTATTTGCATTAGTAGATATATTGTCAATGGTTATAAATTTTTCAACAGACAAAGATGTATTTTATCTGAATCTTAACCGCAATAGCGGTGCATTGTTTTGGATAGTAATTTTGGTATTGGTTATCACATCCTTTAATATTGGTGAATACAAAAACAATTATATGGTATTTCCACAGAACAGTGTTACAAGATATGTATCAGCATATTTGGCCGATGTAACAACCTTTGGAATTGCGTCATTGTTTCAGGTAATGAACCAGTTGATTTTGTTTGGTGCGGTATCACTAGTTTCATTATTTAATAAAAACATAAAACTAATAAATGTTTTTTCAATGAAAACTGTTTTTGCTGAGCTTGTATATTTATTGGGATGTTTTTTACTTATTACAGCAATTATCAAATTATTTGCAGTTATTTATAGAAAAAGCATGGCAGTATTTGGCGTTATTACAATTGCACTAATTGTAGGAGATTTAAGCTATAGGAATATTTTGCAGAACATTGCAGCTTATGCCAAGGAAAATAACAAATTATTCCTATATGAAAAAGCTATAGATTTAGTTTCAGCTATAGCTGGATTTTATAAAAGAGAATATAATATGGGATTATTTTTCTTAAAAATCGTAGTGACTCTTGTAATAGCATTCTTCATAGGATTTATTATTGAAAAGAAAATCCGTGATAGCAAGTCATTGACTTTTGGCGGAAATCAAAGAGCAATATTAATAAGAATAATGGCAGTTTGCGGTTTTACAATGGCAATAGCAGGGGTTACTATGTATTCTGGCAGTAACGTAATATCTAAAACAGCTACTGAAAAGAAAACATATCCGTTACAAATAAAAGAAGGTGACAAGTACCCGCAGACAATTTCAACTTCTTATGATATGAGTGCAGTTGGAGTAGGAAACATTGATATAAGTAAAAGCAAAAATCCAAGAATTGTAATTGAAAGGATGGAATTAGATTCAAAGAGCAAAAATAAATATATTAAAGATGTGTTTAAGGATTGCCAGATAAGTGCAGAAGTTAAAGATGGAAAAATTCAAGTTACAAGCAGTGCAAAAGATAACAAATTTGTTTACATATCAAATATGTATCAGGAAAATAACCACGTAAGAAGATTTTTAAACAAAGATCAGACAGCGGATTCAATTATGGGTACGGATATTGAAAACATGGCTAACAGTTATATGACAGAATATTTTGTTACGCTGTATGTTCCAAAGGCAAACATAGTCAAAGATGATGAAGACTACAATATGAAATTGTTTGTTAATGGAAGAGATATGAGTGATAACTTGGGATATTTTGATGAAGAATAAAAGCAAATATAAATGCAAATTTAGAAGATAAAGGAGATTATTCTCCTTTATTTTTTTTATAATATATGTTATTCTATCTTTAGATTTTGCACTTATGAATAATACTATAAGTATTATCACAAATTTGGCGTGCATATATGATAGAGGAGATAAAGATGAACAGAGTTTTATTAAAGTTAAGCGGGGAAGCCTTAGCAGGTGATAAAAAAACTGGTTTTGATGAAGATACTTGTGTAGCTGTTGCAAAACAGGTTAAGACTATAGTAGATAAGGGAGTTCAGGTAGCTATCGTTATCGGTGGTGGAAATTTCTGGAGAGGACGTACAAGCAATAAGATTGACAGAACAAAGGCTGACGGAATCGGTATGATGGCAACAATTATGAACTGCATGTATGTATCAGAAATTTTCAGAACAGAAGGAATGGATACTAATGTGTATACACCTTTTGCATGTGGAACATGGACTAAGTTATTTTCAAAGGATGAGGCAGTAGCAGACCTTAATGCAGGAAAGGTTGTTTTCTTTGCAGGTGGTACAGGACATCCTTATTTCTCAACAGATATGACTATGGTTCTTAGAGCCATTGAAATCGAAGCTGACTGCATTCTTGGTGCAAAAGCAATTGACGGTGTTTATGACAGTGATCCTGCTGTTAACCCTGATGCTAAGAAGTACGATGAACTTTCAATCAGCAAGATTGTTGATGACAGATTAGGGGTTATTGACTTGGCTGCAAGTGTTCTTGCAATGGAGAACAAGATGCCAATGTTATTATTCGGATTAAACGAAGAAGACAGCATTAACAAGGCTGTATCAGGTGAAAAGATTGGCACAAAGATTACTGTAGAATAGTTAATAATTATTAACTGAAAAGTAATTTTGGATAATAACTATAGAATCAAAAATTTTAAGGATTATATAATTAGAAATATAAAAAGATTATTAATCAAAAAATTATTAAGTATAAAATTTTATTAATTATAAAAGATTAGAGGAGAATTATAATGGAAGAATTATTAATGATATACGAAGATAAGATGGAAAAATCTTTGGCTAATTTAGGTGAAGAATATGCAACAATCAGAGCAGGACGTGCTAACCCACATATTCTTGACAAAATCAAAATTGATTACTATGGAACACCAACACCTCTTCAGCAGGTAGGTAACGTTTCAGTTCCTGAAGCAAGAATGATTTGTATTCAGCCTTGGGACGCTTCAATACTTAAAGATATTGAACATGCAATTAATATGTCAGATGTAGGAATTAACCCTACAAACGATGGTAAAGTTATTCGTCTTGTATTCCCTGAACTTACAGAGGACAGAAGAAAAGAACTTGTTAAGGATGTTAAGAAGAAGGGCGAAAATGCCAAGGTTGCTATTCGTAACATCAGAAGAGATGCAATTGATGCCATTAAGAAGAAAGGCAAAGAAGACGGCATTTCAGAAGATGAAGTAAAAGGATATCAGGATGATGTTCAGAAGAAGACAGATGAATACATTAAGAAGATTGATGTGGCAATCGAAGAAAAATCAAACGAAATAATGACAGTATAATAAAATATCAGATTTTAGAGAATAAGAGGAGACCTGTGTTTCCTCTATTTTCGGTTAAAGGAGATTAATTATATGGCAAAAAAGATTGATATAACAGGACTTAATATACCAAAGCATGTTGCCATTATTTTGGATGGTAACGGCAGATGGGCAAAGAAAAGATTTCTTCCAAGAAACGCAGGACATGCAGCAGGTGCAAAGAATGTGGAGAAGATTATTAAAGATGCCCACGATATGGGAATTGAATATATTACAATGTATGCTTTTTCAACTGAGAATTGGAACAGACCTGATGATGAAGTAAAGGCTCTTATGAAGCTTCTTAGAAATTATCTTTCAGACTGTATTGAGAGAGCAAACAAGAACAATATGATTGTTAAAGTAATTGGTAAGAGAGAGAGACTTGATCAGGATATTCTTGACAGAATTGATGAGTTAGAGGAATGCTCAAAGAACAATACAGGAATTACTTTTATTATAGCTCTTAATTACGGAAGCCGTGATGAAATAACAAGAGCAACTAAGAAGATGGCAAAGGCTGTTGCAGACGGAGAGTTAAATCCTGATGACATTACAGAGGATACTGTTAATTCATATTTAGATACAGCAGGCATTCCTGATCCTGACCTTCTTATTAGAACAAGTGGTGAGATAAGATTGTCTAATTATCTTTTATGGCAGTTGGCTTACACAGAGTTTTATTTTACAGATGTTTTATGGCCGGATTTTAACAAAGAAGAATTAAAGAAGGCTATTGTAAAATATAATGAAAGAGACAGACGTTTCGGCGGAGTAAAAACAGAAGAATAAAATACATAATAGTAGGAGAAAAACAAAATGGTTTTAAGTAAATTTGCAAATAAATCTTTCTTTACAAGATTATTAAGTGGAATAGTTCTAGTAGCTTTAATGTTGGCTACAATTATACCGGGAGGAAACATTCTTTTTGTAGCAAATCTTTTGATTTCAGTAGTTGGTGTGTATGAATTATACAAGGTTCTTGGAATTGAAAAAAATTCACTTGGAATTACAGGTTATATAGCGGTTTTGGCATATTATGCAGTACTTTATTTTGATAAGAAAGAATATATGATGATTTTTATGGTAGTATTTTTAATGTGCTTACTTGCTCAGTATGTATTTATGTTCCCTAAGTATAAAACAGAACAGATTTCAAATGCTATTATGAGTATGTTATATGCAGGCGTAATGTTATCATATCTTTATAGTGTACGTGAGGGAAATAACGGAGCATATACAGTATGGCTTATTTTCCTTTGCTCATGGGGAAGTGATACATGTGCATACCTTGCAGGTGTAGCTTTTGGAAAGCATAAGATGGCTCCTGTTTTAAGCCCAAAGAAGTCAATTGAAGGTGCAGTTGGGGGCGTTGTTGGAGCAGCAGCACTTGGAGCAATTTATGCAACAATTTTTTCAAGCAATATTACAATGAGCATTAATCCGGTTGCGGGATTTGCAATTATTTGTGCAGTGGGAGCTTTAATTTCAATGGTAGGCGACCTTGCTGCATCAGCTATTAAGAGAAATCATGATATTAAGGATTATGGAAAATTAATCCCGGGACATGGCGGAATTATGGATCGATTTGACAGTGTTATTTATGTGGCACCTGTTATTTGGATTTTATTACAGATTTTTTAAGGAGACGATATGAAAAATATTTCCATTCTTGGATCAACAGGATCCATAGGAACACAAACATTAGATATTGTAAGAGCAAATGATGATTTGAACGTTGTTGCAATTGCGGCAGGCTCAAATATTACAAAATTAGAAGAACAGATTAGAGAGTTTCATCCTGAACTTGTATGTGTTTTCAATGAAGAGGCTGCTTTAAATCTTAAGAATGCAGTTAAGGATACTTCGGTAAAGGTAGTTGCCGGAATGGATGGACTTATTGAGGCTGCAGTATATGAGAAAGCACAGGTTGTTGTTACTGCTTTTGTTGGAATGATAGGTATAAGGCCTACACTTGAAGCAATTAAGGCAGGTAAGGATATTGCATTAGCTAATAAGGAAACATTAGTTACAGCAGGACATATTGTAATGTCAATGGCTAAGGAATATGGTGTGAAGATTCTTCCTGTAGACAGTGAGCATAGTGCTATTTTCCAGTGCTTAAACGGCGAAAATTCAAGAGAGATAGACAAGATTCTTCTTACAGCTTCAGGCGGACCGTTTAGGGGCAGAACAAGAGAGCAGATGAAAAATGTTCAGGTAGAAGATGCATTAAAGCATCCAAATTGGTCCATGGGACAAAAAATAACCATCGACTCTGCTACAATGGTTAACAAGGGATTGGAAGTAATCGAAGCTAAATGGCTTTTTGGAGTTGGTCTTGATGATGTGCAGGTTGTGGTTCAGCCTCAAAGCCTTATTCATTCAATGGTACAGTTTAAGGACGGCGCAATTATGGCACAGCTTGGAACTCCTGACATGAGATTACCTATCCAGTATGCACTTTATTATCCTGAAAGAAGATTTTTGGCAGGAGAAAGAGTTGATTTTGGCAAAATAGCACAGATTACATTTGAAAATCCTGATCCTGAGAACTTTAGAGGATTAGCATTGGCTTATCAGGCAGCAACAGTTGGAGGTTCAATGCCTACAGTATTTAATGCTGCAAACGAGAAGGCAGTAGCTAAGTTCCTTAACAGAAAGATTGGATTCTTAGACATAACAGATATTATTGAATATTGTATGAGTATGCATAAGGCTATACCAAACCCTACAGTAGAGCAGATTTTAGACATTGAACAGTGGACATATGAATTAATCGAAAGTAGGTGGTAGGATGCAGACATTAATCAGTATTATAATAGCCCTTATAATTTTCAGTGTATTGGTTTTAATACACGAATTTGGACATTTTATAGTTGCAAAGAAGTGTGGAGTTGTAGTTAACGAGTTTTCCGTTGGTATGGGACCAAGACTTTTTAGCAGAGTTGCAAAAAGTGGCACAAGATATTCAATTAAGGCACTTCCTTTAGGCGGTTCATGTGCAATGCTTGGTGAAGATGAAGATAATGCAGAAGAAGGTTCTTTTAACTCTAAACCTTTATGGGCAAGAATGGCAATTGTTGTTGCAGGACCTTTCTTTAACTTTATTCTTGCATTTTTACTGGCCTTAATTGTTATCGGTTACAACGGCGTTGATATTTCTTACGTTTCTAAAGTAACAGAAGGCAGTAATGCATACGAGGCAGGACTTAGAGAGAGAGACAGAATTACTAAATATAACGGAGCTACAGTTTCAGTAGGTCGTGAAATTTATTTGGAAGATTATGTTAGCCCACTTGACGGAAGTGATATTTCAGTTACTTTTGTAAGAGATGGAAAGAAGCAGACTATTAGTTATGCACCTGACAGTGAAGAACGTTATATAGTTGGCATTTCATATTATGAAACAGATCCAAAGGCTACTATTAGTAGTGTTCCTGAAGGTTCAGCAATGGATCAGGCAGGAGTTGTTGCAGGAGATGAAGTTGTGGAAATTAACGGTACAAAGATTTCAACAGGAAAGGATTTAAAGGAATATATTGATGCACATCCTTTTGGAAAAGAAGAAATCAATATTACTGTTAAACGTAATAATAAAGAAAAGAAAGTAGTGGTAGTTCCACAGATGACTAAGCTTTACAGCAGCGGATTTGTTTATAATCTTGCAAGAGATAAGCAGTCTGTAGGCGGAGTTTTAAAATATAGTCTTGTGGAAGTGAGATATGAAATTAATACAGTTCTTAAAAGCTTAAAGATGCTTGTAACAGGAAAGGTTTCAGCTAATGAAGTATCAGGTCCTGTAGGTATTGTTAATGTTATTGGAGATACTTACAACCAGACTAAGTCAGAAGGCTTTATGGTTACTTTGTTCACAATGATTAATCTGGCAATTATGCTTAGTGCAAACCTTGGTGTAATGAACCTTTTACCTATACCGGCATTGGACGGTGGACGATTATTCCTTTATATTGTAGAGCTTATTATTAGAAGACCTATACCTAAGGAAAAAGAAGGAATGATACACTTTATAGGATTTATTTTGTTAATGGTGCTTATGGTATTCTTAATATTTAATGATATTAGAAAGATTATTTTATAAGATTGCAAGGTGGCAGGTAATATGTATAGAGATAATACGAAAGTAATTAAGATTGGTGATAAAGTAATAGGCGGAGGAAATCCTATTCTTATTCAGTCAATGACAAACACAAAAACAGAAGATGTAGAAGCAACGGTTAACCAGATTAAGGAGTTAGAGGCAGCAGGTTGTGACATTATAAGATGTGCAGTTCCAACAATGGAAGCAGCCAAGGCTCTTAAGGAGATTAAGAAACAGATTAATATTCCACTTGTTGCGGATATTCATTTTGATTACAGACTGGCAATTGCAGCAATGGAGAACGGAGCTGACAAGATTAGAATTAATCCGGGAAATATCGGCTCAGTTGAAAAGGTTAAGGCAGTAGTTGATGTGGCAAAGGAGAGAAACATTCCAATAAGAGTTGGTGTAAATAGTGGTTCTCTTGAAAAACACATTCTTGAAAAATATGGAAAAGTTACAGCAGAGGGAATAGTTGAAAGTGCATTAGATAAGGTTAAAATTATTGAAGATTTAGGCTATGACAATCTTGTTATCAGCATTAAGTCATCAGATGTTTTAATGTGTGTTAAGGCACATGAACTTATTGCGGAAAGAACTAACTATCCACTTCATGTAGGAATAACGGAATCAGGTACTGTAACATCCGGAAACATTAAGTCAGCAATAGGACTTGGACTTATTTTAAATCAGGGAATAGGTGATACTATCAGAGTTTCACTTACAGGTGATCCTGTTGAGGAAATAAGAAGTGCTAAGCTTATTTTGAAAACATTAGGACTTAGAAAAGGCGGTATTTCAGTAGTTTCATGTCCTACATGTGGCAGAACCAGAATAGACTTAATAGGTCTTGCCGAAAAGGTTGAAAAGATGGTATCAAAATACGATAATCTGGATATAAAGGTTGCCGTAATGGGCTGTGTAGTTAACGGTCCCGGAGAGGCAAGAGAAGCTGATATTGGAGTTGCCGGTGGAGTAGGCGAAGGACTTTTAATTAAGAAAGGTGAGATTGTTAAGAAAGTTCCTGAGGATATGCTTTTACAGACACTGGAAGATGAATTGAAAAATTGGAGTGAATAATTTGGAGAGAAAAAAGTTTTTTGACGTTTTTCCAGCACTTAAATTAAATGATAATTTGCAGGCTATGTTTGAGGAAGTTTATGTAACACGAGTTTCCTCTAACATGTCTCATGACAAGTTAAGAGTTTATATTGAAAGCAGCAGACTTATTGAAAAGTCTGCTATTTTCACCGTGAGAGATGAAATTATAAAAAATCTCAGAATGGGAAAGCGAATTGGAATTGAAATAGTAGAAAAATATCATTTATCACAACAGTATACAGTAGAAAATCTTCTTGATGCCTACAAGGAGAGCATAGTTATGGAACTTGGAGTAAGAAGTCCCATAGTTTCAACTATGTTTAAAAAGGCTCCCATTCGTTGGGATGGCAATAAGATGATTATTGACTTGGAGGCTAATATTATTTCAGAATCCAGAATGAAGATTTTAAAGGACACAGTTGAAAGAATATTTGCTAACAGATTTGAAATGCCTATTGAGGTAGTTATTGATAAGAAAAGATTTGAAACTAACAGGTTTGCAAAGCAGAATGCCAGACGACTTCAGAACGAGGTTGAGGTGTTACTTAACAGAGATAACGGACCAAAGGCTAAGAAGGAAGAAAAGAAAGAGGAGGCACCAAAGCCTGTTGTAATCAGAAAGGCAAGCCGTTCAGACAATCCTGAGGTAGTATATGGAAGGGACTTTAAGTTTGAGTCAGATACTAATCTTTGTGATGTTTTTGAAGGCACCGGAGAATGCACGGTAAAAGGTCAGATTATGACAATGGATGAGAGAGAAACAAAGACAGGAAAGTTTATTGTCACTCTTGAAATTACTGATTTTACAGACAGTATTGCCGTTAAGATGTTTTTGGCAGACGGCAATGTGCTTAAGGACTTTAAACAGAAAGTAAAGAAAGGTTCTTTTGTGCGAATTAAAGGTGTTGCCCTTTATGATACATGGGATAAGCAGGTGGAAATCAGCCGTGTTGACGGAATGAAGTCTATTTCTCCATTTGCCACAGAGAAGCGTAAAGATACAGCAGTAGACAAGCGTATTGAACTTCATTGCCATACTAAGATGAGTGATATGGATGGTGTAAGTGAATGTAAAAAAATTGTACGTCGTGCTTATGAGTGGGGACACAAAGCTATTGCTATAACTGATCACGGTGTAGTACAGGCTTTCCCTGATGCATGGCATGAATATGAAGCTATTGAAGCTGAATGTGAAAAGGCAGGCAGGGAATGTGACTTTAAGGTTATATATGGTGTTGAAGCTTATCTTGTAGATGACTTAAAGGATATGATTGTTAATCCTAAAGGTCAGCATTTAAATGACAGGTATGTTGTTTTCGACTTGGAAACTACAGGTTTTAGTGCAAAAAGCGACAAGATTATAGAAATTGGTGCCGTTAAAGTTGAAAACGGAAAGATTATTGACAGATTTAGCACTTTTGTTAACCCTGAAATTCCTATTCCTTTTAGAATTGAAAAGTTAACAAGCATTAATGATGAAATGGTTATTGATGCACCAAAGATAGAAGAGGTATTGCCTAAGTTTATGGAATTCTGTAAAGATGCGGTTATGGTTGCCCACAATTCGGATTTTGATATGAGTTTCATAGAAGCTAATTGCAAAAGACAGAATTTAGAATGTGATTATACGGTAATTGATACAGTTGCAATGTCAAGATATCTTATAATAGGTCTTGGAAGATATAAGCTTGATAATGTAGCGAAGGCATTAGGTATTGTTCTGGATCATCATCACAGGGCAGTTGATGATGCAGAATGTACTGCACTTATTTTTCTGAAATTATGTAAAATGCTTGTGGACAAGGGAATCGATAATCTTGATGAATTAAACAAACAGGGAAAGCAGTCAAAGAATTTAATTGATAAGCTTCCTGCTCATCATGCAATTATACTTGTAAAGAATCAGGTTGGAAGAGTTAATTTGTATAAGCTTATATCTAGATCTCACATAGAAACATTTGCAAACAAAAGACCACGAATTTTAAAAAGTGACTATCTTGAATTATGTGAGGGTCTTATGATAGGAAGTGCCTGTGAGGCAGGCGAATTGTATCAGGCTATCCTTCATGGAAAAAGTCAGCAAGAGATTGCACGCCTGGCTGAATTTTATGATTATTTTGAAGTACAACCTCTTGGAAATAATGAGTTTATGTTAAAAACAGGTGATCCTGAAATAGATGATAGAAAGAAGTTTCTTGTTGATTCAATTGAAGAACTTCAGGATGTAAATAAGAAGATTATCGACTTAGGTAAGAAATTTAACAAAATGACAGTTGCAACTTGTGACGTTCATTTTCTTGATCCGGAGGATGAGATATATAGAAGAATTATCCAGTGTGGTAATGGATTTAAGGATGCAGACAATCAGGCACCTTTGTACCTAAGAACAACAGATGAAATGCTTAAGGAATTCGATTATCTTGACAGTGATTTGGCAGAAGAAATTGTTATTAAAAACCCTGCCCGAATCAACGATATGATAGAGAACATTTCACCTATTCATCCTGATAAATGTCCACCTGTATTGGATAATTCAGAAGAAAACTTGCGTAATATTTGTTTTGAAAAGGCACATGATATGTACGGCGAGAAATTGCCTAAAATAGTTGAGGACAGACTGGAAGTAGAGCTTAACTCAATTATCGGTAACGGATATGCGGTTATGTACATAATGGCGCAGCGTCTTGTTTGGAAGTCTAATGAAGACGGATATTTGGTAGGTTCTAGAGGTTCCGTTGGTTCTTCTTTTGCAGCAACAATGTCAGGTATAACAGAGGTTAATCCTTTGGCACCCCACTATTATTGTACAGAGTGTAAAAGTTCATTCTTTGAAGACGAAGTTACAGTACCTGATGAGGCAGACAAAGAAGCAGTGAAGGAGATTCAGGATACAATAAGACAGTTAAGGGAAGACGGTGGTGTAGGACTTGACTTGCCACCAAGAAAATGTCCTTATTGCGGAAAGGATATGTGCAGAGATGGTTTTGAAATTCCTTTCGAAACATTCTTAGGTTTCGGTGGAACAAAGGAGCCGGATATTGACTTGAACTTCTCAGGAGAATATCAGTCCAATGCCCATGCGTATACGGAAGTTATGTTTGGTAAGGGACACACATTTAGAGCAGGAACCATAGCCGGACTTGCAGAAAAAACAGCTTACGGTTATGTAAAGAATTATTACGAAGAACACGGACAAATAAAGCGAACAGCAGAAATTGACCGAATTTCAAGAGGGTGCCAGGGAATCCGTAGAAGTACGGGACAGCATCCGGGTGGTATTGTTATTGTTCCAAGAGATAAGGAAATATATGAATTTACCCCTATCCAAAAACCGGCAAATGATATGACAACTGATATTATTACAACTCATTTCGAATATCATGCTATTGATGCCAACTTATTGAAACTTGATATTCTGGGACACGATGATCCTACAATGATCAGACGTCTTGAAAAGTTGACAAATACTAACGTTAACAGAGATGTTCCAATTAATGATCCAAAGGTAATGTCTTTGTTTACAAGTCCGGAAGCACTGGGAATAACATCAGATGATATAGATGGATGCCCAACAGGTTCGTTGGGACTTCCTGAACTTGGTACAGACTTCGTTATTCAGATGCTGGTGGATACAAAGCCTACTAAGATTTCTGATCTTGTTAACATATCAGGTTTGTCTCACGGAACAGATGTATGGCTGGGAAATGCCCAAACATTAATTGAAGAGGGCAGATGTACAATTTCAACTGCTATCTGTACCCGTGACGACATTATGGTATATCTGATGCATAAAGGCATTGAACCACAGGTAAGTTTCCAGATAATGGAGCATGTACGAAAAGGTAAAGGCCTTCAGATATACAAGGACAAAAAGAGTGGCAAGGAAATAAACGAAGAGGAAGTAATGCACCAGCATAATGTTCCTGACTGGTACATTGGTTCATGTAAAAAGATTAAATATATGTTCCCTAAAGCTCATGCGGCAGCATATATTATGATGGCACTTAGAGTTGCCTGGTATAAAGTTTACATACCACTTGCTTACTATGCTGCATACTTTGCCATTAGAGCAAAAGCATTTAACTACGAAACAATGTGTCGAGGCAAGGAAAAGCTTGAATATTATATGGCTGACTTGAAAAGAAAGAAAGCAAATCACGAAATAGCTAAGAAAGATGAAGACGCTCTTGGCGATATGAAAGTTGTACAGGAAATGTACGCCAGAGGATTTGAGTTTATGCCTATAGACATATACAAGGCTAAAGCACATGAATTTCAGATAATAGACAACAAGTTAATGCCAAGCCTTGACACAATAGAAGGCTTAGGCGAAAAGGCTGCCGATGGTTTGGTAGAAGCAGTAGCAAATCAATCAGGCCCATTTGTTTCAAAAAATGAATTGCGGGAAAAAAGCAAGCTAAGTAAGACAGTAATAGAAACAATGTCAAGTTTGGGACTGCTGGAAGGAATGCCGGAAGACAGTCAGTTGTCAATATTTGACTTCTAGGGTGAAGAGTGGAACAGAGAATATAGAAGTAAGGATGAAGGATGAAGGACTGCCCGCTGGGCAGTCCTTTGTTGATGGGGGGAGCATGGTAGCTGAAATCATAACAAGTAATATGAAAAGTTTATGATGTTATGAAAACAGATGATAAATCATATATACTTAAGCTTAAAATCATAACAAACATGCATAAAGAGTAACAAAGTTATGATTCCAATTGAAATATAATACGAAGACGTGAAATATTATACGTGAATTTTATATTAAAAAGCACTTGCAAAATTTGCTAGGATTGTTATAATAGTAAAGTGTCTTGTGCAAAAAGCACAGTGTCATAAAAATGGCTCGTTGGTCAAGTGGTTAAGACGCCGCCCTCTCAAGGCGGAATCACGGGTTCAATTCCCGTACGAGCTGTATCAGAATCGCTTATGATGATCAGGCTGGGGCGTTTTTTTTGTGGAAAAAACGATTATATAAGATTATAATATAATTAGGGTTTGCTCGGTTATATAATTAAGGAAGGATTCAAGTACGGTTACATTTGTGAAGTTCTGATAATATAGCTCTATCTACAGCAGAAGAAGAGTCGTTATATTAATTCTTTAGTACATAATCAACAGTAGTACCTAAAACATTGCATACATTAACAAGTGTGGTAAGGGAGATTTTAACCTTACCATTTTCTATGTTACTAATATGGCTGGTATTCACTTTAACAGAAGATGCAACAAATTTCTGAGTAAAACCTTTGTGTGTTCGTATTTCTTTTAATTTCTTGCCAATAGAATCGAAATCAATATCCTTCATGAAATCACCTCAAATTATATGATATATAATTGTAATATTTTTATAGCTGTAGTATAATAATCCAAAAACTATAAAAAAGTTTAGCTACAGAGTAAAAACAAGCAGAAAGGAGAGAAAATATGGGTTATAGAAGCAATTATTTTGATTAAAATGATGCATATGATAACAACAATGGTTGGTATAAATGTATTAAGTGTGGACGTAGTTTCAGAAAAGGTGATATGGATATTGACCACATTATTCCACAGAAATATGGTGGAAGAGATTCCGTATTAAATTTGCAATGTATTTGTAAGCATTGTAATCGTTCTAAGCAAGCTAGTTTAAGAGATGCCCCAAAAGATTTGTTTGGAGCAACTAAAAGGGAAGTAAAAAGTTATTATAATAATTAAAACGTTTTTATAAAATTTGAATACCATATAAAAATACAGACCATTTAAAGAAAAAATGAATATTCATATAATTAAAAGGCAGTATAGCGAGATTATTTCCGTAAGGGAAAAGAAAGGAAGTATTATGAAAGAATTTTTTAGTATGGGAAAAACTATGAAAAAATTAATTTCTGTTGTAATGTCTCTGGCATTGTTGCTTACTTCAGCAGGAGTAATTTTTTCAGGTAGTGATGTAAAGGGAGCAGCAGCAGAAGTTGTTTCATCAATGGATTATTATTCAACAAATGATGGACCAACAATTACACATTCAGGAGTTGGTACAGTCAGCTATGGATTTGTAATGCCAAAGTTTAACGGAAAAGCCAGTAGTGAACTTTCCATTGCAGATGTGGAAAAAGACATTCAGGTTTATGTTAAACAGGAAAACGGAACAAATGGTGAATGGAAGAAAATTGAAGATGTAAGTTACTTCAAGTGGAATGACACTTGGGCATGGGAATATCAGTCATGGGGTGGCTGGGTTTGCTGGATGAAACTTACAGAAACAACATATTTCCGTTTCCATGGAAAAACAAATAACATAAATCTTGATTACAAATTGGAACTTAACAAACTTTCAAAGTATAAGCTTACAAGTATTTCTACAACAGAAACAAATATTCAGGCAGATACAACAGGTGGTTCAGCTACACATTGGGGAGCATGGACATTTAATGGAGACAAGAGTATCAAGTATGAACAGATTCAGGATGATGTTAACATTACAGTAGACAACAATGACGGAAAAGGATTTGTTCAGTTTTTAGGCAATGCAGCATCAGGATTTCTGTGGGATCAGAACTTTGGATATTACTCAGATGGTGATGGTGGATATTGGTTTACAAATATCAGTTGGTCATTTACATTAAGATTTGCATCAAAGTCAAATCCAAATGTACATCAGGATGTAAAAGTTACATATACAAAGCCAACCAGATCAAATTACAAAATCACAGCATATAATGGCACATCATACGATGCAAGCACAAGTGATACAGCATCAGTTGGTATTCCACTTCCAAAAATTGGTGGAACAGAAGCCATAAAAGATGATTTGGATTTATTTAAATACGAAGTTAAGGTAGATGGAAAGTGGATTCCACTTACAGATGTTGCAGCCTGTGGATGGGTATATGAAGGAAGTGGTTACAACAAATATTCACTAAGCAGTCAGTGGGGTTATTTTGTTGATCATGTTTATGGACTTTGGCTCCAGCCTGTAAGACAGGATACAGAAATAAAAGTCACATATCCTATTGATGGTAAAAAAGGTGGAGATGCAAGCAATAACTATGTATTGTATACAATTAAAGGAAATACATCTTATAAGCCAACACTTCCGTCAGATATGTCAGATATTAAAGTAAATGACAATTCAAATGCATATACACCGGCAGGTTGGAAGATGATTTTTAATGATGAATTTGATGGTGCATCTCTTGACACAAGCAAGTGGTCATATGATGAAGGATTCTTACTTAAAGAAGACGATATTAACACAGCCGGTTGGGGAAATCAGGAACTTGAATACTACACAAGAGACAATGTATCAGTAAAAGATGGTGCATTAAATATTCTTATGAAAAAGCAGTCAAAGGTATTTACAGAAAAAGGTGATCCATCTAAGAAAGCAACTGCTCAGTATTCATCAGGAAAGATTACAACAAAAGATAAATTCTCAGTGAAATACGGACGAGTTGATTTCAGAGCAAAAATGCCTACAGGTACAGGCATATGGCCTGCTATGTGGATGCTTCCAAATGACTCACGTTATGGTTCATGGCCATTATCAGGTGAAATAGATGTATTTGAAGGACGTGGAAGAACACCAAATATGGTATTTGGTACATTACATTATGGTGCACAGTGGCCAAATAATATTAATACATCAGATGCATTTAACATAACACGAGATGGTAATAAAAAGACAGGCATTGACGACTGGCATGTATACAGTGTTCAGTGGGATGCTGAAAATATTAAGATTTACTGTGATGGCAAATGCTATTTCAAATGTACATATGGTGAGTGGTATTCAGGCTCAGACAGAGGAAATGCATATGCACCGTTTGACCAGAGATTTTACCTTATTTTAAATCTTGCAGCAGGTGGAACATTTGACAGTGGTTATGTACCTGACAGCAGTTTTACATCAGGAACAATGTTAGTTGATTATGTTCGTGTTTACCAGCGTATGGTTAAGGCAGGAGAAGACGAGAAGGCAGACAATAATGCAGGAGTTTCTACAAATGGAGCAAAGGATGGTCTTTATGGAGATTATAAGATTGGGAAAGGTGTAACGCCGGTTACTCCAGGAACAACAAATCCAAGTGAAACAAAACCTGAGGGAACAACAGCTTCAGGTGAAACAAAACCTGAAGGAACAACAGCCTCTCCAACAACAAAGAAAATACAGAAAAAGACTCCAAACAAAGCATTAAAAACAACAGTTGTAAAGAAAGCAACAAAGAAGAAAAATTCAAAGAAAATCAGGCTTTCATTTAGAAAAGTTAAAGGTGCTAAAAGATATCAGGTACAGGTTTCTAAGAGTAAAAAGTTTACATCAGTTATTGTAACAAAGACAGTAAAGAAATATAAAAAAGTAACAATTTCTAAAAAAGCATTTGAAAAGAGAAAGAAACTTTTTGTACGAGTTAGAGCCGTTGGCTGCAAGAAGTGGTCAAAACCTAAAAAAGTTAGAATTTTAAAGAAATAATAATTAAAAAATAAAGTAGACCGTTATATTATAAAAATTTCATTATAATGATGAAGTTTTATGTATAACGGTCTATTGCTATTTTGCCCGTAAACAATTAAAATAAAAGCAATATTTTGAGAAAACCAGGATGGCAGCAGCTAGAATGAATCCAAAAACATTGCAGTATATAATGGGACACTCTGATATCTCAGTTACATTAGATACATACACACATTTGGGTTTTGATGAAGCTGCTGATGAAATGAAAAGAGTTGCTGGAAATAACCTTTGAGGTAAAAGAAAGAGGATTACTTCAATTTTTACTTCATTTAAATATTATAAAATGCTGAGTTATACAAGTTTTTGCAAAGAAAAAATATATAATATATTTCTTATAAAGCCTGTATTAATCGGCATATGAGAACATTTGAAAGGAAATAAGAAATTATGACAAAAATCCTATTCATCTGCCACGGCAGTGTTTAATGGATGCTGTGAAAGCCTAGGCTTTAAAGGATTTTTTGATGATTGACGAATAATTTACACCTTATTTATACCTTTGGAAGACCGGATCGGAATAATAGAGAAATAAAGAAATAGATAAATATAACAGGAAGCAATTTTGTCATATTGGAAATAATTAAAATTTGCTGAACCGTGTTGATTTTATTGATTGAGTATAATAAAAGTAAGAACAGAAACTTCCATGTTTGAAGCGGTTACCAGAATTGACAAAGAAATGCAAGTTAGCCAATCCGGTAGTCCAGTATATTTTTTCATTGTCACCCGACGTTTTTACAAAACATATACTTATTCCGCTTGATGCGTCATTCTTGTTCTGAAAACAGGAACAGAATCCTTACAGCGACTGTAAGTGTTATTTATTGTGCTTCTGTGCTATCATTTACCCAGAAATGGATAGGAGGCATTCACATGAAACCAATTTTGAATATTGAAAATCTTACCAAAGTCTATGGGACGTTGCCAAACCAGACGAGAGCACTGAACGGAATCACTTTTCAGGTCATGCCGGGAGAGTTTCTCGGTATTATGGGAAGCAGTGGTTCCGGCAAATCCACGCTTCTCAACTGTATTGCAACTGTGATTCAGCCTACAGGTGGAAGCATTCAGGTGGAAGGCGATACTCTGCAATCCCTCAAGGGAAAGGCTCTTGCAGAGTACCGTGGCAAAAAAGTTGGTTATCTATTCCAGAACTTTGAATTGCTGGACAACCTGACTGGCAGGGAAAACATCCTGCTCCCGACTTCCTTGCATGGGGTATCCGAAGCAGAAAGCAGCCAGCGGCTGAAGCAGTTGGCTGACTATCTGGAAATCACTGATGTTCTGGATAAGTTTCCGTCCAAGATGTCCGGCGGCCAGCGTCAGCGTGTTGCGGCAGCAAGGGCTCTGATCTTACATCCCCAAATGATCCTTGCCGATGAACCGACGGGTGCGCTGGATTCTAAGAACGCAAGAAGTCTTATGGAGAAGCTGTCCGGCCTGAATCGTGACGAACAAGCTACGATCCTGATGGTAACCCATGATTCCAATGCCGCCAGCTTTTGCAAGCGCATTCTGTTCATCCAGGACGGCGTGATCTTTCATGAGCTTCGGCGTGGAGACGAAAGCCAGCAGGAGTTCTACGGGCGCATCCTGAAGGTGATGGCGCAACTGGGAGGGGGCAGCGCAAATGTTCTCTAATCTCATTCTTCGGAACAGCCACCGCAGCCGAAAGGAAAACGGTCTGTTTTTCAGCTCCCTGGTGATTTCTATTGTTGCCTTTTACATGATTCTTTCCATCTCCACTCAAGATGTGATGCTCTTTTTGCAGAAAATGGAGAGTGACGCAGTTGACAAACTCCTGCTTCTGATTCCTGCGTTTTATGGGATGACCCTCGGTATTCTGTTCTTTTTGATCTATTTTGCCTGCAAGTATCAGTTCGAGCGCAGACGGCATGAGTTTGGTGTTTATCTAATGTTGGGGATGCGTAGAAGTAAACTGTTTGGTATGCTTCTGGCGGAAGATTTCCTGACCAGTATTCTTGCCATGCTCATAGGCTTACCTGTGGCTGTGGTGCTTTCAGAAATTGTCAGTCTTGTCACCGCCAAGCTGGTAGGCATGGGGATCATCGGTCATCAGTTTTCTTTATCCTGGTCTGCAATTGAATGGACGCTGGCAGGATTTCTGGCAATTAAGCTGACGGCACTTCTGATTTTGAGTGGACGAATCAGCCGCCAGGAGATCGGTACTTTGCTATCCCAGCCAACGAACCGCCCCAAAAAGCAAATGCCATCTGTTATCTATGGACTGGCTGCTATATGCGGAAGTGTGATGTTGGCAGTGGCTTACTACATGGCGATTCAGGGAATTGC